>Ga0126375_10000062_pt1 | contig 21971 bp, 28 predicted proteins | sample PanSoiMetPlot_14_FD_109577 | JGI IMG/M metagenome (GOLD analysis project Ga0126375, IMG submission 109577) | Tropical forest soil microbial communities from Panama - MetaG Plot_14 | ecosystem: Environmental > Terrestrial > Soil > Tropical forest | place: Panama | collected 2016-02-17 | reverse complement strand
TGCAGCGACGGGACAGGTGGGCACGGTGGGACTGGCCGTGTGGGGCGTAGAGCAGCTGCAGAACGACAGCTTTGCCGAGGGGCAGGTGATCTGGGCCAGCGGGGACACGGGCTCGATGGTGGGTGCGTGTTTGACGGTGCCTTCAGCGCAGGATGCGGCGTGCTGCATTCTGAATCAAGGCTGGTACTCCTTCCAAGTGGCTGACAATGGTGGCTCGTTGACGGAACAGAACCGCAATAGTGTGGCATTTTCATCGGGGGATTGGATCGCAATCACGCGCTCGGGTGCGCAGACGTTTCAGTGCTATTCCTCGAAGGACGGCACGACGTGGACGGCGCGTGGCACGCCGCAGACCGTTACCACGATGGATCCTGGCGGCGTGCCGGGCTTTACCGTGACCAGCAACGGTAAGAGCCTTGACCAGTGGAAGGGCGGCTTGGGGGCGACGCCATGATCTGGCGCTTCCTCGTGCTCTTGCTGGCCGCGCCCGCGTGGGCGCAGCTGAGTCCGGGGCCGACGTCGGTGGGTGGTGGTCCGGCCTACAACGTGAATGCAGCGGCAGTAGGGGCACCTGTTGTCGTTCCAGCGGCGGGCGCATCGGATGTGAACTGTCCTGCGACGGTTCCGACGACCAATACGCAGACGACACAGCAGGACAATCTGAACGCATCGATCACCTGTGCCACTCCGTCGCGGACGACGAGTGTGTTGTCCGTCTCCTTCTTCGCTGCCTCTGGCACTACTGGCTCGAAGATGAAATGCTCAGTTTACACCTTCCCGGCAGGCTACGTCGCGGCGACCACCTCGGTTCCGAAGGTGGCAGCGGGCTGTGATACGACCGAGTGGGTCGCGCCTGGAGCGACGACAAATGCCTGGATCACGCTTACTACGACGGGCAGCTGCCCACTCGCCGCGAGCACGCGGTACATGATCGCGTGCAACCAAGGTATATCCCCCTACGCCATCGGCTACAACAATACCTCCTGCACCGTTGGGGGCGTGCAGTGTAATCAGCAGCGCAATAGCCAAGTTTACACGACGACGCCGCTGCCCGACCCTTGGACGGCGAATAATCAGGGCACCGCGAGTTTTGGCTTTTACATGACGGTGCAGTGATGCATCCGGTAGCACTCGTACTCCCACTCTGTTTGCAGAATATCGGGGACGCGATCGTGCTGGCACCGACGTCACCCGCGAACATGAACGGCGCGATTGATTCTTCCATGGAGCCTTTGGGGCCGATTTTCATCGATCATCCGACTACCGTGGGACAGGATCAGGTAAACACGAATGTGCTGGCGGAAACCGGTCAGCTGGAACTCCACGCGGCTCCACAGTTTCGGATTGGCTTCGATCTCACGGTGCGGACGACTATCCTCGCCATGGCGGTGAGCTACGGCCTCACGGATCGCCTCGATGCGAGTCTCGTATTGCCGATCATTCAGGAGCAGGTTGATGCTCAAGTGACCATCGGGCCATTCGCCGGGCACACGGCATTCTCCGCAGCTGGCGTGAGTGATCTGAGCGTGCGGTTGAAGTACCGATTTTATCCGCATCTGGCTGCGACACTGCAAGCGATCTTTCCAACCGGCGATATGACGCGTGGCTTCGGTACCGGGAATTACTGGCTAGTGCCGGGACTGGCTGCTGATCTGCCGCTCGGGAAGCGCGTGCTGCTCAATGCGCAGGTGGCGGGGAACGTGAACCTGTCGGACGCGAACCACTCTGGCATGAACTACGGCGTTGGCATCTCGACGCGAGTAGGACCGGTGGCGTTGGTGGCGGAATTTCTCGGGAGTGTGGGCGTGCAGAATGCGCTCACGCTCTTTGATGTCACGTACGGTGACGGTGCGACGCTCGATCTGGCCTTTGGAATCCGAGCACCACTCCCGCACGGCTTCGTGGTGTTCGCGGCGGGAACCTATGCGCTCGATCACGATGGCATTCGCCCTGCTGGTGTGTCTCCCGTGTTGGGCATCGGCTGGAATGTGCCATGACATGACGCTGCACCTCGTCAAGAAGTGCAACCTGTGCCCGGCGGCTCCCGGACCAACTGGCCCGATGGGACCGATCGGCCTCACGGGGGCGGCTGGACCCCCGGGCTCGCCAGGAGCCACAGGAGCCCCGGGCACGCCGGGAGTGGCCGGTGACACTGGCCCCCCGGGTCCGCAGGGCTCTCCGGGGCTCCCTGGCCCTCCAGGGGCCACTGGCGTCGCCGGCCTGCCGGGGCCGACTGGATTCTCTGGCCCTACAGGGCCGACGGGACCGATCGGGCCGGCGGGGGCGATTCTGGCACGGAGCGAGAGCACGGCGGTGCTTCGGCCCGGGACGAGCGATCTGGTCACGGCCACCTCGGAGTGTGAGCCCAGCGAGCAGGTGATTGGCGGGGGCGTGCGAGTCGAGACGTCGGATCCGATGGACGTGGATGCCTATCGCCAGCTGCAGAGCGGGCCGACGGCAACGGGCTGGATCGGGCAAGTCGAGCCAGTCCGGCGGTTCAGTCCGGACAGCGTGCTCACGCTGACGGTGACGGCGTACTGCCTAGGGGTATAGGCCGGTGCAGCCATGGACACAAAAGCGGTGGATCGTTGGTTCGAGCGACTTCCGACGCCGACGCACTGCCGGTACGGACATCCGTTCGATAGCTGGCGAAAGCGGCCAGGCGATAAACGAGGACGCTATTGCTTGCAGTGCAATCGGGCATCGTTTCGGCGTTGGTACACCATGCATAAGCGAAAGGAGCGCCCATGATTCAGCGTAAGTATTTCTTCGATGCCATGCGGGCCTCGCTCTTTGGCTCGTACACGCAGTCGCAGGTGGACGGCTTGAATGTGTTTCTCGACTGGCACGACGAGGAGATGCCGCCGATTCCTGAGCGCTACCACTTGGATGATCGTTCGTTCGCGTATGTGCTGGCTACGACGTACCACGAGACCGGTGCGACCTTTCAGCCGATCAAGGAGTGGGGGTCCACCAGTTATCTCAAGAGCCAGCCCTACTATCCTTACTACGGACGAGGCTACGTGCAGCTGACCTGGCAGGCGAACTACAAAACGCAGGACGAGAAACTCCAGCTGGGCGGGAAATTGGTGAGCACGCCGGATTTGGCACTCGATCCTACCATCGCACTCAAGGTGATTCTGGGCGGGATGGTCGATGGTGACTTCACGGGCAAAAAGCTGGGGGACTTTTTCACGGCGCAGTTAACGGATTGGTACGAGGCGAGAACGATCGTGAATGGGCACGATCGCGCCACGGATATTGCCAACTATGCCGTCGCATTCTGTGACGCGATTACGTACCTCTGATGAAATGGATCGTATCCAACATTTGGAACAGCTTCGTCAGATGGTTATCGCGTATCTGGAAGCCAAATTCCGGGACGAAGACTGGCACGGCGTCTGTGACGCCGCCACCGACCTCCGAGAAATCGACGCCGAACTCCGAGGCATCCGGGGACGGACATGACGAACGGTGAGTGTCCCAACTGCGCTCTGCTGCGGGAAGAACTCGTGGTGGTCCGGGCGGAGCGTGAGAAGCTGATGGATCGGCTGATGGCCGCGCTCTCGCCGGCCGCCTATCAGGCGTTCTCCGGCGTGCCGGCGGCGGGGCAGACGGTCAGCGGGACGGTGAACACCGTGGTGGATGCGCAGGGGAACGTGTGGGTCGAGGTAGGCGGGAAGCTGGTTTCGCAAGCCGACTGGCAAAGGCTAGCGGCTGGAGCAGTCTATCTGGATGAAACGGGGCGACCCGTGGCAGCAGAAGAAGTAGATCGGGCGATGGACAAGCTGGGCGAAATGCTCGGAGGAGGGAAGACATGAAGCGGATTCTCGGAGCGCTCCTGCTGCTCATCGCGGCGCAGGCGCAAGCGGCGATCGTGTGGACCGTGACCAAGCCATCGGACTGTACGGCGGCGGCAGCGCCCTCGGGCTGCTGTGTCATCGCGGCCCCGGCGGCAAATCCGGCGTGCTTGCTGCGGAACACGGCGGGGACGATCACCTCCATGCGTGCTGATCTGCGCTCGGATGGCGGTACCTACACGAGCGGCGGCGACACGCTGAGCAGTACGGCGCTGGGTCTGCTGGGACTCACCACGGTCCAGTATGCCAACTGCTGGATCAGCAACGGTGGTGAGGTGATCACCACAGTGGACGTGACCGGGAAGCTGGTCAAGTTCCGTATCTGGACGACGTCGGGCACGGAACAGACGGCGGCGGCGATTGCGACCAGCGTCTACTTGGTCTGCGATTTCTACGGGCGGTAAGTGGCGCTGGAGAATGTCTTCCCGCCGGCTCCGCAGAACAGCGGAGTCGAGCGCGGGTCGTCACAGGCTCCGGGCGTTATCGAACCCCGGAAGCCGGTGGGCGGCTACGTCCCATCGCCCGACGAGAAAGAGATCATTCAGCGCGTGCAAGACCGTATCCAGTACACCGGACGGGACAACACGCGCTGGGCGCTCGAACGGCAGATGTTCGAGACCATCGCGTTCTTCTGCGGCATTCAGTGGATCGAGTACAGCGAGACGCAGCGGCGCTTCCAGCGCTGGAACGCGCCGTCGTGGTTCCCGACTCCCGTGACGAACCTGATTGGGCCGCGCATCGGCATCATGCAGGCAGGGATTGCCAAGTCGCAGCCACAGGGTCGCGTGCGGCCGAACACGAACGAGCCGCAGGATTTCATGGCGGCGAAGGTGGCGGAGAAGCTGGTCGGCCGCTTCTACGATGTCACCGACGAGGACGAGATCCGCGATATGGCGACGCTGATCGCGTCGCTCACCGGCACCGTGATCGCGGAGGACTGGTTCAATCCCCGCGCCGGGAAGATCCGCATGGTGCCGCGCATGCAGCTGAACACCTCGCCCGTGATGGAGGACAGCGCATACTGCGAGCAGTGCTCCGCGACTGGCGATCTCGGGCAGGTAGGGCTGCCATGTCCTGATTGCGGGCAGCCGATGGGTTCCGGCGAGCGCCAGCGTAGCTGGCCGGATGGCACGCCGATCACGACGTCCAAGCTGGACCCCGAGTTGGACGACAACGGTGAACCGGCGGTGGATGCGATCCCCGAGGGTGAGATCGAATCGCGCGTCCGGATGCTGATGAACTTTTACTGGGATCCGAAAGCCGACAAGCTGAAGATCGCGCGCTGGTGCGGCGAGGCATGTTACGCCGATCTCGACTGGATCGACGAGAACTTTCCCGAGACCGGGCCGTTCGTTGGCGCGGAAGAAGGAATCGATCAGCTGAATTTCTACGAGGCGTCCTTGCTCGCGCTGATCGGCCCATCGATTCAGGGCACGGCGCATTACGGTGCGACGCAGTTTTTCAAGAACGGCGCGGTGCTCCGCAAGTATCAGGAGAAGCCATCGCAGAAATACCCGCAGGGCTTGTTCGCGATCGTCGCCAACGGCGTGCTGCTGCATCAAGGCCCGCTGCCAATCACGGATGAGAACGGCAACGTCACTGGGGATTTCAATTACACCGAGTTTCGCTACGACGTCGTGCCGGGGCGCTTCGCCGGACGCACACCCGCCGAGGACATGGTGCCGCTGCAGAAGCGGGTGAATGGCATCGATGCGCAGCTGATCATCAATCGTAAGACGCTGTTAAACCCGTGGGTGCTGGCACCGAAAGGGAGCGGCCTGGATCCCGCACGCCAGCACATGCGGCCCGGGGCCACGGTCCTCTACAACTTTGTTGGCGTGGGGGCCGCTCCCCAAGTGGTCCCGGGCACCCCCCTGCCGGCGCAGATCATGGAGGAACGCCAGATGGCGATTCAGTCCATGGATCAGCTGGCGCAGGATGCGGCGGCCACCGTCCAGCAGCAGGCTCCGGCGAACTCGCGCTCCGGGATCGCGATGAACTTCGCGAAGGAAGCGCGCGAGGAGGTGACGATTCCTCGGCTGCGACGGTGGGGTCGGTGGATCACGGAGCGAGATCGGAAGAAGCTGCTGCTCTCACAGCGCTACTATCGCGAGCCGCGCATCGTCAAAGTCTTGGGAATCGGAAACGAGTATCAGGCGCAGGAATTCCAGGGCAGCGATCTGCGCGGCAACACCGACATCACGATCGATCCCGGCACGCTGATCTGGCGCTCGCAGTCCGCACGCCAGCAGGCGATCATGGACGCGATCGAGGCCGGGATCATCAAGCCGGACAGCCCGCAGGCGCAGCAGAAGCTGATCGAGCAACTCGGGATCGAGGGCTGGGACACCGACATCGGCCCGGACCAGCGGCGCGCGAAGAAAGAGAACGCGACGATGGACGACGGGCAGCCGGTGCAGATCACGCCCGTGGACGACCACGACGTCCACCTCTACGAGCACAACGCCCGCATGAAGGATCCGGGCTTCGATTCGCTGCCGCCGGAAGCGCAGCAGGCGTACACGCAGCACGTCCAGATGCACCAGCAAGCGCAGCAGCAGCAGCAAGACGCCGACCAGCAGGATCAGGAGCAGAAGGCGCAGCAGCTGATCGAGCTAGCGGCCGAGGCGCGAGCGAAGGGGGTCGAGGGGCTGATTGCAAATGCCCAGAAGCAGCTAACAACGGAAGATCAGAGTGGAACGAATGGTGCGAACGCCCCGCAAGGGGCCGGGTGACCGGGGGGTGCCCATACCGTCCCCCCGCTGGCGAGGGTGGGCCGCCACAGTGTCCGCCGAAGGAGTCTGACCAATGGGAGACCCAGCAGAGAGCATAAGCCCGGCCACCAGTCCGGCCAGCGCACCGGCCAGTGCGCCAGGCGGGCCAGGAGCCCCGGGCGGAGGCTCCCAGCAGGGCACCCCTACCCCCAAGGCCCCGGAGGGCGCTCCGGGCACCGCAGGACGCGCAGCAGGCACTTCTGCGCAGCCCACGGGTCAGCCGGCCGCTCCGGCTGGAGAGGGGGCGGGGGTACCGGGCAAAGCCGTCAGCGATCCGCACGTTCCGTGGCGCAAGTTCCGGGAGGCGCAGACCCAGCTGACCGAAGTCCGGCGGACCCATGCCGGTGAGATGGAACGGGTGAACGCGCAGATCGCGCACCTCACCCAAGCCAATCAGCAGCTGCAAGAGGTCAAGGGCAACTACGACATCTTGGAGCAGCTGATCGACGAGAACCCGGACCTGGCCGAGCAGCTGTACGAGCGCGCGGGAAAACTCCGGCCACGCGGGGGCGCAGCCCCCGAAGGCCGGGCACAACCCGCCACCGATCCGAATGTCCTGAACGAACTCCGCCAGCTGCGCTCGATCGTCGAGAACGACCGGCAAGCGAAGGTTGAGGCGACGAGCAACGCGAAGTTGGAGGAAACCGACCGGCAGCTGGAAGGGCAGCTGCAGGCGCTGCTCACGGAGCACGATCTGGATCAATCCTGGCTGCCGTCCGCGAAGGAGTACGTGTTCGCGGTCGCGCGGCGGATCCCGACCCTGGACATGGCGGAGGTGCCCTACGTGTTTGCGGAGTGGGCGAAGCCACTCCAAGAGCGATTGAACAACCAGCTGAACACCTGGCGCAATGGGAAATTGGCAGATCAGCGGAATCTGCCGCCGTCGCCCAATACATCCGTGGCAGTCGGCGCGCGGGAAAAAAGCGGGGCGCTCGATCGCAGCACGAAGGCGATTCTGGAAGAACGGCTCAAGCAGCAGCTCGGGTGGCGCAACGAATAAGTAGGAGACACCACCCATGGCACAGACTCCTGCCGTCATCGACAACATTTCCGAACTATCCGCCATCTTGAAGACGGTTTTCGGAGAGGGTGTCGAGCAGCAGCAAAATCTCGCCGCGATGCTCTATAAGCGCTTCGGAGAAAGCGGCGTGCGCTTCGGCGGCAACTCGTATGAGTTTCCCGCTCGCATGGTGAACACGCAGAGCGTTGGCGCTCGCGGCTACCGGATCAGCTTGCCGGAGCCCATCCTGAACATCGACGTCACGGCGCGTGTCCGCCACAAGTTCATCTACGGCACCTTCGACATCACTGGCCCGGACATCGAGAAGGGCAAGGGGAACGTGAACGCGTTCGTGAACACGCTCACGGACAAGATGCGCTCCCTGACCGAGATGATGCTGAAGGATCTGAACATCCAGACGTATCTCGACGGGACCGGCGTGCGCGCCACGGTACCGGCAGGCTTCACGGCAGGCGCAACCGCTCCGATCTCCGTCGATCAGGTGAAATTCCTGCGTGTCGGCATGCAGGTGAACGTGGTCTCCGGGGCCGACGGGGTATCGCTCCGAGGTGGCACCAACGGCGACTCCGATGCCGGCGATTCCGCTGGGACGTACTTCCAGAAGCGCTTCACCATCAGCCGGATCGATACCTCGACCGCGCCACCGACCATCCAGCTGTCGAACGCGGCTGGGACCGTGAACAGCACCAACGTGACCGGACTGATCGCAGGCGACATGATCGTCCGGCACAAGGCAGCTGGTGCGGAACTCACCGGACTCGGCGCGATCATCGACGACGGCGTGAACGATCCCGGCGCGAACGTCCTGCAGGACATCGACCGTGTGGCGAACCCGCTCTGGCGCGCGAAGATCCTGAACGCCGGAGGCGGCGACATCACGCTGCCCATGATGCAGCTGGGAATGGATCTCCCGGAGGTGTCGTCTGGGCGGCGGATCACCACCGTGATTGGCAGCTACAACATGCGGGAGCGCTACCTGCAGGTGCTGGTGCCGCAGAAGCGCTTCACCGATCTCAAGCTGGACGGCGGCTTCCAGACCCTGGAGTACAACGGGCGCGATTTCCTCGTGGACGTCGATTGCCCGGACGGTCAGGTGATCTTCCTGAACGACGACTCGATCCAGAAATTCGGGTTGTTCGATCTCGCCTTCGTCGAGCAGACCGGCGGCATTCTGAAGCACGATTCGCTGTCGGCAGGAGACGTCTTCTACGGCTACATGCGTGTGATCTGCAATCTCGGCACCACGCAAGCGAACGCCAACGCGAAAGTGACCAACGGAATCATCGATCCGAACTACGTGGTGGCGCAGTAGGAGTAAACCATGCCAGCACCGCATCCGGGGCCAATTGGCCTCATCATCAACACGATCCAGCGGTATCTCGATGACCGGAAATGGCTGTATTTCGAGCGCGGGATGATGACGCAGTGGAACGAGCTATATCTGCTCACGCAGAACAGCTATGATCCGACGCTCTCCATCCTCGGGCCGGTCGAGGGGCGCTACAGCTACAAGACGGCATCGGGCACCGTCGTGAAAGCGCCGCCGACCAACTCGCGGCTCGGAGCCCCGGGCTCGAACCCGTTGCCCGGATAGGAGTCAGCCATGGGAATGACGCTTCGGCAGTACATGGACGAACGCCTGCGGTGGATCATGTTCGAGAAGGGGCTGCAGGTCGAGTGGAACTATCTCAACCAGATCATCAACTCGCTCTGCGGCTCCGGCTTTACCGCCAGCACGACCATCCTCGAATCGGCGGACATCACGGCAGCCACCGGGCTCAACAAGAACACGAACAAGACGTTTTCGGGGACGTTCGCAACTGGTGCACAGGCTGGCGGCACGGGCTTCACGGTACCCCCGGCAGACATTGCCGGGTCCACCACGGCGGGCGTGGGGCTCGCGCCGCCGCGTCAGTCGCAGCGGGTGCCCACCTCCGGGTTCCGAGTCAGTACCTAGCGTGCCCGTTCCGGATCGCAGCGTTGTCGCCGCTCTCAAGCGGATCGACCAAGGACTCTCGGTTGCCTTCGTCGATCCGCCGGGGCGGTGGGGCGTGTACCACGATCTGCAGCTGGACGGGAATCCCGATGCGGAGATCGATCGGCTGGCGCAGGAAATCCAACTCGACGGCATGCGCATGGGCTACATGCTGGCGAAGGCGGATTGCGCACAGACTGCGAAGAACGCGCTCGTGGCGCGGAAGCTGGTCTGTTACGTGGTCGATGACGATGGCGGGTATCGGACGCTGGACAATCGCATCGTGCAGAAACTCGAACGCATGGACTATCTGCGCCGGAATTGCGGACTCCGCGACTGGCGGCAGATGCTCAATGCCCGCGCCGACGCGCTTCGACGATCGCGTGAGACGGCGCAGGGTGACGTCTGGCAGTGCATCCAACGCGACCGGATCTTCGCGAGCCAGGTGTCCGACATTCTCTGGGGCGTGCGGCCCACACGCTCCGTGATCGTCCCGGAGGGCGTCGATGCGTACGATCGTGAGCGGACTGAACAAGCCGGTGATCCTGAAGCTGCGGGGGAAGAAGCCGACGCAGATCGCGAACACGGAAGCGGTCTGGCCGCCTCGGACGGTGGAGATGCCGCCGTATCAGGCGATGCCGTTCAACGATGACGACGCCGACACGATCCTAGAGGCGTGGGCGATCCAGGGCCTCACTGAGCAGCGGCCCGGGGTCTCGTTTGAGGAAGCGCTGCTGGAAGCCAAGAGCCAGCGCATGGCGTTCCTCGATTCGTTCGTCAACCTGTTTCGCGAGGAAAACGCGCGGCGACGGGCCGGCAATGAAGGCATCTTGATGCCGCGTAAGGTGCACCGGGACGCGCTGAAGGAATTGAAGGCGCTGCAGAGCGAGCTAGCCGAAATCGACGCGGAGCTACTCGGGGAACCGGCGAAGCAGGTATTGCAGAAGCCGGTCATCGAGGACGTGGCCGCGAAGGAGCTATTGGGCTTTGGCATCAGTCCGGCAGTGGCTCCGTTGATGCCGGACGGGTTGCCCCTCACCGATACGGGAGTGTGACATGCAACGACACAAGACCCGGGCGCAGCAGGATCCCGAGCACGAACAGCCCGAGGAGGAGACCGAGGAACCTGAGCAGCCGGCTCCAACCGAGGAACCGAAGGAGGACGTCCACGAGGAAGCGCCGCCCCCCACGGACGAGGATCCGCTGGCGAATCCCGCGCACAAGGAAGGGCTCTCGACTCTCGGGACGCCGAAGAAGCCGGCCGCGCCCGGGACGAAGGCGGAGAGCGACTGACATGGCCGGCGGGAAATGGATTGCCGGCGCGATCAAGCGCCCGGGAGCCTTCACCCGGAAGGCGAAGGCGGCGGGAATGAGTACGGGTGCCTACGCGAAATCCGTACTTGCCAAGGGTTCTGGCGCGTCCACGCAGACCAAGCGACAAGCAAACCTCGCCCGCACCCTGCGTAGCTTTCACCGGGGCTAAGCCCACGCACGACAAGCGGGGCCGCCCCCGCGACAAGAGGAAAAAGCCATGGCGGCGGTAATCATTATTGCCGGCGGCAAGCCGAGTGGGGGTGAGCAGGATTACCGCAGTGGCGCTTTTCCTCCGCCTCCCTATACGCCTCAAGAGGAGGAAGAAACTCGGATTGCTCCCCGAGAAGGGCCAAGCCGGGGTGAGCAGGACTACCGAGAAATGCCGGATCAGGCTGGTGCGGGACGTGAGGATGAGCGGAACTTTGAAGGCGAGCTAAATTACGAGCGCGGGAATCTGCCAGGTGCAGTGCAGACGATCGCGGATCGACCTGATCGCATGGCGACGGTCGATCGGTTGACGCCACCGCCGTCGTCTCGGCAGCCTGGGGACACCAGCACGACGACGACACCGACGACTTCCGGTGCCGCAGCGGACGCGGTGAATCAGGCGCATCTGGAGCGGCAGCAGCGCGTGCGGGATTACCGCAACGAGGTGCTGAACGAGGGCATTCCTCGTGGTGTGGTCGGGGATGCCGCGTCGCTGGGCAATGCACTCGTCCGAGAACTCAGTGGACGTGGCACACAAGCGCGTCAGGACATGGACATCGAAGCACGCCATGCGAATCGTCTCTATGAGCGACGTGGGCGCGCGAACGTCAAGCTGCTCGATAAGAATCTCACCGAGCGGCAGTACAACCGCTACATGAGGTAAGCCATGCCGTCCGTTTCACAGGCGCAGCAGGGCTTCATGGGCGCAGCCTATGCGCGCGCGAAAGCTGGACATCCCCGCAAAGGGGATCCGGATATGTCGATCAGGCAGCTACGCGACTTTGCCGCGACACCGCGCAAAGGGCTCCCGGCGCGCGCCTCGACGCGGAAGATGCAACGATGATGGATCCGTTTTCCGCCGCGCTGCAGGCGCAGCGCATGGGGCAACCACAGCAAGGCTATTCGTCACTCGGGCAGCTGGCGGCGTCGCCGCAGGGCCAGCCATCGCCGGGTCAGGCTCCCGGCACCGCGCCGCCAGCGCAGACCCCGGGCGCGGCGCAGATTCCGCCGAACTCGACCGACAGTCCGTATCTGCAGGCACTCGCTGCCAAGTACGGCGATGAGTGGATGACGGGTACGCAAGGCGTGTATGGCGGGTAACTAGTGTATCGAGATATTTTACGATCGATCGATGAACAAGCGCGGGCAAAGAATCCGCAGGGAGGTTCTCCGCTGCCGCCGCCCGGATATGATTATTCGGCGCAGCCGAGTCCAGCAGCCGGCACCGATGAGCCGCCCGAGGACTACCTAGACCAGGGGCAGGCACCGATTCCGGCAGAGGGCTACACGGGCGGCATCGATCTCGCCGGCCCGGACGTCTCGGTGATCCGGCTGGGCAAGGACAAAGCCACACTGCATCAGCTGGCGTCCTCGCAGATGGAGAAAGAAGCCGGTGCGCAGCAACGAGCCAAGACCATCGCGGATTACGTGGCAGAGGGACAGGAACCCGGGATCGGTCGGCTGCGTGCACTGGCAGACAACGAGGACAAGATGGCGTCCAGCGATTATCTCAATGCTGGGCGAGAAGCGATGCGACACCTCGAAGAAGCCGGACGTATTAGCTACGGGGCGGACGGCTCATTAAATGCGACCGATATGTCTGCGGACGATGCACGAAAACTCCGCAACCTGAACGACCGGATGCACAGCATTGCGGAGTGGCAGGATGTGATCACGGGTGATGGCGGCGGTAGCTCAAGCGGCGGGGATCGCTTGTGGGATCCGCAAGAGGATCCTTCCATCGGTACGCATGAATGGCGAAGCAGTATCGAGGATGAGTTGCGAAAGACCCGACGCGGGATCGGCGGTGGCTAATGGCGGAAATCCCCGAGAAGATCAAGCGAGCAGAAGAAACCGAAATGAACATGATGCGCAAGGGGGCGTCGCACGCGGAAGCGGAGCGGGCGGAGAAGCGGGTACTCAATCGTCCCGGAGGGGGTAGTATGTTCTCCGGGTTCCGAAACCTGAAGCGCGGAGGATCACGATGAGCGCAGGCTATGCAGCACCGATGGCTCCCAAGGGGGGCTCGAACAGCACGGGCGGAGGCGGCGGGCGCATGAAGATGCCCCGTGACATCAACCCGCGCTCCAGCAGCGCCTTCAAGTCGAGTGGCGGCGCGCGCTCGAACTTTGAGCATGGAGGCGGCAAGCGCATCTTCTCACGGGGAACGCGGTGATGGCGAAGCAGACCATCATGGGGGATGACAGCTTCGGGAGTCGGAACCTGATCAGTCGCTTCGGCAAGGGACCGTCGATTCCTCGGGGCGAGGGTAGTTTGAAGCCGACGCCGGACCAGATGCCGAACATCAAGCGGCAGGACGTGCGACGTGACAGCGTGGACACGTTCCAGCGTAGCTCGCGGCGTGGGCTCGGACGAGACGTCGGACGTTCCTAAGTGGGTCTCCCATTCACCACCGTCCAAGATCTCTACACCGGTCTACGCTCGATCAGCGATCACTCCCGTCCAGCGTACGACCAGGAGATTCTTGGTGCCTTGAACTTCGGGTACAAGGAGGCAATTCGCACGATCGCAGCCGTGCGCACCGAATTATTCGCGTCGTTCACAAACAGTTTTACCCTTCCAGCGAGCGCATACGAAATCGACGTGTCTACGCTCGATCCCCCTATGCTGCGCCCCGTCCGACTCATGGTCCGCAGTCAAAGTGGATCCAACCGCGCCATCGTGTTCCGCTATCGCGCATTACACAGCCAAGATTACGAAGCCGCTGAAATCTCCCAGAGCAGCGGCACCTTCAACACCATCCTGTACGACATCCTGCAAGGGAAATTCCCTGGCGCGACGACAACGCTGACCAGCACCGGCACGGGTACGACGCTCAATGTAGCCGACGCAACAAATTTCCCGCCCGGGACGTTCTTCAGCATGCCGGTCCCTCCGCGCGTGTCGATGCCGAACACCAGTTTCACGCCACAGCCACAGGGGACGGAAGCGTATTACGGCTTGGTGCAGGCACGGCTGACGAATCAGCTGACCGTTGCCCCGGCGATCACGGGTGTCTATACCGCCCCGACCGGTACGGTGTTGACGCAGCTGCAGCGCATGATTCTCCGCGTGGCGAATCCGCCGACGCAGCAGCAGACCGGGCAACTCTGGTACCAGTACCGTCCACGCCGGCTAGTCAACCTCGACGAATTCATCGATCCGATCGTGGCTGAGTACCAAGACCTGATTCTCTACTACGCGCTCTCGCAGTACCTCGGCGGCGTGGATGACAGCGAAGCCGGATCGTGGCTGCAGAAAGCGCAGCTGCTCAAATCGGAGGTGATGCAGGATCTCGAACCTCTCTCCGGCCAGAACAGTGAAGCCCTCGACTCTGATCTCTGGGCATTGGGTTGATGCCGACTGAGTGGCAGAAGGTGCAGGGCGGCCCGGCATTCCGGGGCTTGCTCCGTCGCCGGCAGATGCAGCTGGACGATCTGCAGTATTTCGAGGCGCTGCAGAACGTGGACACGTATGGTGGCGCGATCGCGAAACGCGCGGGCTCGCAGCTGGTGAATGGCTACGCGACGGTGTTCACGTCGCCGGGCAATATCAGCGATACGGTCCTCACGGTGCGGGATGGACAGGGCTTTACCGCCAGTCAGCCGGTGTACATCGGCAGCGGGACGTACACTGTGATTGCCAAGACTGCGACGACGATCAGCATCTCCCCCGGATTGACGGCGGGACAGTCAATCAACACGCCGATCGTGCAAGCGTTCCCGTGGGTCAATACGGCAACGACGCCGCCATCGATCCCGAACATTCAGACGCTGTTCCAGGCAGTGTATCGCAATGGCGACAAATGGCAGCTGGCGTCGATCAATTCCGCGCCGTTTGTCGTAAAGGCAGGACAGGCCCCGTATCCCATGGATCGCTCCTACCTGCCGACGTTGCCCCCGGTGATCGTGCGAGCGACGCCGGCACCGACCACGACCAGCGCACGGATTTCGTGGGGGGAAGGCATCAAGGCAGGTGATTGGATCTGCATTGGAGCCGCAGGACGTGATGGACAGTACGCGCGCGGGGTGCAGGTGCAATCGGTCGCGGTCACGACCGGTCTCGACGCGGACATTACGTGGTCACCTGCAATGCAAGCGGCTCCGGCGTCTGGCGACTATCTGTACTACTACACGCCGACGGTGAACAACAGCGCGCAGCCACCGCCGGAATTCGTGCAGTACGGGAATTACACGTTCATGGTGGGCGGCTTGATGAGCGATACGCTTGGACACGGCTGGCCGACCACGCCGATCGTGTTCCGGCAGACCGGCACGCCGACCCCCGCGCCCGGCGCGACGCTCTACATGAACACGGCCGGCATTCACCCGCCGACGACTCCCCCGCTGATCGACTACTACGTGCTACCAGATGGCGGGTTGCTAAATGCGACGTACAAGTATCGCATCCGATTCTTCAATTCCAAGACCGGGCAGGAATCAGAAGGTGGTCCGAATACGACGGCGACCGTGACAGGCAGTTTCAATGCGGTGAGTCTGTTCATCAACGGCTCACCTGATCCCCAAGTCGATCAGATTCACATCTACCGCACGGTGGCTGGAGGTGATGGGCAATGGTACCGCGTGCAGAATGTGCATCTGTTTCCGCCTTCGACCAGCCCATTGACCAACGTGATTGCCAATCCACTGACCGGCAGCGCGCTGCAGGTATGGGACGTCACGCCCGATACACAGCTGGGCGAGGTGATGCGCGACTTCCAAGACAACCAGATGCAGACTTCGATTTCGCTGCTGGCGATTTGGGGACAGGCCAATCGCCTGATCGGCCTTGACCGCGTGCAGAACTCGGTCTGGTATTCGGACCAGCCTGATCTCGCGACCGGACGGCTCAAGGGGGAAAGCTGGCCGGTGAACAACCAGATCTTCATCAGCTACGACGATGGCGATCCGCTCACCGGGATCGCGTCGTTCTTCGATTCCGTACTCATCTTCAAGGAGCACTCCGTGTGGCGGATCACCGGGATTCCCCCGGACATCAAGATCGAGCCACTCCATTTCCGCCAGGACCAGACCGCCACCGGATGCCTATCGCAGCGGCTGATTCTGGTGGATCACGACGAGGTGATCTATCGCGGCTCGGACGCCATCTACGAGTTGAATCGCTTCGAGGGGCAGGCGGAGGGATTCAAGTCGCAGCGGTTGTCCTTGCCGATCGATGAACTGGTACAGGCGGGATTCAACAACGCGATCGAGGCTCCTGTGGCGCATGCGGTGTACTACCGCTACAAGCGGCAGGCGCGCTTCTGGGAAACCACGCGGCGCGCACTGGTGCTGCAATTCGAGTCCACCGTGGAAGGGGAACCCTTTGGCTGGATGAAATGGATTGCAGACGTCCCGACCGTGCCGGGCATGCCGACGAGTCCAGCTGGCCCCCGGTGCTCCTGCATTTCGCGCTATGATTCCACCGTGGTGCGGGGAGTGACTTCTCCGCTCATGCCAGGCTCGATGGTCGATGCAGTGAATTTCGTCGCAATCGATGGTGGAATCATCGTGCAGCTGGACATCGGGACAGCGGACTACGGCTGCGGACTGTACGAGGTACAGATTGCCCCCCTTCGATTCAGCCCCGCCACACGCGGCGTGCCAGCGCGGGGACGGGCAATCGACTGGCAAGTGCAGCAGGTGAACGGGACGACCGCAGGGATCGAGGTGCTGACGGATTGGATGACGAGCAAGGTCAGCACGCCACTGATCTTGGTCGATGGGCTCAACACATTTGCTCCGGCGCAGATCGATCTCATCGGCATGCCGGTGCCAGCATTCGATACGCTCGCCACGCTGATCATCGCGCCGGGACATCATCACGAGTTTTTCTGGCGGGAATCCGATCTCGCCTCGTACTACCGGATTCAGGGCTGGACGTACTGGTTCCAGCCGCTCTCGAAGAAGGCAGTCTGGCGGAAGGCGAAGCAGACCACGCCGGCTCCCATCATCACGACGCCGACCCCGTGAGGCACGCATGGCAGACGCACCGCCAGTAGCTGGGCAGCCACTCGCATACGAAGATCAGCCGAACACGGGACCGCCGGCTCTCGCGATCGGGGGTCAGAGTCCGCAGCAGGCAGCGAAGGAGGCGCGCAGGACCGGTCGGCAACAGGGACTCCGTGGCAAGCAGCTGAAGGACGTCGTGAAGCGGGCGCGGCAGAGCGCAAGCCAGGCGCAGACGGAGTGGGCGACCAAGGCACTCAATCTGCCGCCGGACACGATGAAATATGTGAAACGCCCGAAGAAGTTTATCAAGAACCTGCTGGCCGGAAAAGGGCCGGCATTCAAGAAAATGGCGCTGCTCCGGCAGGCGTCGAAGGATCTCGGCTACACGCAGGCGCAGGACAAGATGACTGGCGTGGTGGGCCAGAACATCGATCCTACGACCGGCCAGCCGATCGTGACGTATCACCAAGAAGTCACGCCCGAGATGCAGGAGTGGGCGAAGACCGTCGGTGCGCACATCGATCCGACCACCGGGCATGTGATGGGACTCACGCCCGAGGAACGGGCGACGTACTTCAACACCCTGGCACAGCCGATCAAGACACAGGCAGCCGGCGCATACGAGTCCGAGGGACAGCGGGAGGCGGCAGCAGGCATCGATCCACGCTCTGGCGTGGCCGGAGAGCGCGCCCGGATGATCGGGACAGCCGAAGCCTCTCAGCTGGCCGGCGCGGGGCAGCAGACGGCTCTGGAGGACATTGCGCGGCAGAAGGATTGGGAGGGCTACTCGAACAACCTGGCGCAGCTGGAGGAAAGCCAGCGCGCGTCCATGATGGCGGGAGACATCAACAAGTACGGCATCGTGCAAACTGGACTGACGAACCTCGCGCAGCTGGGAGAGAATCAGCGGCAGTTCGACGTCACCTACACCGAGGGTCAGCGGCAGGCAGCGCAGCGGCGGGCGGACGCGAAGCGGGCGGCGGAGGAAGCAACGCCGAGCGGAATGGAGAAGGCAGCAGCGGGACTCTCGGGACTCTTGGGCGGTCTCGGCATGGGCGGCGGTGGTGGCGGCGGTGGCATGATGAAGATGGGTGGCTAATGAGCATTTGGGATTGGTTTACCGGCGGCACGGACACCACGGCGTCTGCGGCGAATCTCTATCCGGATACCATTCCGACGGCGAGCACGGCAGCGAGCAGCCAGAGCGAAGCGGACTACATTCGCTCGCTGGGACAGACACCACCGACGGACGTCACCTACGAAGGTCCGTCTACGCGGATCGATCCGCAGGAACAGAAAATCCTGTTCCCGAGAGGACTCCCGAGCGAAGCACACAGCGGCGCGCTCGCGGAACTCGCGCGCGCATCGTCGCAGCAGCCGCCACCGCAGCAGCCGCCACAGATGGCTCCGAGTGGTGGGGGCAGTCAGGTCAGCGCGCCGAGCGGACGAGGCTCCGACGCCTCGCGCGTGTGGAATACGACCGATCGCACGGCGATCGCCAAGATGGCGCGGGAGTATCGGCAAGAAGGCGCGTACGGATCGCTGGGACATTCGATCGGCACGATCATCAAGATACTCGCATCCATGGGTGCAGGCGCAGCGGCGGCGGGGGCAGGAGCGGGGGCTGGTGCTGGGGCGGCGGCGGGGGCGGGAGGAAGTGCCAGCGCGGCAGGTGGAGCCGCTGCAGGAGCGGCACCCGCTGCAGGGACAGCAGCGGGTGCTAGCTCCGGGGCCACGAGTGGTGCGACGACTGGTGCTGATGCTGCTGGAGGTTCTTTCAGCAGCGGTTTCTGGCAGGGCGTGCAGGGGCAGCAGGGCAGTGGCTGGGGCAACTATCTCGGGCAGCTGGCACGGAAGGAAGGCCAGTCCATGCTGCAGTCGTCCATGAGCGGCGGGGGAGGCGGTGGCGGCGGTGGTGGTGGCACGCCCGGGGGTGCAGCCGGTGTGCAGGCATGGGAGAACAAGTACACGTATGGCAGTTCTACCGAGCCGGAAGCCCGGACGGCGCAGCAACTCTTGGAAATGCATCTGATGACTCCCGAGAAAGCGTGGGCAAATCAGATCCTCGCTGATCAAACTGACGCGCTCGTGCAGAGCGACATCCCGTGGGCGTAAGCGATGCCAGACATCCCGTGGAATGAAGGGGGCGCGATCCTCGCGCTGGCGAATATGCGCGAGCGCCGGGGGCAGCAGAAACTCCAGGCGATCTCCGGGATCACCGGGTCCGTGGGGAGCATGATCGCGGACTATCGCCAGCAGAAGCAGCTGGACGATCAGAAGCAGCAAGAACTCGACGCGCTTCAGCGGTCCTACCAGACCCCAGAGGAAGCAGCGGCACAGGCGGCAGCAGCGGGCGACCAGCAGAGGAACGATACGCCGACCGTGGACAAGACACAGCCGGCGAAGGACGTCGATCAGCAATCCGTCGGATCGCACGAAGGCATCGGGCACGGCGTGCCGTGGGCTCCGGATCCGAATGCCCCGGCGTGGACACCGGTCAACTGGAACGAGCCGCAAGAGACCGCGAGTCCCGGGACCAAGACGGCGACCGATGTGCAGACGTCGAAGCAGCCATCGGGCGCGAAGCCGGAAGCACCGACGCAGGACAATACCGCGAACACCGGAGCGCCGGCCACGAAGGATCAGGCCACCGCAACCCCGCCAGAAGATCCGAATGCGACGGCGCTCGACAAGATGGGCACCTTCGCGAAAGGCTTGCCGGGAAAGGCGTACTCGGCGCTCAGCAGCTTGGCCGGCAGCCGGTTCGCGCATCGTGTGGGTGACATCTTCGGCGTGTCCGATCCGTGGCGCGAGAACATCGATCACCGGATCGCGTTGCTGCAGGGCCGGGCGATGGCGGAGCAGCGGGAAGCAAAGCTGCTCGGACTGATGAATCCGCTGATGGGGCGGGTCGAAGGCGTCGGGGGTATTCGCACAGCCGCCCCGAACCTGGCAGCGGGAATCAACCCGGATCAGTGGCGGCTCTATCCCCCGCATTTCGGCCAGAGTGCCGGCGCGACGCAGTGGGCGATTCGGCTCGAAGCGATGAAGGATCCGAATGGCCCAGCCGCTGCCGCCGTCAAGATGTACGACTACGTGCAGATGTACAAGTCGCTGCCGCCAATCGCGAAAATGGGCGAGTGGTTGTCGCAGATGACGCCAGAGCAGCGGCAGAACGCGTGGAAGCTGTACACCGCTATGCACGCCGCTGGTTGGGGCGGCCCGGAAACGACGGAAGAAGCGATGCACGCGCTCGACAATCCGGCCGGGGCAGGTGGCCCACCACCGGAATTGTCCGAAACGTTTGGCTTCGGCCAGAACGCGATGGTGCGGACTGATACTGGTACCACGACTGGTCCTCCTGGCACGGTGCCGACGCGGACGAACAATCCGGGCGACATCATGGTTACGGAGTGGACGAAGGCGCAGCCCGGCTATGCGGGGGTCGGGCCGAAGAAAAAGGACGGCGGGAATATCGCGCTGTTCGATACGCCGGAGCACGGCGCGATGGCGATGGAGAAGCTGCTGCATCGCCCGATGTATCAGCGGCGGACGGTGGGCGATGCCCTGACGCTCTGGTCGCACGGCGGGTACAAGAACGTCAAGATCTCCCGCGAGACGGGCATTGATCTCAATCGCCCCATGTCGTCGCTCACGCCGGAGGAATCCAAACGCCTCACCTACGCGATGGCGCGCGCCGAGGGCTATCAATTTGGCGGCGAGGGCACGGCGGCATTGCCGGGAGGAACGAAGCCGCCCGCGCGAGGCCCGCTCCACGGACTCGCCACGCGAGGGCAAAAGCCGCACGTCGATTTCAATAAGCCACCACAACGTACCGCCGGGGCTGGTGGACCAAAACCCCACGTTGATTTCAATAAGCCGCCAGCCGGGAAACCGCCAGCAGGGAAGCCGCCAGAGAGAACGAGCAGCCTTGGACCGAATATCAGCAGTGGAATGATCTCGTCGCTGCAGGGGTGAGTCATGGCGGTGATGGATTACGACGAAGCCCTGCAGGCCATTCAGCAGAAGGCTGACGAAATCGGGGAGAAGCCTGGCTCGCCCTGGTGGACCGATGAACTTGGCCGCTGGGCGAAATCGAATCCCGAGGGTGCAAAGAAGGCAGGCATCCGCGCAGCTGGCCCGAAACCCCAGCAGCCGCCTGGCGACACTGGTGGTGCGGTCTCGACGCAGGACAGCGGCGCGGATCCGCAAGGGCTAGTCGCCGGACTCGTACGCGGAGCCGAGCAGACCGGCTTCGGACACAAGATCTACCAGTGGGTCGAGGGCGAACCCGAGCCGCCGGAGATCGAACAGTGGCAGCCGAAGGGCTACGCCAGCGAGTTTGGGCACATGATCGGCGGCAACCTGCCGGCGATCACAGCGGCAGCGATTGCGAAGAAGGCCGGGCTCCCCGGACGCGCCGCTGCCGGACTCGGCTGGATCGGAGTCGGCGCGATCGATGCCATGCTGCGTGAGAAGCAGCGGCAGGACGAAGCGTGGCAGCAGAAGCTGCAGCAAGAGGGCTATCCGACCACGCCGCAGGTGGACGAGAAAGGGCAGCCGATCACCGACGAGCGCGGTACGCCGATTCAGCCGCCACCGCAGGACAACCGCGACCTGATCAAGATTCTCGAAGCGGGCGGGAAGGCGGGCGTCGAGAACGCCGCAACCCTGCTGGCTGGCGAAGGCGCAGGGGCGGCAGCGACGAAGATTGCGGGCAAGGTCGGCCGCTTCTTCAAGCCCGGCACGCAGGCGATCCTCGAAAAACTGAGTGGAGCCGCCGGACGGCTCACTGGCTATGGAGCCGGCGGTGGGACCACGCAAGCGGTCGAGGAAGAACTCGCCGGCAAGCATCGCGGTGAGACCGCC
>Ga0126375_10000061_pt1 | contig 22063 bp, 32 predicted proteins | sample PanSoiMetPlot_14_FD_109577 | JGI IMG/M metagenome (GOLD analysis project Ga0126375, IMG submission 109577) | Tropical forest soil microbial communities from Panama - MetaG Plot_14 | ecosystem: Environmental > Terrestrial > Soil > Tropical forest | place: Panama | collected 2016-02-17 | reverse complement strand
TCCTCTCGGTGCAGGCGAGCGCGATGCTCGCCTGCACGCGGTGTTGGATAGCTCCTAGCTCTGGAGGATGTCGATCGTCCAGATCAGGAGGGTGTCGGTCAGGTACTGGAGGGTGAACTGCTGCTCCTTTGGAATCCAGCAGAGGTAGTCGTTGTCGCGCTCGATGTGCTGAATGGCGCCTGCGGAATTGGTGGTCTTGTACTCCTTGTACTTCTCCACCGCATCGTCGAAGACTTCGCGCACGTAGAGCAGGGCGCCAAGCGTGACGTTGTCGGGGCCGTTCTTCATGTCGCAGCCTTCGTTCGCGGAGGCCGGCGACGCGCTCATGATGCTCGCGGTCAGCGCCAGCGCGATGGCGCCCGCCATCAGCTTGCGGATCGGGCCGCGCACCAGCGGCTTGACGAGGCTGGTCTGCGCGGGCACCCGCTCGCGCTTCCACCACGGGCGAGAGGCGGGACCGGGCTCGCCAATCGTCGCGGCGATCTCTGCGGCCTTCTGGGCCTTAGTCTTGCGGGGCATCTCTGTGCCCTCCGTTTCTCCTACGCTCATGCGCAGGCCGAGCCCGCTCGTGCTTCCACACGGGCGGGTACGGTCTGGGCGTCAGCCTAGAAGTTGTGCTCCCATGCGGCGTGGTCAAGCATCTCGGGACTGCCGCCGCACTCGGCCTCGAAGTCGATGGTTTCGTACAGGTGCCTCTCGGTCTGGTTGCACAGCGGGCAGCGCTCGGCCCATGTCTGCTCGTTCGTCTCGGGCATCGGTGTGCCCTCCTTTCGGGGTTCTGAGATGGCGGGGCGCGGCGCGGCCGGGGCGGCGCACGGCGGAATGCCCGCTGAGTGCTCGTGAGCGCGAAATCTGAGCGTTTCGCGGACGGATGCGGGATTTTGCCCGTCCGCGCGTTCCGGGGCGCTCTCACGCGCTCGTGGCGCGTCTCGCGCGTCTGCACACGCGCGCGCTATAAACACGCAAGAAAAATGCTAAGACAGATGTTCTGGGGTCAGAACAAATGTCTTACGATTATTTGATCCCTAATGCATAGCGTCCGAAACGCATGTGGCGACGGAATCCGCACGGATGTTCTACGATTACCTCCCTGAATGGCTAAATGGCTAAACGCATGGGCGCTGGCAGAACAAGTGTTCGACGATGTTTAGTCGAAATGGCTAAACGTGGCCTTGTCCTGCCAGGGGCTCGCACGCGTGTGACTGCGCGTGACAGGTGTCGCGCGCAGGCACCCACGTACCAGCAGGCTAGCGCGGGCTCGCGGTGTCCGTCTCGATCCAGTCGTCGGTGGGTGCGCCGATGTAGCCGCAGTACTCCCAGTCGGTCAGCCCCTCGTGCACCGCGTGATGTACGTGGAACGCGAGATCCACGTCGTGCACGCGGCTCGATCCTGGCTCGTCGCAGGAGACGATGCGGTACTCGCGGCGCCCGGGGTTCTCCTGCTGCCACAGGATCTCGCGCTCGGCCTGCGCTGCGGTTAGGCCGATGCTCTCGGTTGCCTCAAGCTGACCGCTCAGCGGACAGACGAGGCGTAGGTCGTAGTGCCATGCCATTGTAAGATTGCTCCTCGGAGCACGCCCGCGACCTTCGATCGCGGGCGTGCGGTGTTGTATTCAGTCCTCGTCGGCGTTGGCGTCGGATTCTCCGAACAGCCCGCTCTGGAGCGCGGTCTGGAGCGCGACCTGCATCTCGAAGATGACCTTGCGGGCGTAGCGGCGCTCGGTCTTGCGGGTTAGCTCCGCGAACAGCGGGCGAATGGCCTCGCCAAGGGTGACGGCGGCGTCGCGCGCGGCATGGTAGGTCTCGATGATCGCGTCCTCGTCGAAGATGCGGTCGCGCATCTCGTTCAGGCGCTCCTCGCGCTCCTCGGCGGTCAGGGTGCGGGCGGTTGTGGACTCCATGTTGAGTCCTCCGTTTCTCGCTTGCTCGATGGCAAGCGGTCCGCGCGCCAGTGTCCCGGCGCGCGGGCCGCGTGTCAGTCGTGCCTAGATGTCGCGCTCGTACGGATGGAAGTAGTCGGGCGCGTCGTTCGGCTGGCGCACGCGATCCTCGCAGCGCCCGGAGCAGAACTCGGCGTCCTCGCTCAGACGCCCACACCCGATGCACTCGTACAGCAGGATGGGCTGGGGCGCGAAGTACTCCTCTTCGGTCATCTCACCACTCACTTTCGTCCCACTGGAGCCCGTCGAAGGTCGGCGGGCCGGGATCGTCGTCCCAGATCACGTCGTCGTCCTGGGACGTTCAGGGCTCGCACAGCGTGACCGGGTAGTCGGGCTGGCCCACGCTGCGGTCGCCCTTGATCAGGCGCTCGGTCCCGGGGTTCGCGCACATGACGCACGCGCCCGGGATCGTCTCGGGATGGAACCACGTCGGGAGAAAGCTCTCCATCGTTTCGCTCCTTCTGGGTGTCTTCGCACCCCTTCGTTGCATGCCTTCGGATCGCTTCGGGGCGCGCATGTTGCTTACGCGCCGTAAGCGGCTAAATATGTCCTGACGCCAGGGGGGGTAAAAATTTCCCCGAGGCGCCTTGACTAAGGCGAGACGCTATACGCCCCCGCGTCCCTCCGAGTGCGACGCGTCAGGAGGCTCCGCCATGCCCGCTCCGGGGCATGAAGAAGCCCCCTGACCCATCGGTCAGGGGGCCTAGCGGGCGGGGTGCCCGGAGGCTACGTGGCCTTGCGCTGGCCCTTCTTGGGCTGCTTGGGGCCTTCAAGCTCCGCGAGCCGCGCCCGGAGCTTGACGATCTCGGCGTTCGCCCTGGTCAGGGCGTACTCCGCGCGGATGGTCCTGATGTGGAGCTTGTTCTGCTCCTTCTTGCAGAGGGCGTGGGGGTCGGCCTTCTTGGGCTGGGCGCTGGTGGGCGCGTCCTGCATGGGCTGGTGGAAGATGTCCCGGCTGTCGGTCAGGTCCAGCTCGGGGAGTGTGAGCTCAGGATCGTCGTCCTGTGCCGGGGCCGCGAGGCTTGCTCCCTTCGATCCCGCCGCGCTACGCAAGATGCCGCGCGGTGCGGTCGGCCTGTTCGCGAGGGGCGCATCCGAGCGCTTGGTTCCGCGCCACCGCTCGTGGAACGCTTCCACGTCCACCGGTGGGCTCGGGCAGCGTACGTTCGCGCCACACGGGGGCATGCACCGGCACGCTTCCACCGGAGCGTCGCGGAGGCTCCCGCGCACGGCCTTCACGCTGTACCGACCGGTCGGGTCCGGGGGCAGATCCCCGGAATTTCCTTCCAAGGCCGTTGATTCATGCGCGGGCGGCATCTGCGCGGCCAATTCCGCGAGGAGCCGGTCCAGTTTCGACATGAGGCACTTCCAATCTAGGCATGGCTGTAGGCCGGTCGGGCCATGCCCGCCGGCCTTTTGGGTGCACCCCGCCCGCGCGATGCGGGCGGGGTGCGATGGACGCGCGACGCGTTACGCGGACGGCGCGTCCGCGAGCACGAACGACCGAACAACGTTGACTTGATCCCCGTAGACGGTCGCTTCAGTGTCGGACATGGACGCGAAGCACGCGGCGTGCTTGACGATGTCCGCGCGGGTCATTTTCTCGATCTCTCCGAGAATGTTCTGACGGAAGTTTCCGACGCGGTTCATGTTGGGCGCGTTCTTGATCTGCTTCGAGACACCGCACGCGCCGCACGACGCCGCACCGGTCACGGCGTAGGAACGAATGGGAGTGTTGTGCTTCAGGTACGCGTTTCCGTCCGCGTCGCGGATCGTGCTATCCCCGTTGGCGTTCTTAGGCGCGCGGGGCTGCTTCGCCGATGGCATGGGCGCGGGCGGGGTGCCGTAGCGCGTCATGAGTGCGAACGCGTCCGCGAACTGGTTGCGAATGCTGGCGCGCATCGCGTCACGAGCGTTGGCGCGATCCGCGTCGCGCTCGACTTCCGTTGCCGCGATGGCCGCGACGATGGCCGGTGTCTGCCGCATCTTGCGCAGTGCCCGGAGCGTCGCGTCGTGCTCGGCATCGGTCGCGCTGGTCGCGCCGTCCGTCGCGCTCGTGAGCGCGCTCACGAGAGACTCGAAGGCAGACTCGATATGGGCAAGCGCCGGGGAAAGAGATTCCTTACCGGTGCTCGTGTTGTCCGCGTTCGCGGACGGGGTAGGGGTGACCGTCAGGTCCGACATGGTGCTCTCCCGCGCATCTGTGTGCGCACATGTGCTCGCGCCGCGACCGTCGCGGCGTCGGCAACGACAAGATATCAAATCGCCCATCAGTCAAGAGCCGTTGTGATGCGATCGTGATGAAAAACGGGGCATTGGGTGCCCCCGCTCTAGGAGTATCTCATAATGCGGTGGTGTACCCTCATCCCACATTCAGTCGCACTATTGTCAAAGCAACGTAACCACAGACCCCCCTAGGGGGGGTAGCGATAGCTGCCTCGATACAAGCTGTTTCCCGACTAAATCTGATCCGAGTAGCTATCGTATAGCCATCGTCACTTGCAATACGCAAGCATGGGGGGGTTTGGTCCTTCGCGCATGTCAAGGTGACGGCCCCTTGACCTTTTTCCGCGTATAGCGTAGGCTGAGAGCATGGCAGCACCTCGCTCCGAAGCGCTGGTCGAGCAGCGGATCATGAAGCTCCTGCGGGGCACGCCGCGCGTTACCGCCATCAAAGCTGGACGGGATGGCTGGCCCGATCGCATCCTGTGTTACCGTGGCGTGTTCATCGGACTGGAGATCAAGTCCGAGCGTCAGGGCCACACGACGACGGCCCGACAGACACAGCGGCTCGCCCAGATCGGCAGGGCCGGCGGGCTGGTCGGTGTGGTACGCTCGACCGAGGACGTGCTTCAGTTGCTTGCCGCCGTCGATGCCCATCTGGATGCACATGGAGGCTTTCCGTGGTACTCGCCCCCGAACGCATGACCGCTCCGTCCTCTCCTCGTCCCGAGGACGTGCCCCCGCCGCCGCCGCCATCGACCGACGAGCCTGACGATGACGAAGCCGAAGAAGAAGCAGAAGAAGACGACGACGAGTCCGACGACGAGTCCGACGACGAAGGCGACGACCAAGAAGCAGAAGCGCGCGGAGAAGCGCCGGCAGTCCATCGAGCAACAGCGCGCGAGGATCGGCCTCTCTGCATCGACATCGACGCCGAAGAGTACGCCCGCGAAAAAGACGGGTACGTCTCGGGCCTGATCGTCGGCATCATGCTCGGCCAGCTCAGCCCGCACGTTGCCGACGCGCTGGCCGCGACGATGATCGCAGACATTGCGCTCCACTACGGCGTGACCTCGGAGAACATCCGAGCCAATGTGGAGGCCGATGCTATGGGACTGCTCCAGGACTACCGCAGTCTGCTCAGGCGGATGGCAAGCTAGATGCCCCGCCCGCGCATCATCCTGCCGTCTCCCGGGGCGATAGCCGCGGCCCAGCGAGAGGACATCGCCTCGCTGGACGCGACGCAGATCGCCCTGCTGTTCGAGCTACACGAGTCCGACATCAACTTCGACGGTCTGTACATCCCAGGTTACTGGCTGGAGACAGACTCGGGGCTCGGCGGATCAGAGGCAAAGAAGATGGCGCAGGCCATCGACGAGTGCATCTCCAGGGACTATCCGCTCGGGATGCGCGCTGGCGTCCGCATCGAAGGGATAGCCGAAGCCGCCGATGTGGTCCGCTGGCTCAGAGCCCTGCGCGTTCGCAGCTATCGCGGCCCATCCCGCCATACGCGGCTAGCACTGATCAAGGACTAGTCATGGGCAGGATCTATGGCAGGCGACATCAACACGACGATGCTCCTCGGGATGACACTCGGAGTACCTGGCTGCTCGCCAATGAGCATACGCAGACGCTGGCCGACTGCCTGATCATCGACACGGCCTACATGACCTGGCTACTAGAGCGGCAGCGCAAGGGTGACGACGTGCTCGACACCAGCACGCTGCGCCTTGCATGGCGCACCGCCTGGGTCGAGGGGATCATTCACGAGCGCTTCCGCGAGCCACTGCCGCCGCTCCCGGAGCCGTAAGCATGACACCTACGGCGAGCTTCGCCAACAGGATCGTCGGCTACCGCCCGGCGGTCGATCCCAACTCGCTTGCGCCGAATCCCGACAACCCTCGTGTGCACCCCGAACAGCAGCGTGAGGCCATCCGGGGCGTGCTCAAGGAAGTCGGCTGGGTCGGCTGCGCGCTCTACAACGTCCGCACGGGCCGGCTGATCGACGGGCATGAGCGCCGCCAGGAAGCGCTCGACGCCGGCACGACAATGCCCGTGCTGGATGTGGATCTCGATCCTGCCGAGGAAAGCCTCGTGATCGCCACGTTCGATCCTTTGGCTGCGCTCGCCAGCTACGATGAGACGGCGCTGGCTGCCCTGCTCGATCAGGTCACCACATCGTCCGAGTCCGTCGCGATGCTGCTGGCTGACATGCAGCAGCAGATCGACAGCATCACCGATGTACGATCCGATACGTTCAGGAATCAGGGGCAAAGCCATCTCGGCGGGGACCGCCAGACCGAGCGGGCCACCATAGTCAGGATCGCGCTGCACGTCGAGTCGGTCAGACGTATCGAGCAGGCGCTGGCCCGCGCCATCGCGCTGTCGATGACCGAGCAGGCTGACGACAGCGAGCGCGTGCCAATGCGCATGGACCGAGGCGGCGCGCTGACCGAGATCATGGAGCAGTACCTCGCGCATACACCCGCAGCGGAGTGACAGTATGGCATCCGAGGGCGAGAGCTTCATTCGAGACGCCGCCAGCATGCGAGGGATCGAGGAGGACATCGCCCTGCGGGTAGCCGACTCTGAAGGCGGCAGAGAAGCTCCTGGCAATGTCGGGCGATTCCCGACCGGCTGGTCGTGGTGGCAATTCCAGCTTCACTACGGCGGACTCGGCTACGAGCACTATGGCACCGTCGCTGGGATGGGCAATGGCTTCACCCAGCTAACAGGCTGGGAGCCAGGCGACGATCGGGCCTGGCGTGACGCCTGTCGTTACGCACTGAATCGCGCGAAGAATGGCGGCTGGACGCCCTGGTATGGTGCCGCGCACGTCGGCATCGGCAAGTGGGATGGCATCAACCGCGACTTCTTCTGGGATGCCAACGCCGAGCAGTGGGACTTCGAGGGCGCGCTGCCCCCGCCAACCTCCCCGACATTCCGCGTGACATACAACAGGAACGAGCCACCACATCCGCAGAACCGCTCGTACGACTGCTCGCAAGAGTCAATCGAATGGGCCATGTATGCTCTGGGCCGAGCCCCATCCGATGATTGGATGGAGTCGGCCATGATCTCGGAAGGTGTGATGACGCCCGACCTGGGCTGCACCGACCGTACAGGTGCCGGGCTCGCCTCGTTCATTCGGCGGCATTACGGTGAGTACAAGTTCGATGCTAACAACGAAACCAACGTGTCATGGGCCTGGATAACGCAGGAGGGAGCCGCCGCTGGAGGCGCTCAGCATTCCTACCCCGTACTGATCGGCGGTGAGTCCTGGTATCACTGGGCTGTCTGCCGTGATTACGATCCGAACACCGGATTGCTACTGATCGCCAACTCGGCCAATGGTTGGGGCGGCATCAGTCAGACGATGACCGAAGAGGAGTGGGGCGCCAAGGGTCCGTTCAATGCGGTCCGCGTGTTCCATCCCGATCTGTTCGCGACAGCGCCCGAGCCGCCCGTCGTCATCGAGCCGCCGACCCCGCCGGTCGTCATCACGCCACCGCCAGTCGATGATCGGATGGAGCGCATCGCAGCGCACGCCGAAGAGATCCTCAACATCACCGAAGAGAAGGCGCCGTGATCACGCTGGTCATCGTCTGCTACATCTCGCTGTTCGCGCTCTGCATCGGCATCGTGCTGTTTGCCAGTCTCAGGCTGGCGGGAATGCTCTAGCAATGCCGCAGGTTGACGTATGCCAGGAGTTGAGGTATAATGGCATCGAGGTGATCACGATGCCGGCACGCACGCATGGCATGAGCAACAAGAGCGGCGAGTACGCTTCCTGGCTCAACATCCGACAACGATGCTTCAATCCGAATAACCACAAGTGGCATCGATATGGCGGCAGGGGGATCACGGTTGATCCTAGCTGGGAGAGCTTCGAGCAGTTCTACGCTGACATGGGACCGAAGCCATCGCCCAAGCACAGCATCGATCGTATCGACAACGATGGGCCGTATGCGCCCTGGAACTGCCGCTGGGCAGATACCAGAACGCAGCGACTGAATAGGGACCATCTTGATGTCGTCGCGATCCTGGCTGACTTTGCGGCGGGCATGGGTCCGACCGAGGTTGCCAAGAAGTACGGCATCTCGCAGCCCTATGCCTCTCGACTGAAGCATGGAAAGCGAGGTGGCTACTACGCCGCAGGGTAGGGGCACCGGCACCCGTGAGCATTCCACGTTCGAGCAGAAGGTGCACCTCCGACAGGTCGTGCTCGCGGACATCGCAAGCTATCCGCTTCGTGATCCTCGCATCCCACCGATCGTGCTGGAGGCGTACGGCGGCTCGGGCGCGATCTACAGTAAGTGCTACGGTCCCCGCCGTCTCATCTCGTCCGAGCTTCCAAGCATCGGGCGCCTGCCGCCGATCACCGACGGGGTCGTGATCGAAAGAGACCCCCAGAAGATCGATCGGCTGTGCATCATCCGCCCGCGCTGGAGCGTGTATCAGGGCGACAGCCCAAGCCTCTTAGCGCGAGGTCTGGGCGGGCATCTGGCCTGCGATCTCTGGGACATCGATCCGTACGGCGAGTCGATCAGCGCTCTGACGGCGCTCCTGGCGTCGATCTCCGAAGGCACCCGGCCCGCGCCCCCGCTGGTGTGGATCGCCGCCAACGACGGCGCGCGACAGGCTCTGCGGCGGCGGGCCGCTGCCGTCTGGGAGGCCGACTACCTGCCGAAGCAGATCGTGGATCGCTACGGCACCGCCCTGGAGATGAACTACCTCGACGTGGTCAAGGAGATCCTGACGACGCTGGCATCGGCGTCCGGCTACACTGTGGCGCGTTACGAGGGGTACTACTGCGGGCATGTGCTCCAGAACACGCACTACCTTGCTAGACTGGAGCGGCACAGTCAGGAGGGACCAGTCGATGCGATTCAGTGACGTTGCCGTCCAGCGCATGCTGGAAGCCCTGGACGAGTCGGTCGCCACCGGCGCCAAGTTCGGCTCGTTGCACACGGCCTACTCATCCTCTGGCGCGAACGAAGTGACGGGCGGCTCGCCGGCCTACGCCCGCAAGGGGCTGACCTGGGCGGCGGCATCGGGACGGTCGAAGGCCACATCCGCTGCCGCCGTCTTTGATGTGCCGGGCGGCACCACGATCCGCTGGATCGGCCTGTCGGACGCCGTCACGGCCGGGACGTTCCTGGGAATGGTCCCCAATGGTGGCGGCATCCCCGAAGACTTCGTGGTGCCCGATATCGCCAACAACGTGCTAGAAGCACCAGCGCATGGCTTCAGCAATGGCAACACCGTCGTGGTCTGGGCAGTCCCGGGTGCACCGCTGCCGGCACCCTTAGTGGAAGGCACCGTGTACTACGTGGGGAATGTCACCACCGATGACTTTACGCTGAGCCTAACATCGGGTGGCGCAGCCATCGACATCACCGCTGTCGGCTCGGGGTTCGTTCAGCGAATCGTGGAGGAGATCTTCGGGGCGCAAGGGACGCATACCGTTACCACGGCAACCATGACGCTGGACTGACCGATGCCTGACAATGTCAAGGTGCTGGCAGCGGCCGGCGACGACACCGTTGCACCGCCCATTGCAACCGATCTGGTTGGCGGTCAGCACTACCAGCGGATCAAGGTCGGCTTCGGTGCCGATGGCACCTACAACGAAGCTGACGACGTAGTCGGCAAGCGCCTGCCGATCTACGATCCCGTCCACATTCCCGCAACAGCCAGCGACTGCGGCACGGCATCGGGCACCGACATCGCCATCGGCACGCCCGTCGCCGGCCTGCGCTTCATGGGCTTCTCGGCTCGCGAGACAACGGCAACGGCTGGCGCACTGTTCCACATCCGTCATGGCACATCGAACAGCGATCCGGTCCTGGTGACCGTCTCGCTTGGACTCAACGAATCGTGCCGCGAATGGTATGGGCCAGATGGCATCACTGCTCCCAACGGCATCTGGCTGGAGCGGGTCACAGGCACGATCCAGGTGACTGGCTACATGAAGGTGGTGCCGTAATGGGCTCTTCGGGCGTGCTGGTGATGTCCAATCCGATGACCGCGCCCAATGACATCATCGTGGGCGGTACAGCGGGTGCGCCGACCCGTCTGCCGAAGGGTGCCAATAACAGCGTGCTTGGCGTCGATGGCTCGGGCGGCATCAACTACAACACGTCACAGATGGGCTCACAGAATGCCATACTGTTAGACCTCGATTTCAAGACCATTGGCGACGTGCTTAGCAACACGACACTGACAGCTAATACTCCAGCCAATATATCAGGTAATCGCACGTTCACAGTACAGAACGCAAACAGCTTCGTTGAGGTGATCATACGGGTTGGCGTCTTCAATACCTCCACGCCAGCGGCGTCAGGCGAGACACAGTCATGGATCACCGTTGATGGCGTGCGCTACAACCTGGGCGCAGCCGGCGGCAATGCGTTTGGCAATCCACTGAGCGGTGCCGGCCCGATCTATATCAATGGGCTTGCGGTTGGCTCGCACACACTGGCTGTACTGATCATGTCCAATGCTACGACGGCTGGCTGGTACTGTCGCTGCTCCACCTTTCCGACCCTGGAGCACCTGACCATCCAGGTGATCGAGCATAAAGCTAACGTCGGCCTAAAGGGCGACGGGCTGGTGTGGCGAGGTGTCTGGACATCGGGTACGACGTATGCGGTCAATGACGCCGTCAACCGTAACAACTCCTCGTACGTCGCGCTGCTTCCAGGCTCGAATCAAGATCCGGTCAGCGCGCCGACCTACTGGCAGTATCTAGCGCAAGGCGGCACGGCGCTCGGTGGTGGTCCCAAGCTGCAACTGGACTATTCCTCATTCAATCCGCCCGTCGATCTCGCGAACGGCACGGCGCTGACGGCAAACACGGCATTACGACTGCCTAGTACCCCGCTGTCATTCACCGTGGATCGGGCCGACAGCCTTGTCGAAATCTCTGCGCGCGGACAGACGATGTTGGCTGGTACCACGGCGACGTATACGCAAACGGATCTGTGGATTGATAACACCAGTCGAACGAGACTTGGCGGCTTCTATATCGTCAGTGCTGGGGCGTACGTCAATGCCTTCTCGGGCGGCGATACGATCTACCTCTCGGGCCTGACTGCTGGTACACACACTGTCAACATCGGATTCATGTCAGGCGCAGCAAACAACCTCTACATCCGCTCAGCCAGCATCGGCTACGAGCACATCAGCATTCAAGTGATCGAGCATAAGCTCGGCGGCCTGTCATGGACATCCCGAGGCGCATGGTCGTCGGCAACGAACTACTCCGTCAACGACGTGGTGACCTACAACGGCGCGTCGTATCTCTGCATTCAGAACCATACGAATCAGACGCCCGCTCCCGCCACGGCATACTGGGCGCTGGTTGCGGCCAAGGGCGACAGCTTCGTGTGGCGCGGCCCGTGGAACTCGTCAGCGACCTATGCGGTCAACGATGTGGTCACACAGGGCGGCGGATCGTACATCGCGATCCAGGCCGGCACGAACCAAGATCCGACTACGGCACCGCTCTACTGGAATACGATGACGCAGCCCGGGTCGATGGCGAACCCGATGACCGGACCATCCGATATGATCATCGGCGGTACGGGCGGGGCGCCGCTTCGGTTTCCTAAAGGCGGTATCAATACACTCCTGGGGGTTGATGGCTCGTCTAACCTCGGGTATCGGCAGGCAACGGGCGCCGACATTGCCACAAGCAGCGCGCTCAACATCTCCTCGTTGACAGCGAGCACGACGGGTACCGCGATTAGCGCGCCGAATGGCGCGGTCTTTGGTGCCACCGGACTTAGTACCAATGGGTTCATTCAGACACAGGTGGGTGTCTCAGGAGCCTACTTCAACGGCGGCAACAACGGACAGGGCGACCTACGGGCGAATATCCTGCGAGCGGGCGCAGCCATCATCTCCGATGCCTATGTCAACGCCGGCACAACCATGAACGCGGGCGGGGCTATCGCTGCCGGCGGACGGGTCACTGGACAGGAAGCTGGAGGCTGGGGTATCTATGCCTCGCAAGGCGGCGTGCTGGCGGCTGGGACCGTCCAGGGCAACGCACTCTACATCTCCGGCGGCGGCACCGCTATCCAGTGCCCGAGTGGCAACGTCTCCTTTCCGCAGACGCTCACGGTTGGCAATCAGGTCCAAAGCTCGCGGAATGACTACACGGCGTTCTATGGCACGGGCAGTGCTAGTGGCATCTACTGTGCTGGTGGTACGGCCTACTTCAACACGATCAACAACGGAGCGTATACGAACACGGGACAGCTTCACATCAACAACATCACGACTTATGGCGGTGGAAGTTCAGCCACATGCCAGGGGTTCTTCTACCTCGTCATCAACGGGACTGGCTGGAAGGTACCGCTCTTCCAGTAGGAGGCTGCATGGTCACCATCGATACCGCTGGCAAGCGCATCGATCTACATCGGCTGGCGCGCGAGATGACCGCTGGTGGCATTCCGCACGGCGAGCTTGCCTTGATGGGTACGGTGCTACTGACGGTCGATGCTGCCGGCGTAACGACCAATGATTGGCCGACTGGAGCCGTGGCCGTCGTTGATGCGCATAGCCCGCCGCCGCCGCTCGTGAACTATGCTGGCAGCGAGGTGCTGGCAAGTCAGGAGCGTACGACCGACGATGTGGTGCACGAGATCCTGCGCATTCCGACTGAGCAGCGCCACGTCTATGTGACCGAGCTATCGATGACCGCTATCGACGCCGTCTCTGGTGCAACCAAACGGGCGTCGGCAGTGCTGACATTCAAACGACTGGCGGCGGCGCTCGCGCAAGTCGGCTCGACCGTCGCGGGCGCCACAATGCAGGACGCGGCAGCATCGTCCTGGCGAATGAACGCTATCCCGGACGGAACCGATCTGGTGATTACGGTCCAGGGCGCGGCTGGTCGGACCATTGACTGGCTGCTGGCTGGCACGATTGGTCGCTATGCCCCTGGTGGGCTAACGGCATCGCCGTCACCGGTCCCGCCGCCCCCGCCTGACCATGTGCCGCCGCCCCCGCCGCCGGTGCTGCCGGACCCACTGCCGCCCGAGCCGCCGCCCATCGTGTAGGGGTAGCCCATGCTGCTGCTGTTCTGGCGACAGCCGGCCCCCGCGACCACCACGACCGTCAGCCTGCTGGCTGAGGGCGGCGGCGTTGCCGCTGGAGGTCGGGCGGCTGCGACCGTCGCCCTCGTCAGCACCCCGGCCAGGGGGCAGACTGCCAGTGCCCGAGGCGCGAGCGCCGCCGCGACAGCCAGCGCCCGAGCCCGGGGCCTCAATGATAGTGCCCGAGCCGCTCTCGCGCTGACGTTGCTCTGGGGGAAACCGACAGGCAACGCGCAGGGAGTCACGGCTCGGGCGATTGCCACCATAGCGCGAGCCCAGGCCCGCGCGCCAGCAGACGGGCTGCACGCCGCAGCCACGGCGTCACTGCTCAGCGGCGTCCCGCGACTGCCGAACACCCACGAGCGTGCGACGGCGCACGCGGCTGCGGCCTATGCCGCAGGACGGACCGCCGTCATTGCCACTGGCGCGATCACGCCCGTTACCACGGGTGACGTGCTGCTCGACGCCACAGCGCGTGCAAGCGTGCTGGCAAGCAAGAACAGCAGCACGACCGTCGAGCTACGTGCGCGAGCGAGCGCGCCAGCCGACACGCTGCGGGGTGCCGCCAGCGCGGGGGCTTTCCACGCTTTCTGCGCACACGTTGCAGACCAGACCGAGCGCGCCAGCCTGACGACGGCGACGCTGCGAGCACGCTCCAGCACGCTCAGTGCGGCGGTCAGCGGCTACGCGGCGAGCATCGTCGTTGATGCTGCCGCGCGACTGTCAAGCGCGGCGGTCAAGGCGTCCAGCACGGCTGTCATCCTGCGGGCTCGGGGCCAGCAGGCGACGACCGCGCGCCACGCCGCGACGGGCGCCGCTACGCTCTCTGGGCAGGGTACGGCCCCGACCCTATCTCGTCACTCCGGCACGGAGTTGGTGGCGATTCGGGCCGAGGCCACACACGGGAGTGTGGCTGGCAAGAACGCCAGCGTGCAAGCCCGCCTTGCCGCTGCCGGCCGGCTGGCGGCGGATCGGCTGCGGGGCGGGATTGCGAGCGCCCTGCTGGCTGCTCGGGCGAGGCTCGTCAGCAGCGCCGTCTCCATGCCGACGCCGCACGATACGGCGATCCTGCGTGCGCAAGGACGCGCTGTATCGGCAGGGCGCAAGGCGTCGTCCACGACGGCGCTCGTCGTTGCGTCGCCGTGGCTGAGCACGGTGGCGGCTCGGGGTGCCGCCGCGTCCGGTACCGCCCGCGCTCGTAGCCATGTTACCAGCGAGATCTTCCACCCGGCGACGACGGCCAGCGTCGAGGTGCGCGCGACGCTGCGCACAGTCTCGGTCGCCGGGCGCGTGGTTACTGGCGACGCGCTGATCACTGCACGCACGCTTGTAGCCAGCGTGGCTGCGTCGAGTCGTCTGGCCGCCGTCGATGTCCACGTTGTAGGCCACACGGCTACAACGTGGATCGCTGGACGACTGACCGATGCGCTCGTGCTGGCTCGTGCATGGCTGACGAGCCTGACGATCAAGCACGGCGAGGTGAGCGTCAGCGCCGTGCCGATCGATGGCCTCTCTATCGTAGCTCTAGCCACCCGCGAGCCCGTTGGTGCGGCTGCAATAGAAACGTCAGGTCTGGGCGTCACCGTCCTGGCGGTCAGTCCGGCCAGCGTCGCGACGGTGCCGCTGGCCGGCTCGGGGCTGGCCCGTGCCGCGCTTGACGGCCTGGGAGCCACAAACACGCCGCTGGAGGCGCTAGGCGTGATGAGAGGCGCCGTAGACGGCGTTGGAGTACAAACAGTCCAGGAAGACGGTCCGGGCGTCGTAGCGACCCCCGAGACAGCGCTGGGGGCACGCCCAGCGGCGACGGGCGACACGGGAGTGAGCGATGCCTGACATCGGAGATCGCGACCGCATCGGCAACCCGGGCATCAACCCGGCGACGAACGCTCCATTGACGAAGCCGCCCCTGCCGTTCACGACTGGCGGCGTCGCTACCGACCCGGATGCAGTCCTGCTGACAATTCGGAAGCCGAACGGGACCAGGCTGATCTTCGGCTGGCCGACTGCTGCGCAGGACGGCCTGCTGATCCGCGAGGATGTCGGTCGGTTCTACGCCGACATCACCTATGATCAGGGTGGCACCTGGAACTACCGACTGGAAGGGACTGGCGCGGTTGTCGCTGCTGAAGAGGGGTATGTTAGCGTCACCTATTCCGCGACGTTGGTGCCATGATGGCGCAGTACACGTTGCGCATCCCCGAGCTATCGAATGCGGAGCTAAAGGTCACGGTCGATGTGGAGCGCATCCCGCCCTGGCCCGAAGCATGGACCGACGTGCCAATGCCGCTGCCTAGTTTCGTGGAGCTTCGGCCCTTTCGGGTTCTGGTGCAGTTGGGCGGCGAAGAGATCTACCTGTGGCAGCGCGAGTCAGTTGAGGCCCCGCCGCATCAACCTCACGCCGAGCCGAAGGGAACCAGGAAGTAGACCGATGCCCGACGTTCCGATGCCCTTGCGTCAATCGTGGCTGAAGCTTCCGGAGGAGAACGCCCAGCAATACGAGGCGTTTGAGCGGTATCGTGATATGGGCATCTCCAGATCTGTCGAGCTTGTCATCGAGCAGTTGGCTCCAGTCAACGCTCTGCTCGAAGGTGAGGAAGAACGACGGATCATGCTGCGCAACTTGGCGCGCACCGGGCGGCTCGAAGTTGGGACGCCGTTTGCCTATCAGATTATGACCTGGGCGGCACGCTATCGTTGGGCATTTCGCGCGGAGCAGTTCGATCGCCATGTCGCAGCGATGGCGGCTGATAAGGTTGCGGCTGAGCATGCACAGATGCTCCAGCGGCATCTCGCGATCTCCATGCAGTTGCAGGAGAAGGCGCTCAGCCGTCTTCGCGATATGGACCCGTCTGAGCTGACCAGCAAAGAGGTGCTGGCATTCCTCAAGGACGCCATCATACTAGAGCGCACGTCTCGCGAGATGCCTCGCTCTCTAGCGATACGTAGCGAGGATACAGCGCCCGCTGATCCCGAGGCGCATGATCGGAGGATGCTCAGCGATGTCTTCACCATCCTCGTCGAGTCCGGTGCGCTCCCAGAGGGATCAGACTTCGATCTGGCTGAAGGAATCATTGACGCCAAAGCTCACGAAGTATATTCCACACCAGCCGACGACGAAGCAGACCGCGTTCCTGCTGATTCCGCACCGTGAGGCGTTCTACGGCGGCGCGGCTGGTGGCGGGAAGTCTGATGCCCTCTTGATGGGAGCATTGCAGTACGTCGATCAGTCAGACTACGCGGGCTTGCTCCTGCGGCGGTCGTACGCCGATCTGACGCTTCCTGGCTCGCTGATGCAGCGGGCAGAGGAGTGGCTGACTGGCACAGGTGCTCGATGGATTGATAAAGAGAAGACCTGGGTCTTTCCGTCCGGTGCGCGCCTGACGTTCGGCTACCTTGCCACCGAGATGGACAAGTATCGATACAAGTCGGCTGAGTTCCAGTACATCGGGTTTGATGAGCTAACACAGTTCACGGAGTCAATGTACACCTATCTGATCACACGTCTGCGACGGCTCTCGTCCTCGAAGATCCCGCTGCGCATGCGCGGGGCCTCGAACCCGGGTGACATCGGGCATGAGTGGGTACGGCGCCGCTTCGTGGACTATCAACCTGCGCTCACGCCGCAGACTACACCGCAGGAGCGACTACGGCTCGTGCGTCCGTTCATCCCGGCGAGGCTGGACGATAATCCGTTCCTGGATGCAACCGAGTATAAAACCAACTTCGATGAGGTTGATGCCGTTACTAGAGAACAGCTTCTAGGCGGCGACTGGAACGTGATGGCGCAAGGCTCCAAGTTCTTTCGCTATGACTTCCAGATCATTCGCCCGAACGAGGTGCCGTCTGGCCTACACTGGTTACGGTACTGGGACTTGGCGGCGACCGAGCCGAAGCCTACATCGAAGAAGCAGGGGCCTGACTTTACGGCGGGCGCCAAGCTTGGCTACGATGCGACGACAGGCAACTGGTACCTTGCGGACATGCGCCGCTGGCAAGCAGATCCCGGACCTACCGAGCAGCGGATCGTCCAGGTAGCCGAAGAAGATGGCATCGGCGTGCGCATCTACATGGAGCAGGAGCCGGGTGCCTCTGGCAAGGCGCTGTGTGACCACTATCGCCGCAACCTCCTGCAACGGTACATGTTCCGAGGCTATCGCTCGACTGGCTCCAAGGAAGTGCGTGCAGCGGTGTTTTCGGCGGCTGTCTCGAACCATCGCTTCTACGTGGTCAATGGGCGATGGACCGAGGACTTCATCCGCGAGTGCGAGATGTTTCCCAATGCAGGATGGCACGATGACCAAGTCGATGCTGTCTCTGGCGGAATGCAGAAGGTGAAGGGCAAGCGACGCATTCAGGCTGTTGGAAGTAGCCTGGAGGAGATCGAGGCCAGTGAGCAGCGCGCAGCGGTGCGCCACAGCATGCGGATCATCGCGTGACCGATCTGCACCCTCACGCAGTGTTGATGTTCATCATGATCATGTTCATGATGCTAGTAATCATGATCATCCTCGCGGTGATCGTCTACATCAGCCTGCCGAGATGAGTCAGCGAATTGTGCGCGTACAGATATCGAGCGGAGAGGTGATTTCCGTGCGCGGAAAGCTTGCGGACATCATCCACTGGATTGCGCGCAACAAGGAGCGGATTGAGCCAATCCATCAGGGGGAGTTGTCGTTCAACTGGTCGGAGTCAGACAATGGGGACGCCGGGACGTTTCGTCCGTCCTACCGTGCAGTGATGGCGTCGGAGCGCCTGTCGCGCTAGGGGGCACGCATGAATATCCTCACGCGGATGTGGCGAGCAACGACGTTAGCCTGGAAGTCGTTCAGCATGGTCTGGTCCGGCCAGGGCGGCGGCGAGATTGGACTGGCTGAGGCATTCCGCTTTGGGCGATCGACCTATGACTATCCTCGCGATGTCGTCAGTGGCCGCGACAACTCTATCGTCATGTCAGTCCTGGGCTGGATCGCGCGGAACTTCCCGCAGGCTGAGCTTCAGGTTGTGACGCCACAGGATGATGGCACGTTCAACGTCGAGCCGCTCCATGAGCTTGTCGCGGCTATCGCGAAGCCCAACCCGTTCTACTCGGGCGAAGCGCTCTGGATCGCCACACTGCTCGATCTGATGACATCAGGGAATGCCTACTGGCTACTTGCCAAGGGGGCGTACAACACGTTAGGCGAGATCTGGTATGTGCCTCAGAACCTGATCCGTCCACGCTGGAACGAGAACGGAACGAAGTTCATCGAGTGGTACGAGTACACGCCTGATCCAAGCAGGACAGATCGTCAGTACAAGATCGCCGTCGAGGACGTGATCCAGTTCCGCGATGGGATCGATCCATTCAACACCCGGCTCGGGCTGTCTAAGCTGCGCTCGCTGATGCGCGAGATCTGGACCGACGACGAAGCGGCTAACTTCTCGGCGGCGCTGCTGCGGAACCATGCGATTCCTGGCGTGATCATCGCGCCGGGCGATGACGACTCGGAGTTTAGCCAGGAAGACGCCGACGCGCTCAAGATCAAATACATGGGCCAGTTCGGCAACGACGGACGCGGCGAGCCGATGGTGGTGTCGGCACCGATCAAGGTTGAGATGCTGTCGTTCTCGCCTGAGCAGATGAACCTTGTGGCGATGCGGCGGATTCCCGAGGAGCGCGTCACCGCGATCTACGGTGTCAATGCCATCGTCGCGGGCCTGGGCGTCGGGCTGGAGCATTCCACGTTTCGTAACTACTCCGAGGCGCGCGCCGCTGCCTACGAGGAATGCGTGCTGCCGCTCCAGAAGATGATCGCGGCTGAGTTGACCCGAGCCTTGCTGCCGCTCTTCCCGGCGTCTGAGAACCTGCTGGTGCGCTTTGACTCAACCAAGCTCTCGATCTTTCAGGAGAACGCGATGGTCCGGGCCAGGATGGCAAACATGCTGGTCACGGGTGGCTGGATGACGGTCGGCGCCGGCATGCGAATCATCGGAATGCCAGCCGACTCCTCGTACGACTACTATCTGCGTCGCAAGACCGTCCAGCCGGTGCTGCTGGAGGATGCCAGCACCGCCGAGGTTACAACGGTGGCGCCGGCCATTGCGCCGACGACCGAGACGAATCCGCAGGGCGATGTTGGACAAACCCCGCCGCCCGTCAAGCCAGCCCTGGCTGGTGTGGAATGAGGCCACATCGGACGGAGGATGTCGCGATCACCATCGTGACGGAAGTCTTACCTGCGTCGCTGTTCTTACCGTCGCCGCCGGACCGAGGGCGGATCAGGGGCAAGGCCGTCTACCTGGAGATGCGCACGCCGTACGGACGCTCGGTGATCCTGCCGGCTGATCGCATGCACATGGAAGACCTCTACGTCGCTACCTGCTACTTCGATCAGTATGGCATCTGGCATCTGCGCTGGCGCGGGCTGGAGAACGAGACTCCAGGCTGGGCCGACGCGATCCGCGTCGATGTTGTGCACCCGGAGGATGACCCGCTGTACGAGACAGGGGGAGTGTGCTAGACTCGACGTGCCTGTTGCCCACCCCACAAGGACGGCGCGCGGTTGACCACCGCCGCCGTCCTTTCTTTTTAGGAGCCGTAGATGAAACCATCGGTGAACGGTAAGACGCTCGAAGGTGTGCAACCTCGGAAGATCATGCCGATCATCGATCTGAAGTCCACAGAGTCTGCCAATGGTGGATTCTCCGGCTACGGCTCCGTGTTTGGCAACGTTGATTCCTACGATGACATCGTGATGCCCGGCGCATACACTGAGACACTGCCGGACTTCCTGAAGAATGGCTTCGTCTCAGTCGGCCACATGTGGTCAGACTTGCCCGTCGCGACGTTCTCCGATGCGCTACAGGATGATAAGGGGCTGTTCGTTGTTGCCGAGTTCCATTCTGATGAGTATAGCCAGCGGGCTCGACTGGTGACGGGTGAGCGTATCGAGCGAGGGAAGGGCGTCGGCCTCTCAGTTGGATTCTCAATCAAAAAGGGCGGTGCATCCTGGGCAATGGACGAGGATGGGATGCATAATGGCATTCGACTGCTAAGCAACCTGGATCTGTTTGAGGTTGCGCTGGTCAACATGCCAGCCAATCCACAGACATGGGTGGATACGCTCAAGAGCGGTCTGCGCCCCTGCGATGACCCGACCTGCGGCTGTCGGATCTCGCAGGCATCACACACGGGATTGAAGTTCGCTGACCACGGCGAAGCCCTGCTTGTTGAGCTTCGCGGGTTCACTCAGCGCGCACAGGCGCTTGCTGCCAAGCGTGCGGAACAGCAGCGAACACTAGGTGAAGAGCACGTTGACCGGGTGACTGCACTCGTCTCTGAGCTTCGTTCCTGTGCCGACACGGTTGAGGGGCTGTTGTCCAGCAGGAATGTAGATACGGATGGCGAGACGCGCAACGATGCACTTCGTGAAATTGCTCGCTACGAGATTCTGCGCGCTCAGACACTGAGCGTTGTTGGAGCAACAGCATGAGTGTCACCCTGCTAAGTGAGAGCGAGGCCAAGGCCCGTTCTCTCGCAGATCTGAATGGCCTGCTCAAGTCGCATGCAGACCATGTCAAGGAGCTTATCGAGAAGGGCGGGGACAACCTCGACCTGACCGAAACCGATGTGATCGACCTTCGATCACACAACGATCAGATGACGCTCCTGGGCAAGGCTCGCGACGACAAGATGGAACTGCTCAAGATCGGGCAGCGAGCCGCTGAGGAGATCGACGGACAGCGCAGCGTCATCCGCCAGATCCCACACCCGACAGATCGCGGGGCGCATGCCGGCGATCCGACGCGGACGCAGTTCAAGGGGCTCGGCCAGCAGTTCATCGAGTCGGATGCCTTCAAGGGCTACCGCCCGGCTGAGCGGCGCTCGCCGGCGATTGACCTTGATGTTGGCGGCATTCTGTCGATGCGCTTCCAGGGGGTCGAAGAGAAGACTCTGATGGTGTCGTCCGATGTCGCCGGGCTGATCCAGCCCGAGGCGCTGTTCGGAGGACAACCGCTGGAGTTGCTGACACGTCGGCCAGTCGTTGCCGATCTCATTCCACAGGGCACAACGGGCTCGCCTGCGCTGCGGTATGTGGAAGAGACTGTCAACACCAATAACGCCGACTTCGTGGCAGAGGGTGGGACCAAGCCTGAGTCGGCGCTTCAGTTCGCGGATCGCACGGCAACCGTCCGCAAGATCGCCACCGTGCTTCCCGTCACTGATGAGCTGTTCGCTGACGCTCCAGCGATGCGGTCGTATACCGAGTCTCGTCTGCGTCTGTTCATGGCACTGCGCGAGGAGTCCTCGCTGGTGTCAGGGACGGGCGTCGGGCTGGAGTACTACGGAATGCTCAACGTGCCAGGGTCACAGACCAAGGCTACGTCGAGCTACGGCGGCAACGTCCTGGACACGCTGTACAACGCGATGGTGGCGATCCAGGTCAACTCGTTCCTGGAGCCGAGTGGGATCATCATGAACCCGCTCGACTGGGCCGACATCATCACCCTCAAGACAGCCGATGGCGTGTACATCTGGGGCCAGCCGAACGCCGCGCCTGGCCCACATCGGGTCTGGGGCCAGCCGGTGGTTCCCACGCCGATCATGCCGCAGAACACGGCGGTCGTCGCAGCCTTTAGCTCGTGCATGCAGATCTTCCGCCGCGAAGGTGTCACCTTCTCGGTTAGCGATCAGCACAACGACTTCTTCATCACGAACAAGCTCATGCTCCGGGTCGAGGAGCGGCTGGCCTTCGTGATCTACCGTCCTTCTGGTGTGTGCATCGTGACTGGGGTGTAGGTATGAACTACATT
>Ga0126375_10000060_pt1 | contig 22083 bp, 18 predicted proteins | sample PanSoiMetPlot_14_FD_109577 | JGI IMG/M metagenome (GOLD analysis project Ga0126375, IMG submission 109577) | Tropical forest soil microbial communities from Panama - MetaG Plot_14 | ecosystem: Environmental > Terrestrial > Soil > Tropical forest | place: Panama | collected 2016-02-17 | reverse complement strand
ATAACTTTTATGACTAGACCAAGAAAAGCGTCACTCAAAACCGAAGAAATACCTGACTATTTGATGGAAGGAATTCACGATTACTCCATAGTCTTGTTTGGTTATCGAGCCCCCACACAGATGCCAGATCACTGTGGAACAGGAACCCTCGTCAGCTCACGAAACAAATACTACATTCTCACAGCTCATCACTGCGCTGCGCGCCTACTCAAATACGAACGCATGTGCCTTGCCGTTCGCCCGAGCGGTGTCCCTCTCGTTATCCAAAGGTTAGAACCAATTTATATTGGAGACATGAAAGACAAGGCGTGGGGACCCGACCTAGCGTTCTTACGCATTCATCCAGTTGATAAAAATAAATTGGACGCAGTTTCCCATAAGCTTTTCTATAACCTCGACCGACATGTTCTAAACATAGAGAAGCCACCTCAATTAGGAGAAGGTATTTGGACTCTCGTGGGCGCACCAAAGCTTTTAACCAAGGTGAAGGAACCGCGAATACTTGAAATGCCTTTGATGGCCTACAAGATAACAGTGAAGCGTTCTCTCATAAGACGGAGTTTTGATTACATAGAAATTGGTGTTCCTCTTAATTCTCCGAACGCATTGAAGACGTTTCAAGGGGTTAGCGGCGGCGGACTCTGGCATACTGATTTTAGCCAAGATTCCTCAGGCGCTCTGAAACGCGCTGGACGCCACCGACTTGTCGGCTGCGCCTTCTACGAGACCGAAGTCAAGAGAAAATACCGTTACATTCGCTGTCATGGTTGGCGCAGCATTTATGAACACGGCATTTCAAAACTCCCGCGTGGCTGAGCAGACAGAGGCGGTGGGGGTTGAGTCCCCAGCGAAACAGAGTGTGATCATTTTTTGTAGATAACTATATCCCCATTTACGCCCACTGTCCGGCGAGTGTATAGTGTCTGGCAACACTCGACTATGTACATCACGATCGATGAGACCGACCGCCGGCCGGTGTACCGGCAGGTCGCTGACGAGATCAAAGGTTTGATTGCCCGCGGAGCTTTGAGCGAAGGGATGGCGCTGCCGCCTGTGCGTCAGGTAGCTGACGACCTGGGCGTTAACTTGAATACGATTGCCGCAGCTTATCGCGAGTTACAAAAGGAAGGGTTGCTAAAAGTTCGTCACGGCTCGGGAGCGGTCGTTTCATCCAAACGTCTGCCGCAACAGAGCGATAGTGAGCTCCGCAAAGCGCTACGTGTCAGTCTCGCACACATGGTCCTGGCGGGATTGCCCCGTCAGGAAATCAACGAAATAGTTAACGAAGAGATTCGCGACCTTTTCAGACGCGAACGATAATGGCGCAGCCTACTTCGGATCTTTTATACGATTGATCGAGCGACTGCCCGAATCTGGATCGCGTGGACCCGCTTGTGACCCTGGCCGGGAAACCGGAGCACTCATCGACGGTGTCGTACCGAAACCTCCGTTTGAGCCGGAGCCCGTATTCGGTCCGACATACGTGCCGTTACCAGACGTTCCGGAAGAGGAGTTCGTAACTATAGTTGGATTGTAGTTGCGCGGATTCCCTGGATAGTAATAGCCATAACCGTAGGCAAAAAGTCCGTAGCTACTGCCATACGGGCTGCCCCATCCGTAATAAAACGGAAGAAACGTGTAGCAACTGGCGAAAGGACTCCAGGTCCAAAGGCCCCAACGACCGAAGCGCGCATCAATCCGGCCCCACGAGCCGTTTGAAAGATATCCATTCAACATCTTAGCCGACAGTCTTTCATTCGCGCGCGCCAGCGTCTGTCCGCGAAGTTTACTCCAGTCATCAAACTGATCTTTGTCCGTCTTTTCCAGCTTTGCGATTGATTGTCCGGCGCTACTGAACGTAAGTTTCTTGCCGCTCTTCACGATGTTGGTGCGATCGTCTCCCAAAGTCATCCGGCCTTTTCGCACAAACAGTTCGGTGGTTCCGGGACGAACATTGATGCGATAAATACCGGCGCGAACAATCGTCATCTTTTGCTGTTCAGTAACGATCGGAATTCGCAACTCAATGTTGCCAGGTCCGGTTGCTTCGATAATGGCGCTGCCCTTGGTTAATTTGACCAGCAGATTATCGAGCGAGTTGTCGACCAACTCGAACTCACTCTGTTCAGCCAGCCGCAGGTAAGTACCTGGATTCAGGAGGATCTCTGCCTGACTGCCAAGTCCCGTATTCACGACGTCGCCCGAAGCCAGATCGTCCTGGCTCGTTAAAAGCTGGGGCGCCTGGCCTGTTCGTTTCACCATTACCTGGCCTGACACAGCGTTTACTCCCCCCGCCTTCGCTGAAATGCCGAAGCGCTCTCGATTCTGGGCGTTTCCGATCGCGACGAAGAGTCCAAGCAAAAGGAGAGTTACAAGCAGTGTTGAGAGACCTTTGGATTTCATTGAAACCTCCTGAAAAGCGGCCAGTTACGGGAAGATGCAGTAATTATACGCCAGACATATAGCATGTCCAGCGATTTCAGTTGGGAGAATATCCGAATTGAAATTCTCTGCGCTGCCCTCTGTGTCCTCGGCGTCTCTGCGCTGGGTCTTATGTACGATCATTCACCGCGGAGGCGCAGAAGACGCGGAGATCGCGCAGAGAAGAAATCGGCACACCTGGCTGGAATTAGTCGCGACCGCGCCGCCCTAATTCATAACACCGGATCCGTTTTCGATGCGGTTTGCGCCGGATTCTGGTGAATCGAGTTATCCGTCGAATCCAGATAGAAATGCCGGCCGGTGGCTGGCCCTTTTCCTTCGGTTGTGTCAGGGTCAGCGAAGACGGAAAAGTCATTTTCGCCGGCCGTCATTCTGAAGCGGTAGCCCCTCAGAATTGGTGATTCGCTCGCAAATCGCTGATCCAAAAAACCGGCCTGAACCAGCGCATTAAAGTCACCGTAAGATCCACGCGTTGCCTTTGCCTGAGTCTGCGCCGTCGCAATCGTCCGTAGCGTTTGAATAGCCGAACCCTCGTCCGCAGCGGTAACCGCTTTCGGATACGCGCCCAAGCCCTGAGACGAATTGCCGGACGAACATGAAGCGAAGAACAATGCTGCGATCGCGAACACCCATCTCCAGGATTCAACTTTGCGTTTGACCGTTGTCATCAAATTCTTCATTGTTTGTTTTCGTAATAGCCTCGTTTGGCGCGAAGCGCTAAATCAGAGTGGCCAACAACTCGCACAGTCACATTGTGCCATGAGCCGTCGCGTCCCCTGTTCTTGGGACGGTATCCAATACTATACACCGTGCCAAGATCTCGAATTACTTGCCCGTACACCCCATTCAGATCCTGAAGTTTGCGCGCGCGATAGAGCGGATTACCGCTTTCCTCGGCGAGCGCCGCCAATTGGTCGCGGGCCATCGAGTACGCGCCCGGGGGTGTTCCGCGAGAGTTCGATTCTCTTTCGGTATCGAGGTAGATAGGCAAAACGATCGTATCGGATCGTCGCTGAGATTCGACCAACTCTTCGAAAGTCGTCGCGCGCGACCCTTCCCCGTAGACTCCGGGCAGCGCATTGTCCACTCCATCGGTCATAACGACGATGGCGCTGCGGCGATGCTCAACCTGCGACTGGTTCACCACGTGCTCAATAACGAACCGTAACGCGTCCCAAAAATTCGTTCCGCCGATAGGTTTTTCGATCTCGTCGATGCTTCTCTTCAGCACGTCGTGGTCGTCAGTAAACTTGCATACGCCCCTGATCTCGGCCGCGAAAGTAAAGATAGCGATGCGATCGCCCGGACGTGCTGCGTCAACAAATCGCTTCGATGATTTGCGAATCAAGCCTAACTTGTCGGCTGTCGAACCGGAGAGATCCAACAAGAGCACCAGGTCAAAAGGAGTATCAGTCGACCCGAAGAAAGAGATTTCCTGCGGCACACCGTTGTCGAGAACAGAAAAATCTTTCGGTTGAAGGTTGGCAGCGGAATTTGAGGCGGTACGATTAAAAACACTTACATTGAGATTAACAAGATCGGAATCAATTCGCAGGATGTCTGCCGGCTGCGAACTCTGGCCCTGAGCAGTGACTAGTGAGCAGTAAGCAGCAAGCAGTAAGCAGGAGACAGAACACAGTAAACGGTAACCGTTAAGCAGCGGGCAGTGAGACACACCCGAAACATTGCTCGTCGGAAGATTTTTAAACATGGTGCGAAAACAAACGCAGCATTACTGGATACTGCGTTCTGCTTTTTGCCTACTGCTTTCTGCTTTCCGCGGCCCGCTACTCACTTAGCGAAGTAGCCCCGTTTCCCGCGGGCAACCGTGTTGGCGCGATTTACATTGACGCGAATTGTGCGCCAGGATCCATCACGGACTTTGTTCGTCGGACGATAGGACAGAGTATAAACCGTACCGAGATCGGCAACGACACGATCGTAAGCGCCGGCCAAATCCGACAACTGTTCACATTCGTAGAACGCGCCGCCGCCGGCGTCGGCCAGGTCCTTCATTTGATCATGTGCCAGGTTGAATGTTTCCTGCTGAATATCCTGCGGACTCATAGGCTCGTAACTTTGGGTATCGGTCCAGATAGAATAAACGACACCGTCGAATTCCTTCACTCGATGGATCATTTCCTGATAAGTCTGAGTCGAGCCTTCACCCGTAACGTTCGGCAGCACACTATCGAGGCCGTCACTGATGACCACAATAGCATTACGACGCGAGTCCCTGGCTTCACGAAACACTTCATCCACCGCAAACACCACCGCGTCATAAAGCTTCGTACTGCCATCGGGCCGCTCGATTGTGCTGATTCGTTGTCGTAAGGACTCGTGATCGCTGGTCAAAGGCGAAACCACGACCTGCCCACCGGCAAAAGTAATCACGCCGATGCGATCGAAAGGACGAGCGGCTTCGACAAAGTGGAGGGCCGCCGACTTGATCAATTCGACAACTTTGGTCGTAGAGCCGGAAAGATCGATTAGCAAAACCAAATTAAAAGGAGCCGAAGCAGATTCAAAGTGGGCAATCTGCTGCGTTGCGTTATCTTCGTACAAGCGAAAGTCATCCTTGGTCAGATCATTGACGCCGTGATTTGTGTTGCGATCAACGACGCTGACGTTCACGCTGACAAGTTCAGTATCAACACGGATTACGTCGCCTTCGGAAATCTCTTCGGGCCCGGTCTTGACGGGGGCCGGTGTTCCCGCGGCCGGGCTGGCGGTCTCTGGTCGCGCCAGTTCCGGACGCTGTCCCGGAGTTGGCAGTGCAGTGGGTTTCAACGGCACGGTGATTTCCGGAGCGGCCGTTGACCTCGTTGTAACGGCTTCGCCTCCGCCAGGTGCCAGGGTTATGTTGCCGGCTTGCGAGTACAGCCTGACCGACGTGCCGCCTCCACCAAGACGTCCCTGAACTTGAGGACTCGCCGCAGGGTTAACATCAAGAGACGCGATCGAAGATGCGACGTTCCCGGTCTTTGAATCCGCGACTATGGTCGCTTTGGTATTCGGCGGCAATTCGACTCGAATTTCTCCGGAAACGCTTTGCGCCAGCAAAGCTGCAGGCAATCCGCGCACGTCTACCGGACCATCGGTAGTGGTGATCGCCAAGTGCGCGCGCTCGGGGACTTTCAATTCGAGATTTATGCGCGGCGCGTCTTTTGGGCCGCGAGCCAGTCGAATTGAAAGCAAGCTTTCCCCACGATTGATAGTCGCGGGCAATCGACTGGCTTCTCCGCTGTCACCCACAGCGGCCATGGACACGTAGCTTTCGTTCCATACCTGCGCGATCACGGATCCGCGGAGGTTCTCGACCCGAATGTTTCCATTCGCCGGCAACTCGAGACGCAGTTCACCGCTTGATTGCGCCGCCCGAGAGAATGCCGCTGGGATCGGAGATAGCGCGAGAGCAAGAACAATGACCGGGCAGAAAAATTTGTTCAGAGAGAAAATCCGGGAGAAATTACCTGGGGCCCGATAACGCATTAGGTCAGCCTGAAGTGTTAACTGCCGATTCACACTGATTTAATCCGGTAGATCCTGCTTTCTTATCTGAGTCATCCGTGTTCATCTCTGGCCGCTCATCTTTCGATCATATCCAATATCGAATCGGGTTTTGGCTGCGGCTTGGGTTTTGGACGTTCGCCATGACCAAATTCGCCGAGTCGAAGGAGCATGTTTCCTTGATTTGACGCATACGCCAGTCCGTCTTCCTTGGTCACGATACCAGCGCGAATCAACTTTTCAATTTGACTGTCGAAAGTCTGCATGCCTTCGGTCTCACCCTGCTCCATCGCGTCAAGCAGAGATTTACCTTCGGACTCGCCGCGTTCGATGTATTCGCGAGTTCGGGAAGTTGCTTTCAAAATCTCAATCGCAGCGAGGCGACCGTTGCCGTCCGCGCGTGGTAAAAGCCGCTGGGAAATGATGAAACGAAACGATTGCGCCAGCCGCGTGCGGATGATTTGCTCCTCATTTTTGGGGAAAACGCCGATGATTCTTTCCACAGTTTTCGCCGCATCGATGGTGTGCAACGTCGACAGCACCAAGTGCCCTGTCTCGGCGGCTTCCAGTGCGACTTCCATTGTTTCCTTGTCGCGCATTTCGCCGACCAGGATCACCTTCGGCGCCTGACGCAGGGCGGCGCGGAGGGCCAGCGCAAAGTTGGGCGTATCGGAATGAAGCTCGCGCTGATGGATGGTCGAACTCTTGTGGGGGTGCAGAAATTCAATCGGGTCTTCTATCGTGACGATGTGATAAAACTTCGTCTCGTTAATCGAATCGATGACGGCGGCCAGCGTCGAACTCTTGCCACTGCCGGTCGGACCGGTGACGAGCACAATGCCGTTCTTCAACTCAACGATTTCGCGCAATTGCTTTGGCAGATTGAAATCCTCAAACGTCGGCGGGCGTGAAGGAATCACGCGCATCACAATCGCGAGCGTTCCGCGTTGCTTGAATATGTTGACGCGAAAGCGGCACATTCCCGGCATACTGAAGGAAAGATCGGCCGAGCCGAATTTGTCGATTAACTCGTTGGCCGCGGCGTTGTCGCCGATGATTACCCTGGCGATGCCCTGCGTATGCGCCGCGGTCAGTTTGTCTAATCCGGGAACCGGCACCGGCTGAAGCTTTCCAACCAGTTCAATTTGCGGCGGGCGTCCGGGCGAAAAAATAAGGTCACTGACCTTGTCGGAAACTTCCAGCATCTGTTGTAGAACTTTGCCAAAGTTCAGGGTCGCCGGCATTGAGGCCGTCGCTTCGTTCGCAGTTTCTAAAGTTGTGCTCATTGGGATCAACGTATCGGAACCGAGGTGGTTCGTTCACTTTCGTTAAGGTAAAGAACTGGAAGATCTAAAAATCACAAAGCCTTGATGATAAAGAATGTCACATCGTCGTGGGCTCCGCGTCCTGCGGTCCAGGCAATCACGTCACGATGGAGGTGGTCGATCATTTCCCTCGCGCTGAGATCGCGACATTGCCGCACGGCTTCAACCAGACGGTCGCGACCATATTCTTCTTCAGTTGAATTCATGGCTTCGGTCAGCCCGTCCGTATAAAGTACCAGCAACTGTCCCGGCGCGATGGTGAGAAAATATTCGTAGTATCGCGTATCGCGAAACATTCCCAACGGGACACCGCCGCGTTCCTCAAACCGCGCGATGCCGTCAGCATCCATCACCAGGGCGGGGTTGTGACCGGCATTGGAGTAGGCAAACGTGCGGTTGGTTGCGTCGAGAATGCCATAAAACGCCGTCACGAACTGATTACGCTCAATCGACTCCCAAAGCAGGTAATTAACCTTGGACATCGAGATGTGCGGCGCATAACCGATATGCGTCGCGGCCCGCAAACTGGCTCGGAGGAAAGCCATCAGCAGCGCCGCCGGCACGCCTTTACCTGATACATCGGCGATCACGATTCCGATTTGATCGTCATAGATTCGTACCCAGTCATAGTAATCGCCGGACACTTCCTCAGTCGGAAAATTGTAGGCGCTGATATCAAAGCCATTGAGTTGTGGATCGCGAGCAGGCAACAATTCCAGCTGCACCTGACGGGCTACTTCAAGCTGGGTCTCGAGCCGCTGTTTCTCGATTAGTTGCTCGTGCAGCATCACCTTCTCGATGATGATTGCGACCTGCGATGCCAGCAGCATCAAGACTTCCAGATCGTCATTCGAATAGGCGTTCAGCTCGTCGCTCTCGAGATCGAACACGCCGATCACCTGGTTGTTTGAAATAATCGGCGCCACCATCTCTGATTTTGTGCGTGGACGGGCATTGATGTAACGAGGATTGCGTCGTACGTCATGAGCGACGTATGGCTTGCCGGTGACGGCCACATGCCCGATTATGCCCTCGCCCATCTTCAAATGCAGCTCCTGCAAGTCATCAATGTCATACCCTCGCACTGCCTGGGTGTGAAAGACGCAGGTTTCATCGGGCTTGCCTGCCCACTCCGACAACGGTTGCGAGCACTGGACCAGATAAATGCCCGCCGCATCGTAAGGTATCAGCGAGTCGAGGGTGTCCATCACCAGGTTCAGCACCTCGTCCAGGTCGAGTGAGCGGCTGATCGTCTTGGTGATGTCCAAAAGCATGCGCAGCTTGTCGATAGTCGACAAGCCCACGACGCTCTTTTGCATTGTCTCTGACATAAGTGCGGAGACCAAGGGGGCCGCGAGTTTAATTATACGTGCTCAACGCGTGTCACAGAAGCATCTTTGTATTCAGCCCAAAGATGGGTGACTTTGATCCGATATTCGACGAGTTGCCGGCTGACGCGAAAATGGCGGGCAATTTCGTGGGCCGGACGGCCGGCCGCGACAAACCGGCTCAGCGCGCCGTAAGGAACCAGGGCGGCGGCGCCGACTGCATACGCCGCTTCTTCATCTTCGTGATTGTAATCGCGAGTAAGGACCCGTTTCTGGCCGCCTGTTGGATTGGCGGATACGACTGCCAATCGGTTTGGCGCGTGACCAAGAAAAACATGCGCGATTTCTTCCATTAGCGTGGCGCGATTTCTTTGTTTACCGTGAGCCGGATTCAGAATCACCAGCCGCCAGCCGTTAGGCAGCGGCCGCGAACACGCCCCGCCCGACCATTCATCCGCCGCCTCTCCGAGCAAATGCGCGCGGGATTCGGCGGAAAGACCTTCAATACTGTCAAAGTCAACAACCAGCAGCCGCGCGAACTCTGCCAACGCAAAAGGATCGAGCGGTTCGTCACCCGTGAGACCGGCAAAATCGCGCAAGCCCAGCGCACGTAACTCAAATTGTCTTCGTTTTTCAGTGGGAGGAAGAACCCGGTAACGCACGGCGCATTATAGCATTCAGACTTCATCCATCGCGTCGAATCAGAAGGGCCATGGCAAGGCCTTTTGAGCGGGACTCTTAATTACCCGCGCTTTTTGCCTGAGGCATGGCTGAACTGCTTGTAAGCAACGCGAAATAATTCGGACAATGCTTTGGCTGTCTCAGGCGTGAGTTGGCGATCCGCGCGTAGGTGCGCTTCGACAATTTCCGGCGTCGACTCGTGTGGATAGTAGACAACAGGCTTCGGATCGGATGCGTTGCGATGTCCATGGTGCATGACGCGTTCGATCGGCATGTCGAGCCATGATGCCAGCCGCGCAATATTGTCGGCGTCTGGTTTGCCGGTCCCATTCTCGATGCGCGAGAGCGTTGATGCCGACACGCCGGTTTGATCGGCGACGTCACGCAAGCTCAGGTTCTGCTGCTCTCGCCGCCGGCGAACCGCACTGCCTAATTCTTCGGTGTTGACTCCGGTTTTCTTTACCATGGGAAGAAAGTTTAGCATTCCCGAGTTTTAGCTGCAAGATATTGTTTTATTCTCGCAACAGCCTGTTTTCCGTGGGACCGTCTTCTCGCATCCTGTATTGCCGGAAACGAAAAGAGGCGGGCAAAAGCGCCCGCCTCAAAAAAGGCTTGCCTGGTTTTCTGATTTAGGGTTGCGCCACTCGCGCTCGCAGCACGGCCTTGGCAAACAGTTCGCGAGCAGCCGGAACGACTTCAATCGCTTTGGAGATTTGCGGGTCGTCCCTGGTCAAAACCTGAAGCGAGGCGACGGTGCCAAACGCTGCGGTCGCTAACTGGAACCTCAACTGCTGTTCGATGAATTGACGGTTCTTGTCCAGTGACGGCGCAAAAACTTTCCAATTCGCGTCTTTAGTCACGAAGTCCTTGAACGCATTGTAGACCATGTCGTTCATTGGAAAATCATTTGCCGTCAGGTCATGTTCGTATTCGATGGCCCGATCAACCTTGTAGCTGGCCAACCCGGCAAAGCGCCCATTCGCAATTTCGCGCGCGAAGAAAAAGATCGGGTCGCGCAAGCGCACCTGCAATCCGGTTAGCAACTGCGGTTTGACGCCTTCATCAGGAGTGATGCCGCCGCCTCCATAAACGGGACGGCCGGTGTCAGTGTGGCTGGCTGGGCCGGCCGGCTGTTTGGTGCCGTCTTCCCTCAGCGTACCGCCGCGATAGATGTAGTTGTACCAGCCACCATTCGAATAGTCCCGCTGAATCAAACGGCCGGAAGGCGTGAAGTATTTCGCAGACGTCAGCGTCAGACCTGTCTGCTCCGGCAACGGAATGATGCTCTGCACAAGTCCTTTGCCAAAGCTCGTCTGGCCGACAATCAGCGCGCGATCATGATCCTGCATCGCACCCGCGACAATCTCAGAGGCAGACGCCGTGTATTCATTTACGAGAATGACCAACGGAGTTCGATCCGGATCAGGATTGTTCGAGCGGTACGTCCGGTCGTTCAGACCATTGCGGCCTTTCTGAGTAAGAATCACCTGGCCTGCGGGCAGAAACGCGCTAGCCACGCGAATCGCCTGGTCCAACAGACCTCCGGGATTGTTACGCAGATCGAGAACCAATGCGCCCATACCCCGCTGATGCAGTGTGTTCAGTGCATCTCCGAGTCCATCGGCAGTGTCAAAGTTGAACCCGCGCGTCATGTCTATATAGCCGACACCGGGACGAATCATGTAGTAATCAGGAACCGATGGCTGCGGCACCGCATCGCGAGTAATGTCGACGGTTTCCACGCGACCGGTGCTGGCGCGCGTGACCGTGATTTTGACCAGGCTGCCGCGTGGGCCACGAATTTTGTCGCGGACTTCCGCGGAGGACTTACCGTGCATAGGAATGGCGTCAACGGCATCTATGCGATCGCCGTAGCGCAGCGTGGCGCGAGACGCCGGCGAGTTTTGAAAAGTCGACGTAATGTAGGTCTCAACCTGCTCGCCGATTGCATAATTCTGGATCGAAGCGCCAATGCCGTAATACTCGCTGCGCTGATCTGTCTTTAACTCGTCGAACTCTTCGCGGTCGAAATAACTAGAGTGCGGGTCGAGAGTCCGCAGCATGCCCATAATCGACGATTTATAGACGTTGTTGTAATCCAGCTTATTCCCGTCGACGTACTTGTCCTGGACGATGCTGAGCGCCTCCCGGAAATCGTCGGCCACCGGCCCCACCGAGTTGCTGCGCAGGTCGCGGCGCCGGGTGGTGACCACCGGGGGATCTGATTTGCTGTTTGTCCTACCAGCCGAACTGCCTGTCTGACCCTGCTGAGCAAAAATAAAAACCGGCAGGGCAAAAGAAAAGATGATTAGCGCCACCAGCGCCAGCGAGAATTTGTTCTTCACTTAGAACCTCACAGGATTGAAACGTCGTACCCTCGGGGACCGGCTTGCTCGATCATTGGCGACCGAAAGTCGTTTTGCAATCTTAACGGATGCTTCTGCCCGCGGCAAGGTTGCGTCGAGGGTATTTCCCGCGGGTGTCGTGTCTAAATTTGTCTCTTTTTCCTTTGCCGGAGCCGTTAAGTTTGATAGGTGAGGCTTAGACCCTGTCATTCTGAAGTCACCTAATCATTTAGGCCGCATGAAGCAGCGCGTTGCGCATGGCGGCCGCCGATTGCCAGCGTTGCGTCGGATCTTTGACCAGCGCGCGTTCGATAACTTCGGCAACGCGTTCGGGAACTTCGGGAGCGCGACGTCGCAGCGGAATTACCTGCCCTTCGAAGATTGCTCGCACGGTTGCGGCCACATCGCCGCCGGAGCCCATGTCCAGGGCAATGTCGCCGGCCAAAAGACTATAGGCGGTCATGCCGATGGCATAAATGTCCGAAGTTGGCTGGACATTGCGAAAATCTCGAATCTGTTCGGGCGGCATGTAAGCGAATGTTCCGGCCATATCGCCGGCCATCGTGATTCCGCTCATGCCCGTCTGGGTAAAGCTTTTCGCGAGGCCAAAGTCAGTGAGTTTGGCCACGAAATTCGGCGCTTCTCCGGCCACCAGAATATTGGATTCCTTGATGTCGCGGTGGATATAACCTTTTGCGTGCGCGTAGGCCAGGGCATCGAGTGCCTGCGAGATAATCTCAATGCCTTCGCGCAGCGGTAACCTTCCTCCCTGGGCGTCGGCCAGCCGGGCTGCGTCAGAACCATCGACAAATTCAGTAACCAGATACACAGCGCCGTTGTGCGTCCCACTTTCGAGGAAACGAACGATGTTGGGGTGATCCAGCGCGGCCGCGACGTCGATCTCACGCATAAATCGTCGTAGCGATTGATCCGCAACGGCGACCTCGGGCAGCAAAGTCTTGATGGCCACTGCCTGACCGTTCTTTTCGTCGCGGGCCAGCATGACGCATCCCATTCCGCCGCGGCCAAGCAGCTTAATCATTTGATATCCGGGCACGGGTTGCGGGCGGCGCTTAAGTTCTTCCCGGCATTCTTCGCAGATAAAGGTCAGCTTTTCATCCGGCAGACCTTCCTGCTCGTGACGGCGTCCGCAATTGCAGCATTCAACGGTTACAATCACGGGCCTGGTGACCGTTGGCGCTTCCGAAAGATCAATCGAAGCCGTCTTGTCCGCTTCGACTTCAACCTGCAGAACCGTCTGCCCGCCCTGAATTCGATCGCCGCTCTTCAGATACGCCTCAGGCACACGCTGGCCGTTCACAAAGGTGCCATTGGTTGATCCCAAATCGCGCAGGAAACAACGCGGCGGAGCGATTTCCAAAAGGCAATGATGGCGAGAAAAGAATTTGTCTTCGGGCAGGTAAAGATGCGCGCTGTCACTGCGGCCAATTAGAAAGGTGTCGTGCTGATCGAAAGTGAATTCGCGGCCGGTGTAAGGTCCTTCCAGGACTCGGAGAATAACGCGCATGACGAGCAGCTACTTACTGATCTCTAAGTCATCGAAGGCGACCTCTCCGGCGTCGCTGGTGTAGAAGCCGACACGTCCGCGACGATAATTCGCTTCGTCAACAACCGACGTTACGAACTGACCATTGATGTAGAAATCCATTTTCGTATCGCGGATTCGGACTTCGAGCTGGTTTGGATTTGTGCCGGTGCGAATGGTGCTGCTCGCCGTCCAGTCGACGACTTTTGTTTCCTTGCCGCCCTGGTGCAACACAATCTTGTATTTTGGCTCGTCACCGTTGTAAATCAGAAAACCATAATCTTCAAGGTTGCCGGTCTTCTTTTCCCCGTGCACGGTCAGGCCGTAACCTGACGTCGGAGAGTCCCCATCTACGCTTCGCAGGCCGACCCGGACCGTAGCATTTTCGTCGTAGTATTCTTTCTTATCCGGCGCGTACATCACGATGTATCCACCCTTGGTGGCGTGCATGTGATACTCCTCGTCCTGATAGAAAACATTTCCATATTGCGACGGGCCGGTGCCCCAACTCTGTGTCGAAAAATCATCGGTAAAGTTGGTCAACGACGAACGAGTGTTCGAATTCTCGTTTGCAGCAGAGTTGGTATTGTTGTTGGTGTTGCTATTCCGGTTCGCGACGCGATTTGAGTTCGAGTTGGCGTTGTTATTATTGCTGTTGGTAACGCTGGCGATCGCGAAGATCAGAATAACCACGCCGATGCCCATAAACACGAGGACAGCTCCGATACCCAGAAGCCACGGCCACACGCTGCGTTTTTGGGGCGCCGCGGGAGGCATTGGGGTCCATTGCGGCGGAGCTGCCGGCGGCGGCGTAGGCGGGATTTGTCCCGGATAAGCAATAGTCGGCTGAGGCGTAGTTTCTCGCGACGACGGATATTGCACCGTGGCGTTCGGATCGAATGACGACGGCGCGCTGGCGCTTACCAACGGCGACCCATCATCAAGACAAAAGCTCAAGGCGTCATCAGTGTATGTACGATTGCATTGGGGACAGCGCTTCATGTTGACCTCGATTCGTGATTTTTGCAGAACCCTTTGCGGTAGCAAGCGGGCGCGGCGACATTCTCGAAGATTAAGAGATCGCGCGCCAAGTCTATACGAGAAGCGAAGAGCGCTCAAGCGCGCGCCTTTTCAATAAAACGGCCGCAGATTTCGAAGTTGAATTTCTTTAAATACGCGAATCGTGCAGCTAAAGGGTACGGCCACAACGTCCACAGAACCTGGTTCCGGAGGGATAGCTCGCGTTACAGCCCGAACACACCACCTGCACTGGCCTCGGGGCATTCCAGGAGATTGCGGCGCCGCCCATTGAAGCGCCACATCGTCCGCAGAACTTCGTGCCTGCTGGCTGATCAGCGCCACAACGAGTGCACTTGATTTTGTTTGCTGCGCCGCCAGGCGTTGGTTGATTCAAACTGGGACTCGGCTGATTCAAACTGGGAGTTGGTTGATTCAAACTCGGATAGGAGGAAGGCGCAGGCGCCGCAGGACGTGGCTGGCCGGAAGAATCGACCGTTATCATCTCAAAACTCGTGCCGCCACAACGGCCGCAGAATTTTGTGCCGGCGGCAAAACGTGACCCGCAATTCGTGCACCCGACAACTGCAGGTGCGGGTAACGCTACACCGGAGACACTGCCGAGACTGCCGCCCGCTGAAGGCGACAAGCCACTGGAAGGCGATGATTTGAACTGGGCCTGGATAATCTGCTCATCGGCGTCCGGACGAATCTCGATGATGCGTTCGTCGTCCTTATCGCCGGCATGGGCCACGCGAAGAACGTGCTTTCCAGGTGGTATCGATTTGAGGATCACACGTCCTGATCGTCCGATACTGCCGTGTCGTTCATCATCGACATAAACCTCGGCTCCGGTCGGAGCCATGATAACGACGCGCGACTCGCCTTTTTCTTCTTTGACCGAAGCGCCTTTGAAAGCGTCATCGAAGTCAGCAAACCAATCGCCGACCGTAGCGGGACGGCCGTTCGCATCTCTTTGCAGCGCTCGCATGACAGACGCTTCGACCGGGGATGGAATATCGGATCGAATTGTGCTCAAAGCGGGCGCATCCTGCGTCAACTTTTGCGCAAAGATTTGCATAATGTCGCCGGTGAATGGTGGACGTCCGACGAGCATGTGATAAGCAATCGCGCCGATCGCATAAACATCGGCGCGCGCATCAAGCGCACCTCCCGATTGCATTTGCTCGGGCGCCATGTACTCAGGTGTGCCAAGGATGCCGCGCGAAGCAGGCCCACTGCCGGAACTAATACCGGCCAGGCTTTGACTGATAATTTTTGCCAGACCGAAGTCGCCGACCTTGACGATGTCGTCACCCGTAATCTTGCCGTCTTTTTTCTTTCGCTGGACGATAAAAACATTCGCAGGTTTCAGATCGCGATGCAGGATTCCTTCATCGTGCGCCGCCTCCACGCCGGCGCTGATCTGTTTCAGCAAACCGTGCGCGCGCTGAACCGTGATCGTGCCCTCGCGACGAAGCAGGTGATACAGCGATTCACCTTCGACATATTCCATCACCAGAAAGAACACGCCTTCTTCGCTTTTGCCAAAATCAGTTACGCCGACAATGTTTGGATGTTGAATTGAAGCCGCTGTTCGGGCTTCCCGTTCAAAGCGGGCAATCGCTTCGCCTTCCTGCAGGTCTTCGTCAGAGAGCACATCGGGACGGATCGTTTTGACAGCTACGCGGCGAGTAACCAAATTTTCGTCGCGCGCGACGTAGACCTGGCCCATCGCGCCACGGCCAAGACGCTTCTCGAGGCGGTACCGCCCATTCAGAAGGCTCGAGCCGGGTAGAGTTGTCTTAGTCTTCGCCTGGTCCTCAGGACAAAGGAGGGTGTCATCTTCAAAGCAGCGCTCGCAACGGGGACATTCGCGCATCGTTATCTAAGTGCACAAAAGGATAAGGTCTTACCCGTGTGCGGTCAATCGGGTTATCCGACTCCGCCGTCTGATGTGCGAAGGGCTCCGCGTTTCCGTTCAATGCCCCCATGTGTTGGCGCTGTGCCGAAAACTGGGCGTAGCCCAGAATTTTCAAACGCAGCTTTCGGAAGGCCAGAGGCTTTCCGCCCATCAGGCGGGATAGCCACGTTCGGCAGACCAGTTTTGGCAAAGCCGCTCCGGGAAATTCACCGTTAACGCGCAAACTCGCATCGAAATCCCGCAAGAAAGGCGTTGCAAAATAAAGACTTTACTTGGTGGCCCAACTGTCAGATAATTTCATCCCTTCTGAGGGTCGAGCCCAGTTAAGGTTCGAAAAATGCGGGCACGAAGCCCGCTTTTGTGTCTGTAGCGCCATCCCGGCTGGTCGGTTTTGCGCAACAGGGAGGATTCCCGATGAGACCGATTTGGAAAGGCCATATCCGTTTTCTGCTGGTTGCGATTCCGATTCGCGTTTACAACGCCATCGAAGCTTCCGAGCGAATTCAGTTCAATCAACTACACCGCGACGATTTTGGTCCCATTGGATACGACAAGCGCTGCAAGAAATGCGGGCAAATCGTTTCTAACGATCAAATCACAAAAGGCTATCAGTACGAGCCGGATCGCTATGCGCTGATCGAACCGGAAGAGATTGCAAAAGTAAAAATCAAGACCACCAAAGCGATCGACATTATCGGCTTTGTCGATTCTGCCGAAATCCCGACCACCTTTTTTGACGCGCCTTATTACCTTGGTCCTGACGGCGCGGTTGCCGACAAGCCTTACGCACTCTTGCGCCAGGTGCTGAAAGACACCGGCAAGGTCGGACTTGCGAAAGTCGTCCTGCGCGATCGCGAGGATTTGGTCGCCGTCTTTCCGCTCGAGAACGGCATCGTGTTGCAGAAGCTTCGCTACCCTGCCGAGATTCGCAAAATGGCCGAAGTTCCCGACGCAGACAAAGCCCCGAAATTGGACAAGAAAGAATTAACGCTCGCGACCAGTCTGGTCGAGCAGATGGTAACTTCGTTTTCCGACATCGACACGATCGATCATTATCACGAGGCTTTGCGTAAACTGATCGATTCGAAGATTAAGGGCAAGAAAGTTACGGAATTTGAAAAGGTTGAAGACTTACCGCGCCTCGACATTATGACCGCGCTCAAGAAGAGTCTGCAGGCGTCTTCGCGCAAGCCGATGGTCAAGGCTGAGCCCGCGACGAAAAAGAAAGCGGCTCTCACGCTGGTCAAGGCGAAACCGGCAACCGCTAAAAAACGGAAGGTTGGGTAAACTCATCCTCTCCCGCCGAGAGAGGGAACATTCTTACGCCACGGGCCGCACCGCTTTCTGAAACGCCTTCACTCCAAGCGTATTCAAAACCTCACCGCGTCTGACGCCGGCGCGCCGCGCAATTCCCACCCCAAACTTTACGTTGTTCAAAGCGCCGGTCGAGTGGGCGTCGACCGAGATTACGAATTTGATCTTTCGTTTCCGCGCTTCGCGCAGCCAGCGCGGCTCCATATCCAGACGGTAAGGATCGCCGTTGATCTCGACGGCCGCGCGCGAATCAGCAATCACATCCAGAATCTCTTCGACCCGACAATCGAACGGCGGGCGTTTTTGAATTAAACGTCCGAGCGCGTGACCCCAGATTTTGAAGACCGGCTGCCGCATCGCCGTGATAATTCGTTGCGTCATCTTGCTCTCATCCATTTTGTATCGAGCATGAATGCTCGCAACGATGACGTCGAACTGTTCAAGAATCCAATCCGGATAATCCAACGAGCCGTCGGCTACGATGTCCGATTCAGTGCCCTTCAGGATTCTGACCTTCGTTTTCTCTTGAACCTCGTCGATCTCTTCCCACTGCCGCTGCAAACGATCGATTTTTACGCCACCGGCATAGAATGCAGTCGGTGAATGATCGGTAATCGTGATGTACTTCATGCCCAGGGCTTCGGCCGCCACCACCATTTGCTCGACGCTGTGCTTTCCGTCTGAGTAGGTCGTGTGGCAATGGACCATGCCGCAAATGTCTGCCGCAGTCACCAGGTCTTCCGGGATCTTACCGGCCTGAGCGGCTTCAATTTCGCCGTGATCCTCACGCAACTCTGGCGGCACGAACTGCATTCCCAGCCGCTCATAAATCTGAGCTTCATTCTTCAGTTTCGTAGCCGTCGAGCGTGACTTTGCTTTCAGTCTGACGGCTCGCCGGCGCGGTGTCTTAAGTTTTCCTTTAGCTGCTAATTCGTTAATCTTTCGCAGGTGCGCGTCTGAGCCGGTCTCGTTGAAAAGTGTCAAGGCGAATTGTGCCGGCGTAACTACTATCAGGGTTGCCTTGAATCCTTCGCTCAAAACTACGACAGCTCGATTTGAGGTTTGTTCTTCTCGTCTGACGACCATCGGAAAGCGCAAAAAGTGATCGAGCAACGCCTGCGGTTTGCTGGCACTGGCGACAATTACGATTTGGGAAACAGTTTCCTTCCACCGTCGTAACTCGCCGGCAAACTCTGCTCTTTGGAAGTCTCGGGAGGTTTCCAGGTACTCGAGAATGCGTTCGCCGGCGCGCAAGGCGTGATGAATATGAATTCGTTGTTCGCGGCGATTCTGACAGCCGGAAATCGCTTCCAGAATCTTCGCTTGGCTTTTGGCGCCAAAGCCCTTGATGTCCCGCAGCTTCCCGGCTTCAGCTGCGGCTCTTAACTCGGCAAGTGTGGTGATTCCTAAGGCGTCGTGCAGGAGCTTAACTTTCTTAACATTCAATCCGCGCACGCCGGACAACTCAACCACTCCCGTCGGCATTTGTTCGCGCAGCTGATTTAGAAAAGAAGATTGCCCCGTCGTGTAAAGTTCTTCAATCTGTTTTGCCAGCGCGTAGCCGATTCCCTTCACAAATATCAGACGATTCTGTCTGATCACCTTCCCCAGGTCTTCAGTCAACTCAGCCACCGATCGCGCGCCCAACTTGTAGGCCCGCGCTTTGAAATACTCGCCGCCTTTCAACTCGAGCAGCGTTCCGATCTCCTGCAACGCAGCAGCAATTGCAAACTTGTCTCTCAACGGTTTGGTCATGATGGATCGAAGGCAAGCGCAGTCTATGGCATGCAGAGTGCCTTTATCCACTTTCAACCATTGAAGGTCACTTCGCGACAAGAATTCAAGACAGTTGCGAGGATTCTGTAAGAATGGCGAACGAACTGCGCACCGAAGTCGAACAGGTCAAAGAGCAGGCCGCGGTTAAACAGGCGCTGAAACAAACGGCGGCCGTCAAGACCGAACCGGCTCCGAAGGCCGAAGCAAAAGACAAACTAGTTCTGACGACGCACGTGCTGATTTTGGTTGCGTTGGCGGCACTTCATTTTATTCTCCAATTCAGTTTCTTTGGCTTCGCTGAAAAGCATCCGAGACTGATCGATCTGCTGCAACGACTGGATCTCAGCGCCATGGGAGTTGTGCTCGTCGTTGCGTTGGCCAAGGTAGCGGACGTGTATTTGATTGGCCGCATCGACAGCGCCGTTTCGAAATACAACCTGCGGCGTGTGGCGAAACTTGCCATTGGTTTAATTCTGATCTTCATCGTCGTCTCGGGCCTGTTTCAGAACTGGTACACGACCATCGTTTCGATCGGATTGTTTTCGCTAATCATGGGATTGGCCGTGCAAACTCCGGTCACCAGCTTTCTCGGCTGGATTTACATCCTGGTGCGAAGCCCATACCGCGTCGGCGATCGCATCAAGATTGGTGAAGCCACCGGGGATGTGATCGACGTCAGTTATCTCGATACGACGCTGTGGGAGTTTGGCGGCGGGGATCTGCTTTCGACGGATCACCCTACCGGTCGCATCATTAAATTCCCCAACTCGAAGGTCCTGAATACGACCGTTTATAACTACACCTGGCCACTGTTCCCATACGTCTGGAATGAAATCAAGTTCACCGTCGCCTACGAAAGCGATCTGAACTTTATTGCTGAGACGATGCAGCGAATTGCGGCAGAGGAAGTTGGTGAACGGATGATGAAACAGGTGCGTGTTTTTCGCGAACTGCTGGCGCAAACTCCGGTGGATCAACTGGAAGTGCGCGAATACCCGGCTGTTTTGTTCCGCGTAAATTCCAACACCTGGCTGGACGCGATCGTCCGTTATCTCGTTCATCCGAAAGAAGCCGGCCGAGTAAAGACAAGATTAATAAAGAAGCTGTTGTCCGCACTGAACGCAGCGCCAGATCGCGTACTCTTCCCCAAGAGCAATATGAGGTAACAAACGCACAGTCCATTTTCGATGAGGAGAACAGTCCCTGCATGAATAAAATCTTTCGTAAGTTCGCAAACTTAGTTTCAAACGTTGTCGGCACCTCGTGGGTGTTCATTCTGGCTGTGACCGTAATAGTCGTGTGGGCCCTTTCGGGACCAATGTTTCATTACTCCGATACCTGGCAATTGGTAATCAATACCGGTACGACGATCATCACTTTCCTGATGGTCTTTCTGATCCAAAACACTCAGAACCGTGACGCCAAAGCGATTCACCTGAAACTCGACGAGCTAATCAAAGGTGTCAAAGGCGCGCGCACTGGACTGGTGAATCTTGAGGCGCTTTCCGATGAAGAGCTCGAGCGGTTACATAAGGAGTTTGAGCGTCTGCACCGGCACGAGAGAAAGATGGCCCCCGCGGCCCAGGAACGATCGCACCAGCACACAAACTAAAAAGCAGACATGACTCGAATCGAAAAATTGTGCGCGCACGGGATCAAACGCGCCGGCTCTCCGAAAGCAGGCTTTCAATACCGGTGCGCCGACGGGAGAAAGCCTGCGCCGGTTGACGTGGCCCGAATTCACGATCTGAAGATTCCGCCGGCCTGGACGGATGTGTGCATCAACGGAAACGCGGGCGGGACCGTCCAGGCAATCGGCAAAGACGCGGCCGGCCGCTGGCAGTACCTCTATCACGAGAAACATGTCAGGCGCAGCGAAAAGAAAAAATTTGAGCGTTTAATAGAATTTGCCGACAGCTTGCCGGTGATGCGGCGCACCGTGGCGAGAGATCTGAGACACCCCGGCCTGCCGCGAGAACGTGTGATGGCCGGCATTATGAGAATCCTTGCCGCAAGTTTTATCCGCCCCGGTAGTCAGGTTTACGCCAGTGAGAACGGCAGCTACGGCATCGCTACGCTGCGGCCGAAACACGTGAAGGTTAAAGGCGACACAATCGTTTTTGATTTTCCCGGCAAGTCAGGTGTCAAGCAGCATCGCGAACTTCGCGACCATCGCGTGGCCAAATTAATTCGCGCGTTATTAAAACAGTCGGCGCGCGAAGTGTTTGTCTTTCGAAACGGTGACAACGAACTGGTCGATGTTAAGCGACGCCACATCAACCAATACATAAAAGAAGTTATGGGTCACAACTTTTCGGCGAAAGACTTTCGCACCTGGGCAGGCACTTTGATTTGTGCCTGTGCGCTGGCCCGGGCAGCCGAAGATGTCGACGGACATAAAAACATGAGAAAGCGCCAATGGACGGCCGCAATCAAAGAAACTGCCCAGGCCCTCGGGAACACGCCCGCGGTTTGCCGGAAATCGTATGTTAACCCGGTGCTTTGGGCTCGGTTTGAAAAAGGTGCGGTGATCGATCGTTGTTTCCGCAACATTGATGATGTCGTCAATTATCGTGGCACAGCTTTGCATCCTGCCGAAAAGGCGCTGCGGAACTTTCTCAGGAAGCAAGCAACATTCTGATTAGAAAATCGCACTTTGGTTGATCTTATTGCATGCTAAATTTTCTTTGAGTCTCTAGCTCCCCGGATAAGAATAATCGCTTGGAGGATCGCAATCATGAAAATGTTTTTCTTTAAATCGAAGATACTGATATCGCTGTCAGTAGTCGCGCTGTTCCTCACTGCATCAGTGTTTGCGCGGGACGGCAAACAGGATTTCGTCCTGCACAATCAGACCGGAGTTGAGATCAATTCT
>Ga0126375_10000059_pt1 | contig 22209 bp, 20 predicted proteins | sample PanSoiMetPlot_14_FD_109577 | JGI IMG/M metagenome (GOLD analysis project Ga0126375, IMG submission 109577) | Tropical forest soil microbial communities from Panama - MetaG Plot_14 | ecosystem: Environmental > Terrestrial > Soil > Tropical forest | place: Panama | collected 2016-02-17 | reverse complement strand
GGTTCGATCCCCCTCGGCTCCACCAATTCTCACTTCTTAAAATCGAATCAAGCAACATTCTTATCGGATTAATCGTCTGTCGCCGCCACGATGGAATAGTCAGACTTTACCAGCTCATGAACTCCGCCAGATGAACGTTTCGCAAAGCCAGCGCTTTATGATTTGAGTAGAACCATTCCTAAATCGCGAGATTTCTTTTACGACGACGTTCATCTTAACGATCGCGGCGCGCGGGAAACCGCGGCCGGACTAGCGACGCTAATCAGTCAAATAATGGCCACATCAGCCCAAAGTCAGACCAGCGAAGCCCCACGTTGAGCTGCTTGACGCGCTTGATCAACTCTCGTTAGACTCCGCTTATACAAAGCTACAGGCAAAAAGCAAAGCGACATTAGCAAGTATTATTATGAGCACTTCAGTCGACGAAGCGAATGCACTTATGTCTGAACTGCAAGGCACGACAACGACATTCGCGTCACGTCGAACCAGGACTATCCCGGACGAACCTGTAATAAAAATCAGACCAGGCAGTTTTTGGGAGAGCATTGATTTTGCCGAGCTATGGGAGCATTGCGATGTTCTTTACTTCTTGATGTGGCGAGACCTGAAGGTGCGTTACAAACAGACCTTTCTCGGCGCGGGATGGGTCGTCTTTCAGCCGGTCTTAATGACTGTCGTGTTCGCCGTCTTTCTCGGAAAATTAATCCGAGTTCCTTCCGACGGGATTCCTTATCCACTGTTTGCGTACTCGGGACTGCTGCTCTGGACCTTTGTCTCCAATGCGGTTCTGAGCAGTTGCTATAGCCTGGTAACGAATTCCCAAATAATCACCCGAATCTATTTTTCACGGATCCTCATACCGACAGCGTCCGTGGGTGTGAGGTTGGTCGATCTGGTCATTGCCGCCGCGCTCCTGGTGCCCTTAATTTTTTATTATCACGTGTCGCTGAGTCTGACCTTCCTGGTCTTACCATTACTTTTGATTCAAATCGCGGTGCTGGTCCTCGCTGTGGGGATTCTGGGCGCGGCCTTGAACGTAAGTTATCGCGATGTGGGAACGCTGGCGCCGATTCTGCTGCAAGTATGGATGTTCGTTTCACCGCTCGTTTATTCGTCGTCGATTGTCCCTCCGCGACTGCGTCTCCTCTATGCCGTTAACCCTTTGGTGGGAATAATAGATGGATTTCGTGCGGCTTTATTCGGCTTGCCGCTGCCATGGACCAGCATTGCGGTTTCGGCTCTGGTCACTTTTGTTCTTTTGATTTTTTCGATCGGCGTGTTTCGGAAGCTGGAGAGTAGTTTCGCGGATGATATTTAAAATCAAATCCGCTTCGCATGAAGTCAGAATCAGCACCGTAGCAACGGGCGGAGATTGATACCGCGGTCGCTATCCGGTTCTGACTTTAATCGTCGGTCCGATGAAACCTATTATCAGAGTCCAGCATCTTGGCAAGCGATTCACGCTCGGTGAGCGTGAAACCGTTGCGCCGACATTGCGCGAAGCTTTCAAGAGCTTTCTCAGGACTACGGCGCGAAGCATGATCAGCCGGAATGGTCACCTCCATCCGACGGTTTGGGCACTCAAAGATGTGAGCTTTGAAATTCAGTCTGGTCAGGTTGTCGGCATTCTTGGCCGCAATGGGGCCGGCAAGTCCACACTGCTGAAAATACTCGCCCGCATCACCAGGCCGACCTCCGGATCAGCCGATCTCTATGGACGCACGGGGGCCCTTTTGGGGGTGGGTACGGGCTTTCACCCGGACCTAACCGGCCGCGAGAACATTTATCTTAACGGCGCAATTCTGGGAATGAACCGCGCGGAGATCGCCCGCAAGTTCGACGAAATAGTCGCCTTCGCCCAGGTTGAGAATTTTCTTGACACACCAGCCAAGCGGTATTCGAGTGGCATGTACTTGCGGCTGGGATTCGCAATCGCGGCGCATCTTGAGCCCGACATACTTCTTCTCGACGAGGTATTAACCATCGCTGACGCGCCCTTTCAGAAGAGATGTCATCAGAAAATGAAGGACGCCAGCCTCGAGGGTACTACCGTCCTCTTCGTGAGCCACAATCTCGAATCGATGTCACAAATGTGCGACCGCGCGATTCACATTCAGGCGGGACAACTTCAACAGGATGGGACACCGCGCGATGTGATCGCGAATTATTTGAAGGATGTAGGAGCTGAATCTAACGGTTCAAACTAATCACAACCCCATGCCTGATGTCAGCGTCATAATTCCGACCCACGCTCGCCCGGACCTTTTGCCTCGGGCTGTCCAAAGCGCTCGCGAGGCCGGCGCCGACGTCGAAATTATCGTTGTTGACGATGCATCCGCGGACGCTACTGCCGAAGTTTGCCGGACTCTGTCCGATATTCGGTACGTGCGCGTCGAAAGGAACCAGGGCGTGGCAGGCGCGCGCAACATCGGACTGGTTGCCGGCTCGTCTGAATACGTTTGTTTTCTGGATGATGATGATGTGCGTCTGCCCACTTCGCTGGATCAGCAGATACGGATTCTTGACCAGATGCCTGAAGCGATGATGGTTTACGCTCAGGCAATCCCTGAATACGCCGATGGTACTCGGGGCCAGCCGTTCCCATCGGAATTTCCTCAAGGCGACATTTTTTGGGAATTACTGATCAGGAATTTTATTCCCTCGGGCAGCGTTGTCTTTCGTCGCTCCTGCATATCTCAGATTGGATTGCTGGACGACTCTATACCCGGTATTGACGATTGGGATTTGTGGATTCGCATCGCGGAAATATTTCCCACCGCCGCAACGGAAACTCCGGTACTGATACGGCGGCAATCAACAATTAACTCAGGACAAGGAAGTTCGGCCACTCTGGATCTGATCGAAGGCGGGCGTAAAAGGCTCCGTCAGGATTGGCTGCGACTGCCGCGGGCTGCCAGCGGACCATCAGAGAAACGGAACATGGTTTGGAGTGAGTTTTCGAAAAATATTGCAGAACACCTGGCGTGGGAATCTTTCGCCGCTGCCCGAAACGGTCAATCCATCCGCGCTTCGCGAGCTGTCGGGACATTACTGCGACTACATCCAAGCGCGCTAGCCCATCTCGTAGGTCGTTGGGCGAGCGCTTCTACTATGGCTACTCTCGTTAGTGCGTGGCTCCATCGTGAGGAGTTGCCGAATGCCAGGGTGCATTTAAAGCAACTTAGATCAAATATGGTGCGACAATGAACATCACCCTTTGCAAGTGCCATCTTAACGGAATCAGGAATGGGCATCAGGGCACTGCTCGTGCTAACAACAGCGGCCATCTCCATTCATGGGCCCATTGAACGACGAAGCGTTTCAATCAGATCAAGTTCTCATTCGCGCGGTCCGTCATGAACTGCTCTCGTCAGTTGATTGGATCGCTGGACTTCTGTTTTTCGCAGCGTCGGCAGCAGTCGTTGTTTGGCAAAACGCCAGATTGGCAGTTCTCTGGGATCTCAGTTACATCCTCGAGAATGCTCACCGCATTGCACTCGGACAAATTCCCTATCGCGATTTCCCTTTTCCTTACGCGCCACTCACATTCCTGACCCAGGCTGGCCTGATTAGACTAACCGGTCACGTGTTTTGGCATACCACCGTGTACTGCGCGGTACTCAATGGTATGTCAACAGTGTTGGCGTGGCGGATCATGGTAAAGGCGTTGCGCGACGCCGGGTTGACGGCGCGTTGGCTGGGGATAGCGCTGACCCTGCCACTTATTCCTCTCGGTGTCTATTCAGTCTTTCCGCACCCTTTTTACGATCCGGATTGCACGGTAGCAATTCTGCTGGCGATTTACCTGCTCCAGCGTGCAGCCGCGCCTGCGGTTAGAAATCGCCGCCGCTCTATTTCCACACTTTCGCCTCTCGTTGCCGGCGCTTTCGTGGTGCTGCCCCTGTTCGTCAAACAGAATACCGGCCTTGCGTTCGTTGCCGCCGCTTTAGTTTGTTTGCTCTTGGTGAATGTGCTGGAACGAGAACGACGCAGATTCCTGAGACAATGTGCACTGACACTCCTGGGCGCGGCAGTCGCATTTGTTTTCGCCCTTTGGCTGATCAACTGGACTGCCGGATTAACGAACTATTGGCATTGGACGATTCAATTCGCGGCGGCGCGACGGACACCCGCGCGCTCCGAGATGCTCGGAATTTACAATGACATATGGTTGCTGCTATGGCTTGCGCTGATCGCAAGCGGGGGAGTCATTTTTTGGCTGCTGCGTCAGCGCCGCAACCGTCTCCTTAGTCTTAGTTCGGCGTTGTTAATCGCCGCTCCTTTTCTTTGGCCAACGATTTATCTGTTGCGCGATAACGATCCGTCCGAGCGTGCTGAGCGGCTCGTTAATACCTGGCCGGTCCTGATAATTGCCTCGTTGATACTTGCAATCGTAACCATTAAAAGACGGCGCGGCATAGACATCGTCCTGCCTTTTATCTTATTCGCCACGATTCACGGCGCCTTCATGTCACAACAGCTGTGGGGTTCGACATACGCAATCTGGCCGCTGTTCATGATCTTGCTGGCCACAACCCTTGCCGATCTGACGCGGATAGTTTCAAAGACAGACCTTCTGATGTCCTCAAACGGCGGCCGCGTTCTACCGAAACTGAACGACGATTCTTTCTGGTTCCAATTGCCACTCGTTATTTTGATAGTCGTTTCGCTTTCGATATCAGGCACCTACTACCTGCGTTCGCACGAGCGGCTGGATTATGCCAATCTCGACGATGGCGAACTTAAGCGATCGTCGCTACCGCAATTGAAAGGGATGGCTACGCGTGGGGATTGGATTCCGACATTTGAAGAACTGATTCGCTACACGAACACTAACATCCCTCGGGACGAAGGCGTAATGGTTTTGCCGGGCGAGGATCTTTTTTATTTCACCACCGGTCGGACACCAAAGTTTCCCGTGCTGATGTTCGATCATACAGTTAATCCTTACTCGCCGCTCGAGATCAGGGACCTCGCGCGTGCTCGCGATATTCGTTGGCTGATCGTGAAACAGGACATTCAGGACGAAGATGAGGAAATCGAAAAGCTGCGCGATGAACTGACTGATGTGCTCGAAGAGGAATTTGAACAAGTCGAGAGCCTTGAGAACTACGAAATCTATCATCGTCGTGATCCGAACAAGAAAGCAGACGATGATGATGACGACCGCAATTGACGTTGCGTTTCTCTGCTTGCGTGAGGCGCGCGTTGTTGCCAAGCTCGGGCAGTCTTTAGCGGGCCACAGCCCGTTTCATAGCCGCAATAGAATCGCGGCGAAAGCGTGACTGAAGTAAGCGCGTCACCGGGTAACCAGCGATCGCGAAAGCCGCTCGTGGTTTTGAAACCGCGCGAATTCGGTAGGTAACCTCCTGCGTCACGGCATTGAACCGTACCTCGAAAATCTCTTCACCCAACTCTGCATGGTTGGTTAAGGTGCCGTACGCAAATCCAAATGCCGGCACGTCACTCTCATTATGCAAAACGTAGACAACGCGACTGCCATTGAGCGACCAGAAGCCAAGATGATGAATCAGGACTGCTACGACCGTGCCCGTTTCAACTGGCGCGAGCGGCGGAAAAAGTTCGACCCAACCCAAGTCAAATTGTTGCCAGCTAATCAGGGCCTGCTTCGCCCGCGCGTATGCGGCGTCGCCGTGACCGATTACAGTGCATACCTCATCAACTTTCAATCCGCGTGGAAACTCTCTGCCGATTCCAGTCGGTTGATAAGACAGCGGCAACTCTTTTGATCTATCTATGAATTGTTCGATTTGAGATGGCGAAGGCCGAGCGAAGAAGAGCATTGATTTCCATCATATTTTGTTTTCCGTAGCGCTTTGTCGATATCCTTCGGCAAAAGCGGCATCGAGCCGGCATTTCCACCACTTCTGCATGACTCGATCACTGCGGGTAATACGGCTGCGAATTTGGGCCAGCGCGATGCGCAACTCATGCGCGCGTTCTCCTCTTTTCAGCGATCTCGACCTCCGGTGACCACCGGGATGTATAGTCTCATAAACTCTCGCCGCCACGCCCGCCAACCGCATTGACTTTTCACGGTCGGGCAGGTCAACCCTGTGAATGTGCTGGACGGGAGCATCGGGCAGGAACTCAGCTCTCATTCCAACCGCTCGCAACCTTTCACCATATTCGAAATCGTCCCACGCGTGGTGCGGGAATCGTTCATCCCAGCGGCCGGCCAGCTCGAGTAACTCGCGCTTAACAGAGGCGTTTGCCGCATAAAAAAACTCCGGCGGGACCGTTACCATATCTGCGCGATGTGGCACGCCCCACTGTCGCCCGCTTTCTTCCAGCCATTCCACGAAGTGGGTTCGAAACTCTTCCGGAACCAGGGCGCAGCCTATAGCGACCGATTCTTTTGCGGGATTCTGCTCATGGAATCGCAGGTGCGCTTCCGCGAAGTTGAGTGGCACCAGACAATCATCGCCCAGAAACACAATCACGTTGCTCCCTGCCAACTCAATGCCTTGATTGAGGGCCAGCGCACGGCCACCGCGTTTTGTGCGATGGAAACTGATATGAGACCCCAGCAGACCTTCATCACGGAACTGGTTAAACGCGGATTGATGACCGGTAAAGTGTGACGAATCGAGAACGAGAACTTCATAGTCGCTGGCCGGCAACGTTTGGTTGTTGAGCGCCAGATACCAGGCGCGCGGATCGAGCAGCTCATCATCGACCGCAACGAGGATGCTTATCCTGGGAACACCTTTGGCCGTCATTTCTCACCCGAAAGGAACTTCAACAATCCGCCGGCCGCCGAAACACCGTCCAACCGTTCGTCATCAAAAGTAAAACTGACGACAGAAGTTTTCCAGTGCGCAGGGCTCTGTTCTTCAGCCCGTAGTTGTTCGCGCTGAAACTCAATTTCGTGAAGGATTTTTTGCCGCGATATGTCCATACCGCCGCTTCGAATGAACTCAACGATTTGACGCAGCTCATCGCGATCGAACCAGGTACCATGACCTTTGCACACGTCCACCACGACGCCGGAACATTTCGCGAAGTTAATTCGATTCATTAACTGCCCACACTGAGGGCACGGAACGTAACGGATTTTCTCTTCGTTTGAGACTGGCGCCTGGTGTTCATTCGCCAGCGTGGCCGCGCCGAGTATTGCGGACTGATGTTCACGATGCGCGCAAATCAACTCAAAGACCGCCGTCTCCAACCAAAGGCCTTCGCACCGCTCGCACTCACGCACGGGCGCAGCACCAATCGTCACCGAAGACATATCGATGCGGCACCGCGGACACTTCAAAATGGTTAACGGCGCTGAGGAAGTGGCGGTTACTGCTGTCCCACAGTGCTGGCAAAATTTGCTGCCAATGAACATCCGGCCGAAACATGACGAGCAGGCGATCGTGGCCAATTTTGATTCGCAGTATTGACACACCGAGCCGTCAGACGATGTTGCCGCGCCACAATTTGGACAGTTGAGAGTTTTGGCTTCCATAAAACGAGCGGCCTTCGGCGCGCGGCTGCCAGGACTTCTTTGGCAGTTAAGAATGTAACACCTGCAAACGAGGATTTACCACGAAAATTGCTGGACGAAATCGCGTCGTTGTGCGATGCTCACGCTTCAAACCTCCCGAGTAAGCAGCAGTTTTCGTCTCGCATTTTCGCTTTCAAACGATTTCAGTTCTTCGCGGTTTTGCGTCGTAGCGTGAACATTTTTCTCGCAAAAGTGCAAAGTCGAAAAGAAAGCGTCCGCGAACTTGAAAGTTGAGCCCTGAAACTCGAAACTAGCAATCATGAGCGCACAAATGCAGCAGAAAATAGACTCAAACCCCGAACTCGATCAACTTTGTATCAACACGATTCGCACGCTGACCATAGATGCCGTGCAGAAAGCGAAGTCCGGCCACCCGGGTTTGCCTTTAGGCGCCGCGCCTATGGCTTACGTCCTCTGGACCAGGTTCATGCGGTACAACCCGCGCAATCCCAAATGGGAAAACCGCGATCGTTTTCTGCTTTCAGCGGGTCATGGTTGCATGTTGCTTTACTCGTTGCTTTACCTGACTGGTTACCACCTGTCGCTGGACGAGATCAAGAACTTCCGGCAATGGGGATCGAAAACTCCGGGCCACCCCGAAAACGCCTTGACGCCCGGTGTGGAAATTACAACCGGACCGCTCGGGCAGGGGTTTGCCAATGGCGTCGGCATGGCGATGGGCGCCGCCCACCTGGCAGCCAAATTTAACCAGAAAGATTTTTCGGTCATCGATCACTACGTCTACGCGATTGTTTCCGACGGCGATTTGATGGAAGGCGTTTCGTCCGAAGCGGCATCGCTCGCCGGTCATCTGAAACTGGGCAGATTGATTTATCTCTACGACGACAATCACGTGACGATCGAAGGCTTCACGGATTTGGCCTTCTCGGAAAGTGTGCCGAAACGCTTCGAAGCCTACGGCTGGCATACCTCTACCGTGGAAGATGGAAATGATCTCGTGGCAATCGAAGCGGCAATTCGCGATGCGCAATCAGTTGCAGATCGGCCTTCGTTGATTTCGGTTAAGACGACAATCGGTTACGGGATGCCTACGGCCGGCACGCGCAAGGCTCACAGTGATCCTCCCGGTGAAGAGGCCGTGCGCGAAACGAAACGGCATCTCAACTGGCCGGAAGACAAACAGTTCTATGTTCCCGAGGATGTTCTGGCCCATTATCGAAAAGCGATCGAACGCGGTGAACAGTACGAAAATGAATGGAACGATCTGGTGAAGCGTTTCGAGGCGAAGCACGAAGATCTGGGAGAGCTTTGGCGAAAAACTATGAGCGGCGAACTGCCGGAGGATTGGGAGAAGCATCTGCCGGCATTCGATGACACGGAAGCGATCGCCACCCGCGTAGCGAGCGGCAAAGTGATCAATGCACTCGCACCGCATCTGCCGATGCTGATCGGCGGTTCCGCCGACCTGGGCGTCTCCAACAACACCGACATTAAAGACAGCGGTGGTTTTGAAGCCACAGATTACACCGGCCGCATTTTTCACTTCGGGGTGCGTGAACATGCGATGGGATCAACCATGACCGGCATGTCGCTCAATGGCGGCTTGATTCCGTTTGGCGGAACTTTTCTCACGTTTTCCGACTACATGCGTCCGGCGATTCGCCTGGCCTGTCTTTCCGAAGTGCAGGTCATTTACGTTTTCACACACGATTCTGTTGGCCTGGGCGAAGATGGACCGACACATCAACCGATCGAGCATCTCGCTGCTTTGCGCGCGATTCCTCATCTGTTCGTAATTCGCCCGGCGGACGTACATGAAGTTCGCGAGGCGTGGCGGCTGGCCATTCTGAGAAGAAAGGCTCCGACGGCGCTGGCTTTAACACGTCAGAAAGTGCCTTTGATTGATCGAAATAAGTTTGCGCCGGCTGAAGCTTTGCGTCGCGGCGGTTACGTCCTGGCCGAAGCAGTCAGTACCGGGAGCGGCCGCGACCGGGTAGCGCCTGGGTTGATCCTCATGGCCACCGGCTCCGAGGTTTCACTCGCACTCGAAGCCCGCGAGGAACTCCAAAAGGACGGCATCCCAACGCGCGTAGTTTCCATGCCCTGTCTCGAACTCTTAGAAGAACAATCCAAGGACTATCGGGACGAAGTTCTGCCACCATCGATCACCGCGCGGCTAGCGATTGAAGCCGGCGTGCGTGGCGCGTGGGATCGTTACGCCGGGCCGAAAGGCGACGTGCTCTGTCTCGATCGCTTCGGTGCGTCGGCGCCCGGCGACGTGGCGCTTAAGAACCTTGGATTCAATGTTGAGAATGTGTTAACGCGCGCGCGGAAACTTCTGAAGTGAAGTCAGTACCACCCGCGTCAGCGGGTGGGTTAAGGAAATTACTTTGGACAACGATGGCGTCCCTTATCCCATTCGCTTACGCGAATGGTACTGACTCCGATTTGCCTCCTACGCAAATGAAAGCTGTCACCATTACTTCCTTCGGTAGCGTCGAAGGCCTCGAAGTCCGCGAGGCGCCCGATGCACCCTCGGCGTCACTCGATCGCGTGCGGGTGCGCGTGCGCGCCGCGGGCTTGAATCGCGCCGATATACTGCAAAGACTTGGGCGCTATCCCGCACCGCCCGGCTATTCTCAGGACATTCCGGGAATTGAATTCGCCGGCGAAGTCGATGCGGTTGGTGACGATGTGCGTACATGGAAAACCGGCGATCGTGTATTCGGAATTATCGGCGGCGGCGGACAAGCTGAGTTCGTCACTGTGCCCGAAAATCATCTCGCGCGCATTCCCGATGATCTCGATTGGGCGGAGGCCGCAGCGATTCCGGAAGTCTTCATGACGGCGCACGATGCTCTGTTTACTCAGTGCGGACTGACCACCGGAGAACATGTGCTAATTCATGCGGCGGGTTCCGGCGTCGGCACCGCCGCAATCCAACTGGTAAAGGCAGCGGGCGCTTTCGCTTACGGGACGTCACGGACGTTGGACAAACTCGAGCGCGCGAAGGAATTTGGTTTGAGTTCGTTTATCGTTGTGGATAAAGAACCATTGAAGTTCGCCGATGCCGTAAAGGAATGGACGGGTGGTGCCGGCGTCAACATAGTCCTGGATTTAGTAGGCTCTGCTTACCTGACAGCCAATCTGCTATCGCTTGCCACCAGAGGCCGTCTGATATTTGTCGGCACCACCAGCGGCTCCAAAGCCGAGATTGATTATTCAATCGTGATGGGCAAGCGCCTGCGAATCATGGGTACGTCGCTGCGTACACGTCCGGCGGAAGAAAAGGCGACCGCGACGCGCCTCTTTGCGCAACAGGTCGTGCCTTTGCTGGCGACCGGAGCAATAAAGCCGGTAATCGATCGAGTTTTCCAAATGGCAGACGCCCGCGCCGCTCACCAACGAATCGAGTCGAATGAAAGCTTCGGAAAAGTAGTTTTGATGATCGACTGACTTTGGCCCATTGTCGAGGTCGACGGGTCGATTGAGGCTAAACAGCGGCATTCGATGGCGCCCCGGACTTTACCGGCGAGGTTGTGTCCATCCTGCTCGCCGCCTCATCGGTAGTGATGCACAAGCCGTGACGTCCTTCTGCGCCTAAACGATGTACCAGACGGCGCGCTTCTTCATGAGTCAGACTGATTGCCTCACAGCCGCGCTCGCTGATAACTGACCATCTGCTGTTTTCTAATTCGCTTGTCATAAAAATAGCGGGGACACAGTTCACATGCCCTTGAATTCAGCTTTGCGCTTCTCGAGGAAAGCTTTGACGCCTTCGTCTTTATCTTCACTTGAGAAACAAAGTGCGAAAAGATCCACTTCGCGCCGCAAGCCCTCATCCAGGTTCGATCGAGACGCGAGTTTTACCGCTTCCTTGGCCAGTCGCAAGGCGATTGGGCTCTTATCCGCGATGCGATTGGCGATCTCCATTGTTTTGGTTTCGAGCTGATCCGCAGGCACGACGTGGTTCACCAATCCAATCGCCAAAGCTGTCTGCGCATCGATGATTTCGCCGGTCAGGATCATCTCCATCGCTTTACCTTCACCGACCAAACGCGTTAGGCGTTGCGTGCCGCCACCACCGGGAATGATGCCCAGATTGATTTCCGGTTGACCGAACGAGGCCTTTTCGCTGGCGATGCGAAGGTCACAAGCAAGGGCCACTTCGCATCCCCCGCCCAGGCAATAGCCATTAACCATTGCGATGATCGGCTTGGGGAAACCGTCAATCACGTTGAATAGCGAGCGATCCAACATAACTTCGCGTTGTGCGATCGCCGTCCGCGTCGCAAATTCCGCGATGTCAGCGCCGGCGATAAACGCTTTGTCGCCGGCGCCCGTCAACACGACAAGTCGAACCGAATTATCGCCGCGCAACTCATCCAGGATTGCGGCGCCTTCCGCGCGCGTTTGAATATTCAACGCGTTTCGTTTGTCAGGACGATTGATGGTGATAATTGCGGCGCGGTCGCGCCGTTCGACCAGAATGGTCTCGAATGATTGACTCACTACTTATCTCGCTCCGTTATAAAAGTTGGGAAGAGTAAAGCATAAACGACGAAAAGAAAGCCAGCCACAGATGGACACAGATTCACACAGATTGAACGACTTCAACCGATCCGTGCTAATCCGTGTTTATCTGTGGCTTAATGTGCTGAAGGCTTACGATTCGCCCGGCGTGGCTGCCTGCTCATCCGCGACCCAGGAAACGAAAAGGCGGGCCCAGTTTTCCGTAGGCTCGGCAATCTGCACGCCCACGCGCGCGGTTCCGTAGATCGCCGGCGAAAGGCGGACCACAGTTGCGGTCACTTCAGTCGGCGATCCGTCCGGCCGATGCGCCCGGATGTAGAGTTTTTCGCCAATACTTACTTTCTGATTCAGGTGAAACAGAGCTCCCGACGTCGAAATATCATCCGTCTCTGTTGGCTCACTCCAGGCAGCGCCATCCTCTGCTCGGCCCGACACTACGATCGGCAGCCTGAGCGCCATTCGCAGTGCAAAACGTCTCTCTTCGTTTTGGTAAGGGGTACTCATAACGGTTGCCACGTCGCGCTCGATCCTCGTCAATATCGGTTAGGTACTATAAGCCTTTCGCGAAGCTTCCTGATCATTCCATTTGTAGAAGCCTTCGCCGCTCTTTTTTCCGAGCTTTCCCTGATTCACCATGCGTCGTAGGATTTCCGGCGGACGAAAAGTTTCTGAACCGAGTTTGCGATGCAAGTATTCTGCGATGCTGAGCCGAACGTCGAGACCCACGAGATCTGTTAAACGCAAAGGACCCATCGGATGGTTATAGCCGAGTTCCATTGCAGTGTCGATGTCGCGCGCGCTCGCCACGCCCTGCTCAACCATACGCATGGCTTCAAGTCCGAGGGTCACGCCCAAACGACTGGATGCAAATCCGGGAACGTCCCGCACAACGATTGGTTCTTTTTTCATCCGCTGCGCCACTTCGCGCACGGTGTTGATCGTTGCCTGGCTTGATCGCTCACCTACTACTATCTCAACCAGGCGCATGATGTGAACCGGGTTAAAAAAATGCATGCCGGCAACATTGGCCGGCCGAGCGGCGCCGCGAGCAATCTCCGTGATCGACAGTGACGATGTATTGCTGGTCCACACGCAATTCGGGCCAGTTGCGGCTTCGGATTCTCTGAGCAATCTTTGCTTCAGTTCGAGATCCTCCGGCGCAGCTTCGATAACTAAGTCGACTTCTTTGAAATCCTGCAGCTCGGTCGTGGTTTTGATTCGCGCCAGAGTTCGATCGCGCTCATCTACGGAAACTTTTCCAAGCTGCACGCCCTTTGCAAGATTGTGCTCGATGGCCAGCATTCCGCGAGCGAGTGACGCATCGTCAACGTCTCGTATGATGACGTCGTATCCCGCAGCTGAGGCTACCTGGGCAATTCCATGGCCCATGGTGCCCGCCCCAAGCACACCGATACTTCGAATTGCAGGCGTTGAACCGGCCGGGGTTTTTTCATCCGAGTCAGAATTCAATGTGGTTCACGGAACGGAGTCGAACATTAGGTGGAAATTACAGGTCAGGGCGCCTGGTTCGACTAACTCGTACGCCATTATTTATACTATACGCGCAACTGAAAACGCCAACTGATTTTTCTTTAATCAGTTACAGGACCCGAAGCGCGACGTGACCGGATCCACTACTGATTTGACCGCTGGCAACTGTCGCGGCTTTGAGCGAAAAAAGTACTAAAGTGGTTCAAGGTTTGAGGTTTAGCTTTACGCTTTGCTCATATTTCTTTAAGCGTGAAGGCTGGAGTCAGAACTAAGTGCCAGCACGAAAAGGAGAGGTAATCCCGCCCAGGTCATGCAAGAACTTAACCGGCAGGTAGTAATCATCGGCTCAGGTCCCGCCGGCCTGACCGCAGCCATTTATAGCGCTCGCGCCAATCTCAGTCCGCTGCTAATTGATGCCCCGGCCGACACCGAAAGACAAACGACACCCGGCGGACAATTGATGATCACGACTGACGTCGAAAACTATCCGGGCTTTGCCAATGGCATCGAAGGTCCCGAATTAATGATGGAGTTTCGCAAGCAAGCGGAGCGATTTGGCACAGAGTTCATCGAGGAGTGGATAAATCACGTTGACTTGCAGGAACGGCCGTTCACGCTGTACACCGACTCGAAAGTGGTCAAGGCCGAAACACTGATTATCGCTTCGGGGGCCTCGGCAAAGTGGCTGGGCATTCCGGGTGAAGCGAAAACACCGAATGGGTTCGGAGGTAACGGTGTTTCAGCCTGCGCCACCTGCGATGGGCCGTTGCCTGCGTTCAGAAACAAACGGCTGGTCGTTGTTGGTGGCGGCGATACTGCGATGGAAGAAGCGACCTTCCTGACGCGGTATGCCTCGCGCGTTTACGTAGTGCACCGTCGCGACAAGTTGCGCGCCTCGAAGATCATGCAGGATAAAGCCTTTCACAACGAGAAAATTGAGTTTATCTGGAATACGCAACCACTCGAGATCCTGGGCACTCACGAGCACGGCGTCACCGGAATTCGTTTGCTGAACATCATTTCCGGCAAGGAGAGCGTTTTTGATTGTGAGGGAGTCTTCATTGCGATTGGTCATAAGCCAAATACCGACCTGTTCAAAGGCCAAATCGAAATGGACACTGTCGGGTACATCAGGACAAATGGCCATTCAACTGCGACCAATATTCCCGGCGTATTCGCCTGCGGCGATGTTCAGGATTCAGTCTATCGACAAGCGGTGACCGCAGCAGGCACGGGATGCATGTCAGCGATTGACGCGGAACGCTTTCTTGACCACCTGCCGGTAGAAATGCCGAGCGGTGAGGAAGTAACCATCGAAGGTGAACACATAACTGCGGATCGGGAATTGATCATTACTGCAAGCGGCGAAGTCATTCGCAATGAGCCCGTGCCGGAGTGATTCCCACTTTTGGCTTTTATGCGGTCTCAAAGGCTGACGCAAAAATAACACGCGATGAAACTGGCGCAATTTAAGACAAAAGACTCTCAGCAACAAAAGCTGGGAATACTCATCGGTGATGTTGCCTGTGATGTGGCAGAGCTGGCTCGCGCAGTTAAGAGCGCGGGCGGCGATCCTCCCGCGTGGATGCTCGAAGTCACGAACACCCTGGATGTGATCACGCGCGGGCCTGCTGCGCTCGCAGCCATCGAGGCGCTGGTCAATGGACGTCATTCGTCCGCCGGGCGCGGACACGCAACCGCATACAAACTCGATTCAATTGAGTTTCTTCCCGCTGTGTATCCGGGCAAGATTCTCGCGATTGGCCGCAACTATGCTGAGCATGCCGCGGAAGGCGGATCGGATCTGCCTACTGCACCGTTGCTATTCAACAAGCTTCCCAACGCATTGAGCGCGCACAATGCGCCTATTGTACTTCCGCCCATCAGTACTCAGGTTGATTTCGAAGCCGAGCTGGCCGTGATCATTGGGCGCACTGCTAAACGTGTGACAGAAGCCGAGGCGCTTGATTATGTCTTCGGTTATTCGCTAATCAATGATGTGAGCGCGCGCGATTTGCAGTTCGGAGACAAGCAATGGACGCGCGGGAAAAGCCTGGACACCTTTGCGCCGCTTGGGCCTTTTATCACTACGCGCGACGAGATCGAAGATGTGCAAAGTTTGAAAATCGAAGGCGTGCTTAACGGTGAAGTCATGCAGTCTTCGAACACTTCCAGAATGATCTTCAAAGTTGCCTATCTCGTTTCGTATTTATCCCAGGGCATTACGCTGCAACCCGGAGATGTCATCGCAAGTGGCACGCCCGATGGCGTGGGCATCTTTCGCAAGCCGCCGGTATTGCTGAAACCTGGGGATGTTTTCGAAGTGGAAATTGAAAAGCTGGGAACACTGCGAAATCCGGTGGTCGCGGCTAACTAATCGCGCGCCATTGATTAGCCACAGATTCACACAGATGAATACAGGATAATGCCTGAATCGATCTGTGTGAACCTGTGTTCTCTGTGGCTAAGTCTTTTGAGCCGATTCATCCATGCGTATCTGGATCGATCTCGCCAATTCTCCGCACGTCCCTTTCTTTAACGCACTGATTCCTGAATTTATAGCCCGCGGTCATGAGGTTGAAATTTCGGCGCGCGATTTTGCTCAAACCGTCGAGCTGGCAGTGAAGGCCGGCATGATGCCGCACGTCATCGGCCGTCACGGCGGTGGAACGTTTCGCGGCAAGGCCGGCAACCTCGTGGGCCGCGCGGCAGCGCTGCGGAAGTGGGCACGCGATCGCGGATTCGACCTCGCCGTTACTCACAACTCTTATGCGCAAATCGCGGCTGCAGCCGCGCTTGGGATTAAAACTGTGACGCTAATGGATTACGAGCACCAACCAGCCAATCACCTGGCATTTCGTTTGGCGTCAAAGGTCATCGTGCCGCGCGCTTTTCCGGCGAAGGAGTTGCGGACATACGGAGCTTCAATGCGGAAGGTGCATCGTTATGAAGGCATCAAAGAAGATGTCTACCTGGCAGATTTCGAACCTGATCCAAGCTTCACAAATACGTTGCACCAACTTGGGGTCAACGACGAAGATGTGCTGGTCGTGGCCCGGCCACCGGCGCGTGAAGCGCTTTACCATCGATTTGAAAATGAGTTATTTGACGATCTGGTCACAAGTCTAAGTTCTCGTGAGCCCGTGAAAATCATTTTGGTCCCAAGGTCCGAAGCTCAGCGCTTGTCATTTGAAAAGCGTAAGCTGCCGGGCTTAATCATTCCGGCGCAAGCCCTCGACGGCGCTAACTTGATCGCATTTGCTGACCTGGTAATCAGCGCGGGCGGGACGATGAATCGCGAGGCGGCTGCACTGGGCGTGCCGGCAATCAGCGTCTATGCCGGAGAATGGGCGGCCATCGATGAAGAACTCGTTCGCGAGGGGCGCCTTAAAAAACTTTCTTCCCGTGAGGAGATTGACAAGTTAGTCGTGGGTAAGAAGTCCGGATTGAACGCGCGCCGGATGACACATGTTCGCGCTGAAGTTGTCAGGTTGATTTTGGATTGAAGCCACCATCAACGATTTTGTGTGTGACCTTCCGTGATGATGATCTAAGATTATCGGCAAGACGATGAAAGCTGAGACTTTGGTCAAAGACTTCAGCACCACTGCTACAGGGGTGCGCGCGCCTGCGCGAGCGCCACGTTGGGTCGTACCATTGGTCAAGCTCTCGCTCGTCCTGGCCGACACCGGATTGACTCTGTTCAGCTTCGTCCTTGCTTTTTATGTGCGGCACTATCAATCGATCGTTCAGCGGGCCGGCAGCGGCGCGCTCAGCTGGAGCCGCGAATTTGCGCCTTACGCAGTTCTGCTGCCTCTCATTATTCCCATCCGGCTGTTGCTGCTTCGTTACTACGACTTGTACCGAGTGCGCGGCGAATTCTCATTTGTTGATGATGCGGCACGTGTATTCAAGGCGGTCGCCATCAGTTCCCTGTTAATCGTAGCGGCGGCATTCATGTATCGCGGCGGCACCGCTTACCGAACTTTCTCTTACTCGCGCGGCATTTTCGTTCTGGATTTTTTGCTGGCCTTTGCCGGCATTGCGCTGGTTCGCATAATGCTGCGCGCCGGTCAAATCGTCGTGCGACGGCGCGGCGTCAACCTGATTCCTACACTGATCGTCGGCCGTGGGCCGGAAGCCGCGTTATGCATTCGTGAAATGCGGGCGCGCCCTGAACTCGGCTATCGTGTAATCGGAATTATCGAAAATGATCAGTTTGACCCGCGGGCCTCGACCACGTTCGAAGGTGTGCCGATCATCGGCGATCTGAAACATTTGCCCGAAGCGATCCGCGAATCGCGCGCAAATGAAGTGATCATCTCCGACGCAAAGGTTCCGGGCGAGTCGCTCTTCGATGTCATGATTCAAACCGGACGTCGCCGCGGAGTGGAATTTCGCATTGCGCCGACGCTGTTGAATTGCCTTCCCAGCAAGACTGAGATCGATCAGGTTGGATCGCTGCCAATGGTGACGCTGTTTCGCTCGCCACTGTCGAGCGGCGCGCGAATCGTAAAGCGCTCTTCGGATCTGATTATTGCGCTCGTGGCGCTGACGCTGCTGTCTCCGTTGTGGCTGTTGATCGCGCTGCTTATCAAGCTCGATTCACGAGGCTCGATACTCTACAAACATGAACGCGTCGGGATGGACGGCCGGATATTTCTTTTCTTCAAATTCCGCACAATGCACGCCGATATGGATGACAGTCACCACCGTGAATATCAGCGCGCGTACATCAGCGGCCGGCCCGATTCGAATCTGGGTGATGACAACCGGCCGGTGTTCAAGCTGCGGTCGGATGAACGCATTACCAGAGTGGGAAGAATCTTGCGCAAGACAAGTCTTGACGAATTACCGCAGCTTTTTAATGTGCTGCGCGGCGATATGAGCATCGTCGGCCCGCGTCCGCCGATTCCTTATGAAGTTGAAAATTACCAACTCTGGCATCGCAAGCGGCTCGACATGAAGCCCGGCATCACGGGGTTGTGGCAAGTCTCAGGTCGGAACCGTCTGCCGTTTGATGAGATGGTACGGATGGATCTGTATTACATTGAAAACTGGTCGCTGCTGCTCGATCTCAAAATAATCGTGCAGACTTTGCCGGTGATGTGGCGCGGCGAGGATGCGTACTAGAAATTCAAGCACATAACTTATGAATAACTCAGACTCAAAACGCGAAATGCTGCGACATACCGTCGCCACACTCGCCTATCGTGGCGCGAAAGCTGTGCGTGGCGCGACCGCGTCATTCGCATCTTTCAAAGCGTCTGAAACTACACGGACGCCGGCGCAAATCATGGCTCACATTGGCGACCTGCTTGATTGGGCCCTTTCGATCGCCAGCGGCAAAGAGACCTGGCATAACTCTGAACCGTTATCGTGGGACAAGGAAGTCGAACGCTTTCATACGGCGCTGAAGAGTTTTGATGAGTATCTTGCTTCGGACGGAAAACTCGATAATTCCTGCGAGCGTCTTTTTCAAGGGCCAATCGCCGACGCATTGACGCACGTGGGCCAAATCGCGATGCTCCGTCGCATCGCCGGTGAGCCCATGAAAGGCGAGAATTATTCGCGGGCCAGGATCGAAGCCGGTCGCGTCGGAGCCGATCAGCAAACACCAAAACGCGAATTTGAGTGACGTGTCAGAAGTCCGCGCGTAAGCAAGGGCACCGTCAGCAACACAGCCCGCGCTTACGGTCGGGATTCTGATACGTCGCCTGTTGCTCATTTCGTCGCGCGGCGTTAGCATCTCAACAATCAAGCGGAACAATTCAAAGACACGACTCGTCACGGCGCCTAAAGGAGGTCAAATGAGATTACTGAAACTGGCGGCTGTCGTTATCACCATCTGTTCTTTTGCGGGGACCACTATGACTCAGGAAGAAGGCGGTAGCAGCGCTAATAAAACCATGCGCCCGGTCGTTCGCGGTCAGCATTTCGCCGTGGCTTCGATGAAAGCCGAGGCGACCCGCGCAGCTGAACGAATCCTTGAGAAGGGCGGGAACGCCTTTGACGCCATCGTAGCCGGTCAGGCTGTTTTGGGCATCGTGGATGCGGCAATGAATGGAATTGGCGCAGACGCTACTTTGCTGATCTATGACTCAAAAACAAAGAAGGTCTACTCGCTGAACGCAGAAGGCACGGCGCCGCGCCTGGCCACAATCGAATGGTACAAAGAGCACCATGGCGGCAGGCTGCCAATCAGTGATTCACTCCTCGCCGGGACCGTGCCCGGCTGCATCGACGCCTGGTACATCCTGCTTGATCGCTGGGGGACGATGAGTTTTGCTGAAGTACTAAAGGAAGCAATCGACCTGGCCGAAAATGGATTTCCAGTCGGTGATTCGCTCGCCCGCGCTTTCACGGTGCCGGTTGCCGACAAAAAGCTGCATAAGTATCCGACGACGGTAAAGCTTTACTACACAAATAACCGGCCGCCTCAGGCCGGAGAGATCTTTCGCAATCCCGATCTCGCGCGAACCCTGAAACGACTTGTAGAGGCTGAAACTCAGAACCAGAGCAAAGGCCGTCATGAAGCTTTGAAGGCCGCGCGCGATCGCTTCTACAAAGGCGACATTGCCCGCGAGATGGCGAAGTTTTCAGAAGAAAACGGAGGTCTGTTTCGCTATGAGGACTTTGCTAACTACACCGCGAAGATCGAAGAGCCGATTTCGATCGACTACCACGGCTACCAGATTTACAAGAATGCGTCAGCCAGTCAGGGCCCGGCAGAGTTGTTTGCGCTGAGGATCCTCGAAGGCTATGACCTTAAAGCTTTGGGCCACAACAGTGCCGACTATATTCATACCAGCGTCGAAGCGACCAAACTCGCTTTTGCTGATCGCGATAAGTATCTGGGCGATCTGGATTTCATCAAGATTCCGTACGAGGGCCTGCTGTCGAAGGAATACGCCGCCGAGCGCCGCGCGATGATCGATAAGAACACCGCTTCGCTCGAGTTTCGTCCCGGCACCGCCGAGAAATTTGCGCGTGACAAGACACCATTAGATCGACCGGTGAAAGTCACGGTCGCCGGCGAGGGTGATCACGACGGTGATACAAGTTACATCGCAGTCGTCGACAGCTCACGCAATCTGATTACTTTCACCCCGAGCCTGCACAGCGCGTTTGGCACGGGCGTCGTCATGGGCAATCTCGGATTCATCTTCAATTGCCGCGGTGACTACTACACGCTGGAAAAGGGCGAGGCAAACGCTCTCGCTCCCGGCAAACGTCCGCGCAGCACGCTGCAAGGGACTCTGGTAATGAAAGACGGCCAGCCGCACATGGTCATTGGCACGCCGGGCGCCGATGCGCAGGTGTTGCTGACGATGCAAACCTTGCTCAACATGATCGACTTTGGCATGAACGTCCAGCAGGCCATCGAAGCACCGAAATGGTTAACGCGCGCCTTTCCGGCTTCACCATTCCCGCACACGATGTATCCCGGCGACCTTTCAGTGGAAGCGCGCGTATCTGAATCAGTCCGGAAAGAGCTCCTGGCGCGCGGTCACAAGCTAAAGGTCCATGGCCCCTGGCAAGACGGATCGCTCGCGGCCATAGTGATTGATCCTAAAACTGGGGTCATCAGCGCCGGCGCCGATCCGCGCTCAGAAGCGTACGCGTGGGCCTGGTAGACGTACGAATTCCATCCTTCGTTCATGGAAGATTGCGCGGATCAGCCACATTTGAACAAAGATTTAGTCGTGTGAATCTGTGGCTGCCTATCCCTCCACCCGGCTCTCACAACCGGCTGGAACGGCGATTGCCGGACATCTCTGGCCTCTCTCTCCCGCATCCGTAAATTGGAACGGCCCCTGGACGTAAACTTTGTAGTTCACGTGGAGGATAGATGGACAAAGACCAATCATTCAGCATAACGAAATTCGCAATTCTTTCTCTCCTTGTCGCTGGGATTTTCGTTGCGTCGACGGCAGGCGCCGCCGCGCAGCGACGCAATCGGTGGGATGGTTACCCGAACTGGGGTGGCTCGTATCAACTTCGTGAGACGGCGCTGAACGCCGGCTACAACGAAGGCCAGAAGGAAGGGCGGAATGACCGCTCGCACAATCGCTATCGCAACTACAGCGAGTTCGGCGCGTATAACGACGCGACGAAAGACTATAGTTCGAAGTTTGGCGATCGCGACTTGTATCGCCGCTATTTCCGCGCCGCATTCGAGAGCGGATATAGCACCGAAAATCCTGGCGGGTACGGCAACAACGGTTACGGCAACAATCGAAACCGTGACGACCGAGATAATGATCGTTATCGTCAGACTCGAGATCGACGCTGGGGTCGCAACTGGGATTTGTACGGACAGTACGGTGGTTCGTATCAATTGCGGCAAACGGCCTTGAACGCCGGATACAATGCCGGTGAGAAGGAAGGCCGAAACAATCGCAAACACAACCGGCCGCGCAACTATTCGGACTTCGGCGCTTATCGCGATGCGACGACTGACTACAGTTCGAAGCTCGGCGACAAAGAGTTGTATCGTCGTTACTACCGCGAAGGTTTCGAGAACGGTTACGAGGACGGGTTAAGAGGATACTAAGTAGCACGTGCATTCTGCGCGTGAGCAGACTGCCATCTTAATGAGCCCGATCGGAAGATCGGGCTCTTTTGCTTATCGCGGCTGTAATAGAAACGTATTGTACGGGACGGAGGAGTACCTCAGCCGAGACGGAGGGGTACCCTCCGAGTGG
>Ga0126375_10000058_pt1 | contig 22346 bp, 22 predicted proteins | sample PanSoiMetPlot_14_FD_109577 | JGI IMG/M metagenome (GOLD analysis project Ga0126375, IMG submission 109577) | Tropical forest soil microbial communities from Panama - MetaG Plot_14 | ecosystem: Environmental > Terrestrial > Soil > Tropical forest | place: Panama | collected 2016-02-17 | reverse complement strand
CTCGACATGGTGAAGGTCAAGGAATATTTGAGCGACAAGCCGACGCGTTTGATTGGACCAAACTGTCCGGGAATTATTAGTCCCGGCAAGTGCAAAATTGGGATCATGCCGGGCCACATACACAAAGAAGGACGCATCGGCGTGGTTTCGCGATCAGGAACATTAACTTACGAAGCTGTGGGCCAATTGACTTCGCTGGGACTGGGTCAATCGTCGGCCGTCGGCATCGGCGGAGATCCCATTGTTGGGACTTCCCACGTCGATGCGCTGCGCTTGTTTCAGAAAGACGAGGAAACTGACGGTATCGTCATGATCGGCGAAATTGGCGGCACGGCCGAAGAAGAAGCCGCCGCGTTTGCGAAACAAAACGTGACCAAACCTATCGTCGCATTCATTGCGGGACAAACTGCGCCGCCGGGAAGGCGCATGGGCCACGCGGGCGCGATCATCGCTGGTGGAAAAGGCACAGCTGCCGAAAAAATGGCCGCATTGTCAGAAGCCGGGATTCATGTAATGAAGTCGCCGGCCGATATTGGAACGGCGATGAAGGCAGCATTGGGGAATTAAATCAGCCGCGGATAAACGCGGATGTTGGCGGATAGATAGATGAAAGAAATTCTGATCAGCGTTCATTCGCGTAAGTCCGCAGCCAGAAGTTTGGGAGACAGATGGCAGCAGGAAATCAAACACTCGCAATCATCAAACCCGACGCCGTAGGCTCGGGTCACACTGGAAAAATCATCGACCGAATTATAGCCGGCGGCTTTCGCATTCGCGCGCTGAAGATGATTCAGCAAACACGCAAACAAGCCGAAGGCTTCTATGAAGTTCATCGCGGTAAACCGTTTTACGAAGGCTTGACGGAATTCATGTCGAGCGCGCCCTGTATCGTGATGGCATTGGAAAAGGAAAGTGCAGTGAAAGCCTGGCGAGATTTAATGGGCGCAACTGATCCGGCGAAAGCCGACGAAGGCACGATTCGCAAAGAGTTTGGCGGCTCAGTCGGCGAAAACGCCACGCACGGCTCTGACTCCGACGAGAACGCGGCGATCGAAATTGCGTATTTCTTTAGTAAGCTCGAGCTAGTTTGAAAAAGTGTCAGTGGTCACTAGTCAGTAGTCAGTTGTTGGTGGTCGTTGGCAGGTTCCGGAGATGTCTACGTTTCTGACGTGTTAACTGCCGGCGTGACCTTGAGAAAACGTCAATGACTACTGACAACTGACTACTGACAACTGGCTACTGACGACTGACCACTGACAAATCCATGAAACGCTGCCCAACTTGCAACCGCACCTTCGAGGAAGACTGGCTCGCCTTTTGCACCCAGGACGGCGCGACGCTCATTGACGAGTCTCCGACGAAAAAGGATCAGCCGCCGCCGACAATCCTTGCGCCGCCGCCGCAACCGGGAGGCTGGCAACAGCCGTCTGGTGGAATCGGTTCAGGGCAATTCCAATCGCAGCCAATTCCTCCTCCGCCGCCTCCATCGAATCTGGTTCAGCCCTCCGGTGGATTTGGACCGGGGCAGTTTCAACCGGGGCAGCAGATGCAATCGGGCTGGCAGCCACCGCCGCCGCCACCTTATGCTCAGGGACCGAAGCAGGGCATCGCAATCGCCTCGATGATCTGCGGGATTTTTTCCGTCACGATCGGATGGTGCTGCTATCTCGGTGTGCTATCCGCGCCTGTCGCCCTGGGATTGGGCATTTATCAGCTCATTCAAATCAAGAACAAACCTGAAGAAAATGGTGGCAAACCATTTGCGATTGTCGGCGTAGCAACCGCAGGTGTTTATTTCCTGCTGCTGGCGATGATCATTTTGATCTGGGGCGCGGCGGTGCTGAGCGGCGGCTTGAAGTAAACGAATTGCGAATTGCGAAATTCGAATTGCGGAATTGAGATGGATCGATTCGAATTGGAAAAAAGAACAAAACAGTTTGCGCTGCGAATTATCAAGTTCGCAGCGACGTTGCCCGTCGGACGAGTTGGCGACGTCATCCGATATCAACTTGTAAAGGCTGGAACATCAATCGGAGCTAACTACCGAGAAGCGAACCGGGCCGAGTCTCGAAATGATTTTATTCATAAGATCGGCATTGTTGAAAAAGAGGCTTCGGAGTGCCAATATTGGTTGGAGTTATGCGATGAAGCCGATTTCGGCGAGGCCGAGCAGCGCAGTTGATTGCTAAAGGAATGTGGGGAACTCCTGGCTATCTTTACCAGTGCGGGCAAGACGGCTAAGGCCGCCAGGGTATAATTCGCAATCCGAAATTCGCAATTCGAAATGTAGTTACAATGTCTATCATTTCCGAAGTAATCGATTCAACGCGCGCGATCATTCAGGGGATGAGCGTGACGTTGTCGTACATTCCCAAGCGCAAACAGACCGTCGAATATCCGGACGAACCAGTCACGGTCCAACCTCGTTATCGTGGCCAGCACCTGCTGCACGTTGATGAATTAGGTCGCGAAAAATGCGTGGCCTGTTTTCTCTGCGCCGCGGCTTGTCCGTCTGAATGCATTTATATCGAGGCGGCCGACGATCCGCGGCCTGCCACCGAACGGACCGGCGTCGATGAACGATACGCTAAGGTCTACAACATCGATTATGGTCGCTGTATCTTTTGCGGTTTTTGTGTCGAAGCCTGTCCCAAGGATGCGATCACGCACGGCTACAACTTTGAGTTGTCGGTTTACAACCGCGCGGACCTGCTCAAAACCAAGGACGACTTGCTGATTACCAAACAGGTGCAGTCTAAAAACTATCGTGTGGCATTTTCAGACGAAGACGTTGATTCGGAATACAAGGTGATCTAGGCGGACTCGGCGATTTCACTCCGTGGCAGCGAAACATTTATAAAGCACCCTTTAATGTTAATTCTCCGCTCGGATGGCATTGCCACTCCGAGCGGAGTTGTATTAGAGAGGAATATTGGTGCTATAAAGATTGCGCTCCTCACGGAGCGAGGCGCTATGCCCAAAGAATTCCACTACCGCTGGGAATTCGATCTCGAATCTTCGCCCGAACAACTGTGGCCCCTGGTCTCAGACACGAACCGGTTCAATCGTGACACGGGCGTACCGTCCGTCGAGATCTTAAATCCTCAAGCCGGTGCGAACGCGCGCAGGACTCTGCGCCTGTCTGCTTTCAGCCTGCCCGTTGAATGGGAAGAGCAGCCCTTCGAATGGGTGCGGCCGCATCGGTTTGGAGTGGTCCGCCGCTACTCGAAAGGACCTGTCAGCGAATTGCGGGTTCGGGTCGAACTCGTGCCCCAGGCCAATACAGATGAACCGGCCCGCGGAACAAAGCTTATCTACGAAGCCTGGGCCACGCCGAAAAATCTCATCGGCTCAATCGCGATCCCCCTTCAAATCGGTTTTATAAGCGCCCGAAACTTTCGCCGCGTCATTCGGCGGTATGACGAACTGGCAAAGCAAGTCCGGACAATTGCGACCGAGAACGGACACATCGATTTTGCGCCGGGCGGGCGCGAGCGTCTTTTGAGCCTGAGCCAGAAAGCTGTGGCGCAGGGAAGTAACAGCGAAATCGTCTCGTTGCTGGTCGATTACCTCGAGAATGCTGACAAACTTTCAATCTCCCGCATCCGGGCTTACGAACTCGCGCGTCTTTGGAACAAACAGCGTCGCGCCGTGCTCGAGACTTGTCTCTGCGCGACGCGCGCCGGAATTCTGGATTTGCAATGGAGCCTGATGTGTCCGCTTTGCCGAGGCGGGAGTTCAACTGAGTCGTTGAAAGAAGTCTCGTCGCAGGTGCACTGTCCCGGTTGTAACATCGCCTTCGAAGTCAATTTTGATCAGTCGGTCGAGCTAACCTTCACGCCTAATCCATCGATTCGGGAATCGGATGTCGAGACCTTCTGCATTGGCGGTCCGCAGGTGATGCCCCATGTGATGGCCCAACAACTACTGCCTGCCGGCGCATCGCGATCGATTGATTTGACCCTGGAGCCCGGTCGCTACCGTGTGCGCACAATGACACTACCGGGCTGGCAACATTTGCGTGCAACCGACGATGCGGAGATCAGCCGAAGCTTGCGCGCGACCGCTGATGGCTGGTCGAATGAGGAGATTCCAATCGCGCCAGAAGGTGAAATTGTTTTTGAGAACATGACGGGTGACGAACAGCTTTTCATTCTGGAACGAACGGCCTGGACTGACGATGCCGCCACCGCAGCCGAAGTGACCGCGCTGCAAATGTTCCGCGATCTGTTTGCCACTGAGGCGCTGCGCGCCGGTGAACAGATTTCAGTTGGCACCTTAACCGTCCTCTTTACCGATCTGAAAAATTCAACGCGCTTGTATCGTGAAATCGGCGACGCGACGGCATTTGGCCGGGTGATGAATCATTTCGATGTGCTCAAGCAGGTCATCGCCGAAGAGCAAGGTGCGATGGTCAAGACTATTGGCGATGCCGTCATGGCCGTCTTTCGTCAACCGGCTTCCGCGCTCCGGGCGATGCTGCATGCCCAACAGCGACTTGGTTCTCCACCCGATGGCATGGAACCTTTGCAGCTCAAAGCCGGGTTACACATGGGCCCGTGCATCGCGGTGACTCTGAACGATCGGCTGGACTATTTCGGATCGACGGTCAACCTGGCGGCGCGTTTGGAAGGGCAATCAACCGGCGGCGATGTGATTATCTCGAGCGCCATCTACAATGATCCGGCGGTCCGCGATTTCCTGAACGATCCCAGTCACGGCCTGACTGCCACGACGTTTGAAATTCCGCTGAAAGGCTTTGACGAAGAGAAATTCAATTTGTGGCGAGTCGCCCGGCAGAACCGCTCATAATCGTTCTGAGCTAAGCGTTCGAGTCTGTTGAGAAAGTTTGCCGACAGGTTGCGTTTGCTCGACAACCGGAGAAAACGGAAGGCGGCGAACTCAAAAACTGAGAAGAACTAGCTGAAAAGCGGATCTCCAAGAAATGACGCTGATCGAAACTCGGGAAGTTACACGCATCTATCAAATGGGCGCCAACCGGGTAACGGCGTTGGATCGCGTGACGATGCGCGTTTCGGAAGCCGAATTCGTGGCCATTCAGGGTACTTCAGGTTCGGGCAAATCAACCTTGCTAAATTTGCTCGGAGGTTTGGACCGGCCCACGACCGGTGATGTCCTTTTTGATTCGCAGCCGCTTGGCCCGCTGACAAAGAAACAAATGGCGCGGTATCGAAAGTTCTCGGTAGGAATGATCTTTCAAAACTTCAATTTGATTCCCACGATGACGGCGGAAGAGAACGTAAAGTTAGCCCTGGCGTTTGGGGGACTGCGCGGCACTGAGCGTCGCCATCGGGCGTCGGAATTACTCGAGCGGGTCGGGCTGGCGGATCGAATCGAACACCGTCCTTCCGAATTATCGGGCGGTGAACAGCAACGGGTGGCAATAGCCAGGGCCCTGGCAAATCATCCGCGCGTGCTTCTTGCCGATGAGCCGACAGGCAACTTAGACTCAACGCGCGCGCGCGAGCTGTTGGCGCTGCTGCGGGAAATGACTGACCGAGATCGGTTGACGGTGCTGCTGGTCACGCATGATCACGAACTGGCCAGCAGTTTTGCGAATAGAATCATCATGATGAAAGACGGGAAGATTGTCAGTGGTCAGTAGTCAGTTGTCAGTGGCAGTTTTCGGAGAGACCTCCTGACGTCTCAACTGCCAGCGATCCGCGACCTTGAGAAGACTTCAGCATCGAACTGAGCACTGACGACCGACAACGAACTACTGACCACTGACCACTGACTACTGACAAAGAGGTATTTCATGTCAACACCAACACCCCAGGAGATGACGCTTGATGCGATCCGCTCCGTACCTTTATTTTCGTCGCTTGACGATCAGGCTGCCGGCGAACTGCGCGAATTGCTGACCACGCGCGACGTGGCTTCCGGCGACACGTTGTTTCGTGCCGGCGACGAGGGCGACGCCATGTACTTGATCGAAAGTGGCCGCATTCGCATTTCAATTACCGACGCAGACCAGAGACAGATCGTTCTCGCGGAATTGGCACGTGGTGATTTTTTCGGCGAGATGGCGATCATTGACGGCAAACACCGATCTGCAGATGCCAACGTCATCGAGGACGGGCGGCTGGCAGTGCTTTCGCGCGAACGGTTTCTGCGGTTAATCAACGACAACCCGATCGTGGCGCTGGAAATGTTGAGCGCTACCTTTTCCCGCCTGCGTCACACTGACAAAATGCTTCAGCAACGAGTCTCTCGCAACGTTAATGAAGAGCAGGAAAAGCGCATGACGATCGCCGATCGTGCCGCAGATGTGATTGCAGAATTCGGCGGCAGCTGGAAATTCATCATAACGGCAGTCGGAATCATCATCGCCTGGATCATTTTCAATTCGTATGTGATGGTCAAAGGTTTCGATCCGGTTCCTTATCAAATGCTGAACCTGGTAATGGGCATAATTGCCGGGTTGCAGGCGCCGATCATCATGATGTCCCAGAACCGGCAGGGCTCGAAGGATCGTCTGCGGGCTGACCTGGACTACCAGGTTAACTTGAAGAACGAGTTGGCGCTGACCGAAGTACTGCGACGTCTTGATGTGCTCGAGAGCGAGCGGCTGCCGCTGTTGTTTGCGGAACAGAACGACAAGATTACGGAATTGAAAGCGCCGGCTTCGATGGCTTCGAGTAATGCATAGATTGAATCTCGGCGCGAAGCGAAGTCAGTACTATCCGCGTTAGCGGATGGAACCAACCTTTAACTTAGGTCGAACCTGTTTATCCATTTGCTCACGCAAATGGTACTGGCCCGTTCCCGCTCTGCAGCTTGCTCTTGCAGGTAGCGAGACGAGAAGCAGACAACTCCGGCCGTCATCATGATTCACGCGATCTTCTTCGACTTTAACGGCGTCATCATCAACGACGAACGGATCCACCTAAAAGCGTATCGAGAGATGTTGGCTTCGGAAGGCGTCGATCTCACCGACGAGGATTATTTTGCATCGCTGGGCATGGACGATGTTGCTTTTGTACGCGCAGCCTACGCGCGCGCGAACAAGCCCTTGAACGATGAAACCATGCGCTCAGTGATCGAGCGCGAACACGCAAGACACCGCGAGTTCATCGCCGAGGATCTTCCCGTTTCGTCCGGGGTAGTAAGCTTTATCAAAGATGCTGGACGGCGTTACGATCTCTGCGTAGTCAGCATGGCTGAGCGCACTGAGATCGATCACGTGCTGAAATTAGCCGGCCTGGCAGATCAGTTCTCAGTCATAGTCAGCGCCCAACCGGAACTGAAGCACAAACCGGCGCCTGACTGTTACCAGTGCGGATTGGACTTTCTGAATCAAGAGCGGCGGGCTAAACGAAAGTTGCCTCTACTTTCGCACGAATGTCTGGTTATCGAGGATGCTCCGCCCGGAATTCAAGCAGCTTGCGCCGCCGGCATGCGCACAATTGGGGTCACCACAACCGTCGCAGCTCCTGCATTGCGATCCGCAGGTGCTGAGATCGTCACCCCAAATTTGGGCGACTGGAGCGCCGATGCGGTACACCATTTGTTTGACTGATCGTTATGGGCCGAACGATTGTAGTTGGCGACATACACGGTTGCTTTGACGAGCTGGTCGATTTAATGAAAGCCGTCGATCTGCAGGCGGACGATCGCGTCATCGCGGTCGGAGATCTGATCGTCAAAGGACCCAAAAGCGTTCAGGTTCTTGAGCTGTTCAGTAAAGATCAGCGCTTCTCATCCGTCATCGGTAATCACGACCGAAAATTGAGGCAACGCTTGCGGGGCGAGTCCGTTCGGTTGACGAAAGAACAACGCGCGACTCTGAAGGAACTCGAACTTGATCACGATCGCTATTTTCAATTCCTGCGTGCTCTTCCTTACGTAATCAATCTTGGAGCTCACCTGGTGATTCATGCGGGGTTGCGGCCCGGCGTGCCTTTACGCCGGCAGATGGCCGCCGATCTCACCGAGATTCGCACGATGGGCCCGAATCCATCTCGTCGCCGCGGTATCCGTTGGTACGATGTTTATCGTGGTCCAAAAACTGTTCTGTTTGGGCATTGGCCGTCAAGGCGTCCCCGGCAGGCGCGCTACGCTATAGGGCTCGATACCGGCTGCGTCTATGGGGGGCGTTTAACCGCTTTCATCATCGACACCAAACAATTTGTGAGCGTCCCGGCGCGCCAATCGTACGCGGGCAACCGATAAAGAATACGGCCCCGTCCGGCGAGGCTCTTCGGACGAAATGCGAATGGCGTCAGATCGACCGTTTCAAAAGTCGACACGCTGATGCCGCGAATTAGTACGATTTATTGCGTCGGTTTTGTGGCGGGGTTCTGATCTTCAGTCAGGAATTCCACAAACAACGGATCGTTTCCGGTCGAATTCACAGTCACGTTGAGGGAATAACACTTGCTACTTCAACCCTTGTTGTCGTGGACGTGGCACGAGTGTGCAAATCTATTATTGCCGCGCAAATTTACCTGTATTTGAAAAATCTTTAAAACAAAATGATTTCAGAAACACAATTGGTGAATCGATTAACCCGTGAGTCGGCAACGGCGCCAGCGTTGCTGCCGGAACCTGACTTGATTGAAACCCGCCTGCTGAACCGCGAGTTAAGTCTCGTAGAATTTTTCAGGCAAGTCCTGCAGGAAGGCTTGAGCGAGCGAAATCCGTTACTCGAAAGACTTCGCTTCCTGACAATTTTCTCGAGCATCGTGGACGAGTTCTTCATGGTCAGGGTCTCCGGGCTAAAAGAAGAAATAGACGAAGCTTACATTCACCCATCAATCGATGGTATGACCGCCGAACAACAATTGGCAGAGATTCGGAAGCGCCTGCGGCCGATGATGGACGAATGCGTGCGCGGCATCACGAAAGACGTTTTGCCGAACCTCGCGCGCGAGGGAATTGAGATCGCTTCCTTCGAATCCCTCGCGGAATCCGAACGCTCGTACCTGCGTGAGTATTTCGAGCAGAAGGTATTTCCCGTCCTGACACCGTTGGCCGTAGACCCTGCGCATCCCTTTCCCTACATCTCTGGTTTGGGTCTCAACCTTGGGTTGATGGTTCACGCTAAAGCCGAAAACGGGCTAGCAGGTGAGGGGCGGTTCGTGCGGGTCAAGGTGCCTACGGTGCTGCCCGGACTAGTCAAGGTCGACGAGTCGAATTCCAGGTTCGTCTTCCTTGCCGATCTGATTTCCGCCCACCTGACATCGCTGTTTCCGGGAATGAAGGTCGGGACCGCTTACGCCTTTCGCGTAACCCGCGATGCGGATATCGAAGTGCGCGACGAAGAAGCAGCCGACCTGCTTCGCGCGCTTGAACGCGAACTTAGGAGGCGCCGCTTTGGAACGCCCATCAGGTTGCAAGTCGCGGCCACGATGCCCGGCGCAATGGTCAGGTACTTAACTAAGTCACTGGGTCTCGCGGCCGAAGATGTTTATCCGGTGAACGGGCCGGTTAACGTTGCCGATCTGGCTCCGTTATGTGATCTCGACCGGCCGGATTTGAAGTTTCGTGCCTTGCGGCCAATGGTTCCGGAACTGCTGAAAAGGCGCTGCTCAATGTTCGACCTGATCAAAGAGCGCGATCTGTTGCTTCACCATCCGTACATGACCTATTCGACGGTGACGCGATTTATTCGCGCCGCCGCCGAGGATCCGGACGTGCTGGCGATCAAAATCTGCTTGTATCGCACGGGACAACAATCCAAGGTCGCTGAGGCGCTTATCCACGCGGCTGAGCAAGGAAAGCAAGTCACGACCGTCGTTGAGCTGAAAGCCAGATTCGATGAAGAGAACAACATCGAATGGGCGCGCCGGCTGGAGCATGCGGGCGTCCACGTCGTTTATGGATTGCTGGGATTAAAGACACATTGCAAGCTTACTCTAGTCGTGCGCCGTGAGGGCGATGGACTGAAACGCTACGTTCATATCGCCACTGGAAACTACAACCCACTGTCGTCAACAACCTACACCGATCTCGGTTTGTTCACGACGGATGAGGACATCGGGGCTGATGCGACTGAATTCTTTAATTATCTGACGGGCTACTCTCAGCAGAGCAACTATCGCAAGTTGCTGGTGGCGCCTGTCAACCTGCGGCAAAAACTCACCGGACTGATTGAACGCGAAATCACAAATGCCAGGGACAACCGGCCGGCGCGAATTGTCGCGAAGCTGAACCGCCTCGCCGATCCTTTAATTATCGAGAAACTGTATGAAGCATCAGCGGCGGGCGTCTTGATCGATTTGGTTGTGCGCGGTGTTTGTATGTTGCGACCGGGTGTGCCCGGATTGTCTGACAACATCCGCGTGCGCAGCATAGTCGGACGATTCCTCGAACACAGTCGCATTTTTTACTTTGCGAATAACGGAAACGAAGAAATATACATTGGCAGTGCCGATTGGATGATGCGGAACTTAAACCGCCGCGTCGAGGTGGTGTGTCCGGTTCAGGATCCGCGGCTGCTCCAGTATCTCAAAGATGAAGCCCTGGAAGCGTATCTGAAAGACAACGTTAATGCGAGCGAGTTGCTGCCGGACGGCTCCTACCTGCGAGTGCTGAAGGACGAAGAAGATGAAGTTTTCGACAGCCAAATGTATTTCGAGGGACGCGAGATCATGGCTAAGCTCGATGGTTGATTTCCTGGTATGAGTTACGCGGTCGGTGATCTAAACTTCAGTAGTCGACCCGCCCGCTGCCCCGACCTGTCGGGTTCTGACATGATGAATCATGCAGAAACGAATTCGCATCACCGACCTGCTTTACCCTCACTGGAAGGCTCTCACCCTGGCATTCATTGCGGTTATTGGGACCAGCATCACCGATGTCCTCGAACCATGGCCGCTTAAGATCGTTTTCGATAATGTTTTTGGCTCGAAAGCAATTCCGGACTGGCTCGCGCCCCTCGTTGAACTCTTCGGGACCGATAAATTCTCGATTCTGAACTTTGCAGTGCTCAGCGTGATCGCGATTGCGACCTTCGGGGCACTAAGCTCCTACTGCGAAAACTATCTGACCACCAGCGTGGGCCAGTGGGTCATGCACGATCTGCGGCGCGTGCTTTACAGTCACATCCAACGTTTGTCGCTCTCATTTCACGATCAGAAACGCACGGGCGATTTAATCAGTCGCGTTACTACGGACATCGACGCGGTCCAAAGCCTGATTTCGCAGGTATTACTTGGCATGCTAGTTAACGTGCTGACGCTCTTCGGCATGATGCTGGTAATGCTGTACTTGAACTGGGCCTTTACTGTGATCGCGTTGCTGGTCGCACCGGCGCTCTTCTTTGTCGTTTATCACTATACGCATCGCATTAAGAACGCTTCCCGCGACATGCGCCGGCAGGAGGGCGAAGTGGTCTCCATCCTGGAAGAAGTGCTGTCATCAATTCGCGTCGTCAAGGCGTTTGCGCGGGAGGATTACGAACAAAAACGTTTTGAGCGTGAGAGTCGTGAAAGCGTCGAGAAGGCTTTGCGCGCGCGCGGTTTCAAAGCCAAGCTACCGCCATTGGTCGAAGTAATCGTCGCGGCGGGCACCTGCCTGGTTCTTTGGTATGGCGCCCGGTTGGTGCTAACCAGAGATCTTACCTCGGGTGAGCTGCTGGTGTTTCTGTTGTATCTCGGCAAGATGTACAAACCGATGCGCGAATTGTCGAAGATGACGGACACGATCTCGAAAGCCTCAGTCGGATGGGAAAGAATTCGCGAAGTTCTGGAGAACGAAACCCAAATACGCGACGCGCGCGGGGCCAGGCGTGCGTCCCGGTTCAAAGGACAAATCGAATTCAATCGCGTTGGCTTCTCTTACGGTGGGCCGCCGGTCCTGAGCGATCTAAGCCTGCGCATTTGGCCCGGCCAGTTGGCGGCTCTCGTTGGGCCTACGGGCGCGGGAAAGACCACCATCGTAAGTTTGCTGCCCCGGTTCTACGAACGTACTTCGGGCCAAATCAAAATCGACGGCACGGATATTCGCCGGTTCAAACAGAAGTCCTTGCGGGAGCAAATTAGCTTCGTGCTCCAGGAAACGCTGCTGTTTCGCGCCACCGTGGCGCAGAACATTGCCTACGGAAAACCGCAGGCATCTCGCGAAGAAATCGTGCGCGCGGCGCGGCTGGCCAACGCCGAAGAATTCATCGACCGCATGCCTGACGGTTATGACACGATGATCGGCGAGCGCGGCCTTACCCTTTCCGGCGGTCAACGACAACGAATCACAATCGCGAGAGCCATCATTCGTAATTCGCCAATTCTGATTCTGGATGAACCGTCGGCGGGACTCGACGCTGAATCTGAGAAGCTGGTGTTTGATGCGCTGGGGAACTTAATGGAAGGAAAGACTTCGATCGTGATTGCCCATCGCCTTGCCACCGTTCGCCGCGCCGATGTGATCTTTGTGATCGATCGCGGCCGCGTAGTCGAGCAGGGGACGCACGACGAATTGCTGGACGTTGGAGGCTTGTATTCGCGTCTGTACGAATTGCAGTTCAAAGGCGAAGAGCAAAGCGAACTGGTAACTATGTGACAGGAGTCATTGATTCATTGCCTCATTACAAGCCGAAATAATGAACCAATGATTCTATGATAATTATTTTTCGGTAACAGACCGGCCGGCTCGCCCCTGTTGTGAAGACAAAAAGTTTGTATGCTGACGGGGAAAAAGCGGCGACAAGTGCTGGTAGGAAAATTGCCGCCGCCCAAGCCAGTACGCTTTTTTCATTGCACTGGCGAAGTTTAAAGAACGAACCGGAAACTAATGGTTTGTTGCGGTCTTAGCCTGTTTCATCAGCCATATGGAAACATGACGCTTTTGGCGAGCTTCGTCACGTAACCGTTCAGCCTCTCTTATGTTTCCCACTCTTAGCAGTTGGTCGGCAACCTCCAGCGTTTTTGTGGACTCTCGCAGGGCTTCGAGCGCCTGCTGCTCGAGCACAACGCGCTCTTCTTCTTGCATGATAGGCGAACTCCTCTGAATCAAAATCAAACAGATTTGTCGAGGTATCCGAACCTCCCGCAATACATATGCCGTCAAATCTAAACCATGGCCGTTCGTCCCAGGTTGACCAGCCTCCGACGGCTAATGTGTTAAGCTGCCGCGGCCGATGAGAACTTTGTTTGTCGTCAATCAAATCAGGGGAGAAGGCTGGGATCTGAGCAAGCCGCTGCGCTCGCAGGCGCTCTGGGACGACCATGCGGCTTTTATGGACCAGCTGACTGCTGAGGGATTTATAGTTTTAGGCGGGCCGTTGGGAGACGCAGAGAGCACAGCGATGTTGGTGTTCGACGCCCCTGATGAAGAAGCTGTTCGCAATATGTTGGCACGCGATCCATGGCGTACTTCCGGGCATTTGATTGAACCGAAGATTCAGCGCTGGACGATTTTTCTGGAACACGGAAAATAACGGCGATTGGGGAGCAAAGCGCCCTGCTTGCATCCGAGGCCAAGCCAGATTGCGGCGGTGTTATTGATTGATCGCGAACTTCAATACCTTGAAGGAGCCCAGAAAAGAATTTTGGGGCCCGAAGGGCGACATGTTGTGGCGGTCCTTCGGGCCTCGATGATAATTAACGTGCGGTCACCACGACCTAACGGTTATGGCTATTGAATGAAGGTCCTGCGGCCCTTGATGCGGCACGGCTGTCCCCGCTTCGCGCGTTTGGACTTTGACTCATCTCTGTCCCGAAGACAACTCGGAAGTCCCCAACCGGTTTAAGTCATTTATCCGGCTGCGCAATGTGCGCACATACCTTTCAGTTGTCCCTCGATCGTAGCCTGCGGCCCGAAAACTGTCGCGCAGTTGGTCGTCTGACAACTGAGCCAGCTGGGAACCAATCCAGGCTGCGTCCTCAACGGGCACTTTCTGCATCGCGTTCGTCGCTTTTTGTTGCCGGAAGAAGTAAGGCGGATATACCAGGCTAACCAGGCCGATCCCCTTGGGTTTCAGATCATAATCGAATTTCACTTTGCCGTTATCGACCTTACGAACGAATTTCGAGCGCTCGAAGTCCTTAACATCATTCTTGGATCGGTGGCGGCCGAATCCGCCCACTGCCCCGAACGTGGCGCCAAGATCGGTAACAGTGTATTTCGCTTCACCTGTCTCTTTGTCGTGAAGCACGCGATTGTTTTTCTTGAAGGTGTCCCAGTTATTCAGCATCACCATCATTGTTTTAAGGCCATTCAACTCACGCGTGTTTTTGAAAGGATTTTCGGACCAACCCCATTGTTTTCCGCGTTCGATGGTTTTGCGTCGCGGTTCAAAACGGGCGCCGCGTACCGTCTCTCCATCGATGTATTGATTTCCCCGCGAGAGTTTGCCCAGACCTGAGATGTGTACGCGCTCGAAATAGTAAGACTCTTCAGCGTTGTATCCGACCGCCCAAACCAGACGGCTCGAGACCGTTTCTGCCTGCGCTTCAGGCCCGAGCTTGACCCGCCACTTCACTCCGCGCGCGTCTTCAATATCGAACTTCGGCATGCCGCCTTCCTTGTCTTCCTTCAGGAAGCGGAAAGGCGGAGCGGGCTCCAACTCTTTCGAGCCGGGACCGTAATAAAGATCCCGATTGCGTATGTCTCCAGGGTCGCGCCAGAGCACAGCTGACTTCTGTCCGGGCTCCTTCTTCTTCTTGTTTTTTGCTTTGGAACTTGGAAGACCCTGGAGGGCCAAAATGGAAATTACTGCGAGTATCGCGAGCACAATCAGCCCGCGCTTTCGATTCAGTGATTGCACGTTACAACTCCTGTCCGGGAAGAGAATCGGGACCGAATCCTTGTCGAGGATTGGCCGGGTTATGAGCTGAGGGCCTGGAGGAATCACACAGATACTAAACAAACTTCGCGCCTCGTTTGTTGCAACGCGCTAACGGCAAGAAAACTGTTAGAAGAATGCAAAAGAGCAACGCTTACCGGCATTAGAGAGCTCGAACGCAACAAACAAAAAGGCCACTTCTTTCGAAGCGGCCTTTCTTGAATTCGCAAATCGGATGTTTCTTCAGATTCGGGGATTCAATATTTACTGTTTGTTCGAAGCGGCATCGGCAGTACTTGCTAAAAAGTGCTGAGCATAATTTTCGACGAACTTCTTCTGACCACCGTGCCCGTTCGAAGTGTAGAAATCGAAGTTGAGCATTTCGGCATAAACCTGGTCGAAATTCCAGTGATAGTTGTTGAAGCGGTAAATCGCTCCCATCACGCCGGTGCGGTGACGGCCGCCGGCGCAGTGCACGTAAAACTTGCCGGTCTGGGGGTCATTAACGACCTTCAGGAATTCCTGTATTTGCGCATCGGTCGGATCCTCTTTGTCCGGAATGGCAATATTCACGTAACGCATGCCCTGGGCTTCGACATAGCCTTTTTCCTTCGGTGTATTGTCTGTTAGATCAATCACCGTTTTGATGCCGAGCGTCTTCAGCGCCGCGAAATCCTTTTCATTTGGCCGGGCGCCCCGATAAAAGCGCTCGTCCATCTGACCGAAATTACTAATACTAATATTTGAAAAAGCAGCGTCGGAATGCTTCTTGGCCACTACCGCGGTGCCGATGGCGAGGACAATCGCAACGGTCGCACTTAATTTCGCAAAGATACTTCTGGGGTTTGACATCTTCGTAATTCTCCAAATTCTCTATTACTTTTGGTTAATGTGCAAGACCGCTTCAAGTGAGGTCGCCGGTGAGGCTTAGTGCTGCTTGTTTTGATCTCGCTTGCTGCTGCCGGGCCTTTGTCGAGGACAAAACTTAGATACCGAAACCAGGTCTCGAGTTGTACGGGAAATTGGTTATTTGTCCGTTGTTAGTTGTCAGTGGTCAGTTGCCCGTTGTTATGGTGGAGTCGAGGCAGAATAGCTACCACGGACCGTTGGAAAATCGCATTTACGCCTAACTACTGACCACTGACAACTGACCACTGACAATGTACTGACTACTGACCAAAAAAAGGCTAATCTAGCCGCGATTCTGCTCGTCTAACTTATATGCCATTTTTTGACCTGCTCAAGCTCGCTTTAAGAAACCTGCGGGAAGCGAAATTGCGCGCGACATTGACCTCAATGGGCGTAATCGTCGGCGTAGCTGTGATAGTGACCATGGTCTCGTTTGGCCTCGGATTGCAGCGGAACCTGCTTTCGCGGTTCAAAGCGCTCGACTTATTCAGCGAGATGACGGTCTTCGGAAAGAGCATTGCCGTCGCTGCTGGGAATCTTGATAGGGCAGGGGCGCGGAGGGGATCCGGCGACCGCCAGGGCCCACGGTTGCCAAACGATTTCACACCCACTCGCATTTTGGATGACGCGGCGATCGCCGATATTGCAAAGCTCCCGGGCGTGGCGTACGTCGAGCCATTCATCGGCTTCACCGCTCAATGTCGTTCCAACGGCAAGGTTTTTGGTCGCCAGATTTCGGGAGCAACCGTGCCAAACAGTTCCTCTCGATTCAAAGAATTTGCGGCCGGACAGATGATTTCCTCAGCAACCGCAGACGAGACAGTCATCACGGAAGACACTGTACGAATTGCAGGCTATGCATCGGCGGCAGAGGCTGTCGGAAAAAACCTTGAGTTTCTGGCGCCGGCGACTGAAGGAAATCCGGATGCCAACGAGGAAGAGCCTGCCAGCTTTTTTGGATTGCCGCTTGGTGAAGAGGAAGGTTCAAAGACGAAGACTTCGGTAGTAGCCGCAAAAACACTTCGTATTGTCGGCGTGTTGAAGGATCCGCAACAGGACGGACGGCCAGGACCTTCGAGAGGATTAATGCCGACAGCCGATGTCTACATTCCGGTCCAGGCTGCGCGCCAATGGTCGCTTGAGCATCAGGGAGAACAAGCCCGCGTAATCATGGCTTTGGCACGGGAGAGTGGAGTCCTCAATGAAGATCAATCGCCAGGCTATTTTTCAGCCGTCGTGCGCGTGAACGATCCAGTGGCGCTGACGGATGTGCGGAAACGGCTGCGCGAACTCGGCCTTGGCAGTTTTTCCATCGTGGATCAACTGGATCAGATTCGCACAGTCTTTTTGATTATTAATTCGGTACTGGGATTGCTGGGCGGGATCTCACTGCTGGTCGCCAGTTTCGGAATTGCGAACACAATGATCATGTCTATCCTGGAACGCACGCGCGAAATCGGAATCATGAAGGCTATCGGCGCAGAGGATCGGGAAATTAAGCTCATCTTTTTCTTTGAAGCGGCGGTAATCGGTTTGACCGGCGGAGTGGTTGGATCGCTGGCGGCTTGGGCTATCGATGGATTGGCGAACCGTCTGGCCTTCCGATTCTTGCTGAAGCCACAAGGCGCTTCATTCGTGGATTTCTTTTCGCTGCCGCCATTTTTGTGGCTGGGTGCAATTCTGTTCGCGTTGTCGGTGTCGATTCTGGCGGCACTGTATCCGGCGGCGCGCGCGGCGCGAATCGATCCGGTGCGGGCGCTCAGACATGACTAGGTGAAAACGCAGATTGTTGCCCGCGATTGTCAAACGGCAGCCAATCTCGCGGCTTTGCCGTCTGATGTGCGGAAGGTCTTTGACCTTCCGGCCAATTTGCCACCTGCACGGGGCTATGCCCGAGTGATTCTCACGTCAAAGGCACTCTGGAGTCCATTGTAAAAACCTTTTACTTGCGTACGTCTAATAAAATCGATCGCGTTTGGCTAACTCATTTGCCGAATGCTCTACCCGAGATTGTTTAGCAAGCGAACGGCCTGCGATTATGGACGGATTCCAGATCTCCCGAGATTCACCCGCACTGTATCTAACCATGGTGGCCAAAGATCGTCTGCCGGTTTTTAGGACTGATGCCATCAAAGGCGTAACGTGTGAGGCGCTCAACGAAGCTCGCAACTCTGGACAGTTTTGGATCTTTGCTTACGTCATCATGCCGGACCATTTGCACTTAATAACCAGTCAACCGCGTACAGTGGCCGAAGTCCTCCGCTACGTAAAGGGCCTCACGGCCCGGCGCGTAATCGATTATCTGAAAGAAAGAGATTTTATGACCTCGCTGGCAAAGCTGCGACATCCCGAATGGAAGAGGAGACATTCGCATTCTCTTTGGCAACAGGAGAAAAATGTCTTTTCAATCTTCAGTGAGGGAGTGTTTATGCAGAAGGTCAATTATATACACATGAATCCAATGCGCGCAGGACTTGTTAATCAAGCCCGCGATTACCGGTGGTCAAGTATTCGACAATGGTCACACTCCGCTTGGGATAACGAGCCGTTGATGGTTGATATTGATCAAATCAAGTGGAGACATCCGGGCGTAGCCCTTGTTTGAACGAGACTCGACGCAAGGTCAAAGACCTTCCGCACATCGAGCGGCAAAGCCGCGATGCGGTCTTGTTCATCTTTCTTTCCGCCGAAAGTAGTAGCCTCGCTTAGTAATCACCAAAGGTGTCTCTTTGCGCTTTTTCTGGTCCGTGATTTTTATTTCGACTGGCCTAAACTTCTCGTCGTCGGTTAGGTTTGGCGGTCGAAAACCGAGCTGGTAACGCGCGCGCAAGTGATCGATTATGACGCCCAGCCTGGTGTCGACTTCCTTCTTATCGGCGCCCACGATCTCGCCACCTGTCCGTTCCACGAAATCGTTGACGCCCTTGCTCAGCTGCCCAAGCGACATGACCTTAAAAAACTTTCCAAAAGCGGCTTGCACGATTAACCCGTAGACGACAGTGCCCGTGTCCAGGAGATCATCGACGACATCTTTGGTTTCGCGCTCGGAAGTCACCGCGATATTGTCGGTGATGATGATGATGACACGGCGACTGCCCGGCACCGGCGCTTTCTGCATGTGAATAGCCGCACTCTCCAGAGCCGAGCCCAGAAACGTTGCATTGCCCAGAATGTCAGTCGCGGTCGCCGATTCTATTCTCTCGGAAACCAGGCGGCGGTCTTTGGTAAAATCCTGGACCAGTTGGTAGGTCGTGCCGAACGCCATCACCGCCACTTCGTCTTCAGGTTTTAAGCGTTGCAGTGCATTCAGTGCTCCATCGCGAATCTCGTGAATGATTGGCCGGACACTGCGGCTGACGTCGAGCAGTAAGATTATTGAAAGCGGAAGTTCGTCGCGGCTGAAATAGCTGACCTCTTGTTTGATGCCGTTCTCAACGATCTCGAAATCTTCCTTACGCAAATCGCCGATGGTGCGCCTGGTTTTTTTGTCTATGACTTGCGCGTCGAATACTACCAGGTCAGTGTTGACCTTGATCACATCGGCAGGTTCCGTTTGCTGCGCGCGCGCTGACGCGTGGAAAAATAAGGCTGCTGGGACAACGAGCGCGATCCGCGTTAGGTAAGATCGAAAACTCACTTTGGCAATTCTGGATCTATGCAGCCAGAGGTTTTCCGCACGCATTACAGAAGCGGGCCGAAGGGTCTTTTTGTACGGCTCCGCACGACGCACACGATAAGCCCGCTCGGAGGTTTGCCCCGCAGGAAGAACAGAACGTTGAAGCTGCGTTGTTTGCCGCGCCACATGTGCCGCAACGTCCCGGCAAAGGTGGAACATAACCGCCGGCCTTGCGTGCGATGTGCTCTTCAATTCGCTTCCACGCGTCTTCGGTGAGTTTGTATTGCCAGTACGCACCCAACGCCGGCAGCGCCAGCAGCAAGCCGGCCGACAACGCCAATGCCACCGCGGCGACAGCTGCTTTATCGAACCACTTTTGCATGCCGATTTCCACGCGCGTGCCGCCGGTTTCGGGTGTGACTTTGATCGTCAACGCGGCCGACAATCCGGTAATCTCGCGTAACGTGCTAGACTTGCGCGCTTGCAACACGGCGGTGGACGAGACTTGCATTGTCTGAACTTCGAAATCTTCATCGAACAGATCTCGGAGCTCAGTCATGAGCTTGATCACGTCGGCTTCGACGCCGGGATAATAGCGACTCTCCATCTCGGTTTCTCCTCACGGCATTTTACGTGAGGATGCGAGAGATAGTTCAAATAATTACCAGGTAATCGTCGTCGCTGACCCGGGTCGCTACCGCTCCCGGTTCTGACAGACTTGGAGGATATTTGATGAAACAAAGTAGTCGAACAGCCGTCGCCCTACTCATCATTCTTGAATTCGCCTTTCTCCCATCGAGAGTGCTTTCCCAGAGTCAGCTCGACGGTTTCAGTCCGCAGACTTCCCAAGCCGAGCGTCGCCTGGAAGAACAATTCCGCGCCGTGCCGCAGCCGTCCACTGCGAGGGAAGAGTTGCGGCGCCTGACCTCAGAGGCTCACATCGCCGGTTCTCCCGAAGATTACGCGACGGCTGTCTATGTTCGCGATCAAATGCGGAGTTTCGGTCTGCAGTCTGACCTGAAAGAGTACCAGGTGCTTTTGCCGTACCCGCGGACGCAAAGCATCGTCGAATTGATCTCACCACGTCGCGAACGTTTGCAGGTGCGCGAAGACGTGGTGCAGGAGGATCCGACCTCGGCGAGTCGGAAAATTGTGCCGCTGTATAACGGTTACGGCGCCACTGGAGACGTAACTGCGCCTCTGGTTTACGTTAACTATGGTCTGCCTGACGATTACGCCGACCTCAAAAAGGCCGGAGTAGATGTCAAAGGAAAGATTGCGATCGCGCGTTACGGAAATTCTTTTCGCGGCGTAAAGGCAAAGGTCGCAGAAGAGAACGGCGCAATTGCGTTAATCATTTATTCCGATCCGGCGGACGACGGCTACGCGCAGGGCGATGTCTATCCCAAAGGACCGTGGCGTCCTGCGAGCGCCGGGCAACGCGGGTCGGTGCAGTTCCTTTTCATCTATCCCGGCGATCCTTTGACTCCAGGCACCCCGGCTGTGCCCGGCACGCCACGCTTGAAAAAAGAAGAAGCGACCAACCTGCCGAAGATTCCGGTACAGCCAATCTCGTACGGCGACGCGCGTCGCTTGCTCGAACCTTTGCGCGGACCGCTACGACCGAAAAACTTTCAGGGTGGCTTGCCTTTCCCGTATCACGTGGGCGGCACCCCCGACGTCCGAGTTCATTTGAAGACGGACATCGAGTTTGTGACCAAAACAATTTGGGATGTAATCACGCGCATCGATGGGGCCGTGGAAAAAGATCGCTGGGTCGTCCTGGGCAATCATCGAGATGCCTGGGTTTTCGGAGCGGTGGATCCAAACAGTGGCACAACTGCGATGATGGAATTAGGTCGTGGGCTGGGACAACTGTTGAAGTCTGGTTGGAGGCCTCGCCGTTCCATTGTGCTTTGCAGTTGGGATGCGGAAGAGCAGGGATTGATAGGTTCGACTGAATGGGCAGAGGACAATGCTACCGAGTTAAAACAAAAGGCGGTGGCTTACCTGAACATGGACGCTGCCGTTTCCGGGCCCAATTTTGGCGCGCAATCTGTGCCCTCAATGTGGAAGCTGATTCGTTCAGCCGCGCAGGACGTGCGCGATCCCAAGACAGGCAAGAGCGTTTATGAAGCCTGGCGCGAACGCGCATGGGAAAATGCGCCCGATGGGGATCGATATGATCCGACCGGAAAAGAAAGGACGCCGGCGGCTCCGCGCATCGGCGCGCTGGGCTCGGGTTCAGACTACACGCCGTTTCTTCAGCACCTCGGCGTGCCTTCGCTCGACATGAGTTTTGGTGGTGATTACGGCGTTTATCATTCCGCCTATGATTCTTTTTATTGGATGTCACATTTCGGCGATCCGGATTTTAAATATCACGTTGCGGCCGCACAGATTTGGGGAACCGTGACCTTGCGCATCGCTGATGCTCGAGCCTTGCCTTTCGATTACACCGATTACGCAACTGAGCTGCGCGAGTTCGTTAACGAGACTACGCGGCTCGCGAACCGGAAGAGACTGTTCGACGCGTTTGACGCCAAACCGATTTTAAAAGCGATCGACAATTTCGGTGACGAGGCGGAAAAGATTCAAAAGCGTCGGATGGAAGAGTCTTTGTCTGACGAAAAATTGCAGCGGATAAATGATGGCTTGATTCAAGCGGAGCGGGCGTTTGTAGACGACCGAGGCTTGCAGGGTCGAACGTGGTTTAAGCACCAGATCTACGCGCCTGGGTTCTACACTGGTTATGCGGCGCTTCCGCTGCCGGATTTAAGACAAGCAATTGAAGATGGACGAGTGGCGGATGCGGCTCAGGCCGCTGCACGGATTACCGAGGCAATCGACCGCGCGCGTGACGTATTGAAGAAGGGAAGGGAGTAGGGCAGAAGGCAGAAGGCAGAAGGCAGTAAGCAGTAGGCAGATTGCTTTCTGCCTACTGCCTCCTGTTTTTCACGGTTTCTTTTTCTTCTTACCATCCTCAGCGGTGGCGGCCGGCAGGTTTTTTCCCGCTTCGAGAATCTGATTTGCGTTATCGGCAACGCGTTCAATCGCAGCAGTCTCGTCAGGGTT
>Ga0126375_10000057_pt1 | contig 22403 bp, 30 predicted proteins | sample PanSoiMetPlot_14_FD_109577 | JGI IMG/M metagenome (GOLD analysis project Ga0126375, IMG submission 109577) | Tropical forest soil microbial communities from Panama - MetaG Plot_14 | ecosystem: Environmental > Terrestrial > Soil > Tropical forest | place: Panama | collected 2016-02-17 | reverse complement strand
TCCCTAGGGAATGTAAGGATCCCTAGGGAATGTAAGGATCCCTAGGGAATGTAAGGATCCCTAGGGAATGTAAGGATCCCTAGGGAATGTAAGGATCCCTAGGGAATGTAAGGATCCCTAAGGATTTAGGCTAGGGAAAAGGCAAGGATCCCTGGGGAAAGGTAGGGATCCCTAGGGAAAGGTAGGGATCCCTAAGGAAAAGTAAAGGCAGGGATCCCTAGGGAATGTAAGGATCCCTAAGGATTTAGGCTTTTAGAATGCAAAATATATAATTTTGTCCAGGTTTCACCCTCATATGAATGCAGCGCCAATCATGATGGCCGGTGTGTTAGTAGACAAAAATACAATATTTCACAAATTTGTGTGATTTTCAGCCCAAAATCCCTAAGTATACCCACCTTTCCCCAGGTATACCCACATTTCCCTAGGTCTCCCTAGGGTGTCTCCTAGGTTTCCCTAGATATACCTAGGTTTCCCTAGGTTTCCCTAGTTATACCTAGGTTTCCCTAGATATACCTAGGTTTCCCTAGTTATACCTAGGTTTCCCTAGTTATACCTAGGTTTCCCTAGATATACCTATGTCTCCCCAGATCTACCTAACCTAGATGAACACATTGAAAAGATGTTTCACGAAAATTATTAGAGTTAAAATTCACTAGATATCACTGGGTATCCCTAGGTATCTTCCATAACAAATTCTCTTACATCTTTACCTAGATATACCTAGGTGCATTCTAAACATGCATTCTTTTAGGTATTTCAGATATACCTAGGTACATTCCAAAAATGCCTTCTTTTCAGTTATTCTAGGTATACCTAGGTATATCTGAAATACCTAAAAGAATGCATGTTTAGAATGTACCTAGGTATATCTAGGTAAAGATGTAAGAGAATTTGTTATGGAAAATACCTAGGGATACCCAGTGATATCTAGTGAATTTTAACTCTAATAATTTTCACATCTTTTTAATGTGTTCCCTAGGTTAGGTATACCCAGGTACATCTAGGTTAGGTAGATCTGGGGAGACATAGGTATATCTAGGGAAACCTAGGTATAACTAGTAGGGAAACCTAGGGGAAACCCTAGGGAGACCTAGGGAAATGTGGGTATACCTGGGGAAATGTGGGTATACTTAGGGATTTTGGGCTGAAAATCACACAAATTTGTGAAATATTGTATTTATGTCCAGGTTTCACCCTCATACGTTAGTCTCAGAGTCTGTCACAGATCATGGTGACAGTCACAGTACACTACACAGCTTGTTCACGACTCCTCTGTTTCTATTCCTGATTACCCAACTTTTGCACATATAAATTTGGCCTGGGGCCTGGTGGCGATATTGTAGTCACACATCCCAACATGCCAAGCCCGAAGAGTCGTTCAGCGCTCCGAAATCTCTCAGTTAATATTGGAGCCCTCGGACGCAAGCTTCGCTCACGGTTCCCCCACGTCTCCACCTTCAAGCCAGATTCCGACCCAAGGGTTCAAGTTCAAGTTGATACCTCTGCTGCGGAGGCTTTCCCCCAGCCTCCCCCTAATTCCACAATTGAAGGAATCACAACCCACTTTTCCGAGGAGGATCGGCCAGTGCTTTCCAGCGATCTAGCAAGGTCCACATATGCAGCCGAACTTGAACCAGTACAAGCACTACCAATATCAGGGAACTTTGTCGCTCAGCATTCTTATGAGACCCAGGTGTGTGAATGCACGAATCACACTGATAATTAGCATGTGCTGACAATTTTATGGTAGAATAGTTATCGTGATGCAACCGCGACAGGCGAGCGACCTCAACTCACACCTCAGCAGGTCGAGGAGATGATGGTGCAAATGGCTCTGAAACATGCCTTGACTAAAAGGTCGGAAGACAGCACTATGAGGGACACCATCGAGCATCAAATACGATCCACGCGCCACTCAGAGCAGGAGTTGCAAGCTTTACACACTAAGCTCAAGTATCTGGAAGCCAGTGTCAAGCACTTCGATGGTGTTATCGTTGATCTGGAGAGGCAGGCAAAGGCTTCGCCAGTCAGCGTCCCTCACTTGAGAGCGGAGGATTCTCATTGTGGAGAGGCACCTAGTTCCTCATCTGTGGACCCTCATGATCAGTGCACTAGTGGCAGTAGTGTTGGCAATGGCAGTGGCTCTTTTGGCAATTTCACCTAAGCGTCGTTTGGGTTGGGGAAGGCAGTCCGCAGTGTTATCGTTCCATGTCTGTTTACGTTGTTTGATGCCTCCATCTTTGAACTGCATACTTTTTGTTGCGTAGTTTTATTTATCACCTCACTGCGACTGGTTGGAAGACAGTGTTACTAAGCTCGAAGGTCCATAGTCTACCCTAAACTGAAGTCCACAATCCCTCAGGGCCTGCACCTATAGACTCAGACTCGCCTGCATGCCCTGTGATAAGCTTGACTGTGCACCAAAATATAAAGTGGAACTCACTTAGCTGCCTCAGAGACAAGGAGGGTCATTATAGTGGATAAGAGTTGCGGTTCCAAAAAGGTGGAAAGTTCGTCCAAAGCTTTCCAGGTTTGGGGTGTGCACTCCCTCTCAACAAGAGACCCAGTTCCAAACTCATGAACAACATGCTCAGCCTATTAGGAACAAGATATTAGTTGCCTCAAACTCTGGGAAAGAAGGCGCACAATAATGAAAGACAGTAGATATGAACTAATAGGGGGCATTATGTCCCAGTCGAAAAGTTTCGGTTCCCAATTCTTGAGAGCTGGATATTGGTGCTCTACATCTAGCAACGATTTCACGATCCATGAATTGGACTTAGAGAAGGTGTTGGCAAATGTCTCTATAACGTAGCGATCGTCAACTGAAAGCATGTGCTATCGGCATGATCAACTAAGTTCGAGATCATAACCAAAAATGACCTTTACATTAGGACCAAAAGGGCTTTCCTTTTGCAGAACGTATGCATACTGATTCGCGATGTTGTAATTGAAATCAAACAAATTGCCGCGAATCGAATGTCGGGCTGAGTTCTTGGTGTGACAAATGAGATCAAGTATTTTATCAGTCGATGTTGCAACCATGAAGTTTAGTACTTCATCAATGGGATCTAAGTGATATGTAAGTAGATGCATACAGCAAATAAAAAATGATCGCACCATCTTCCAATTGCTGTCCCATTGACCACTTCGCGCGCTTGATCAGATCCATGGCAGTTGCCACATATCTCTTCATACAATCATCGCCATTTTCATGGAAAGAATGCCATCGAAAGTCGAGGTCCATGAAAGCACCAGATACCGAGAGGCACCCGACAGCATGTCGCTCCTTTGTCCAGCGCGGGTAGACCTTGCAGATGTGCTGTCTTGACATGTATTTGGGGTGCTGCGAAGCAAGAAGGCCTGTGGCCTCATTGGCAATCTTGAGGCCATATTGGACTTGTTCAACAAGTGATGGTACAGAGCTCAAGGAGGCAAGGGATGAACTAGACGAATGCGGGGGATGCAGGCATTGGATCATCGCATTCAAGGGAATATCGGTGATTGCTGAGTCCTTGCGAGGGAGGCTGGAAGTTGAGGTTGAAGCTGAAGGTTGAGAAACAGTGGCAGATCGCCGCTGCTCTGCAGAGGGCTGGACCCGAAAGCGGCCCATACAACTTTCGGGCACTCCCTTTGGCCCAGGCATAATTCTGGCACTAGTAATGGCAACAAGACTGTGGTGCTGGGGTGTAGAAGTGACCGCCTTGTATGAATGAGGTACTCGCAGGCAACAAGACTGGTGCTGGGGTGCAGAAGCGGCTGCCTTGTACGAGTGATGGTAAAGGCGAGGAAACATGAGTCCAACACGAGTTGTTATTGAATCATTATGGAGTCACATGCTGGCAGTTCGAACTCAAACTGCCCCAGTGAGGTCAACCTAGCTGCTAAGTGTTTCTGAAGTCAGGCTATGTTATATACTTTATTAGGCAGTGCAAGGCACAATTGAGATCGCATTTTTGGCAAAAATAAATCTGAAATATTTCCAACTCGAGGTGCCTCAAGGCTGGCTCCAACTCAACTTGCAGCAACACTAAGTGCATCCTAAGTGTACTTTGCCTTATACTAGTAGATGAGCACCTGAGTACACACTTCTTGTCATTCCGCAGATTTCAAGGCATGGGTGAATTGCAATGTTTTGAGAGTGATCCACTACTTTGACAACGGATATTTCGCAAAGTTCATTGAATCCATAATATACTCCTCCATCCAACGATGTTCAAAGCCCATTACCTCCGCGGTGGCATCAGGAAAACCCAATTTTCTGGACGATATCCCTTGCATTTGCAATCCTATTTCGCACCGCGAACTCCCTACTTGGCGCAACAACATCTGGAAGAAGAAACATCAGAGCACACACAACAATGAACGCAGAAAGAAAACCTACCCAACCAATCAATGTAACTGCCTTATCCAAGTCAATCACGCGTGCTCTACTGGTGGATCTAAACAGGTAACTTGATTCTGCATCCGTATCTCGTGGACAATGGGTTTGATGGCTCTCCAGAAACTGAATTCAACACGTCAACATGCCAAACAGTCCCGAAGTAAAACTACATCCATACCTTCTCTTCGTTCGCATGCTTGCCACCCCTACGCTTGTTCGTGATATCTCGCTGCATATCGACACCGCCGGTCCGAACCCTCCCCCACGTAACTTGACATGTAGAGCTCCCATCCCTTTCCCAGAACATCTTCCACTTGTTGGATGTCCGTTAATAACTGCTGTTCAATTTGTCGTGCCTAGAATGACAGCTCCTGCTATCGGTGGTAAACCGTGCATCTGAGACCCAAATCTCCGCTCCCTCTAAAAAAATACTTCATCTTCAGAATCACCTCCACTCAGGTTCGAATTAGCACTCACCGACAGGCGCATCCAAAACATTTATCTGCTTCACCACCTCATATGCTTCCTTCACCTCTTCTTCTGCGCCCATTCCACCAACCTCCCACCAAGGCCTTTCGCAGGTCCCACCACCCCAGCCAACTGTTCACGCTGTTTCCTCCAATCCTTCAATATCGTGCTCGTTCCTGCAACTTCACACGCGCCGGCATGACCTTGATAGGAATAAATTTCTCTTGGCACTTCCTCGTCACCTCCCTGGCAACGTTCGCGAACTCCTTGATCAGCTCATCCCAAGTCTTGAATGTGTTCATTGCTTGGTTCAAATAATCGGGGTCGAATGTTCCATATGGTGTATAGGCTAATCGGCGGGAAGTGAGTACATGGAGAGGTTCATTGAAATCACGAGAAATCGCTTCTACGAGGGAAGAGCGCGGTGGATGGGGTAGGCCGAGAGCCTGAGTTTGCAGTTGACATAATCAAAAACAAGACTGAATGGCTTCTTGTATTTTCTACAAGCCAATTGCAGATAGTAATTCATGGGCGGATTGTACTTGCGGACTGCGGAATTTTTCCAGAAATGAATGTGCCGGCAATTAAAGCGTACAAAAAATAGGTACGTACCATTGTATGTGGCATTTTTCAAACCTGTATCCGTGAAGCTGGCAGTCGCAAAGAAGCGATTTGCATTGCTTAAGCAATCCATGACCATATTAACCTCTTCACTTCTTACGTTTCGCTGGCCCCTAGCGCTCTCTCCACATGTTTTGAATAGACAATGTTGCATGGGAGAATGACCTACACGCCAGAAAAAGTATGCAAACTTGAAACTTTCCCCCGCCCGATGGTCTTTGAGCACCACTAGGATGCCATGGATCCAACAACTCTATTTGAGTCAAGGCACCCCTCAATGGCAGGGCAACACAGTGGTTCTTTGCGCTTCATGGGTATCTAAATGGGAGAGAGGCGGCACGCATGGTGAATGCGGCGTCCGGTCAGCAGGGAATTGAAAAGGTGAGGCAAGAACTTACGAGTGAAATGGTTCCGGCCTTCACACCGGTGTGTTCCGTCCTCATCTGCCTCTACTCTGCCTGGGGTGAAAGCATGAGAGAACAGCTTCGAAAGCCGTTTACCGGCATTCTCGAACTTTCCAGGAGAGCCCAGCAAGGCCAGGGAATTGAACAAAGACGAGAACACGATCACGCCTTTCCTGATAATCACAAACAGCAAGATTAGCGCAATCTACCTTAGCAGTAAGGTATCGAAAGCTTGCTTGTTTAAATCGGCAACCTTCTCCAGCTTCATTCCGAAGTGCTTGCCCCGACCATCCCTTGCCTCGCCACCTTCTCCAAGGGAATTGGCTCTGACCACATGCAGAATACGAGCAGCAGACTTGCACGAACCATCTGCTGCATAAACGCCTCCTTCCTGCCTGGCTGAATGACTCGGCACACTTAAGGCAACCTGCGCGTCCACACGAAGACAAAACAGTTGCCTCTGCTATTGTAATGCCCTTCCCGCCACACCTTGGGCAGTCGGCGACGCGACCAGATTTCGCGTGTTTTTGTTTTTGAGGATCACGGGCAGCAGTAAGAATATCGCAATGACCGGGCCCGCCCTATAATTCTTTTGAGTTCATTCGTGGTGATCCCAAATCTCGTCCTCGAGTTTCTTGGGTGCGGCGTCCTCACCCTTGCCTTTACTCTTACCCTTCTTCCCACCGCGCGCTTTGTTGGTGGTATTTCCGAGCGGCGCTGGCGCAATGAGATCAAGCACTAATTCAGAGGCCTCCTTATCCACATCCTTTCGAGATACTCGCACTCACTCCAAATAACAGCGACTGTTCCTGGTGGCCTGCATGCCTCCCCTCCCCTGCTTCGCTCCGTCTTTGGCGGAAGTCAAAAGCACTGATCCAACTGCCTTTGCCGCTCTCGAACACGCCTTCGCGGCGTTCTCATTGCCGGCAGTCTCGAGGTCAAATTGAGAGCACCGCTTTAACAACGCTTCTTCAGCGGCGCTGCAAAAGCAGGTGTCAGAAGGATATTTATTCAAGTTTTGTACCACCCCTCACTTGGATTCTCCAAGGGCCTTGGCCGGCGGCGAGTTTCGCGGCGCAGCCAACTTGAAGGTGCGCTGCTCCTGCCTGGTAAAAACAACCAGCCCCCAACCTAGGCACAATTAGAGCACGCGTCGTGCCGCAGGGCGAAACACAAGGCGTGGCTCAGCGGCCCCGGCTGGGTGCGAACGAAGTAGTGTAAGTTACATAATCATGCCTTCCTCGAACTTTGCCGCTCTGCACCGCCTTGCCGCCCACATTGGCAACAATGAAGAAACTTGCAGACTGCTGGCCATTGCGGCCAATCCCTGCCAAATCACCGCATTCACCAATGAGTTGGAGAAGTTGCTCCAACCTGGTGAGGACATTGCTGATATTTTTTCAGCCTTTCTTGCATGGTGTGGAAGGAATCGGACGCCTGCTACTTTGAAGCGTGCAATCGATCAGCGCACTGCTGCAGCTACCCACAGACGCAAACTTCATGATGACATTATTAGTCGCCTTTGGCTTAATCCGGATGAAGGCCGATTGAGGAGCTATCTTGCGTCAATAAAAGTGGTACATGTATGTAATGCGTCCTCTCCAGCAATAAAACTGCATTCAAATGATAATGCCAGGTTGCCAGGCTCAAGAAATCTTATCCGCCTCTTGGTTATTGGGTGTATGAATCAGATAAGATAGGTGATCGCTGGAGGGCTCATATTAAGACTGGGGCTCTGCCTGATAAGCGAAAGAAGCGCCTCCCTATGATGAAGCTTGATGTTAGCAGGCTTGTATATGATGTTAAACCAGATGAGAGCATCATTTTCATGGATGGCCATGATCTGGTGGGCCTTGCATTTAGGAATTTTTGTGGTGATGCGAGAGTTATCCGCTGGGTCGATGAAGTAATCAAGGAATGTGTTGGAGTGAAGAAGAGCATTAGGGTGAGTTAGTTGATGTTTGAAGGTCAACCTTGGACTTAAGGATCTGCCAGCTGGAAGATCCAGGTAAACTCTGCATGATTGGTTATTCTGCAGGTTCGCGCAGCAAGCCCCAGTTTGACTGGGTCAAAAACTTGCTCTCTCACAATCTTACAGAGGAGTATAAAACCCGCCTTGATTATGAGTCAAGCTCTGTGTTTGCAGTCTTCTGGAATATGCTGCGCAACCGCGTGCCCAGTGCCATTATTGATGATACCACAAACTTCTTTAACTCGATTGGTATATATAGGATGGATGCTGGAAAGCGCTTGCCCTCTACAAAAGGTACCTACATGTTGGAGATAGATGATACTCCCATTGAGTTTCATGGTGTGGAACTGGCGCCACCCACTGGTGTATTTGGAGTTAATTATTCGCGGTACTTGCTGCTGCACATTAATCTAAACCAGACTCAGATTTAATATTATTGTTCTAGGGCTATCCACTATGAGCACCAACCCCACAAGTATGCCATGGCCTGGACAACAAACAGGTCTTTGGGCAGTGAAGCGGGAGGCCACTTTTTCCACTCTGCCTATGGAATCCGAGTCCAAGGTGCTGCAGATACCCTGACAATTTGGGAGCCCTGCAAACACCACGGAACAAGTCTCCAAGACGTGGATCCTCTTGACACGTCGCCTAAATTTCTTCAAACTGGCATGTCTATTGTAACATCCAATCGAATCGCATCAGTGTGGAAAAAATACTGGAATGAGGGGAGAAAGGAAGTGGTGACGCTAGGAGGCGCCGACGAGATTACAGAAGAAACTGCTTAGCCAACCATGTCTTACAAGCTGCTGCAACAATAGCTTGAATCGACGAGTAGACTCAGATCAGGAAATTAGGAGCTGGTAAAACCAGGTAAGTCATTACCAGTTGTCCACCAGGGTGCTGCGAAATATCAATTGTAGACGTATTCTCATGTGAGGTATGACCATCCCCGGGTCAAGTCCGAGCAGAGCCCAATGGAGGTTTTGGTCGAGTCTGAGGCTTCTGAAATGCCCCGTGAAGACACCATCTGTTGCACCCTCCCTACCGCCGGTTCCCGCTCGGTCCATCTAAGTAGCTCTCTCCTCTCACCCTAGCCTTCACTCCCATGCTCCTCAACCACTACTCAAGTTGAGTTTTCCATCAGCAGAAACATGAACTCGCTTTCACTGCAGATGTCACCGTTCCCACGCGGTGAAAGTGAGTTCTGATAAGTCATCATTCGAGTTGAAGTTGGTTTGAAACTCGTGGAAAACCAAAGGGTTTGAATACTCAAGGATGACTTGGAGAACCAGCTCACCTTCATTGGAGCCTCAGACTATAATATCAAACAAAATCAGCCGTGTTTCTCTGGGACGTTGGAATGCCCGCTTTGTAGAATGACAAGTTGTCGTGATGGTAATTGCTCATCTGCGTGCACCACACGGTGGGTACAATGAAGCACTGCCGACTTCGGTGGCCATGTCTTGCATTGGAATAGGCACGCTCACTCAAAGCTAAGGATCTAGTTCATGCTATAGATAACAACCCGTATTATTTCATTCAGGGTACTTTGTGCCTGCATGGCGGATGCTTCAGTATCAAATCATCCACCACCTGATGGAAGCCTGTGCACCAGGAAGAGAAGGGGATGGTTCCTCTAGTTTAAGAGTCATGAGTCATGGTAAAACTGAAAGAAATAGAATTTCCTGCACCTGATATTGGATTAGGTTTTTTTTCTTCTCTGAGACGTATTTTTTAAAAACATCTTCAAGAAATCCAATGTAACCCAGTGGTCCTGATAGGATTTCAAAGAAGGATGTTGCAGGGAAGCCTGCGGAAATTACAAGGTAGCTGACTTGAATAATTTGAGCTAATGTGTATGAAAAACCTTTTCGCAAACAGCTTTCAATGACACCGATTCTTGTTTCGCATAAGACAAGTTGGTATCGAGCATAGACCTCGCCAAGGAATGGATATTGGACTGAATGGGAGCTCAAGCGCTCAGGACTGGTACAAAAGTATAAAATAAATGCACCCAACTTGAACTTCGACGTATCGCCCCTCCGTCCAGCCCAGCACGTCCTTCAACTTGTAGCCTTGAGGAAAGGGACGACCAACCTCTCCATGCGGTTTTTGGATTGGACTAACAGAACCGCCATTGGGGACCACCAGATGACTATCTGAGTCTATTCCATGCTGTGAGGAAAGTACTTTGAAAGGGAAGCCAGCATACCTTTGTTGAAATGAATCGAGAAAGTACGACTCAGCATGCTGGGCGGGAAACTAGGGACTAGTTCGAGACCAAAGTCACAAGCAGACGTGGCTGGATGGTAATGAGGTATAGGATTAGGCATTTGGAAAGGGGAAGAAAAATAAAGTGAGCTTGGTGAGTTGAAGGTGGAGTTTATAACGCAGATAGCAGTACGATTTACTGAGATTGTCCGCTCCCTGGCAACAGTTCTGAGATCATGATCACGAAACGTGGAAAAGACAACGCGCAAAATCTTAGCGAAACAAAACAAAGGCCTGCTGTTGTTGTCATTGTAATCTTTACTCATGCTGGCGTTGTCACCATGTTACTGCCTTGGCTGTGGAGAACAAAGGAAACTACTCGTGGTCGAAGTTCTAGAGGAGAAAGGCCCAGGCATGCCGGCTTAGCCAGTAGCTATCTACCATTCTATCACAGCGCGCTGGATGTTGAGAGCAACCGGCAGTGCATGTTATACTCAGAATAGCAGAAATAGCCACTTTCAGAATGTGGAATCAGTAGATGGAGTATAAGCTCCAAGCCAATACTTGGCAAGTGATCAAGCTAGTGAGGATTCCACAGCTAATCTAGGGCTATATAGGAACTATTTGTCGTTCAGGAATCCGCCACGAGGATTACAAGGCTAATGATTGAAATACGCTAAATTTTACATTAGGTAACTACCCGAAGAAACCTCTCCATAAGTCCAGCGGTTCGTAGGGGAAGGTGAGTTGAGTACCCCGCTCTTGACAGACATAATCTGCAATCCCTTTCAGTTCATAGTTTACGACTGGTTGGCGGTTTGTGACGCTTCGGCATAGAGGGCAGATGTATACCGGCTCTGGTCCATGTCGTGTCTGTTGTATGGCCATAAAGAGCTCGTCCCTTTGAGGGATGGTTAAGTATTGCAGATTTATTCTGGCCTGCTCGATATCTGCTGTTAGCGGAGCCGATGGATTGTATGCTGGGAACTCCTGGCGATGTCCGGCCAACGCCGTCTCAAACCATTGACGAAGGCATTGATAACAGAAGGAGTGACCGCAGGAGAGTCTGTAGCACAATATGATCAGAGAAGAAAGCGCTGTAGTGGAGCCAGACATACATATATGGACGGCCCATGATTTCCAAACAGATGGTACAGCACACCTTTTCCTTCAAGCGTTCCAACGCATCGATCTGACAGATGCTAGCCAACTCGTTGACCTGTAGCAAATCAATACTCAGTTTTCTGTAATCATATGCTGGGCACTGGTTCTGCTCACCTTCTTTAGTTTGTCAATTTCCTTATGAGCAGCAGTCAGTTTCGTCTTCAGCTCATCGAGTTCATTGTATGGTTGTTCTTCATCAGAGCACAGGTTAATAATGTCCTCTTCTGGAATTACATGGCGACTGGTGCCATTAGACTTGCGTGAATCCCTCTAGGTGGCTTCTAAGAACGTACAAAGGATCGTAGAATAAATCATACCATGTGGCAAGCTTGTCAGCAATCCTTTAAGCAAGAAAAATATAACCAGCAGAGGCAAGATTGTGCTCAAGCTGAAGACGGATAGGATGCCTAGCGATTGGCGCGGATGGGGGATATCTGGAAGAAAGCAGATAGTGGTGAACGAGGACGCTGGGAAATATGATCACCAAATCCTGATTCAACACAGCTCCTGACTCGTAGTATAAGATCTTGAGATTGAACGTCTGAACAATAAGTCTTGAATGTGCTGCACGTTGTGTGATCATGATCACTTCGCAACTGTCATCAACGAAAACAACATAATAGTCACGGTGATTGAGATGGCCTACACAATAGGAAATTCCTTGTTTTTTTTTATAAAATCCGATAGCAAATGCTGCCGCTATCCCACCTCCCCACGCCCTCCTCGCCGATTAATCAGATACGCTCCAATGGCATTGACCTTCCTCTCTGCATTATTTTTTTCGAGACAAGTCAAAGTCAGTTCTGGCGATTGATTAAGTTTTTGAAACTCAGTGCTCTTTTCCAGGATAAGGCAACTGGTTTGGAACTTGTAGCCACCTTGAAGGTACACCAAGTCGCTATTAGCTCCCTTTCCATCAATCCTTCAGGACAAGTAATTGCCAGTGGTGGTAAATAATCCCCATTATCACTATTTAGCTTCGTTAATGTGCAGATCATGAGGGGCGATTGTCATTATACAATGTCAATTATAAACGTTTCGTTGGTGAACATTTCGACCGAGTTCATGGAGGCATCCAATCAATCTGCTGGCTGTCCGACTATGCGTTTGCATTTGGATGCTTAAATGGCACCCTTCACGTCTATGAAAAGATGGCAGATAACCATCAAGCAAGTTCTGCTTTCATGGTATTGACTCAAGAGCTCTCAACCGTCATTTCAGGAAATATACTCTCCACTCACAACGGCGAAGGCCAGCAGTACTTATCAAAGCATCGAAGATATAAGCTATTGTTCAGAAACTCGCCAAATTGCTGCTGTCGGCTTAGGATTTATCCGGGTATGGACTGTCGGAGAAGACTGTATGTTTTCTGGCCTTTTCATTATCACCTTACTCACGCCTGCTTAGGGTCCTTGACAGATGTTTCTGCAGAGCTAGTGGCATCGCCCTACATTCCTCGTTTTATAAGATTTATAGAGAGCGGAAAACGGGTGATAGTTGGGTACTTGGACACGAGAGAAATGTGGGTAATCAGATTTCTTGAGTCATGTCATGAGAAGTGATGCTTCTGTGAATTAGACGCATCTATTCCGTTAGCCCTTGGGCTTTATTTTCTGATGGCATTGCCATGGCCAGAATGTGAGAGCACATAGTCTTGACTTACCTTTAGGCTTATGGTATTTTTTTCTTTCTAGTGCTCATGGAGACGTTAGCCCCAATGGTGACCTTCTTGCCATCTCGAACCTCGACCAAGGCCTAGACCTATTCAGCGTCCACAGCTTGGTTCTTAAAAAGAGATTGGGCAGAAAGGTCATTGTCAATAGGCCACATCAAGTCACGTTCGGACTCTCTGGTAGAGCCGTTATTACTGGTAGTGACCAGGGCGTTCTCGTTTACGACATCCAGAGCGGGAACTTACTGTCTACTTTAATGCACCCGGTGCCGAAGAGTAGCTATCTTTAGCTGACGTTTTTGTGCTCGGAGCTGAGTTGTGTTTTCTGAACAGATGTCGATCCTCTCTGCCAGGTGGTAGCAGTAGGTGCAATTCCATTACTGTGAACATCAAGCTCACCAGCAAGTATATCAGAGTTATAGCTCTGCTGAAAGTGAGCTTGTAGTCAGCGGTTTGTCAGCAGGTAATAGCCCCGGTACTGTCTGTATTTGGCGGCACAATAAGGTGAGCTGTCTCACGATATAGGCCAAATTTACGTTCTGAAATCTCTATTAGCCTTTCACGTCTCCTGGGCTGCGAGCTGAGGAAACTTCAATGGCGGAAGTCGGCATTTTTAAGATGGTGATAATAAGCGCCCTGGTTTACGGTTTATTAGTGATGGGAGAAATGCTCGGAGACCGATACTCCCCTCTGCTATATAAGTTCATGAAGGAGAGGGGATTGAATATATCAGCCTGATCTGCACTAATATTTATATGCTGGAACTGTATTCTATTCAATGTGTTAAATCAAGATTCCCTTTCTTAGTATAAAGATCACGTCGTTGGAAGCTGCCCTCGATATGCCAAGCTCTTCAGTCGTCCGCCATTTTCGACCAGTCACCTTCACCTGCGAATTTAAACCTGAATGCATCCAGTTTTCTCCGATAACATTCAGCAAGACCTTCTCTCGCAAAGGCGAATTTTCTCTTGAGAACTCTCTGGCCGTTTGCTTAAGTTGAAGTGTCATACAACCGCAGATGTTACAATAGGGCGGTCATCCCCATCCCACGACCCAACTTCTACAATCGCAGAGAGCGTAAAATGTCCTACGGGAACGTACAAGTTGAAAGAGGTGTTCAGTTGGTCCAACGGGAGGTGAATTTGCTCGTTGAGTCCAGCCTAGCTGCTAATCAGGAATTAATATTCATTAATTCTGGGGAAGCCGCTAATACCAGGCAGAGTTGATAACATGAGCTTGGGTAACGTCCGTAGAGAAACACATAAATTGTCTTCCTTTGTTTTCTAATCTCGCCACCGTTTCGTTGAAGGCTGATATATGACTAGTAAATATTTATCTTTAGTGCATATAGCAGCATTAGAAGTGTCAGATATATCTCATCCTATCTATCTCCAGCCTTGAGTCTGGCTAGCTGGAGGTACTAGTGTTGACACAGCATGCAACAAAGGACTTTAATGGTGTAAAATCCTTTGTTGCATGCTGTGTGAATATGAACTGCCCAGCAAGCATGGGAAAAATCGCCGCTCGCCGCGCAATGACTCATGATCTCCTTTTGATCTCCCTCCTCACCAAAGCACTTTGAGTATCGACGTTGTGCGCTCTTGTTCATCCAAGTAGTACTATTATGGACGATGACAGTCTTGAGCATTCAGTAAGTACAAGACCTTCCTTACTTCTGACCATCTTTTTCCAGCGGAACCGCTGGCAAGAACGCGATGTGCTGGGGAAATTTTACACCCACTGTGACGGTTTCATTTCTAGAAGGTCCCTTTTTGCCAACATGCCCAACACAGAGTGTCTGAGAGCATTTTATATGGAGATTTTGCAGCGTTATGCCCGTGCGAAGGCCTCTACCACATCCTCGACGCTTGGGCTTTTCTGATATCATATCATCATGGAAACAAGACTGACTAGCCGTTAGATTCCAAGGCTCGAGCATGGGCTTACATTGGTGAGTACTGCTGTGTTTCCAGGTGGCTTGCCTATTTATGGGATGTTAGAACGGTTTGCCATATATCCACTTCCCAGATATTGACGTCGACACTCTCCTTGCTCGCGCTGAACAACACGGAATCTCGGAACGTGCAAATGTAGTTGGAAATGAGGATGAGTTCGATCTGACAAGTTTTAATCTTGGTGGCGATAACCTCGTGGCGAACTTGGCAGCCTCTGGCCACCCGCTTGATCTATTTGAAAAGAGAGACATGAGATTGCAATGCCCTCCTGTTGCAGACCATGCTTCAACTCCCATGGCCACAGAACCAACTCTAACTTGCCAGCATCGAAAGTGAAAGGCCAAGCGACACGCGTCATTATCGTGAAAACGGCCGCTGGTTATCTTCACATGCCAGACAAGCAGTTATGGCCAAATCTGCGCCGCCCATAGGAATATCTTGAGGTGATGCCTGCAGTCGGATTGCCAAGGGATCTTATGTTGGGCCGTCCTGACCACAAGAGTGAGTTCCTGCTATAGGGGTTCAGAGAAGTCGCATGGGATGGGGTGTAAGCACTGCTAATCCTCTTCAGGAGAGTTTTCTCCTAGTACGCCAATTCCTCTAACTTTAGGTTTTCAGAAACGTGTGGTTATTGTACTGGAAGGTCGTCCCAGCGGGGTTGGTCATGAAACTTATGACGCAGCTGTGGAGGCTTCTACCAATCTCATGGAGGGCATTTCAAACAGAACAGAATTTTGCTTTAAGTACCTCGAAACGAGACGTAACCTCACTGGGGCCTCAATCCACAATGGAGTCTCCACGGGGAATGGCCTTCTGAAGCCATCTTATGTAAACCCTCATCCCCATGGTTACATCGTAGATCACCTTCAGCAACAACATTGTTTCCAAACACTGGCCAGTTATGGTGATGGTATGTGTTTTCTTTTACATTTAGAGATGTGGGCTCCAGATTTATATCATCTCTATGCTAATTATCTCCTTCCATTCTGGCAGGACAACCCTGAGCTTGTGAAGCACCTTCCCTATCCCAACAACAGCATATTTCCGGCAGCCACTTACAACTTTGGGCCAGCACAATCAGACAAGCACCTTGACCTTCTCAATGTGCCCTATGGATTTTGTGATATCGGTGCACTTGGAAAATTTGGCGCTGTTCAGGGTCACCTCGTGCTGTGCGACCTGTGCATCATCATTCAATTCCCTGCTGGTTCACAAATTCTCCTTCCCTCCACCATTCTCTTCCATTCCTTCACTCAGTACTGTGCAGGCATTTTCAGGTGGACTGATGCTGGCCACAAGTTAGAGAAAGACTTACTTGGTGATGAGAAGGATAACAACAGCGTGGTCAGCGTGAGAGGATTGGACTGAATTATTTTTCAGCGACGTGTATTCCTGATCCTGAAATTGGTGATCTGTTATCCCTTTCAGCCTCTTCTTTGGGGTTGTGAACTGAGACTACTCCACTGTAGAAGCAGCACCAGAGATTCTAAGACAGGCGCTTAAACTTAACTTGCCAAGTGCAGTTTCTAGCGCAATCTTCAAACCTCGGGGACCCAGACATTTGTTGCATGGAGCATCAAAAAGATCTGGATTCAATACGAGGCTACAGGACCTTCATATACGCTGGCCTGGGTGACGTAGACTTGATAGTACTCCACCCTTCCATTTGTCTCTCAAGATGTCACATGGAGCTTTGCGCCGGCGCTCAGCACCTCTCTAGCAATTATATCAGTAGAAAGGTGAGGGGAAAAATCAGTGGACGTACACCATATTACAGATGGAGATTAGTGGTTGTTCCAAATAAATTTTCCGCGGTCATCAAAATAAATCGTAGAGAGGACTCTAGACCTTGTATTGATGTGATCACTACAGCCAAGCTCGCAAAAGTGTCTGCTGAATCTAAACTTTGATCCTAGCATCCTTTATATTAATAATATATTTTCATCTGCTGTTATCTTTGTGTCGCGGTTTTGTTGACTTGGAGGCTGACCGGGGTCTTTGTGACTGTACTGCCAGTGCTTTGGGATGGACAAGAACCAATATCCAGATGTCCTCTTTTTTTTCTTGTTGTCAAATTGAGACAATGGAAACCTCCATGTCTATTAGACCCAAAAGAGAGGTGTTTGACTGCTATGGTTGCCCGAGGGACGAGGCCTAGGCCTAATAAGTCAGCCACCTTTCTAATACTAACAATAGCGAATGGGATCAAGATCGCACCGTGATTTACAGATGCGATAGTTAAACAATTAGACAACGGCTCTATATGATGCCAGCGAGAGATCGATGGAACCTCCATATCATGTCTCTGATTTACTTTCTACCTTTTCGCAGAATTTCCCCTCGCTCAAGTATTTCTGATCTTCTCATGCAATGTGCACTAGCTCATAGTATTTGAACAAGGCCAGCCTTTCTTGGTGAATATAGTTGACACTGTCCACCAAGCCGACTTTAGTGCCCAGAAGACTATAGTCGAGCTTGTCCACAGGGTATTGACAGAACTCCACCTCATCCCGTTGATGAGAGATCTAGCAGCAGTATTGACTGTAAGCAATTTTCTTATTACCTTTTGAAGTCTTGATGATTCAGTTGTATAGCCAAGTCCTACGCCATATGAAACTGCGCCCACCCTTGAAACCATTCGAGCTGTAAAGCAGGTGCCAGTTGCATTCTTGTGGATGACTGTTGGACAATTCCGTAGGGAACTCCAACGATTGGCACCATGCTCGCATTCCCGTTACACATTTACGACGTCTACTGCGGCTCAATTCGTTATACCCTTCGAGTTTCCCTCATCACGCCTGTCCCCCCTTACCCTCGCTTGGGTGCTCCTCAGTTTTATGGAGAGACACATCTGCAAAAAGGGTAGGAGTGGCAACGAGCTGATATCCCTATCCTATGTGATAGGAAGGGCAAGTGTATATGGCGTTATGGTTTTTGGCTCTAGCCTTCGATTGCCCTATCTGATGGCTAAAATCGAGGCCCCCTGCTTCTCCAGTGGTCGTGGCACTTATATTTCCACGACTTGGTCAAACCCCGATCAGTATTGCGACTCAAAGAAGGAGCGAACTGTTCGGCATTGTTTGTGCCGCGCTTTGTGAGCCTACTTTTCTAAGCTGATTCGTTTCTACTCAACGGTTTTTGCCTTTGTCCTCGTCAACCCAACCCAGGTCGTTATGGCAAGCTTAATATCCAGTTGGTTTGAATCTTGGATGCAGATATTGTATCATATGTTATTGCTAGAGAACAGCCGGGCGCTGTCTCAAGTTGGTATGGGAAATAATTGCAGATGAAAGGTGGGGATGTACCTGAAATTTGATTAATATAGAATGAACAGTTGTTCTGAGCCCCCACAAGCCAGCCGCAGACGCGAGCCGTGGCTTGGGTGCATTTTGCAACGTCATTATTTCTCAAATGAGGGTTAACGAGTCACAACTGGGGTCATGGCTGCTGCGGCAGCGGTGGATACCACCGCGAATACCATGCCATTTTAATTGACAAGGCAGGAAACACCTTGATTGGAAAGGGGAGTGAGAAACTATCCGTAAACCAAGGTATGGCTGCTCACCTTCCAGGTCAAGAACAAGGTTTCGCATAGCGACACGGAATGTCTCGAAGCTCACAGCTGCAAGGGTCTGCAATGCGCTATATCTATGCTGGCGGAACCCGAGGGTCACGGCTGAGGCTGATATCCAAGGGCCCGCGTTAAGCTATCTCTATGCTGGCGGAACCCGAGGATCACGGCTGATGCCGATGTCCAAGGGTCAGAACCCAAGGGTAACGGCTGAGGCCGATATCCAAGGGCCTGTGCTAAGCTATCTCTATGCTGGCAGAACCCGAGGGTCACGGCTGAGGCCGATGTCCAAGGGTGCCTATGTAGAGCCTGGCGGTCACTGGCATCGCCAGCGTCTGAGGGCCTTGAAGTTCCCATGTCAAGAGCGGCACGAAGCCTGAAGACTCTGAAATACAGCGTCACTCTCAAGGGCCCAGTACTGATCCCCGTAGGGGATGTAGATGAGGGTCAGCAGCCATGGCGACGTCCCGAAGTTGACATTATACCTTGAATGCGAGGCGAAGGCTGTCTGGGATGTATAAGGTCAAATGTGAAAGAGCATTGCAAAAATTAAAGGACAAACATAAAATTCCCGCGCCACTCAAAGTGGCCGCCTTTCTTGTGCGATTGTGATCTTTCTTGTGCGCTTGCGATGGCCTCAGTTCGACATGTTTCCGAAGCTTCCTCGCTCCGCTCTGACGTCATGGACAAAGTGAGCTCATGGCGTCCGGGTCGTCGGTCTCCTCCTGCCGCCATGAATACGGGTCGTGGTAACTGCGCTATAGGCGGTAACAAATGTGGTGAGCGTATGCTGCCTCCCTTGTATTACATTTCTAAACTGAACTATAAATTCGGCAGTCTCCCATCGTGCAGGCACATCACAGATAAGCATTGCATGTCAAACGGTGCGTGCATCATGATCATCACGCTGACGCGTTCTCTGAGGTCTAGTACAGCAATGCCAATGGTGTCGCCACGGTGGCGTCATTGTCAATTGCAACTCGTGCAAAAATTTCGGCGTTTGCACATACGATGACCTAAACGGTCTTGAAGGATGCCTTAGTCAAATGCATGCGCCAACGTTTACTTGTCCAGACTGTTACAAGCGACTGGGAAAGGACGTCCCTGCAAGTAGCCTGCGCTTGTACTCTTGTCTGCAGGTCTGCTAACTGGCTGCTAGTATCCCATTCCTGCTCAAAGCATTGCAGGTACCGGCACCGGTGTAAATGGGAATCCACTCGTGTTCCTCAACGTGCTATTAGAAACCGATCAACAGGCAGAATCGTCTGTTGAGAATTTGTGTAACGTTGCACGCAGTCGTTTTGTCGGTAAAGTAAGCTAGTGGGATATTCTAAGAGCCCAACTGACATTGTGCTGTAGATGGACGATCTCCTCATGCTTCTGATTAAGTACAAGGACCTGAAGAACCCCGATGTGCAGAAGGCCATGAAGGCCAATAGAAAGAGTATTGTGGCCTTTCTCCAGTATGTAATGCAATTTGGGGCGTACACCAGCTAATCGAGAATAGGCAACACAAAAATGCCCAACTCGTGCTAGTTATCACCACCCATGCGTCTCCTGCAAACGGCGGGCTTATGTGTAGGCTGGGTAGCTCTAACCAGATGGTTTCTCTTCCTGCTGCAAGTTTTCCCACTCTTTGATTTAAATTGAAAGGAGTATAACGACATCGCAGTTTATCCAAGAGATACTCGGAGGAAGGGTTGCATCAGTGAATCCAGCGGAGTTCTCTAACTCCCTTCTCGTCGTCAACGCCTGCGGTGGTCTCATGAAGCACCATCCAGAGGAGCTCAAACGAGCTTCGTAAGTCATTATCCCAGTGAAACTTGTTTTTTTTTTTTAATTTTAATTTTTTTAAAGGTTCCATTCATCCATAGCATTTGGAGCAGCTGTGGTGGACCCATTGGAAGTGATGACGAAATTCATGTACACGGTCCTTGACCTACATATCTTCAGCAATGAAGGTATTATCAAGGCAGTAGAGCGAGCACTTCCTGGATTCGGTCACCGAAACCCTGTTTTCGTGCATATTAGAGGTGAAAACTACCTCCATCGATTTCGGTGTGCATCTTTCGTATCTTCTCCGAATGGTGAAGAGATCAGGTGCTGCGGCCGGTTCCCGAAATACGTCCGTTGCGATCTTCGACGGGGCAAAGTAATTTTCCGATGCCGGCAAGCCCACCACTTTGGGAAGAGAGGTATAACAGTATACTTAGGAAAGGGCAGGTTCATTCCCGGTGGAGGTGGGCCTCGTTTCATAGAGGACCTGACCTAGTCATCTTTGGACATGGGCATTCATTTACTTTGGACATTTACATGCTGTGTTATAACTCAAATCCGTATATTTTTCATTGAAATATTCCATCAAGGAAATATGCAAAGTGGGAACAAATTAAGAGGACGAAAGAAAATAAAAGGCAGGATGATAAAGAAACAACACTTGTTAGAATATGGCCATCTCATCTTGAGCTACTGACACGAACTACACGCAAGAACCCCTCCTTTTTTTTAAATTCTAAAACATCCTCAGCTTCGATTCTTTCCAAAGGTGCATAAACTGGTCGGAAATTGATGGGGTTAATTACCTGGATCAAAAGATTAGATGGAATGAAGATAAAAATATAGTGACGACGGACTGCATATTTTTCGGGAGAACCAAAGACGCTCTGCAGAGCTGTGAGTTCAATGCTTCCATCCGCACCACACTGAATCTCAATTTCCCGTTCAAATTTGAAGCCATCTACTTTGGCAGCATGAAAAAGTCGTGCTTTCACCCTGCTTTGCCATGGTCAGTTTTTGGACAACGTCGAATAGGTGAGTGTACATATACGAACGGTCTAACTTGGGCGCCCTGAGCCCCGGACGATTCGGACTCACTCTGCAGAATCACACCGCCTGAGCCTCCCAAGCTTGCATCTCGCGTCATGTGGACCCCTGGAGAGCCTGTACCCCCATGCCATGAGATGTCACCAGATTGTCCAGCCAGACTAGAGACAGTAGAGGGTAATAGAGCCTGTCTAGCTTGATCGGATTGCTGGTGCAAGTCCTTCTTTATCTTTTAATAAGTGCATGGACAGAACGAAACGCACATGACGCTTAAGTATCTCTGTTACCATCTCAAGCTTTGAGGGATGAGATCTGCATGGAGATCCTACAGTGATTTGGTGTTGGAGACAGAATGACACGAGTAGGTCCCTTGACAGCTTCATCAGAGAAGTTTGCGACGGCATATGCTTCTCGAGAAGTTCTCCCAGGGACTGAAGGAATTGTTGACAAAATGGACAACCAAACATTATCGTTGATGTAGAAATTTACCGGTTTTATTGTCACCTTATCAGAGTGCGATGTCCGCATTCTCTTTCTCTCGCAGCCGTCATAGTCGTGTTCACAATCATCGTCCCACTTTCTTTTCATCACGATCAAGAACCGTTGATGACCTAAATGAACACAACCAGTTGACTGAGCCACACCAAGTATGTAGGCTCCGTACGTACCTTCTGGAACCTCCTTTGTGGGATCCTTAAGCTTAAGACTGGCCTGCCAGTGGGCATGATTTCCCCGAGAAAGCTGAGGCATCGGAGAAGCGATTTGTGAGAAGTCAAAGTTTGAGGATATGTTTAGTGAAAGTGTTCGCACATTTCCTGACATGGTATCCTGATGTGGTGTCAGTGTCCAAAGCATGGTTCATAGCAGAACGCAACAGACGCATCGATCCAAAATTCCATCAATCAAGTCATCCTTAGTCGCCTGCCCACGCCTTCCCGATGGATTTGTTTGGATACCGTGCTCACCACAGAACCGTTCCAGAGCGGGCTTCTGTACATGGGTCAATGTGGACCGCGATAGCTTACTGCGACCGATGAGATCTGGCAGAGAGCGCTCAAAGGAGGACGTGACAGTGCCCAGCAGTTTACCCTTTTGAGGGCGGGGGTTGTGGTCCAGTATGTCTGCCTTTCTTTTCACCATGATTCTGGCCTAATG
>Ga0126375_10000056_pt1 | contig 22593 bp, 18 predicted proteins | sample PanSoiMetPlot_14_FD_109577 | JGI IMG/M metagenome (GOLD analysis project Ga0126375, IMG submission 109577) | Tropical forest soil microbial communities from Panama - MetaG Plot_14 | ecosystem: Environmental > Terrestrial > Soil > Tropical forest | place: Panama | collected 2016-02-17 | reverse complement strand
CCGTGGTGCCTCGGCCGCCATCACCGTCACCCCCGAGGCGCCCGTGGGCACGCCGCGCTCCTGTGCCAGCGGTATCCAGGGGCTGTCCTCTTCATCCTCAGCCAGGCAAAAGCTGAACTTCCCGGAATGCCCGAGCGTTGAGCGATCGATCTGGCCGGGAATGCACCCGAGCACGTTGATCAGCACCAGGCGGATGGCACGGCCAATCGTGGCATTAGCACGATTCCCGTTGCCGAGCACGCCGTGCGTGGCGTTCATCCCAAGAGCGGTCCGAATGGGGCCGTTGACGACGATCAATGGCGCGCTCCCGCCGGTGCTGGCGGTGCTGGCATGCATGTTGTACTCGGCCACGCACATCGCCCGCAAGACCGACAGAACGACAGGCATATAGGTGGGGCGGCAGCCGGCCATGACCGCATTGATGGCGGCCTTTTCCGCACTAATCGGACGCTGGCGCACCGACTCCACGCCGATGATGTCCCCTGGCGCAAGACCAGCAGCGTCGAGGAACCCGCGCACCAGCTCTTCCGTCGGCGGTACAATCGGCAGGCCATCGGTCCACCCGTTCTGTTGATAGTGTTCGTTCACGTCCAACGCATCGGCGAGCTCGTAGATGGCTGACTGTAACGCTCGTGTGGCCATAGTGCGGTACACTCCTTACAAAGATAAACTTCCAGGGATCTTGAACGCTTCAACTCAATTCCCGTTGCCTCTTGATTCGTATTACTGCGATCGGACTGAGGCTTTCAACATCAAAATCGGTCTATCTATTGGTGCTGCAACGGTGTTGTCTTCCTTGCGCGATGAACTACCGAATTTCGGGCGCAGTGCTTTGGAAATCATTCGGAACCTTTAGAAACTCGGGCCACGAGATTTGATTCAAGGAGAAAACAATTCAATTAGAAACTTGACGCATTGCCGCTTAGGCGTGGCGGTCTCATTACTCGGCGCTGAGCACCCGGAACACCGGGATGGCTGCCGCAATCTTCTCGAACTCCGAAAGCGCTGCGTCCTTGTCTACGGGCACGTGGGGTCGCGCTCCCGGTGCTCGCTGCAGGTAAGCCTTCAAGATGGGTGCCCGCTCGCTAGCGGGTACTTCTTCGAGTCGAATCTCCTCTCGGCGGCCATGCCGGAGAACCGCCTTTCCACCGGCTGCACGTACGTTATGGACCCACTGCACGTTATCTCCGAGCATCGACACCAGGTATCGCTGTCCATCGACGATGACCATGACCAAGGGCAGCGAGAAGATCTGCCCCGACTTTCGTCCGGTCACTTCCAATGTAACGAGGTAGTTCGAGGCGACACCCGTCGAGCCCACAGCAGCTGACGCTCTGTTCAGAATCCTCGCGATCCAGTTGGGTCGCTGCCCACGGTACAACCATCGAGTGAAGTCGCCTCGAGCCATCAAAGCCGCAGTGCCCCTAACGTTCACGGTTACCCGCGCGCGTTGCCTTTGCGAACGTCGGCGTCAACCGTGAGGTTAGTTTGCAGAATCTTTTCGTAAGGGTAGCAACGAGACAACCCAAAATTGCAGGTGGACTCGCCTGCAGAAATGTAACCATGTCTTTCATAGAAGGGGCGCGCTGACACTGTACTCCCAAGACGAAGCTTGTCTAATCCCCATGTCCGAGCCTTTTCCTCGAGAGCCGCAAGGATTGCGCTCCCGTAGCCGTGACCCTGACTTTGCGGCGCGACATAACAGAGCAGAATCTCCCCCGCGCGATGGACTAGGCCGACTCCGTCTATTTCAGCGTTCGATTCTGTGACCACGCAAAAATTGTTCTCCTCCGCTAGCCAGGAGTGGAAGTTTTCGACAGTCTTGTTCTCAAGCCACTTCTGCAGTGTCGTCGGATCATTGTGGTGGTCAGCGACACAGAGTTCGTGATCGAACGCCGCAGAACGCGTACGGCAGCATCGGCATCTCTTGGCTCGGCGATACGTGCGGTCGGCATCTTTCTACAACTACTACTATAAGTCTACTGCCGAATGTCTGGCGGTGTCTCACGTTTACTTTTCTCGATCCCACGAAAACGAAACCGCTCGAACTATCCCCCGGTTACCACGATCCTGTCAAGGATATTAATCCGGCAAACGCTCGTTACCGCATGATTAATGTGGTCGGACTGAAAATTTCAGCACCAAATCGGTCTATCCAGTGTGCTGTAACGGTGTCTTCTTGCTTGTGCGATGAACTGACTGATTTGGGGCCGCAGTTTGTGAAAATGATGGGCAGCCTTTAGATGGCCGAGACGCTGCAGGATTTGAGTTAAGGAGAATACAGTTCAATTACACGGTTACTGTTGCGGGATCAGGCACTGCTACAGGCCGTCGCCTGCATCCGGCTTGTTCGACAACGCGTACGGACTGTCGCGATCTGTCTCGCTAGAGGATCAGGTCTTTCTCCCAGTGCTCTACTCCCGACGGCGTCTTACCTGCCAGCAAGGAGACGAATGCGATCAACGCCGTCCGTGCGTTGCCGAGAGGGTAGTAAAAAGCGTCCCAGTTATCGCTGTCTTCTCCGTCGTGGTTAGGGATGACATATTGAAAGTAGTGAGCTTCCTGTAGTTCGCGATAGGCGCTCGAAGCGCGTTTTTCGATGTTTTCTAGGTCCCTGAGCGAAAGCTCGCCCTTTTGCCTTCGGGTTCGACGCAGCAGCTTTCGTCTCATGACATCGGCAATGAGGTCGGGAAGTGACACCCTAGGTTCCGCCGCCTTGAGGAAAATGATCTCGTCACGAGAGAGCGGTGACATGAATACACTTAGCCGGTTCACCTCGGCTAGAGCAGGGGACGTCTGCAAGGCCCAGCCGACAAAGGGATTCCCCTCGAAGAATACGTCGCCCTTGGCCAGTGACGCCGACAACTCCTGCAGATCCAAGGCCTGCAGATCGCCCCGGACATCCATAACCACGAAGTGATCGTTCACCTTCAGATGCTCTATTTGCTCGCGGGAACGGAAATGGTAGTCGACTCCATCCACCTCCCCTGGTCGAGCGTCGCGACTATTATAAAGCACGAGTGGCTGCAACGTCTTTCGCAGCTCCGGATAAAACTTAGCGAGAGCTTTGGCCAGGGGGCTCTTCCCTACGCACGAAGGGCCAGAGAGAAGAACAAGACGTCCATGTCGTTCATCCGTCATGTGTTCCTCGTTTGTGGCGTGTCGAATTAGTGTTCAGCCGATGCGTCGGCTAAAACAATAGTGCTAGGTGGCTCTTCGCTGCTCGTGGCTATCGTTGCTGGCGCTCGTCGCATAACCTCGAAGCCGATTGTAGTTTCCAACCTGTTCAGGAGTTAGCAAAGCTGTCTGCTCGAGATGCGCCTCCAAATGCACTTGGCGTACTTGACCCTGTAGTTTTGCAATCCGCGTTAGTAAAACACCTAACGCCTCGGGAGTCACAGAGTGTGAGGCGAAAATATTATTCAGCGCGCGTTCCTCTTCGACCAGTTCTTTGCCGAGAGAGATCGCACGCGCCTGCATTCTCTTAAACAAATTTTCGGTCTTGGCCTTCTGGTCGGCGGTGAGATGAAGCTGTGTGGCTAGTTCGAGGACATGCGCGGGACCGGGGTAACCGTTGAGCTCGGCCGCCTTGGCGAGCCCCATTCCTTTGCCTGACAAATAGTCGGAAATCTCCTGCGGCGATAGTGTCTTGATTTCTCGAAATTCCTGACCCGCGTAAGGCGACTGGGATTGAACTCCTGCCGGCCAGGAAAGCACCGCAAGCACACAGCAGAATAAAGTACGAAACATAATGCCTCCTTCCTAAACCAGAAGTTAGCTATCTAATGTATAGTGTTTTATCCCAAAGAGGGCAGCAATCAAGTTTCGAAACGATCGCCGGAGTAGCGGCGAGGGGATAAAGCGAACCCGTCGACTCAGTCCCGTTACCGCGTGAGGCGTATTACCGTGGTCGGACTGAGGCCCCTCAACACCAAAATCGGTCTATTTAGCGGTGACATAATAGGGTGCTCTTTCTCTGTTGTGTGACAAGCTATCCGATTTTCGCGTGCACGTGCTGGAATGATGCAGCAGCGATTATGATCGATCAAATTAGGAAGTCTATATGGCTATCTTGATGAGGTCAGGATTTCAAAGGGGGTAGCACGGTATACCTAACTTTACTCCTCCTATTAATTTAATCCGTTTTCTTGCCAAGACGCCAACACAACTCTTCTTTTACACATGGACAGCTCAACCCTGTTTACGGAAAGTTCTGGCTGCTAATAACTTTAATGTTATTGAAAAAGGGCCTCTATCGCGGGCCCTTTTTCTTTTACTTTTTTTATAGCGATTACCTCAAAATGTGACCGCTAGCGCTACCGCATCAAAAATACTCATCCGGTAATCCTCGCTCATCCAAGTATCCACACCTACGCTCCTTCACCACTTTTTAGCAGATGCTTGCCTTTACTATCTCGGGTCTAGGTTTTTACAGGCAGTCTTGCTGAAGTTGCGCCAAAGCGGGTTTGCTTTTTGCAAAGGTCTTATTCCTATGGCTGAGAAGTCTTGCGACAGATTTTCTCGATTTTACAAATTGATCACTGGGATTATCCTAGATAGTTATACTGACATTAAGAATTGCTGATACGGCATGGCTTTTGCCCTGTTCCGATTCCGGGAGGTCATCTAGCCATGAAAAATTCACTGATCATTACGTCCTTGTTTAGTTTTTTTATCGGGCTGACATTTTCGTCGATCTGCTCGCAAAGGCGGATAAAGTGATCAGGTAAGAAAGCCTACTTTGCTAGAACTATATGCATCTATGTGTTCGAATCGGTAAAATCGACCGGATGAGACCGCCGTTTAACGCTTGAATAGACACCAATAGCGACCGATGGTGTCACATAGTCGCGCTACGGCAAGAGGACTGAAAATCCTCGTGCCGGGTCTGCGATTTTTTCAGTGTCCGTCTTTTGTCCGTGAAATCCTGGCCAAGAGACCCAAACAAACCCAATGATGCTAATCTCAAACTACCAAAATCATTGGGGATGCTCGGGTCTTCTTGGTTCCTACCGCGACCGTTCTTCGATTCGTAATCAGTAGGTTGTTGCGGGAGTTTTTCTAGCAGATGATTTTTCCCCGTATAACCGGCGTTGACATTTCTTATGCAAAATTAGAAAAAATTCAAGCTAATGTTCTGAACCCAGGAATTTTAGGTAAAATCAAAAAGCAAACAAAAACGGCGACCTATCGCTAAGTCGCCGTCTCTGCTGAAATTATCATTAAGTCGTTAGTAGGATTTTGAGTCCGGCGCGTCTGCCATTCCACCACTCCGGCACTGTTGCGAAATCAGTCACGTAGTGTTTTCGCCCGAGCCTTTGCTTAGTCTACGGGCTGAAAAACTGCTTTGTATGTCGCGCACGCGAGAATTTACTTTGCCCGTCTTTTTCACTTCTTTCAAGTAGCTGTCCGACATGCCGACGCCGCGTAGTTACTTTCGCCGTGCACGCACTGTGCGCGGCCCTCGATTTAGTCAGAATTAGCTCCGCCTATGATAATAAAGAAGCCCGGCCGGTTAAGATCGGACCGGGCTTCGCGAAAAACCCAACGCAGTTTCCGAACTTCAATCTGCTAACACGCCAGCATCTCTGCCGCCTCCGTGTTGATAAATGATTCTCTTACCGGTCTTTTCGTCAATCTCATTTCGCTGTCCACCGGCTTTGGCCAAGTCTTCGAATGTGGCTTTATGGCTGTTTCCGAGGAGAATCATGGGCTCGTCGTAGGGATTCGATCCTTCATAGAATTCATGGGCTGGGATGCTGATAATCTGTCCCGCAGAAAGCTCATGGGTTTCGTTGAGCCCCTTCATGATTCCACGGCCCGTGAGCACGTAGTAAGTTCTATCTGACGGATGATTATGCATGCGTTGCACATCACCCGGAGGAAAAAAGAGAATCCAAGTATCGAGATTTTCTCTCCTGAATAGATCCATGCGGCGTTCGCCTTTTTTTCTCCCCTTCGCCATCTCAAAGACATTCAAAACCTTCATGGAGCCCTCCTTTTGTTTATTCAAAGCCAACGTAATTGATCTTTGCATTCGACTTTATTCCCGCCATAGACGGAGAGTCAAGGCCAATGGCACCCGCGATTTTTGTTCATCCTGGACTACATTCAACGGTTGTTAACAGTGGATAACCATAATATAGACCCTGAATATAGACCCTGATACGTACCAGCGACAGCGGAGGATTAAAAATGGCCCTCTCCCAACTGACGGTGATGTATGGACACCTCGAAGGAACCGCGGGCAAATTCGCGCGTGACCCAAGCGGCTATCTTTCCATTGAGGCCGGAATTTTTGCCCGGCATAAACTTGAGGTTTCGTGGCAGCACGTGCAAGGAACTGAAGAACGCTATCGCCGCCTCGAAGAAGGCACCGCTCAGATATCTCTGGTGGTCGGACGCGCCTCGCTTCAACATTTCCTTGCTTGGAAAACGACCAAAATTCTAGGCTGCGCTATGAATAGCTGTCCCTATTATCTGATCGTTAGTCCGGGCATCAACTCTCTGAGCGACCTCAAAGGTAAGACAATCGCTTGCCGCGAGGCGCCGACGCGAAATGCCCCGTTAGCGCAAACGTTTCAAGAACGATCAGGGTTACGTTTAGGGCAAGATCTCGCGCTGCAGTTACCGAGAGGCGATCACGATGCGTTCAACTTACTGGTCCGGGACAAGGCTCAGGCCGCATTGCTGCCTCGGCCCTTCGGCTTTTGGGCAGAAGACCGAGGATTTAAAAGAATCGCTGATTGGCCCGACATCGTTGATGATCCGCTGCCAATCACCATCGAAACCACGGCGAACCTTCTGGAGGAAAGGCGGGATGATTTCAGTCCGTTCCTGAAAGCGCACCAGGAAGGTATTCGCCATCTCAAATCAAGCCGCAGCGAGACGATCAAGCTCCTCGGCGCGAAATTCGACCACTCACCGTCTTTTGCCGCAAAGACATTCGACGACTATCTGGTCTGGCTCGACGAGTGGCTGACGGTGGACTTTAAACAGTTGGAGAGACTGCTATTCCAGGTGGCGCCCGACACTCCGGGAGGCGCTAAGCAGGTGGCTTTGGAATGGATTGTTTCGGGAGCACTGAAGGGATAAATAGCGCGCGTCGCTCCTACTACCGCGAAAACGAGTTTCTTGCTATATGCTGGTAAGGTTCCAAGTTCAAGGGTTCACTTGGGACATTGAACAATCTTGATTCACAAGGAGGTTTTTATGGCGGGTATAATTGATGCGGATACACACATTGCGGAGTCCGAAGCGATGTGGAGAATGATGGACAAGGAGATGTACCACCGCCGGCCTGTGCTGCTCAAAGGTCCGGAGGATACCCTCTACGGACCGCGAAACGCGTTTTGGCTCATCGATGGCAATATTTTTCCCAAGCCCAACGGCAAGGGTAGCTTTCGCCTCATCACTCCGTCGGCGTCGAAGCTGGAGTCCTCCAGGGGAGATATTCACCTCGCTTGCCGGGAAATGACCGACATTCCGGCCAGGCTTAAGGACATGGACAAACTCAACGTGGAAACCCAGGTAGTCTTTCCGACGTTGTTCCTCATTTATCTTACGGATGACCCCGCCCTGGACATCGCCTTGTGCCGCGCTTACAACCGATTCCTCGCGCAGGCATGTGCCAAAGCGGGTAGCCGAATGAGATGGACCGTAATTCCGCCGCTTAAATCCATCGACGAATCGGTCAAAGAACTGAAATGGGCTAAAGACCATGGCGCGGTTGGCGTCTTCTTCCGCGGCATTGAGGGGAATTGGACACTAGACAATCCTTATCTTTTTCCGATCTACCAAGCGGCCAACGATCTCGATCTGCCAATTTGCATTCATACCGGCGCCGGCTGCCCGCTCTTCCTGAGCCTATTCGATGTCGAGAGAAACCATACCTTCGGCCACAGCAGAGTTCAGCCGTTGCTCGCCTTCAGAGACATCATTGCCAACAAGATTCCCGAGCAGTTTCCGCGTCTCAAGTTCGGATTCATTGAAGCGTCCGCCGGATGGGTGCCGTTCCTGCTCCATATTCTGAAGAGGCTATTTCGCGACAAATGGAAGTTCTCCTCTGATCAAGACATGTTCCGTGAGTACAAGATTTTTGTCGCCTGCGAAGCAGATGAGGATGTCAACTACATTGCGCAGTTCACCGGAGAGGATCATCTCCTCATCGGCTCTGACTATGGTCATCAGGATCCCTCTGAAGAGCGCCAGTTGGTGGCGGCCATGAGGGCGCGGGAGGATATTCCGCGGGCGCTGACGGATAAGATTTTCTTTGATAATCCAAAGCTGTTTTACCCGTTGAACTAGTCCTGCGACTCCTGCTGGAGGGAGCAAAGCAATGAAGAGCGGTTCAAAGCAGGGGCCTTCTTTGAGATCCGTGAGCTCGGCCTTAGCGATCACTCTGATTATTTGCCTTCAGCTATCAGAGACCCGCGATGCGGGCGCTCAATTGCTCCACGTCGTCAACATGGCGATCCCTGCAAAGAGCTTTCAGATGGTGATCTACCCAGTTGCGCAGATGAAGGGCTATATGAAGGAGGAAGGGCTGGATCAGCGAGTAATCTTTGTCGCTCCGACAACGAGCATTCAGGCCATGCTCGGCGGCGATGTTCAATTCACCGGCGCGGGCAGTAGCGCGCTCGTCAGCATCGCGCGCGGCAATACACCGCTAAAGGTCGTTGTCGCGACCAACGATCGGGTTCTTCAATGGCTGGTCACCCGCCCGGAGATCACCAGCGCCAAAGAGCTTAAAGGTAAGAAAATCGCCACTACCGGCGTCGGCGCGATCGCAACCTTTATGGTGAAACAGGTTCTTACCAAGCATGGTCTCGATGCCAACAAGGACGTGACTTACCTCGATGTGGGTCAGGGGAATCAGCTCACGGCGCTATTGGGTGGAGGGTTCGATGCCGCCGTTCTCAGTGTCGAGCAGCGATATGTGGCGCTAGACAAAGGCATGCGCGAGATGTTTTTCGTAGGCAATGAAGTTAAAAATTCTTGGGGCACGCTGGCTACAACGGACAAACTCATCAAGGAAAACCCGAAGATGGTCGGCGGATTTGTCCGCGCGACGATCAAAGCGTTACGCTACATTCGTCAAGACAAGGAAGGTACGATCGCGGCGCTGCTAACATTTTCCGGCGTTTCACGGCAGCAAGCCAACCGCGTCTACGATGATCTCATACCCACTTTCACGCGCAGCGGCGCCGTGGATGAGGAAACCCAAAGAAACGATCTTGCCATTATCCGCCAGGTAGTAAATGCCAGCGAGACGGTTCCGAACGCCAAGGCGTACGATTTTACTTTTGCCCTCGATGCCGACCAGCAGCTGAACAAAGCAGGGTGGAAGCCATAGCAAAATCCCGTCCTCGTGATTAAGCCGACAGAAGTTAGATTTCGTTCCGGCCCGTTCGCTCGAAAGTCATTAAGCAAAATTTCGATACGATTCGCCGGCGACTTTTTCAGCCCATTAATAGAAAGAAACTATGATTCAGACCCTGGCCATGTTCAGCGGCATCCTCATGCCGTTTTTTAATATCCCGTTGATTATTCGAATCGTTCGCCGTCGCTCATCACAAGACATCAGTTTGCTCTGGGTAGTGGGGGTGTGGTTTTGTGTGATGGCGATGTTGCCGCATAGTTTACAATCGCCGGAACCGGTGCTGTTGGTGTTTGGAGTGGTAAATGCCCTATTCTTTACTGGAGTCCTCGCGACTGTGCTCTATTTTCATCCATCTGTCAGAAAGATATCCGGAGGCTCAAATTAAACCGGGCGCGATCCACCAGCCGGAGGGCATTGCTATCGTTTTCGGATGAACAATTGCCGCAACAGATTTTCCCATTGAGAGAATTTCACCTCCAGCTCCTCAAGGGAGTACTTCTCGTCTAAATAACTCTTCTTAAATTTCTGCTCTACCGTCCCGACATCCTCACGGGGTGACCATTCCTTGGAAAGAAGGAAATCGATGAAAAGCAACGCCGTGTGCGGGTTCGGTGCCCTGGACATTAATGCGGCGGAGCCGACGGTAGTCACCACCGGTTCCAAGGGACGCCATTCGACGGGCGCGCCCTTCTCCTTTGCCAGCGTCACGTTGGCATCGAAGATCGTTGGTGACAGCGGAACCTCGCCCGAACTAACCAATCCCATCAATGCCGCCGGCGCCATGTCTTGAACGCTCACCTCCTGTTCGCTCATCTTTTCCAGATACTCCCGGCCCATCGCATCCAGCACATTGCCGATCCAACGCACTCCGGTGGTTGTGCTAGTGATCGCCATCTTGGCCTTCCATTTGGAATCCAGCAGTTCTTTGAGATTTCGCGGCGCAATCGCCGGTGAAATGAGTTTGGTGTCAAACCCCAGGCTGTTGTAAGTCTCCCGGTCGGGAAGATAGAAGAAGCCGCTTTGCCCTTTCGGTTTGAGTTCATCCGGGTAATAGCGCGCTTGTGGAGAATAATACTCGTGGAGCAAGCCCTCCCGTTTGAGGATACCCACGCCGTCGGCAGTGCTTTCAACAACATCAACAAGAACGCGGCCAGACTTCGCCTCCTCCAAAACCTTTCTGATGATGTTTTTCGAATCGTTGCGCCATTCGGACACTTTGATGAAGGGGTACTTTCTTTCAAAGTCTTTCACGAAAGTGCGAAACCAGGTGTGCGAGGTGTACAAAGTAAATTGGCCCTCGCGCTTAGCGCCTTCGATAAGAATTTTTTCCCGGTCAGCGCCTTGGTAGAGGGCAATAACGGAACCACTTATTGCCGCGCTCGCAGCGAAGGCTGTGCGCTGGATGAGAGGATAAAATGCAGCGGTCACACAAATGAAAATATTCCACAAGAGCCGTGAAAGACTCACTGGCGTCCTCCTCATGAGATAAACGGTTAAGCGTTATAAGCTCAGGTTTGCCCTGTGCTGCGTCAGCCAAGCGGCAAGCCGTTCGATGCCTTCTTCGAGATAAATCTTCGGCGTCCAGTTGAGCTCCCGCTTGGCCAGAGAAATATCCAGCGGATTTCGCATCCGATGGGGGGCGACTTCCGCGGCGTTGGGATGTTGGCCGATTTCGAATCTCAGACCCGGCAATGCTTTGCGAATTGCCTGTATTAAATCTTCGTTGATGTACGCTTTCTCGAGGCCGATGTTGTAGGCGCGGCTGAGCGGTTTGTCCGCGAAGAGGGCCCGCCGAACGGCATCCGCAACATCATCGATATAGATGAGGTCATCAAGGGGGCGCGTGAGAAACGGCCTGCAGGGCTGACCGAGAATGCCTTTCTTTAGTTCTAACGGAATGCTTCTGTAGAGCCCAGGGCCATACACGGACGAATATCTGAGCGCCACGAAATCAACGCCGTATTTTTCTTTATAGAAGTTGCCCATCCACTCAGATATCGTCTTTGCCGCTCGATAAAAGTAGGTTGGATAAATCGTGACCGCATCGTCTTCTTTGATCAAATCGCCGTCTGGTTTTCTGAGCTGGCCGTAAATCGACGCGGAGCTCGAATAGACAACTCGTTTGATTCCGAAATCCTTCCCCGCTTGGAGAATGTTCGTCATGGCATGATAGCAGTAGTTGATCACGGAGGGATTCTCATTGCGAGGCGGGTGCGCGGCGTGAAAAACGTGCGTCGGTCTTTCTTTCTCGCAGAGTGCACGGAACGCCCCCGCGTCCGTGACGTTCATGATGTGACTTGTTGTCTTGATTCCCAAGAGCGAGAGATCCGGTGAACGTGCCACGACGTCGATCGCAACAACTTTGTGTCCGAGAGATTCCATGAGCAATGTGGTGTGTGAGCCGATAAACCCGTTGGCACCGGTGACTAAAATCGTGGCAGGCATAAAGTTTCTGGATCGCGAATTTTTAGCGTTTACTCATAAATAGCCGGCGCATCAAACTTTCCCATTCGTCGATTTTTTTCTCGAATTCCTCCGGTGTGTACTTGCTCTCGATGTAAATTTTCTTGAACTTTTGTTCGAGAGAACCGATGTCTTTGCGCGCCGAGCTGAGTCCGCCTTTCATCGCGACCTCCTGGCCGAATTTCGAATGGAGGTAATCAAGAAAAAGAAGAGCAGCGTGAGGATGAGGTGAATTGACTACCATCCCAGAAGTGCCAACGCCCGCAATGACCGGATCGAGCGGCCGCCATTCCACCGGTGCGCCGTCTCGCTTGTGGGTAAAGATATTGGAATTGAAGATGGTTGGTGACAAGGGAACTTCGCCGGAAGCAACCAGCCCGGAAAGCGCCGCTCCGGATATATTTTGCACGTTAATGTCTTGACCGCTCAGCTTGTCCAGAAATTCCCGGCCCATGGCCTCCATAACCGCACCAACCCACTGGACTCCAGTGGTTGTTCCCGCAATCGACATTTTTCCCTTCCACTTAGGATCGATATAGTCCTTGATGCTCTTTGGCGCTTCCGCGGCAGGTATAATTTTGGAATTAAACCCCAAGCTGATATAGATCTCCCGATTGGTCCAGGCGTAAACTCCCCTCTTGCCTTTGATCTTTGCGTCGTCGTCGTAGGCTTTGAGCTCGGGAGAAAGGTACTCCTGGAGCATCTTGTCTTTCGTTAAAATTGCTATGTATTCAGGACTGGTCTCGATGACATCGGCCAAAAAGCGACCCGCCGTGACCTCCTCGGTCAATCGTTTCAGCAATGCCTTTGAATCGCTGCGCCATACATTGGCCTTCACGAAGGGGTACTTTTTTTCAAACTCTTGGGATACGGCACCAGCGACCCAGGTGTTCGAGGTGTAGAAAGTTACTTGTCCTTCCTTTTTCGCCCCCTCCAAAATAATTTTTTCTCGATCGGCACCTTGGTAAAAAGCCAGCTCTGCTGCAGACAATGGTTTGCTCTGAGCTGCATGGGATGGAGTCAGCCATAAAAGCATTGTCGCGATGATCGTAAACTGAAGCACGCACCTACTACAATTTGTCATTGAAAACATCTGTTTCCTCCCGCGTGTGAGACTGGGTCGCAATGTCATCCTGAGGCGATAGCCGAAGGATCTCGTGTTGGTAAGCGGCAAGAAAGCAAGATTCTTCGCCTTCGGCTCAGAATGACATTCATGTGAATTTCGCGTTGTGGCACAGTCTCTGTTCCAAAAGGGTCAACTGACCGATGGTTCGACAACTAGGATGCTCAACTGTCGAAGTAGCCTGACTTAAATGCCCAGAGCCAGAGATACGCAATTTTCTCGTTGTAAAGTTCTGCATAGCCCACGTGCCCGTAGCGGGGGATCAAGACGACATGGGCGCCCCGCGTGGTCGCCGCATATTTCGCGCCCATGAACATCTCACGCTTATTTTCTAACGGCGCGCCATTGTTGACCCAGTGGCCCTTGTCGTTCTCGCCGGCGACTAAGAGAACGCGGATCGTTTTCAACCAGTTTGGATCGGGATCCTGCAGATGATCGAAATACTCCTCACGCGGGAGCCCGGTGCGCTTAGGGTACTCTTCCAAGATTCCGATCGCTGCATTGTGCTGGTTATCGCATAGGCTCGTCTTCATCTGCGAGCGCAGCGGGCTAACTATCCGTATATAATCATCAGCGCCGCCCCATGGCGTTAAGTCTTCGGGATCGACGTAGCCTGATGCTTTGAATGAATCCGGCGATCGCTTGGAAACATGATCGATGGGCTTTTCGGTGTATTTTTCGGCGCCGGTTTTGTCGCGCCATTCTTTGCGCCACCCATCCGGCCCGCCGCTGCCGAAGCCGACAAGCCCAATGACTTTGGTTGCCTTCGAAAAACGCGTGAGATGCGCGGCCATCGGTCCACCGGTGGAGTGGCCGAAGCCGATGATCTCTCTTCCGCCTAGGTGCTTATCCGTTAGCAGCCCGGCGCCCTGGAGGATCACGTTGAATGTGCATTTCAGATTGCGATCGAGAATTTCGCTGTCTGATAAGTCGCGGTCAAGTAGATAAATCGGTTTGCGCTCCGGTATCGACTGCTGCCAAACACCGCCTGGCGGATAGTGGCCCGGATAAGTGAGCGCCAACACTTTAAAGCCCTGCGCCGCCATGACGCGAGCCAATCCGGGCCTGCCATCGGGAGTTAGGTCCATAATCTTCTCGCTCGCCGCGCCGCCATGAAAAAAAACGAAGGAGCGCCGCGGATCAGTTTCTTTGTCAGGCGTATAGAGCGCGCCATGTATATCCCAGTCGTAGCCGTTGCGCTGGTAGCGAACGGTCGCGTCCGCAGTAGTGAACTTGCCGTCGGAGTAAGGCGGCGTCATCGCCAGCCACTCATCCCAGGTGAGTTTTAAGAGAAGCTCGTCAGATTTAAGTCCATTGAGATACTTTTCGTTTATTCCAGCCGACATCGCAATTCCTCCGCTCACGATTTGCTGACGTAAGTGTCGAGATAATACTTGGCGATCTCGCCTTTGGTGGCGAACCAGACATCGGGAAAACCTTTGGCGTAGCGAATGCATTCTTCGAACATGCCGATCATGTGGGGTCTGCCGCCGATATGCGCGTGGACCAAACAATCGATCAGCTTGGGAGCACCGGCTTGGCCTTCGGCGAAGAGACAGTCGAAAGCTGCTTTGAAGTTGTCGAAATAGATCCGCACGGGATTTCTATGCGTAAAGATCAGCGACAGATCGTTGGCGTAATCGAGTCGCGGCATAATGATTAAGGGCTTACCGTTGACGATTCGATGCTGTGGGATGTCCGGCCCAGGCAGATCGCCGGTCCAGAAGATGCCATGGTCGACGAAATTGCCGAAGGTAAAATCGTTCACGCGGTGTCCGGGGCTGACCCATCCGACCGGACGCTTGCCGGTGACCGCAGCGATCGCGTCCAGCGTGCGTTTGATCAGGTCTCTTTCGCTAGCCGCGTCGAGATCCGACAGAGGAGTGTCGTTGACCCATCCGTGGCCCACGATTTCGTGGCCGCCCGCATGGAGTTCCCTCAACGCATCGGGAAAATCTTCGGCGATGCGTCCATTGGTGTCGATGGTGCCTTTGACGCCGTTTCGGGCAAGGACATCCATGATGCGCCAGATGCCGGCCTTGCCGCCGTACTCGCCATAAGCAAGAGACGCATAATCCGGTTTCCCTTCGCTGCGACGATACTGTGACGATTTTTCGAACGCTTCGAACGCAACGAAGAAACTCACCGCGATCTTGGCGTTATTGGGCCATTTGATGGGCGCGAGTCTCATGATTGGTTCCTTTCTATTGCTGCGGCGCGCCGAAGATCGAGCGGAACAGCTCGTAGTTCTTGTTGAAATCGTCGCCCGCGGCGATGTTGTCGATGACGTAATTGAGTTTGTCCAGGCCTTGAACACTCGTCGTAACGCCGCGCCGTGTCGGAACTCGTCCGAAGGAGGCGATGACCTTCTGTCCCTCTTCGGAAAGCATGAAGTCAGTAAAAAGTTTAGCAGCGTTAGGATGCTGTGCCTTAGAGCCAATACCGAGCGGTTGGAATTTGGTAAAGATCGGGTCCTGGGCAATCCAATCGACGGGTGCCCCTTTGCGTTTGATATCCTCGACGTTGTGCAGGTACGTGTTGAGCACGAGCAGAAATTCGCCGGCGGCCAGGAGATTGGTCACCACGGAAAGCCCAGCATAGAGTCGAAATTCTTGGGCGCCGAGTTTTTTCATGTAAGCCAAGCCTTTCTCCTCTCCCATGCGTTTTAGCTTCCACGCGAACCATTCTGGTTTTGTATGGTCCATGCCCATCTTGCCTTTCCACTTTGGCTGTAGCAGATCTTCGTCGGTTTTCGGCACTTCGTTGCGTTTCACCATACGCGTATTATAAGCGATGACGTTGGGCATAATATAAACTGCCGTCCAGTACCCGTCCGGATCGAAGAACGGTTTTTGAATGTGCTTCGCTTCCGGCGATACATATCTTTGCAGCAGATTTTTCTTTTTTAAAAAGTAGGCTTGCGATTCGGCTGATTGGACGGCGTCGAAGTCGTATTTTCCCGCTTGCGCTTCGGTCATGATCTTGGTTAGTAATCGTTCGCCGACCGCGCGAAACATGGTCGTCTTCAGAAACGGATACCTGGTCTTGAAAGCATCCAGGATTCTTTGCACCTGGTCTACGCTCATTGAGGTGTAGACGACCAAAACACCCTCTTTCTTTGCTCCTTCGAGGATCGCGTCTTGATCGCCTGCTTGCAGATTCGAGACTCCAACCTCGAATAGGACCACCACTAAGGCGATGAATCTCTTAATCGAGATCATTTTCTAATCCTCGATTTGACGACGCGGATACTATCAAGGCGACTTGAGAACCGTCAACCTGAAGACGAAGAATTTGGCTCTAAATGACCGGGCATTTCCCGGTGGCCAGGTGTGCGTCGAAATCGGCGGGAAAGAGTTTGAGCGCGCTCTCAATAGGCGGACCGGGCATAGCGATGAGATTGCAAAAGCCTTTGCCTTTATTAAAAGTGAGGACTTTACTGAATTGCCCGAGAATGGGCTGGCCTCCCTGACCCTGCTGGACTTTCTTGAGCAGCGCAGTCAAGGTGTTGGTTTCCATGCGGCAGGCGGGACACTGTCCACAGGATTCGACGGTAAAGAATTCGGAGATTTTCAACACTTCTTCCACAATGCAAGTTCCTTGGCTGACCAAACGCACCACACCGCAGCCCAAACCCGAGCCTGCGTCGCGCATGGAATTGTGATCTAAAGGCGTGTCGATTTTATCCGCGGGCAAGTACGCCGAGGAGGGCGCGGCGGGCATGATCGCTTTGATCTTTTTCCCTCCTTTGATTCCGCCGCCGCACTCTTCGATCAGATAGCGAAGGGGTGTGCCGAAGGGTAGCTCGTAGACTCCCGGTCGATTGACGTCGTCGTTGAGCGAAAAAATCATTGTGCCGGGGCTGTCGGGCGTGCCGAATTTCCGGTACCACTGAGCGCCGCGCAAGATAATAGGGCCGACATTGGCGAGAGTTTCTACGTTGTTTACTGATGTTGGTTTGCCAAAGAGCCCAACCGTAACGGGAAACGGCGGCTTCTCGCGCGGCCAAGCTTTTTTTCCTTCGATCACCTCGAGGGCAGCTGTGTCTTCACCGGCTACATAGTTGTGCGGCGCAGGTTTAAGCTCGATGTCGAATGTAAAGCTAGTCCCCAAGACGCTTTCACCCCAGTAGCCAGCCGCTTTCGCCTCAGCCAATGCATCAGTGATGCTCTTTATTGCCACGTCGTAGTTTGCGTTGATGTAAAGGTAAGCCTTTGAAGCCCCGATGGCGTAGGCGCCGAGAATCACACCTTCGATGACCAGATGGGGCAGATTTTCCATCAGCAGCCGATCTTTTTTGCTGCCCGGCTCATCTTCTCCGCCATTCAGGACCAAGTAACGAGGCTGTTCAGGGCATTCGCGGGTGAGAGCCCATTTTTTCCCCGTAGGAAAGCCCGCGCCGCCGCGGCCACGAAGACCTGCGTCGGTGACTCTTTGCATGACATCCTCGGGCGGAGACTTTAGAGCTTTAGCGAGCCCCTCGTAACCACCGCGGCCGCGGTATTCGTTCAGTCCTTCTCGTCCCTCAACCACACCTCTAGGAAAAAGGATGCCTTCCATCGATCAGAATATTCCCGTATCGAGGAGCTGGTAAATCAGCTCCTTCAAAGAAGAGTCAATGGTATCTAATCGCTGAACATGAGGACCGCCTGCAAGATGTTCGGTGATCTCGTCAAGGTCTTCTATTTTGACGCCCGCGTACCAGCTCTTTTCGGGATAGAGAACAATATTAGGCCCCTCTTGGCAGGCGCCGAAACACATATAGGGTTTGACCTCGACATCCGTGAGTCCCTTCGCCGTTACTTTTTTTTCCAGCTCCGCCATCAACTGTTCGGAACCTCTGGCTTTACAGTCGACGTTTTGACACACGAGACAAGCCCTCATCACCGATCTCTCCTTAATCGATCACGTTCAATCTAGTGCACTGACCCTGTCCGCTCAATTCATTTGAATTTGCTGAACCCAATCCTTTTCCTTGATCATGGCATTAAGCAATGCTTCGTCTTCCGGGGTGGGGAGAGCTTGCGTGACATGCTTTTTGTAAGCGTCAGGCGACAACAGTTCACCGGTCACACTGTAAGTTTTGCCGATATATTCACCGATAGACCGATTGAACTTCAAGTCGGGCGCACAAAGTTTCGGTTGCCCATCCGGAACTAACTGATTTAGCTGATCGATGAGTTTTTGGCACTCTGCCATGTAATTTTCCCGGGCTAGATCGTTAAGTTTATCCTTTTCCGCCGGAACAGCCGCCTCGTGTTCATTGTAGCGGCCTTTCAAGCCCCAAACGTAGGCCCAATTCGCGGAGGATGAATGATCGGTCCCGAACAAATCATAGGCGGTGGAGAGCCATTTGTTGAAGTATTTCTGCACGATGGCAATAGGGATTTTGCCGGCTCTGACGATTCGCGTCAAACCGGTATGGCCGGTAAACATGTGAAAAAACTCTTCTTTCAGCATCGCGGTCACGCTTTCGGCCAAGGGTGCGAATGATGAATGGCTGAGCATAGTCAGCTGATATTTGCCATCGCGATCGACGAATTCGGTGTAAGTAAAAAAGTCCAGCCAATTGTTGACCGGCGCATTGAAAGAACCCAGAAGCCGATCACCCCTGAAGGCTCTGCGCTCTAAAAGTTTCCTGGCCTCTAGTTTACCGGAGTCCCCAAAGTAGTTGACTAGCAAATAGCACATCTGCCAGCCATGACGCATTTCTTCGCTGTTGACCCGAATGAGCGCTTGGCGATCGTACTCCGTGGGCGCCGTGTCCAGCAGGTTTTTCTGCTGTTCCACCGAAGCGAACTCAGTGTCGCCCTGATAAACAATCAAATTCATCAGCGCGTCGCGAATCGACTGGTTGGGAATTTGAGCTACCCTTTCCCATTTTCGCTGTCCCCGGAAGTCGCCAAACTCGATCTCGGGAGCGTGAAGTTCGCCCAGTTTGGTTTCGAAATTGTAGTTGCCCAAAAGCGCCGCATCATAGCCGATATCTTTTTGCCATTCGCGGAAGTAGTCGATCCAGTCATCAAAAGTCGCGATTTTTTTCATGGTTTTGTTCCTTTCGCTGAAGCAGTTCGAACGATCGTTCGAACTATCTCTACGCTTACCGTTTTCAGCCTAGGAAGTCAACCCTAACGGTACATTTCCAACAGTTCCACCATGTCTAATTCGCGCATCTGTTCAAACAAATACTTTTTTATCTCCCCGACGGTGTCCATTTGCAGGACGATTTGCGCCACCGATTTGGCGGCTTCGTAAGTGATCGATCGAATCGCCTTCTTGATCACCGGGATATAGAGTGAACCCATACTGAATTCTTCCAGCCCCATCCCCAACAAAAGCAATGCGCAGAGAGGATCACCGGCCATTTCACCGCACATCCCGACTCTTTTCCCTTCTCGTTTTCCGGCTTCGATGGTGGACATCAAGGCGGCTAAAACAGCGGGATGAAGAGGCTCGTATAAGCTGGCGACTTTGCGATTGCTACGATCAACAGCGAGTATGTATTGAATTAGGTCGTTGGTTCCGATACTCAAAAAATCAACTTCCCGTAAAAAGCGCTCAGCGAGTTGAACAGCGGAAGGGACTTCGACCATAACCCCGAGTTCCATCTGCCGGTCGAAGTGCGTGTCTTCATGTTCCAGTTCATATTTGGCTTCGGCAAGCAATTCCTTTATCTTCAGAATTTCTTCGAGGCTAGATACCATGGGAACGAGCAGGCGAACCCGGCCGAGAACGCCGGCGCGCAGAATGGCCCGCAGCTGTGTTTTAAAAATCTCTTCAACTTCAAGCGAGATACGGATGGATCGCCAACCCAAAAATGGATTTGGCTCGGTTCCCACGCTGCGAATGTACGTTGGATATTTGTCGGCGCCGATGTCCAAAGTACGAATGGTAACAGGTTTTCCCGCCATCCCTTCAACAACACGTTTGTAGAGGGCATACTGCTCCTCTTCACTGGGAAAATCGCGATGAGAAAGAAAAGCTATTTCGGTCCGGTAGAGCCCGATGCCTTGTGCACCGTGGAGGTGGGCAAACGCTACGTCGCTAAGAAGGCCGATGTTGGCATAGAGGGAAACACGGTGGCCATCAAGGGTTTCGGCGGGAAAGTCTTTCAGTTCTTCCAGCTCTTGATTCAGATCTAAATAGTCCCTCTCGAGCCGCTCGTACTCCTTTATAACTTCCGCCTTGGGGTTGACGTAAACCACGCCTGCATTACCGTCCACAATTACTGGATCGCCTTGATGAACCGACTCCATCAAACCTTCGATGGCGACGACGCTGGGAATTTCGAAGGACTTGGCCAGGATCGACGCATGGGAGGTAACTCCTCCGGTTGACAAAACGATGCCTTTAAAACGGTCTCCCTCAAGCATACTCAGATCAGCCGGCGAAAGGTCTTCAGCTACCAGTACAGCGTCTGGGGGAATTTCTATTTGCTCGCCCACCACCCCGGAAAGATTTTCCAATAATCTTTGCGCCGCGTCTCTGACATCCGTAGTTCGCTCGCGCAAATAACTATCCTCGGCCTGCGCGATCGACTCGAGGTACTGTTCAAAGACGACTCGGATCGCGTATTCGGCAACGTACCCCTCCTTGTGAATTTGATTCTCGATTTGCTGAATGATCGCAGGGTCTTCAAGGATGAGCCGGTAAACATCAAAAATAGCACCTTCCTCTTTTGAGATGAGAGCGCTCATCCGGTTCTTTACGATAGCGATTTGATCTATTCCTCTTTCCACAGCGCCACGAAACCGCTCCACCTCACGCTCCCGATTCCTGGCCCGTTTCATGGGTATCGCTTTCAAATCCATCCGCGGATTCAAAACAAAGGCTCGGCCACGGCCAAATCCGGGGGATGCGGCCAGACCCATTAATCGTCCCCGCCATCTTTGATGAGTTTTAGGGCCTTTCTCGCGCCGCTTCCCCTCATAGGATTGAAGCTTGCGCATGGCATCCACCAGGCGCTTCCGATATTCCTTACGCTCCTGCTCCTTGCTTCGTAGGGAATCGGCCAGGCGTGCCTGGACGATGATGCTGGCGGCTTGAGCCGAGATGGTTGTCAGCAGACGGATCTCATCACCAGAAAACTCGCGGCGCCGGGAAGTCTGGACGACTAGAACACCCAAGGGCATTTTTTGTTCGATGAGGGGAACGCCTAGAAAAGAGTGAAAATGCTCTTCATGGGTTTCAGGAAAATATTTGTAACGCGGGTGGGCGAGAGCATCCACCACCATGACGGGCTTCATCCTCTGGATGACCAAGCCCGTCAGGCCTTCGCCGATATCCATGGAGACTCTACCTACGGATTCTTCATCCAGGCCCATTGTGGCGCGAAGCGTGAGCCGCTTTTTTGATTGGTCCAATATATAGATGGAGCAAACCTCAGTCCCCATCCGATCGGCGACGGTGGCAACAATGCTGTTGAGGGTCGCCTGGAGGTCGTGGGAATGGCTGATGAGGGTGCTAATGTCCTCCAGGATCGTGAGATGAGGGTGTGCCTTAGTACCCGCTTTTTTTGCTTTTGCCATAGACGCACATCGACTTAAGCCGGAGTTTTCTATAAAACACAAATCCTTGCTTTTCGCCAGCTAATGGCGGACGCCGGCTTTACTGAAAGATCGAGTGCCTGCTTTGCCGTTTGGGGGGAAATGCGTGGTGGGCAAAATATCCCGGGATCTTTTGACCGCATGTACAACGGTCATCGGATAGGTTGTATTCAAGGATATCGTGCCAGGAACGGCGAATGAGAGCGCGCCGGCAGGAGGGGCAATAGGTCGTTTGTCCTTCGTCGTCAAAGACATTGCCCACGTAGCAATATTTGATACCCAGTGAAACGGCGATCTCGCGTGCGCGCTTGAGTGTCGTCGCTGGCGTCCTAGGTTTGTCCATCATCTTGAAATCAGGATGGAAAGCGGTGAAATGGAGCGGAACGTTGTCGCCTAAGTTTTTTACAATCCAATCGCACATCTGCTTGGTTTCTTCTGAACCGTCGTTTTCTCCTGGGATCATGAGATTGGTGATTTCGAACCAGATATCAGTTTCGTTTTTAAGCCATTTAAGCGTGTCTAAAACTGGGTCGAGGTGAGAAAAGGTGATCTTATGATAGAATCTTTCAGTGAAACCTTTCAAATCCACATTAGCGGCATCGATGTAACGGTAAACCTCAGGCCGGGCTTCAGGTGTGATATAGCCGGCCGTTACCATTACGCTCTTTAGGCCTCGTTCGCGAGCGTCACGAGAAATGTCCATAACAAACTCACCCCAGATCACCGGGTCGTTGTAAGTAAAAGCAATACTAGGAACCTTGTGTCGCAGCGCCAATTGCACGACCTGTCCCGGAGAGACATTTGAGCTCTGAGCTTCGTCGAGTTTCGCTTTACTAATGCTCCAATTCTGGCAGAACCGGCAACCGAGATTACAACCGGCGGTTCCGAAGCTCAAAATGCCTGTCCCGGGCAAAAAGTGATTCAAGGGCTTTTTTTCAATGGGATCAATAGCAAACCCAGTTGACGTGCCATAGCCAAGAGAATAGAGCTTGCCGCCAAAGTTCTTACGGATGTAGCAGAAGCCGGCCTGGCCATCACCCATCCGACAGAAACGTGGACAAAGGGTACAAAGAATTTTG
>Ga0126375_10000055_pt1 | contig 22625 bp, 14 predicted proteins | sample PanSoiMetPlot_14_FD_109577 | JGI IMG/M metagenome (GOLD analysis project Ga0126375, IMG submission 109577) | Tropical forest soil microbial communities from Panama - MetaG Plot_14 | ecosystem: Environmental > Terrestrial > Soil > Tropical forest | place: Panama | collected 2016-02-17 | reverse complement strand
TAAATCTGCTTCGCGGTGGACCAGGACGGACCGCACGAAATTCTAAGTGGTGCTATCCGGCCTCCTGGCAGCCGCGTTCGAGCACGAGCCGTTGACTCACCTTGGCGAACGAACTACGTGAGCCGCCATAGTTCTCGACGGATTGACACAAAGGTCTGCGACCGGGCTAGACTACCTCAACGAATCCTGATGATCGAGCAATGTTCACAACCTGAGCCTCATTAGCCAAGCAAATCACCCGACCGCTCAGCCGTTCTGCGAATAATCCCTAGCCGAGAATGTCGGAAGACGTTAGTGTCGACGGCGAAAGTAATCCCTCGGCGATGAAGGCTGATCGCCACACGCCATCCATTGAGTCATAACGTTACCAGCATTCCGGTCCGAAGACATCGCCGCAGCTACATCGCTATGACCTATTCGATCAAATTCCCCATGACGGGCGCGGCGTGGACGATCGGGGCCTACGGCGTAGGCCAACTGATCCGTCTGGTGACCAACGTTATCTTGACCCGCCTTTTGGCCCCGGAACTCTTTGGTATTATGTTGATCGTTTACAGTCTGAGAACCGGCCTCGCGCTGATTTCAGATATCGGTATTGGTCAGAATATTGTATACAACAAGAATGCGGATGATCCCAACTTTTACAATACCGCCTGGACCCTGGAAAATATACGCAATGCCGTTTTGTGGCTCATCTGTCTTGCGATCGCGGCTCCCTTGGCCGAATTCTATCAGTCTCCGGCTCTTGTTTCGATCCTGCCGATTACCGCGCTGAGCCTGCTGTTTACAAGCCTTTCGTCCACTAGCCGATATTTATTGCAAAAAAGAATGAAGCTTGCCGAGCTGAATTTGTTTGAAACAATCATTGCATTTATCACGTCAGTGGCGCACGTCGTACTCGCGTATTTCAGCCCGACCATATGGGCGCTGGTTTTTGGCGGACTTATCGGCTCCGCCGCATCCATGGTTGGAAGCTATTTTTTGGAGGCCGACGTCAAACAAAAGTTCGTCATAACGAGGCGATACGCTTGGGAAATACTTCATTTCGGAAAATGGATATTCCTTTCATCAATAGTGTATTTTCTGTCCATGAACTTTGATCGGCTTTATCTGGCAAAAGTTGTTCCACTTGAGCTCTTGGGTATTTATGGTATTGCCCGCTCTATCTCTGAACTTCTAAGCCTGCTCTTTATGCGCGTGGGAAATATCGTACTGTTCCCGTTCATTGCCTCGCACTCCCAAAGGCCGCGCCCGGAATTACGTGGCCAACTCTCTTTGCTTCGCGCGCGCGTTCTTTTTCTGATTGCAGTCGGCTTTTCGCTGATAGTTGCTGTCGCGGACTTGGCTATCAAACTTCTCTTTGATGCACGCTACCAAGCGGCAAGTTGGATGTTGCCCGTCCTCATCATCGGATCGTGGTTCTCGATTTTGGCAAGCCTTAACGAATCGATGCTTCTCGGCTTGGGCAAGCCATCCTACGGTGCGATTTCCAATGGATTGAAATTTGGATTTCTCCTGATCGGCCTGCCTCTGAGCGTAGGCGCTGCCGGAGTTGTGGGAGGCGTTATGGTTATCGCCTTGAGCGATCTCTGCCGATATATTCCCATCATTATCGGACAGATTCGCGAGCGCCTATCCTTCGGAATGCAGGACCTACTTATTACTCTTGCGATGTTCCCGATGATCGGCCTTTTGGAGTGGCTGCGCTGGAATTTTGGCTTTGGAACGTCCTTCGATTCACTTCCTCTGGGGACCGCTTGGTTATTTTCACCAACTTGATAAAGCTAGTTATTCCATCTAAAAGCTGTTCGGTCGATTAAATCGCAGGCTCACGTGTTGCGCGATGAACAACGACAATAGTCAATCGCAACTTTGCAGCAGATATTCGTTGAGTCGAGCGGATTCACGATCCACGTCGAACTCGGCGGCCACCCTCTTGCGTCCGAGTTCGGCAACGCGTACGCGGAATTCATAGTCTTCTATCATCCTCACAATCGCATCGGCCAATGCCTCACTGTCCGAGGGACGGACAAGAAGGCCTGTAGCACCATCCTCAACCAACTCGCTGGTTCCGGCAATATTGGTCGCTATCACGGGAACGCCAATCGCCATAGCTTCCATCGCGGAAACCGGTATACCCTCAACGAAGCTTGACAGCACAAATAAATCACATGCCTCAAGTTCTTGAATGACTTCGTCCTCTGTTAGATTTCCCAAAAAATTCACGCGATCCGCAATTTGCAGCTGTCTTGCCAGCCCTTGCAATTGCATTCTGCTGGGCCCATTTCCAGCGAGCCGTAAGTTTAGATCGTAGCCGTCGTGGCGCAGCCGCCTTAGTGCATGAAAAGTAACTGCTATTCCTTTTTCTGGAGACAGCCGAGCTGCACAAAACAGCGTTTTGACTTCTTGTTTTGGCGGGCGAAAGTTATACTTTTCCATCTTCAATCCGCAATGGACAATCTTGAATGGGCCCGGATCGTCTGTGTCGGAAAACATCATCAATTGGCTGCGACAAAAGTAACTGATCGAGCGTGTGAACCTTGCACCGCGTACCTTTTCTTTGATTCTCGAATATTTGGCATCGAAAAATACCGGCCATCCGTGGAATGTGATGCTATAGCTGACTTGCGCCAGGCAGGCGGCCAGCATCGTCACGGTTCCGCTCTGGTCACCAATGTGATTGTGAATGTGATGAATTTTATGTTCTCTCACGCGTTCTGCCACAATGATAGCCTCCAGAAGGTAGGCCAACTGGTAGATGAATCCCCGAGCTCCCGGCCTCGACATGGATACTGCCAGACGAACGCAGGCGACAAATCGCGCTGGAAATCGAACCAATGAGGTGATCACGCTGCGTGCAATGGACCAAATCGGTCTGGGCAGGACAAAATATGTATCATCTGCCCATTGGGCGAGGATTTGTGGGGTGGTTTCCGAAGCAGTCGGCCTCCAGACTGAGATGACTTGAACTTCAGTGCCCAGCTCCTGCAAGCTTCGTATTTCACGCTTGATGAACGTGTCTGTTACGGCGGGAAAACGATGCAGCAGATAGGCGATTCTTTTCATTCAGGCCCCAAAAGGCATTTGCGTAAGGAAATTTGTTATCGGCCCCGGAATGGTAACAAACCAAAGTCGTACGCCCGTCATGGCCGAATCGTTCATCAGACGCTACACGCTGTAGGTATCTTTCAGACAGTCTTCAAAAGTCAACGGAGGCTTCCAGCACAGGAGCCTGGTCAACTTCTGGGTGCTGAATCGTAGGGGCTTGAATTGCGACTCAAACCGACGCGGAACTAGCAGCGATGGCAGTTTTCCCTTGCTTCCGAACAAGATGTGGCTTGTGAGCGATGCCAGGCAGGCCAGCCCATACCCGACGTGATACGGCACAGGGAGCAGGATGCCGGATGGCCCCTTTCGCTTTGCGTATTCGCGCACATACCTCCAGACGCGGACATCATCCCCGTCTACCACGTTAAAGCATTCGCCGATTGCAGCCGGATTTTCCACGGCGGCGGCGAGGCAGTCGGCGCAATTGTTGACATGCGTCAGCGGCAGCCGGGTGAGCGGACCGAACATAAGGTAGATGCCGCCAACCGTCCTGCCCATTCCGGCAATCAGCGCGTGGCGCGGGCCCCAGATAAAGCCGGGGCGCAGGATTGTGATATCCCACGAATGAGCTGCTGCAAATTTCTGAACCACCCGCTCCTGCCAGATCTTGGCGATCGTATATGGCCCCATTCCGTACATATCGTCCAAAAGCGGGGTACCCTCGTCAATTACTCCTCTGGCGCGAGACCAATCATATACAACTAGACTGCTCACATGCACCAGTCGCTTGACTCCCGATCGCGCCATGGCGCCGAGAAATCTTTCTGTCGCAACTACGCTAGAGGCAAACTGTGCGTCTTCGTTCCCGCTGGTCGCAGCGGCCAAATGGACGACCGCGTCAACATCGTCGAATGCCGCTACCAGTTCGCCATGGCCGCGGAGATCTGCGCGGAATATCTCGACATCGTCCTGCCATGGGGAATCCCCTGCTGCTGGGCGAATGATTGATCGAACGCTATGACCGCCTTTCAATAGGCGCTCAACCACTTGACGGCCTAAAAAGCCGCCTGCCCCGGAGACGAGAACTTTCACAGCTTAAGTTCCGGCTTGGCAAGGCCATCCACAAGTTGCGCCACCTGGTCAATTTCGTCCAGACTTATTGGCGGCAGCGAACGCAACTCAAGCGCCTGATAGGTACGCTCTATCAAACTGGATAAACCATCGTAGCCACTAGCCCCCGAAAGCTTTCTCCAAAATCCCGATATGGTACCGGTTAACACGCTACGCGCCTCCACGATGCCGTCGAGCAGGCTCATCAGCGCAGGTTCGCCCGTTCGTGAGCGCCTTAAGATGAGTCGGGGCGGCTCAAACAGGTTGGTTTCGGCATACATTTTTGTTCCGGAGACTCGCAGCCACAGTCCGTTCAACCGTGTGTTGCCGCTAAATGCGACATAAGCAGGTGCGTGTTCGCCTTTGACAATGGCTCGAAACTCGTCCGCAGGAAGTACGCGGTCATTGGCACGCTTCGCCCATATTGTGCGCAAATCTAGGGCTGATCCAGCAAACATATGAGTGAGGCAGGCAATGTGGGTGAGAAAGTCGCCCACTACGCCCCCGCGAAGGGCCAACCCGTAGTGGGCAACGTTCGGGTCCGTATAGGGAACGTCGGGGCCTGAGACATTCAGTGCATAAATGACCTGCACATCGAGAATATCTCCGAAGTCACCAGCCTTCAGCAGGGAGGCAATGCGACGAACGATGGAATGAAATCGCAGATTCTGGTTTTCCATAAGCATGCATCGCTTTTCTAGCGATAATTCCCTGAGCTCGCAAAATTCCTGATAAGTAGTCGTGATCGGCTTTTCGCACAAAACGTTCAAGCCAGCTGCGAGGCAGCTTTTTGCAATCTGGAAATGAGAAGTCGGTGGTGTCGTGATATGCACCAAGTCCGGCCGAATGTCGGCGAGCATTTCTGAATAGCTTGCGTACCACGCCGATATCCTGAAACGTTCGGCCGTCGCTTCGGCTCGCGCCGACGAAATGTCACATACAGCCGCAACTTCGACGTTCGTCAAGCTTTCAAGAGCACGCAGATGTTCCCGGGCGATTGCTCCGCAACCTATGATGACGCCTTTCAGCTTTCCCATTCAATTCGCTCTTTAGCAAAAATCAGATGCAGACCGTGAACTCTTTAAACCCTCGCGACCGGTGTGCGTGCAGCGCTCCGGATCGCCGTCTTCATCAGACACGGGTGGCGAAGACCCGAATCTTCTCGCATCCTCGATTCGCAAGTTTATATTCCTTGTCATAAAACGATTTGGGCCGCTCATGCCAGCTGGTTTTTCGGCAAGACTTTTGCCCCCTCCTTCGCCCGCAACAAACCGCAACCTAGTATAAGCGTTAACATTTAAGCTCTCACAAATAATAAAATTCCAATCCGTTCGCTACGTTTTGCTAGCCGTTCGGGCGCGCCCAGGGATGGCAAATGAAAATCAGGGGCAAGGCCCATAAAACACTTCGACAGGTCGCAAGGAATTCGGGGCGTGCACACAGAGCATCAATGCGCCGTCTCTCTTAAGCCGGCGTTTATCTCACGTCGGAGTTGATAGACGCATTTCGTTCGCGTCGGGTAACCACTTCGCACGGCCGAGACTCAGAGAACATTCCGTACGTGCATACCGATTGGTATGCGATTTTGGATAGTGAGGTCGGATGTACTGCTCGTGCGGGAACGCCGACCACTGTGGCGCCGGCCGGAACATCGGTGACAACCAGGGAGTTAGGCGCAATCGTCGCACCATCGCCGATAACCACTGGGCCCACAATGCTTGAATGGCACCCGATCCGAACGTGATCCCCAATCACGGCCCCGGCCGATCGTGCGTTGGCCCCGATGGTACATTCATGGAATAGGACGCAGTCTGCTCCGATCCTCGTATCTGCGTGCACGCGAATACAGCCGACATAGGGGATCAACATGCCGGGGCCGATCTGGGCGTTATGATTTAGACTAATATGAGTTATGCACGTAAACAGCTTTTTAACGATTGCGAGCCCCGCCCGCGCTGGGGCCCAAATCCACCGAGGTGAAGCATGGTGGGCGATCTTTTGGAGTCGGTAGAGCGTCAAAGCCCAAAAACCTTCCGATCCCCAGCCAGTGAAGCCACTGTCCTGGAATCGAGCGAGATCTGCGCGCAGCGCTCGCCATTGACTGCGCCCCACCCACGCCTTCACGGTATCCGGATCATATTTCATCGCGAAGTCGCGTAAAGTTTACGCCATTGAACATTCAATATAGCAAACTCTCATGGTCTCGCCAATTGATCGGCGGCGACTTTCCAGATATTTCGCGCACTGGAACGATCATCCAACGTCACTGAGATCCAGGACGCCGAAATGTATCCAAGGCACATTGATGAAAGCAAGACGAGTTACTTCTGTCTCATTTCATATTGACATCTGAGGTTGGCGACATGCTTTGCGCAGAACGTCAGCGGCGGGTTGCGGTAATTCTTCCGCGGTACCGATGCTGGTTGTGGCACCGACGTCTCATTTCAGCGCTTCAACAAACGTGCGATGTCGACACCTATGTCGCCGCAGAGGTACCGCAATATCCGCTTTTCTTGAGGCTTTGGATGAGGCTTGAGATCAGCCTTATTGGGCAGCCCGGCCTCGTCTGTTCTGACACTGTACCGGCTGCAATGTGGTCGGACGCCACGGAGAACACCTACGCGCTTATATTTAATTTATCGGAGTCGCCAGTTGCTCGACCCCACAATACACCCGTTCTTGAACCTCGCTACAATCGATCTGGGGACAGTCTAAGCCTGTTTTCTACATTGCTCACGCGCAAGAACCCTTATCTGTCCTTTCACTTGGCAGGACAAAGAGAGCCCCTCGTCGCGTCCTACCTGGCCATGCCGGATACGACGTTTCTGGTGCGCGGCCTCCAATTTTCCTTTGCGCGACTTCTGTCACTCGCTGAACGCGCCGTTCATCGAATGACGCTCGATTGCCGAGCCGAACCTCCGCCCGATCCGGAGCATACACCATCTTCACTTTTTGCGCCACGCATACTGTTTTCCCTCGCTCGAATCTTATCGGAAAAACTCGTCGGCCGACTTGTTCGCCTGTTTCGCGTGCAAGAACATTGGTCTGTAGCGCTGTATCAGTCAAGCTGGAGCGCAGCTCTGGAGGCCCCGAAGAAGTCCGACTTGGTCATCTTGCCCGACGACCGTAAGCGCTTTTATGCTGACCCTTTCCTGTTCAAGGAACGGGAAAAGGATTGGCTCTTTGTCGAAGAATTCGACTATAGAACACGTAAGGGGGTGATTTCATGTGCTCAAGTGAGCGGGTCCGCGACTACACCGTTGACGCCAGTGCTGGTGCGACCTTATCATTTGTCTTATCCGTTCGTGTTTCGGAATGAAAATACCGTATACCTGCTACCGGAAACTGGCAGCAATCGCACGGTAGAACTTTATCAAGCGCGATCCTTCCCGTTTGAGTGGGTTTTGTGGCGCGTTCTTCTTCAAGACATCGCGCTCTATGATGCAACTCTTTTGCGCTATCAGGATAGATGGTGGATTTTTGGCACCGTTGCCGATAACGGCGGCTCCACCTATGACGAACTTGCGATCTTTTACAGCCATCGTTTGGAAGGCCCGTGGCTGGCGCACAGTCTGAACCCGGTAAAGTCCGATTGCCGGTCAGCCCGTCCTGCCGGTCGCATTATCATGCGGGACAATCGGTTATTGCGGCCAGCTCAGGATTGCGAAAGTGGATACGGGGCTGGCCTCGTCTGGTTGGAGATTGAAGAGCTGACGCCCGATCGCTTCGGCGAACGCGAACTTGCACGCTGGACGGGCGCTCAATTAGGAGCCGACGGAACTCATACTTTCAATTGCGAGGGTGAGCTTAATGCTATCGACCTGAGATATAGCATTTGGAAGGGAGGTATTCTGCAAGGTCGTCCGCGAGGAAATTCGGGCTGTAGCGCTTCGCATAAATGAGTCGCCTCTTGAAAAATCGACATGCAGATTGCCCGTTTGTCTGCCGAGGCTCGTTGCGTGAACGATACCGAATCAAAGCGAGAACAGAGCAGAATCGAACGGTCGACCGCCGCTGGTCGGCAAGCTGTAAGAGAATGAGCGAATTGACCTGAGCCCCGTATTCTCCTTCCAGAATGGGTAGTTGTCCGTGAAAAATTCGACGCGCTAAGTGCGCGCTTGGCCATTGGCGGACGTTGAGCGAACGATACGGAATCGAAGCGAGAACATACCCGAATCAAAGGGGGGCCAGGAGGCCCGTTCGTTTCACGAAAGAGCAAATTGTCGGGATCCTGCGCGAGTAGGAAGTGGGAGGCGCAAACGGGACGTTTGCCGCAAGCATCGGATCAGCGGCGCGACCTTCTACAAATGGAAGGCGAAGTACCTGTCGGAGGCCGAGCGGCTGAAGGCGCAGTCCGCGCCCCACCCCGATGCTCAGCCATACTGGCCATATCTCGGGGGCTCTAACCATCGCCGGATGAGCTTACGGGGCTCAGGATACCATCGGGAGGAAACCGTCTCGGCGCGGTTGGAAGCGGATAAATCGCCTCGACAGACGGACGTTTTCCTACCTGGCCCGTTTCAGTGAGCGATTGCGGTAGTTACCGATGTGGTTCCCTGCACAAGCCCCTTGAGCGTGTAAGCGTCTATGGCGGCGACGAGGGGATCATTAACAGTACCCACCAACAATCGCACATACGCCAGGAACTTGGTCGCTTCAACCGAAACCGCATTGGATGCATAAATAACATCCTTGTTCCGCATCTCAAGTTTTGCCGCGAGGAAGTAGGCAGAAGGGTCACGCAAATTCAGATTGAAAACGATGGGAACGATGGGCCCGTTAAAGCGTGAACAGTCGACACCAAGTTGTTGCGCCACCTCGCGGGGCTCCCCACGGTATAAAAATACTGAAGCAGGATCTGCGAGATTGTCGTTCAAACCGCCTGCCTTCCCCATTGCCTCGGCCAGCGAGAGCCGCCAGGCAGCAAATGGAAACTGTCCCTGCTGCCCGGACGCGCCAAACGCCACAAATGTCCGCGGCTGCGTAAATACGTAAATCGTATCTTGAGGCCGAACGTAGACGTTGTTCGCCGGTTGATTGACAAGAGCCGCAAACGGCGCGGCTGCCTGGCGTCCCTGCCGTTTGAGCATCACCCAGGTGTCGTAGCCCGGGTTTTTGGGACCTCCGGCGCGTGCGATAACATCCAATAAGCGTTCGCCGCTCGCACTGGCAGGAAACCGCGAAGGTGTTCCCACATCGCCGAGTACGCTGATAGAGGAGGCGCGCCGTTCAACGAGCGCGACTACCACCTGCGGCTCGAGGGCGCGGTTCTTGAGTGCATCGACAATTGCCTGCTGAACATCGACAACGGTACGGCCCTTGGCGCGAATCGGCCCCGCGTACGGGACTGTGATGTTGCCGCTATTATCTACCTCTTGGTTTGGAAGCGTAATGAAATTACCTGGACGTACGCCGGCCTCCAGCGGGATGAACAAGCCGCCGGCACCGGCCTCAAATACCGTCACACTGACGACATCGCCGACGCCGAACCGAATCTCGGTGGGCCCACCTTGGTCTAAAAATGAATGAACTATCCTCGGAACGTTGCGCTCGAGAACATCCACAACATCAGAGGTGACCCGAACAAGGGCATAGGGCAAACTTTCTGGACTGGAATGCTCAGCCAGAATGTCCGCACTTGCTGGCCCTGAGGCTGGTAGAAAACTACACGCGCCGTGAGCACCTAGCGCGCATACGATAACCCCACATGCAAGGACTTGCTTGCCAAACATGTCTTCCCGTCCGTCCGGATTTTCTTAACAGACATGACCGCACCAACAACGGCAATTTCGATGTGATTCTAGCATTCATTGGTTAATTATCGGGAAGTGTCGTTTTTTTGCCACGGTTGGTCTTGAGCGAAGCGTTTCCGCCTCGTCGAATAAGAATCGCCGCCGCGGAGTTGAAGCCGCTCGCTTCGTCGCGCGGTTCGCCGCTTTCAACTAAGCGGTAGCTTAACGGCGCTTTATGCGCGTCCGCGGGCGTGACCTTGAGGCCATTTCTGCGTGGTCACGTTATCGAGGACGACGCGAAAGGACCTTTTGCGGTAATCGTTCACCTTGCAATCATTCACCAACATCGCCCTTGAAATGAAATTCCAAGTCCGGACATTCCCTTGGCGGGCGCGCCTGTCATCGCGATCGACAATCACCGACGCAAAGCTGTGCATTAACCCTTCGCTGCACGCGCAAATGGCGTTACTGACCGTAGGGCTACCCGGGGCGCTGCTAACTGCATGAGAACACTCGGTACGAACGGCTGCAAAGCCTAATGAGAGAATCGCGAGCTTACGTCATGCAGCGTACCAATCACGCGACTCCTCCCGATCAGCCAGCCGGTCCGCAAGACGACCGAACATGTGCCGATGCTGAGGTCATCGACCACTTGGCAATGATAAAGTACAGAAGAACTTTTGGAGCGCGCGGTCAGCCGTGGCCAGCCGTTTTCCGATAGGCTGAGTTGCCACGCAAACCTTCTTCAAGCTGTACCTTTTCAAGGAGAAGGTCCGTCACCAAACGACGAAGACGCGCATTCTCGATTTGGAGTTCTCTAATCTCATTTGCCTGCTCGCGTTCAGCCGCAAGACCCGTCCGCTCGGCATCATTTGCGGGTCTTGGAACCGGGCGTGCCAACGTTCCGCGGGCTTTTCGCCAGCGGTGGTACGTCATTACGCTCACCCCCAATGACTTTGCAATGTCGCCGTGTAGCCTCCCCTGCGCCGCCATGTCGTCTGCCATGGCCAGTTTCGCTGCGATCTCCGATGCCGTATGTCTTTGTCTTGTCACCATTTCTTTTCTTGCCCCATTCCTACATTAACGTTACGTAACGTCACATTACTCCACCCTATGTAACGCCACATTAGTCTCTACCCTAAAACGTCACATTGGTCCACCCTATGTAACGTCACATTGACCCTAAAACGTCACATTGCTCCACCCCGATGTAACGTCCCAGTGGTCTACCCTAAGAGGTGTGGCGCCGGTTGCTAATACAATAATTGTTGCATAAAGGGAAACAAAAAACAATTGAAGCGCGCGCTTCAATGTTCCCCCACCGCAACCATTCCGAGATGTCCTCTCAATAGAACACCGCAACCCGTCGTCGACACATCACTCCATCAAGGTTAGATAACGCAAATAATCGACCATTTTGAGGGGGTGATAAGGCAAGACAGAGGCGAAAGTGATTATCATAACACCAAAAAGAAGCATCATCGCAGCGCTTCGATTCGGCCGCATTCCCGAAACCTATGATTTCACAACAAGTTACAGACGTCCCGAATCCGAATGTCTGCCCGCCCCGCCGGACAGTTCTCAAACTTCCGGCTCTTGGCGACGATCGGCAGCCAACTGCTCCCCGGCTCACTCAACGGTCTCTGTTATCAGCAGCGACACGGCGTCCCACCCCGAGTCAGTGGCTAACTTATGGTTGTAGTACTTCGCATATCGCGCCAGGCGTGGCTACGGGTAAATCTATCCAACAGAACCCAGAGCCATCCACCATCGCGCATCAAATGTCACATTAACATCACTTTATTCGATAAAATCGCTTCCGGTGCCATTGCATGGTGCGGAAAATGAAAATGAAGTTTTGTTGGATCATATCTTTCATTCTTCTCACTCTTGTGCCGTTAGATCCAAAGGCGGCGTTTGCTAAGGAATGCCTGGTCAGTGGACCGCGCTACCGACTAGCCGACGATGCTGTCAACTGGTCAATAAAAATCGAAAATGGTCAGAGCTGCGTTCGGGGCCTACGCTTTCGTAACGTGTCAATTGAAAGTTTCAGACTGGTTTCGCCGCCACAATCCGGTCAAGTAACCCTGCTGGGGTCGGGGTTCTCGTACACCGCAAAACTTGGTTTTCGTGGGCAGGACTCTTTTGCCCTGGCGCTCGCCGGCACAATCGATCAGGTGCCGGGAAATTCGACAATCCGCGTTACTGTTTCCGTCATAGGCGCGCCATCGGTTGCGGATGCGCCGGCTATATTGGCGGCTTCTGAGCCGTGCAATCGCCATGCTGAGAACGCCACCTCGTCCGCAACTAATTCAGTTTTCCACAATACACTGCCCTCGGACACCAACGTGACGAGGTCGAGCACCTGTTCGGAGGGACGGTGGGCCCCTCTAAAGATTGGGGCTGGCGGGTTTATCACCGGCATTAATATTGCGTCAGACGGGACAAAGGTGGTCCGAACCGACACATATGGAGCCTATGTCTGGGACGTTGAAACTGCTAGCTGGCGGCAAGTTCTCACGACTCAGTCCATGCCGGTGTTGGATGTCGTTCGTGACGCCGCCAAAGGGGTTTACGAGATCGCAATTGCTCCAAGCCAAACATCCAGGCTCTATATGTTGTTCAATGGATATGTCTATCGATCGGATAACAGCGGGCATAAGTGGAGCAGGACCGGATTCCGACACGTTTCTGGCATTGATCCAAATGCTTCGACAAAATTGTTTGGCCGCTACATGGCTGTCGACCCCGCCAATCCAGACATCGTCTATGTCGGTACCCCGTCGAACGGTCTGTGGACGACCGACAACGGTGGAGCGTCGTGGTCCAGGGTTGGCGGCATAGCCCCGGCGAGCTCCTCCGGTCTCACGCAAGGGGGTGGTCATCTCATTGCGTTTGATCCTTCCTCAATTGCTTTAGGTGGGAAAACCCAGGGGATTTACGTCACCAGCTACGGCACCGGAGTCTATCATTCAAGCAACGGAGGCGCGGGTTGGCAACTTACAGCGGGCACTCCGACAACTCATCAGCATCTTTTTGTGGATCAGAAAGGCAAGGTCTACCTGACCGACAATAGCAACGGAACCAATAACGTTAGCATGTGGAACGGCGAATCTTGGTCACAGTTTCCCATTGGCAATCGTGGACACAGCATAGCGGTGGACCCGGTGAATACATCTCGGATTGTCATTGGTATCGATTCCGGGGACCTTCTCATTTCGACGAATGGGGGGGCAGATTGGGTAGGCCCCACGTTCACCCACGCAACGAAGACGGCGCTTGACGTTCCGTGGCTCGGATGGACTAACGAAACCTATATGTCAAACGGTGATATGGCGTTCGACCCGAGCGGGACGAACGTGCTCTATTTTGCAAACGGAATTGGCGTCTGGCATTGCGCCCCTCCAAGCAGCAACTCCACGGTTCCGTGGATTTCGCAGAACGCCGGCATTGAGCAGCTTGTCGGAAATCTCGTTGTTGCGCCGCCCGCAGGAAAGCCGATTGCGCTGGCCTGGGACCGGCCGGTTTTCTACATCAACGATCCATCAAGCTATCCATCGGCGCACGGCCCCGACAACGCCCATGCAATCATTATGGGCTGGTCAGCGGATTGGGCATCGACATCGCCAGCAACGATAGTCGCAATTCTTAACTGGTGGGGTACCGACGTATCCGGTATTTCAAAGGATGGAGGTCAAACGTGGACACCTTTTGCCGCTCTGCCCGGCCAAGTGCCCGCAAAAATTGCCGGCGGCATTGCGGCCGCGAGCCCGACTAACTTTGTTTGGGTTCCATCAAACAATGCCAATCCCTGGTTTACCACTGATGGGGGAACGAGCTGGTTGGAAATTGGCATCCCGGGCGTACCATCGAGCGGCGAGACAGGGTGGGGCTTCGCCTATTACCTAGACCGCCAGATTGTCGCCGCCGATCGCGGGAGGGCAGATACCTTCTATCTCTACAACTACGGGCCTTCCAATCAACCGGCTGCGGCCGGCCTCTACAGATCGACCGACAAGGGAGCAACTTGGACGCATATATTCTCAGGCGAAATCTCCCCTCTCTCCGGCTTTAACGCGCTGCTCAAAAGCGTCCCAGGGCAAGCAGACCATCTGTTCTTCAGTTCAGGACCGCAATCTGGAACAAAACCACCGGCAAACACCCCCTTTATGCGCTCAACCGACGGTGGGATAACTTGGGTGCCGGTCGGAGATTTCAAGGAAGTTCATTCATTTGGCTTCGGCGCAGCCTATCCGGGCCAAGGCTATCCAACAATCTTTGCCGCTGGATACAACAATGGTTTGTGGGGCATTTGGCAATCTCCCGATAACGCGTCGTCGTGGACCCTGATTGGCGATTTTCCACTGGGTAGCTTTGACCAGATCAAATCCGTTGAAGGCGACAAAGATAGGTTTGGCACCGTTTATATTGCGTTCGGTGGCAGCGGATTTGCCTATAGGACAAATGACTAGGGATTTGTGGCCCCTTCTCCCATATCAGTAACGTGGGGCGTAGCCTTTATTGCCGTAGTACATGGCCGGATAGGCATCATAATGGCCGATGGTATCCATATCGGCCTTGTTGAGTACTATCCCGGCCAGTTTATCGCCCATGCGGTCAGCCGCATCCAGGGATCGTTGCACAACGTCGATCCTCGTACGCCCCCACTCAACGACGAAAAAGTAGAAATCGACAAGATGCGTGGTCGCACGAACGTCCACCGAGGCGGTGATCGGGGGGAGGTCGATCACTACGTAGTCGTATTTTTCACGTAGTTGGTCGATCAGCTTCCTGGTCGCGACCGAAGCAAGAATTTCCGATGTATGACCGACGGCCATATCGGCCGCTGTCGGTAAAAATGCCATATTCGTTAGCGGTTCCGTCCAGATAACTTCTCCAATGGTGCTTCTTCCCCTTAGCACCTCAATCAATCCCCCGCTGGCCGTCGGAGCGAGTATTCGGGAAATTGAAGGATTGCGAAGATCGCAATCAACAATGATGACTCGGCTGCCAGTTTGCGCGACAAGCTGCGCAAAAGCGAGCGCTATCGTGGACTTCCCCTCACCCGGCTGAGACGAGGTCAACCCGACCACACCGCCTGCTGCCCGCAGCCCGCTCAGATCAACCGTCAGCTTCATGGAGCGGATCGCTTCAGCATAGTGGGACTGGGGTGAATTCACTACGGTCCATATTGCACCCCAGTTAGGGATGATGGTTCTTGGTTGCACCGGCAAAGTATTGGAATGCCCATTTAACGGAATTTGATACGGTGTCTTATTCCGCCCCCGGCCCTCGGGCATGACCAGCGGAACCAGTGCGACACAGGGCCGCCGCAACCTGGATTCGATCTGCTGGCCGGTACGGAACACTCGATCCGTCAACTCTCGCAGCAGCCCAATACCGCCTCCTAGCATCAGGCCGCCAATGACGGAAGCACCCAAAACGATCAAAGCTTTAGGTGAGTTCTTCTGTGCTGGCACAGCTGCAGATGAGACGACCCGCGCATCGGGAATCGGAAACGACCGCTGTTGCGTCGACTCCAAAAAACGCTGCTGAAACGAATTGTACAGAGAGCGCGAACCTTGGGCGGCGCTCTCGAGTTCACGCAAAGGTACTTGAGCTACACTTGCCGATTGCGATTGCGACACTGAGGCAGCCAACTGCTGCTCGATGCTGTCCTCCCGCTGTTTCGCGATTAGATAATCGCTTTTAAACGTCTCGGCGAGTCGACGCAATTCACTCGAAATCGAAATCCGAATATCGCGAAGCTTGCTACGAATATTCACAACCGCAAAATGACTTCTTCCATAGCGTTCAGAATATTCGGATTCCTTGTTTACGTAATCCAGATATTCCTGCCGTAGCTTCATAATTATCGGGCTGCTCAACGCATCCGTGACGGTTGCATCCACCAGCGCTTCCGAGGGGACACTCAATTGGAGAACGGCGTCGATTCGATTGAGCCGCGCCAATGCCTCTGACGTCTTTGTACGAGCAATAACCAGCTGACTGTTGATCTCGGAAATTTCTTGTTCGCTCATCAGCTTGCCGCCAGCCGCAACTATGTTGTTGTCGGCCTTATACATGTAGACTTTCTGTTCGGCTTCTAGCGTCTGGCGCCGCAATTCTCCAAGGCGGTCTTGAAGCCACTCATTGGCGCGTCGATTTGCTTCGCGTTTGGATTCCAGCTGATCAGCGATGTAGGCGTCAGCGATCGCATTGGCGATCTCCGCCGCACGCTCGGCTCGTCGCGATCGAAACGAAATATCGATCAAATACGTTATACCAACGCGCTTGATATCAAGATTCGCGAGAACCGCGGCAGCTGCTTGTTGAGTGAGCTGGGATTCCGTTCTCGGCTGGGGCGGGAGGGAAATCGACAAAAAGTCAGCGATCGAACGCGGCAGCCCCCCCTCCGATGCGACAAATTCAGGATCTTCAGTAAGCTTGAGCTTTTTGACTACGGCCAGAGCAATTCCATCGGAACGCAAAATCTGAACCTGACTATCGACTTGAATCGCATCGACGGGAGCTTCAGCCAAGATGGATTGCTGCTGAACAAACGGACTTCTGCCCCGATCGATAAGGATGCGGGACTGCGCCACATAACTGGGAGGCGCAATTCTCAGATACATAACACCACATGACACAGCAAAGAGCACGAAGAATACCAGGATAGGATATTGCCGCCTCAATATCCTAAGTACCGTAGAAGCCAATTCGGTTGTGATGTCATCCAATCCGGCCCCTTCCCGGCGGGACGGTTCGTGGTCGATCATCGGCGGAAATTTTTGCATTTCTAGCATGAGTCACCGCTGTCCGGTTGGTGGTGGCATTGCGCTCCGCGAGGGTTAATCCGGTCGGAGCGTGCCGGGGAAGATGAGTGATCCTGATCAGACGCGATCGAGCGCCAATTTGTCCAACCTCGCCGACCGCGCGTGCCAGCAAGGCGCTCTGCGTTGGTATTGCGACGTCCTTGCCACGCGGCACTGCTACGTGGATGGCGAGCCTCCCGGGTAGCGGTGCTCCGCCAAAGCTGCCGCGTCGCCCCGTACAATTTCGAACGGCGAGTTGTGTTTGGCCAGTTCATCGCTGGCGCTTGTTCAGCTTCGGCCACAGCGACAGTTTCGACCGCCAAATGCCCAGCCTGCGCGCCGATGATCATCAGCGCTCTCCAGCACCTACCATCACCCCCCCGGATCGTTGCCGAACGGCCTTTGTGTCCGTCGGCACATGAGGTCGCGCCGGCGTCGACGGTAGCGATCCCGCTATCGCCCGCCCGGCCGCCGATTTTGCTCACCTCTGCACCAAACGATATTAACACCACGACACGTTCCCGGTCAAATAACGAAGTTTAAGGGAGAATCTTTTATCATATTGATTTTGCTCGCATTTTCGACTAACAACGTCAGGTATGCTCTCTGATAATAACATGACAGTCAATAAACATTTATGAGATTTGATACTATGGTGTATCCGATGTCAGCGCAACGCAGGCGTACTTTCAAAAGCTCGGTAGATACACCACGATCTCTAGCGCAAAGCGCTTCTAGGAATAAATTGAAAGCCGCAATCGTGACAGCGCCGCAGTCCCGTCACCCGACGTTATCGCGCGCTCACGAGGCTAGGTTTGTCGCCGCTGAGCCAGCGACCTTGCTGGTTGATTTGACATCACGGGCGCTAACGCGGCCATTTTCCAAGCTTGGACCGGCCGCCAAAAGCCGAGCTGTTGCGCCACGCCCACCACCAGGCCCACCACGATCGCATATATATACTGGGCCACGAAGGTGACAAATATCCATTCAAACAAAGAATGAATGTACACGGCCAGCAGCGCCACTCCGAACCCCAGCAACAAATCGCCTCTTTGATCTCCGCGGCTGCGCCAACCGCAGATTAAGGCCACAGTTAGGGGGCGAAGCAGAAGAAGCAAAAAGGTGCCTAAACCGAGATAGCCTGTCTCGGCGGCTACCAGCCAATACACATTGTGAACGTTGGCACTCATGCTCCCCAGTGTCGGAACGACGCCAGCCGCCAGGTTGTATCCGCCCATATTTGCGGTCAATACATAGTTGTTGGCTCCAACTCCCATGGGATGGTCAGCGAGCATCATCGCTGCCGCTCTTTCAAAGATCATTCGCTCGTCATCCGAGGAATTCAATGCATCAGTGCCACGGTGCTCCAGAGCGGACTGGGCCAAGGGCACAATTACCGCAACTGCTACCACGGCAATTGACAAAACCAGTGCCTTTTTGCCGCTCCACTGGCGCAAGCCGGAAAGCAGAAAGATAACCCCGTAAGCGAGACCAGCGAGCCCGATGGTGGCACGTGACGCCGTCAGTATTTCTATGACGATACCGGCTATCAGGACTGCGACGGGCAGTTTCCCGCTTTGTCGCGTCAGCAGCAGAGCAAAGAAAGGAAAGACAATAAGGTGCGATATCAGACCAAGAAGATTCTGATTGCCTACTGTTCCACCGACTTGAAGGACGCCAGCTCCAAATCGCTGCCAAATCCCAAATCCCGCCTCTGTAAGCAATCCAATTGCCAATCCGGTCAGAACCGCCGGCACCATGCGAGGGATCGCGCTAGCCTTAACGACAACAGCATAGAGCAGAAACATCCGTGCGAGTTGCCAAACGTAAAAAATCGCCGACATTGGCATCTCGGTTTGAAAAGCGGAGAGCAACGCTGCACAAAAATAGAGCATCATTGAAGACTGGAATGGAAGCCGCTGTCCGGAAGGAGGCAAGCCGAAGTAGAGGGCCAATGCAACCGCATCCAAAACCGAGAATTCGATACCCTTTACGTAGCCCGGCCATTCCCAGGAGGTAGCGGCCATATACAGATGAAATTCACTCAGCAGAAAGGGCAGAACACCAATAAGAATCCCAATCTTTGGAGGCGCGAGGGGATTGCGCCGCAACCATACGACGAGCACTGGCATGGTTGCCAAAATGGCGGTGAGAGCCACCCACTTCACACCCTACTCCTTACTCGCAAATTCGGGACCCTGCGATCTCATCGCGTTTTTATGTGACACACAACAGCTCTGTGTCCGCCATGGCGACACGGGATCCGAAGCAGCCCAACTGCGGTTGTCAGCCACCATGTCGCCAGCGGGCCGCACAGACACGACGTGACAAGAACACCTATGAGCTTTTGCCAGTTGATAGCAAAAGCCCGAGGCCATTGAGGCAAAATATTCGCTCTAACCTTGGCGACAGGCCTGTGAACGTCAGACCTCTGTCGCCCTGAACTTTTTTTCGCAACATGAGGAAAAGTCCGAGAAAGCGGGTATCGATGGCGAGGGTACCGGAAAAATCAATCACAATCCGTTTCTTTAGCCCTACCACACTACGCAGAACAGGAATCGCCTCGTTCACGTGCCGGGCGATGGCCGGTCCGGAAAAGCTCACCGTAACGGATTCGCTGTCGTGGGTCTGCGTTACCACCAAGTTGTGTCCATTTCGGTCATATTTCAGCCGTTGCCACAGCATGTGCAACGCAAGCGGCAGGATACGCAAGAGCAGCACGCGCAGCAGCGTCATTCCATCATTCCAGTAACGTCTCCAAAGGTAGGGCTCTTCTTTTATACGCCAGAGCCATTCAAAACCGAGCATTTGGACGATGAGCGGAGCCCGCCTAATTGTACCCGCTTCAAAGTTGATTACCGCACCTAAGTGTGCGCGAACCGGGATCGATAAGCGTTTGTGATTGTGCTGCAACCACAATTGTCCCTTCTTGGCGCCCAGCGCGGCCACCAGAAAGTCTGCGCCGCTCGAATTGATGTTGTTGATCATCTCGTCCCGGCTCATCTCCCCGACCGAACTGCAACCGGGATAAAGCGCCCCGACACAATTGAGCCCATTTGGCTGCTCATTGAGCACCTGAGCTGCTCGTGCGGCGACGCCCTCGGGACCTCCAAATAGAAAGACTTTCAAAGGATTTTCAGAGCTGCGTTGACATTTGAGCGCGTCGAAAATATCGGCTCCTGAAATTCTTTTCGTGATTGGAATTCCGACCAGCCTCGCAATCCAAACAATCGAAATGCCATCCGCCGGACATAGATCGCTTGATAGCACGGATTCCCGAAAATCCGTGTCGATTTGATAATTCACAAGGAAATTGAGATTAGGAGTCGAAATCAAAAACGGCAATTTGCGGGCGGCGGCTATTTTGATGGCGTGCAAAACCGCTGACATCTCAACTAAATCGATCGGCATACCCAAGACGCAATAGACCTGCCGCGAGAGCTCGTCAGGCGCGATCTCGTCTTTGACGGAGCCGGCTAACATTCGGTCATAGACTATGAACGAGCCGAGGTTTGCTCGACGTTCTTTTTTTGCACTACTCTTCTGCATCAACTGCTCCAAGGCCTGTCCTCCTCACGAAACAGCGGCCTTAAATTTGGCACTCAACCGATAGCCTGTCGAAGCTGCCCTCTACGTGAAAGTTATACCTGCGATGCAGAAAACAACACAAACACGCTCTCATCATAGCCTTAATGATACCGATTTGCGTCAATCAGGAACTTTGATCGGCGTTGAACTACGGCCCACGATGCTGGTTAACGGAGTTTCCAGATCAGCCTGCCCCTATACCGTCATGCTGGCAGGCCGCGTCTCGGGGCGCTGCGGCATCGAGCGCGTTGAGCAAATCAAATTGGCTGACGCAACGCACGTGTCGCCAAAACAAGCGGACGATTAACTCGCAACTCAATAAGCGTTCGTATAGGCAGTTCTTGAAAATAACGTCATGATCAAAATTCTAAGATCGAGCCAAAACGACCAATTATCAATGTAATATAGGTCATGCTCTACGCGCCGCTGCATCTTCTCAAGCGTATCCGTTTCTCCACGATAGCCGTTTACCTGAGCCCAGCCGGTAATTCCCGGTTTCACCACGTGTCGGCGTGAAAACACCGAAATCTTACCCTCAAACATCTTATTGTGGGCGGTCGCGTGCGGTCGTGGACCGACAATTGACATTTCGCCGCGGAGAACATTGATTAACTGTGGCAATTCGTCGATGTTTGTGCGCCGTAGGATCGCGCCGACTCTAGTGACGCGCGTGTCATTGCGGGCGGCCTGCACGAAATTATCGCCGTCCTCAAGCTCGGTCATCGATCGGAACTTGAACACCTTGATTGTCTCGTTGTTGTAACCGTGGCGCGTTTGACGGAACAGAACCGGCCCACGCGAATCTAGCTTAATGGCGATTGCCACCAGTGCGAGCAGCGGCGACAAAACCATAAGTCCGACGGCCGAAGCCAAGACGTCGAATATGCGCTTGGCGGTTTGCTGAATCTGGGACAGCGGAGGTTGTAACACTTGCATTGTTACGACGTCGCCAAATTCGATGATTCTTGCTGCGGTGAGCAGGTCTGCAGCTTCGGCCAACAGGACATGAATTCCCGCCGGCACTTCTGACAAGGGGACAACCAAGCTGGCGATCCGCGTGAGGCTGTCTTGCTTGGCCAGGAGTAGGATGTCATCGGGTTTAAGACGCCGACACGCTTCGATCAGCCCACGAAGCTCGCGAAGCGAATCGTTCCCACCGACATCCCCGTCAAGCCGACCGGGAAGAGGATATGAGCCAACCGTCCGTATGCCAGTTGCTTTCAACCGGCTAGAGAATGCCGCACAATCTTCCAAGTCGCCTATCAAAACCACGCACCGTGCGTTTACCACGCCGTTGGCAATCGAGGACTGCAATCGCGAATGAAAAAATGCCCGTGCGCTCAGGACCGCAATTTCGACCGTGATAAACTGAAAAATAAAGGTCGCGCGGGAGTAAGGTTCGGCGACCTTGAGTAGGAACAATGCGGACAGCAGAAACGAAAAAGCTATCGCGACGGCCCCGAACCCGCTCCAAAGGAACGCGTGCCATGGCTGTGACTGGATGTTCTGGTACTGCCCAAATCCAAGCGCCACGGCCCCCACTGCTGCGGCCAGCAAGAGAGCCACGGTGATATAGAGGCGTGAGGATGGCCAATCCATCAGTACAGCCTCGTGGTAGATGACACTCGCCAGATATGCCGAAGCTGCCACAACGAGGAATTCTTGAATCACGAGTATCGTGATGACGGTTGATAGCTGTTGTGGCGTGCGAAGGACGCGCTCCACCTCATGGCTTGGCAGGATCGCGGAAGTTACGGCCGTCTGGTAGTTGAAGATGGGTCTGCGTGGCTGCGATGTCATTGCGACTGCGGTCTGTAATCTAAACGGACTGACTGAAGTGTTGTATTTAACATAACATTAACATAATTGGAGTGCAAGTCGCGAAAAGTTAAGAAGTTAATCGGCGCGTTCGTAAACCATTCACCCCCTGTGGGTCTCGACAACGAAGCCAACAAGTAACCAGGTTTATTCTACCAAAAATTGCACGCGCGCCCTCACGGCTGTTGGGTGCGGGCGGATTCTGAGCCTTGGGATGTCGAATTCTGCCGGCATTTCGTTGCACGCCGCATCCAAAATGGACGTCACCTGCCCCGCTTGCGGATGCGAAACACCAGCACGTCGCCGTGGCGCGCCTTATCTTCGAGCGCATCGCCGGTCTCGCGCACCAAGTTGGGGATGTCAATCTCGGCCAACGGATCCGTGCATTCGACCACCAGGGTCGCACCGTCATGGAGGCGCGACAACGCTTTGCGGGTACGCAGCGCTGGCAGCGGGCATTTGAGGCCACGCAGATCGATAACGGTTGCATCAGCGGCGTCGTTCATGGGACCTC
>Ga0126375_10000054_pt1 | contig 22702 bp, 16 predicted proteins | sample PanSoiMetPlot_14_FD_109577 | JGI IMG/M metagenome (GOLD analysis project Ga0126375, IMG submission 109577) | Tropical forest soil microbial communities from Panama - MetaG Plot_14 | ecosystem: Environmental > Terrestrial > Soil > Tropical forest | place: Panama | collected 2016-02-17 | reverse complement strand
GACGTTGCTGCTGCCGCTGCCATGAGCGACAAGGACCGCGGAGAAATGATCCGCGGCATGGTCGCGCGGCTCGCCGATCGTCTGAAAGAGAATGGAAACGATGTTGACGGCTGGCAGCGACTATTACGCGCCTATATGGTGCTGGGTGAGCACGATAAGGCGCATGCTGCCGCAGCCAACGCCAAGCGGGCGTTCGCCAAAGATCCCGATAAGCTTCGCCAGATCGAAGATATGATCAAAAGCCTGGGGCTTGAAGGCTGAACGAGGCGGAATGACCCGCAAACAGCGACGCCTGGTCTTGATCGGCGCAAGCCTTGGCGTCCTAGCGATCGCCGCGGCCTTGGTGCTCAGTGCGCTGCGTGATTCGATCTTGTTTTTTAATTCGCCGACCGATGTCGTCGAAAAGCATCTCGCGCCAGGCACGCGCATGCGTGTTGGAGGGTTAGTGAAGCCAGGTAGCGTGGAACGCGGCGACAATCTGCTCGTGCGCTTCGCAGTGACCGATGGCAAAACCGATATCGCGGTACACTATCGAGGCATTGTTCCTGACCTATTTCGGGAAGGGCAGGGCGTTGTGGCAGAGGGCAAACTCGAGCCTAGCGGAATGTTGGCCGCCGATACGGTACTTGCCAAGCACGATGAGCGATATATGCCGCGCGAGGTTGTGGATGCTTTAAAGAAAAGCGGGCGATGGCAGGAGGGTGAGGCCAAAAGCGCTGGGAGTGCAGCGAAATGATTCCAGAGCTGGGGCATTATGCTTTGGTGCTGGCCCTCACACTCGGACTGATCCAAGCTATTGCGCCGATTATTGGCGCGCGCGCACATGATGCCTCGCTGATGCAGCTCGCTAGCTCGACGGCGGTAGTGCAATTCGCTTTTGTCGGGCTCGCATTTTTGGCACTGGTCGTCTGTTACGTGACCTCAGACTTTTCGGTCGCGACGGTTTACGAAAACTCGCACTCGATGATGCCCCTGATCTACAAAATCACCAGCGTGTGGGGAAACCACGAGGGCTCAATGCTCTTGTGGGTTTTAATACTCTCGCTATTCGGGGCGCTCGTTGGCGGTTTCGGTAAAAACCTGCCTTCTGCACTGAAAGCGCGTGTGCTGGCGGTTCAATCCTGGATTGCCTGTTCCTTCTATTTATTCATTCTCTTCACCTCCAATCCTTTCCTGCGCCTCGCACAGGCGCCATTCGAAGGCCGTGACCTTAATCCGATTCTGCAGGACATCGGCCTCGCCATACATCCTCCACTGCTATACCTCGGTTACGTTGGTTTCTCGATCACCTTTTCGTTTGCCATTGCAGCGCTGATCGAAGGGCGCATTGACGCTGCCTGGGCGCGCTGGGTGCGGCCGTGGACACTTGCCGCCTGGATGTTCCTCACGGTCGGTATCGCTATGGGTTCGTATTGGGCTTACTACGAACTCGGTTGGGGCGGCTTCTGGTTCTGGGATCCAGTGGAGAATGCTTCGTTGATGCCGTGGCTTGTAGGCACGGCTCTTTTGCATTCGGCAGTGGTGATGGAGAAACGGAACGCTCTGAAAATCTGGACCCTCTTGCTCGCCATACTCGCCTTCTCGCTTTCATTGATAGGCACCTTTCTGGTCCGATCAGGTGTACTCACATCAGTGCATACCTTTGCCAATGATCCGGCACGTGGCGTGTTTATCCTGGCGATCCTGGTACTGTTCATCGGGGGCGGTTTGACCTTATTCGCCTGGCGCGCGCCAATGCTCAAACAGGGCGGTTTATTTGCGCCGATTTCGCGCGAGGGCGCCCTCGTGTTTAACAATCTTTTTTTGACGACCGCCTGTCTGACTGTTTTCGTTGGCACACTTTATCCCTTGACGCTCGAGGCTGTTACCGGTGAGAAGATTTCCGTCGGCGCGCCCTTTTTCAATCTAACCTTTGTACCACTCTTCATTCCTCTGTTATTTGCCATGCCCTTCGGGCCGCTTATGGCGTGGAAACGAGGCGACATTCTCGGCGTTGCTCAACGACTGATCACTGTCCTTGGCCTTGGCATGATTGTTATGGCTGTGACCTTCGTTTCGGAAGCCGGAAGGTCGGTAATGGCGCCGTTCGGCATCGGCTTGGCGACATTTGTGATGGTCGGTGCTTTCATTGATATTGTTGAGCGGATCGGATTATTCCGGCTGTCATTTTCGGTATCACGTCAACGCGCTGTCGGTTTGCCGCGTTCAGTTTGGGGCACCGCGCTGGCTCATTTTGGGATCGCGGTAACATTCCTCGGGGTCGTTGGTGCAAGCACCTGGGCGAGCGAACTCATTGTGGCGCTCAAGCCGACCCAGACAATCTCACTTTCCGGCTATGAGCTGGTCTTCGACGGTCTCGTGCAGCGCTTCGGGCCGAATTATCGCGAAGCTGCAGCGAAATTTACTGTGAGTGAAGCCGGTGTACCGGTCGGCGTTATGGAGCCCTCAAAACGTACTTTCACGACGCGCGCCACCACTACCACGGAGGCCGCGTTGATGACGCGGGGTCTCAGCCAACTATATCTGTCGCTTGGCGACGTCAATGACGATGGGTCAGTCTCCGTGAGACTCTACCGAAAGCCAATGGTGCTTTTGATCTGGCTCGGCGCCGTAGTGATGGCGCTCGGCGGCGCCCTGTCATTGTCGGATCGCAGGCTTCGCATCGGTGCTCCGAAACCGGCTGCGAAACGAGTAGCGCAGCCCGCAGAGTAGAGGATATGTGGCGCCTCGCATTCACCGCTCTGTACGTTTGGCTCATTGTGTCGGGTCCGACGCAGGCTGTACAGCCAGATGAAATGCTGAAAGACCCGGTCTTGGAGAGTCGAGCACGTGATTTGTCGCGCGAGCTGCGGTGTATGGTCTGCCAAAACCAGTCGATTGATGATTCTGAAGCGCCACTTGCCCGCGACTTGCGGCTGCTTGTGCGCGAGCGGCTCACCAAGGGCGATAGCGACCAGCAAGTACTCGATTTTTTGGTATCGCGTTATGGCCAGTTTGTGCTGCTAAGGCCGCCGCTCGAATGGCGCACCTTGGTTTTATGGGGATTGCCGCCTGTGGCGTTGGTTGCGGGGCTGATCGGCCTGATGATCAAGGCCCGCCGACAAAATTCGGCACAATCGGGAGTTGAAACTCTTAGCCAAGACGAGGAGCGACGGCTTTCGACTTTGATCGATCCCGCAGTTCCTGAGCATTGAATATCCTATCGAATTTCAAGAACTATCGCTATTCGAAATCTTACAAAAGTTTAATCCTGCCGACAGGACCCTGTAAGGCTCATCGCACCATCTTCAGGTTCGAAACGCGCGCCCGCGCGCCGACGAATTCCGATGGAGATTTACCGATGAATCCGAGCGTTGTTCCCGCTCCTCATAATAATCCCAAGAGGCTGCGCGTGCTGGGTGGCCGCCGGTTTATCCTGCTCGCCACCACCATTGCCAGCCTCGGCGCCGCGGCGCTTGTCGTTGCGCCCAGCCTCAACTTCAGCGGAGGCTATCCTGCCGCGATCGCACAGAACCTTTCCGAACAGGCGCGCAAGCAGCAAGCGCCGGTCGGATTTGCCGACATCGTTGAGAAAGTAAAACCGGCAGTGATTTCGGTGCGCGTCAAGGTTGACGATGGGTTGCAAACGAACGGCCTGGGCAGCAACGATGTTCCCCCGGGTTTGCGCGAGTTCTTCCGCCGATTTGGAATGCCTGATGTTCCGAATGGGTCCGAAGGTATTCCACGAGGCCGCGGTCGAAACCTTATTACGGGTCAGGGCTCCGGTTTTTTCATTTCGGCTGACGGTTATGCGGTGACCAACAATCATGTCGTTGAGAAAGCGGAGAGCGTTCAAGTCACCGCCGACGATGGCAAGACGCATAAGGCCAAGGTGATTGGCACCGATCCGCGCACCGACTTGGCGCTGATTAAAGTCGAAGACGGGCCGTTCCCGTACGTGAAGCTGTCTGACAAGTCTCCGCGCATTGGCGATTGGGTGCTTGCAGTCGGAAATCCCTTTGGCCTTGGCGGCACAGTCACAGCCGGCATCGTGTCGGCGCGCGGTCGTGATATCGGCGCCAGCGCCTATGATGATTTCATTCAGATCGATGCGCCAGTTAACAAGGGTAATTCTGGCGGGCCAACATTCGATACTGATGGCAATGTGATCGGAGTCAACACGGCGATCTTCTCGCCCTCGGGTGGTTCGGTCGGCATCGCCTTTGCAATCCCATCTGACACCGTGAACAGCGTTGTCGCCCAGCTCAAGGACCACGGCTCGGTCACGCGCGGCTGGATCGGCGTTCAAATTCAGCCGGTGACGCCCGACATCGCGGATAGTCTTGGCCTTAAGAAGGCGGAAGGTGCGCTTGTCGCGGAGCCTCAGGCAAATAGCCCGGCGCAGAAGGCGGGCATCGAGGCTGGTGACGTTATCATTTTCCTTGACGGCAAAGAGGTCAAGGACGCTCGCGATCTCGCCAAAAAAATTGGAGCGATGGCTCCAAAGACCTCAGTGAAACTGACGATTCTCCGCAAAGGCTCGGAGAAGACGGTTACCCTCACCCTCGGCGAAATGCCAAATACGAAGGAAGCGCGCGCAAGTGGCGAAGATGGCGATAACGACGCTGACGTTGGCAAACTCGGGCTTACGCTCGCCCCGGCTGCGCGCGTCGCCGGCTCTGGAGCGGAGGGTGTCGTTGTTACCGGTGTCGATTCGACTGGTATTGCCGCCGATCACGGGTTTTCGACTGGCGATGTAATCCTCGAGATTGGTGGAAAGTCCGTGTCGACGCCGGCTGACGTGCGGGAAGTCGTTAAGAGCGCGCGCGCGGAAGGTAAGCGCAGCATCCTGGTGCGGGTGAAAAAGGGTGAAAGTACGCGCTTCGTTGCCCTTCCGCTCGCACGCGGTTGAGTCGAATTTGGGGACGGCCTGCCGGCATCCGTCGCCCCCGCCGGTGGGTCTGCCCTCAACGGGGCGGGCGTCATGCCCGTCCCGGCAATTTCCGGAAAGCGGGCGTGCTTCGACCGCACGACTGCTTTCAGTACGAACTCCAACCCCGGCATCCGTCGCCCCCGCTGGGGTGGGGTCGCGGCGGGGGTGGCGGTTTCCGCCGCCCCCTCGCGTACAAAAGGGTTAGCCCCGCCACGGAATTGACTGGAATTGGTATGACCGATGCCCACTTATCCGAATATTAACGGGCAGCGCCCTTTCGGCAGGATGGCCGAAGCGCAACCGGATCGGGTCACCATGCGCCTTCTGGTCATCGAGGACGACCGCGACGCTGCCGACTATCTTGTAAAAGCATTCCGCGAGGTTGGTCACGTTGCTGACGCCGCCGGTGATGGCGACGACGGCCTAGCCATGGCACTTGGTGGCCAATATGACGTGCTAATCGTTGACCGCATGCTACCCAAACGCGACGGGCTGGCCGTGATTGGCGCCTTGCGAGCAAAAGGCATGGAAACGCCGGCCTTGATCCTCTCGGCCCTTGGCCAGGTCGACGATCGGGTAAAAGGACTGCGGGCCGGCGGCGATGACTACCTGCCCAAGCCGTATTCATTCTCCGAATTACTGGCACGCGTTGAGGCATTGGCGCGACGTCGCGTTGGTCGCAGTGAGGAAACCGTGCTGCGAGTCGGTGATCTCAAGCTCGACCGCTTGTCACATCAGGTACATCGTGGCGAGGAGGAAATTTCGCTGCAGCCGCGCGAATTTCGCCTCCTGGAATACCTAATGCAGCATGCTGGGCAGGTTGTAACTCGTACTATGTTATTGGAAAATGTGTGGGATTACCATTTCGACCCGCAAACCAATGTTATTGACGTGCACATCTCGCGCTTGCGTTCGAAAATCGATAAAGGTTTTTCCCAGCCGCTCCTGCATACGATCCGCGGCGCGGGATACATGATACGTGACGGCGCTCGGTAAACTTTTTCGTACGACGACGTTTAAGCTGACGCTGGTCTATCTGACCGTTTTTGCCCTGTTTGCGGCATTTCTGCTTGGCTATTTTGCCCTTAACACGCGCCGTCTGATCACCGAGCAGATCACCGACACGGTTAACGCAGAAATCACCGGGCTGTCCGAGCAATACCGTCTTGGCGGTATCAGGCGGCTGGTTGCCGTTGTGGATGCACGGGCGCGACGGCCAGGATCGAGTCTTTACCTCGTTACAACCTTTGCCGGAGAAGCGCTTGCGGGCAACGTCACTGCGTTGCCACCGGGCACACTCGATAATCCTGGCTGGACGGAGACAGGCTACCGCAGGCTCGATGAGGCCGATGCGGCGGGTCATCTGGAGCACCACGCGCTGGCACGCGTCTTTCAACTGCCGGGCGGATTTCGCCTACTGGTCGGTCGAGATCTCGACGAGCGCGAGCGACTTTACAAAATTGTGCTGTCGGCTGGACGGTGGTCAATTGCGATTGTGATCGTGCTTGGTCTCGTTGGCGGATTGTTTGTCACTCGTCGGGTTCTACGCCGCATCGACGCCATGACTGAGACCACGCGCACAATCATGCACGGTGATCTCGGGGGCCGGTTGCCGGTTGCTGGCACCGGCGATGAGCTTGATCGTTTAGGAGAAAACCTCAATCTGATGTTGGAACGCATCGAGGCGCTGATGCGTGGCTTGAAGGAGGTTTCCGACAACATTGCCCACGATCTCAAAACGCCGATCACGCGGTTGCGTAATCGTGCGGAGGAGGCATTGCGTTCGGCCAAGGATGAGGCCGAGTACCGTGCTGCTTTGGAAAGCACGATCGAAGAATCGGATGGTCTTATTCGTACCTTCAATGCGCTTCTGATGATCGCGCGCGCGGAATCCGGGCAGGCCCGAGAAAATATGTGCGAATTCGATGCAGCGGAGATCGCTCACGATGTTGGGGAGCTGTATGGGGTCTTGGCGGAGGAAAAAGGAATTGCCCTGAAAGTGGAAGCTGACGCACCGGTGAGGCTAAGAGGAAATCGTGAGCTTATCAGCCAGGCACTCGCTAACCTGATCGACAATTCCATCAAATACACGGATCCGGGTAGCAGTGCGGCGAACGGCGCACCGGCGCAAATTGTGGTGCGCGCCCTCAGCGAGGGAGATCGCATTCTGCTAAGTGTGGCCGATAGCGGCCCCGGTATACCTGAAGCTGATCGCGCTCGGGTGGTTGAACGCTTCGTTAGGCTGGAACGAAGTCGTTCCAAGCCTGGCTCTGGGCTTGGTTTGAGTCTTGCTTCGGCAGTGGCGCGACTACATGGCGGCGAACTAACGCTCGCAGACAACCAGCCAGGTCTTAAGAGCGTCATTGCTCTGCCGCGGGAAGGGCCGGTACAGATTGCGGGATGAGACGTCTCACCAAACGAGGGATTTCCCGCAAAGCGGCTGTTGGGCGACCTGTCGTCGGTGCTGGCGTTAGAGTAGGTGCAACTCTGGCCGAGCGCATTGCGAAAGCGCCCCGAATAAGCGATCGAAAAAAGGCACGCGCGCGCATTACGGGTTGGCTGGCTAGTCTACCCTCAGCAGAAGCGGAACCGCTCAGAGCACTGTTTGCCGCCAGGCCAACTGTCAATACGCTGATGGAGAGCATCGCTGAAAGCTCGCCCTACCTGTGGGAACTAGCGGCCTGGGAGCCAAGACGGTTACTGCGATTGCTCAACGCGGACCCGGACCAGCACCTGATTGCCTTATTGAATGAGCATGGCCGCGCCATCGCGTCTTGCAAGGACGAAGCCGAGGCGATGCGCTTGTTGCGCCGGATGAAACGTGAGGCTGCGCTGTTGATTGCGCTCACTGACATCGGCGGCGTTTGGCCTGTAATGCGGGCGAGCCGGGCGCTGACGGATCTTGCAGACACTGCTGTCGACGCCGTGTCGCGCTTTTGCTTGGCTGACGTCGTTCGCTCCGGGCGTCTCGTGCCGAAGGACAAATCCAGGCCGCAAGTCGGGAGCGGCTATGTAGTGCTGGCGATGGGAAAGATGGGCGCTTTTGAACTAAATTATTCTAGCGATATCGATCTCATTGTCTTGTACGACCGGGCGGCGCCGGCGCTACCAAAGGATGCGGAGCCTTCGACCCTTTTTGTGCGTATTACACAGCGACTGGTAAAGTTGCTGCAGGAGCGTACGCCGGACGGCTACGTGTTTCGGACAGATCTGCGCCTTCGACCAGATCCGGCTTCGACCGCAATTGCGATTTCTACCGAAGCAGCGGTCTCTTACTATGAAAGCGTTGGTCAGAACTGGGAACGGGCAGCCATGATCAAGGCCCGCCCCTGTGCCGGCGATATTACCGCCGGTGAAGCAATTCTCCACGACATAGCACCATTCGTATGGCGGAAATATCTCGACTTCGCCGCTGTTGCGGATGTCCACGCGATGAAGCGCCAGATCGACACGTATCGCGGGCACGGCGAGATCGCCGTTGAAGGCCACAATATCAAGCTAGGACGCGGCGGGATTCGTGAAATCGAATTCTTCGTGCAAACCCAGCAACTCATTGCGGGTGGCCGTAACCCGGCACTGCGCGACCGCGATACCCTCACTGCCCTAGACAAGCTATGGGAGGACAAGTGGATTGATGAGGGCGCGCGTGACGCGATGAAAGCAGCCTATTGCTTTCTCCGGACGGTCGAACACCGGCTGCAAATGGTGAATGATGAACAAACACAAGCTTTGCCCGCTGATCGCGTAGAGATGGAGCATTTTGCCCGCTTCATGGGATTCGCCAACCGCGAAGCGTTCGCCAAGGTGTTGCTGGGACATCTCGACAAGGTGCAGCACTACTACGCGCGCTTGTTCGAGAAGCAAAAGCATGTCGATCGGCCAGTTTTGGTATTCCCGGTCGAGGCCAACGATCACAAAACGCTCGACCGGCTTTCCGAACTTGGCTTCCGTGCGCCGCTGGAGGCGTCCAGCATCATTCGGCAATGGTTAGGCGGAACATACCGCTCGCTCAAAAGCGAAGCCGCACGCGCTCATCTGGAAACGCTGGTGCCGGCGCTGCTTGAACACCTGTCGCGGACGGATCATCCTAATGCCACACTAGTGCTCTTTGATCATTTCCTCGCTAACCTGCACGGCCCGGCGCGACTATTGCCATTGCTGCGGCAAAATCCCGAACTAATCGCGTTGATCGTTTTGGTCCTTGGTACCGCACCACGTTTGGGTGACACGCTGGCGCGCCATCCCCAGGTTATGGATGCGTTGGTCGACCCGAGTTTCTTTGGCGCTTTGCCGGATGAAGCCGGACTTCGTCGTCGGTTCGATAAGGCGCTATCCCAGTCACGTTACTACGAGGATCTACTCGAACGCATTCGCATGTTCGGCCTGGAATACATATTCTTGATTGGCGTGCGAATCCTATCGGGAACGGTCACCGCCCGCCAGGCCGGGGAAGCGTTTGCGCGGCTCGCGGACGCGGTGATTCGCGCCGTGCATCACTCAGTCGCCCACAATTTCGCGACGACCCACGGTCACATGCGCGGAGAAGAGACCGCGGTCGTGGCTATGGGGAAGTTGGGCGGTTATGAAATGACTGCAGCTTCTGATCTCGACCTCATCCTGATTTATAATTTTAACGATAGATATCCGGAATCGAACGGCGCACGGCCTTTGTATGGCACGCAGTATTTTGCCCGGCTCACCCAGAGGCTGATCAACACACTCACAGCGCAAACAAATTACGGGGCGCTCTATCAAGTCGACATGCGGCTGCGGCCATCCGGCCGCGCCGGACCCTTAGCAACGCAGCTTGATGGCTTCTCCGCCTATCAAGAGACCGAGGCTTGGACGTGGGAACATATGGCGCTAACCCGAGCGCGCGTTGTCTCTGCTTCGCCTGCATTCAAGCTAAAGATAGAGAGTGTCATCCGGGACATATTGCGCCGACCGCGCGACGCAGAACTAATTGCGGGCGATGTTGTGGAGATGCGGGCCGCCATCGCCAAGGAAAAAGGTGACAACGACCGCTGGGATCTAAAATACGTGGCAGGTGGGTTGATCGATATTGAGTTCATTGCTCAGTACCTACAGCTCATCCACGCGCATCGACTGCCTGACATCCTGGACACCTCAACAGCGCGCGTGCTCGATAAGGCGTGGTCATTGCGCGTGCTGACCGCGGAGGATGCGGAAATCCTTCGCCCGGCTGTGCAGCTCTATCATGACCTCACGCAAATCCTTCGTCTGTGCCTGCCGGGGGCCTTTGATCCAAAAACCGCCGGTACAGGGCTTTTACGGCTATTGGCACGCGCCGCCGACGTGCCGGATTTCGCTACACTCGATGCGACGATAATCGACTTACAGCCTAAGGTGCGGGAGAGCTTTGTGCGGATTTTAGGGAAGGCACCTTGAGGCGTAACTAGGCTGCTTCATCTTTTGGCAAGTGACATTGTGGTTCGAGCGGCAGCCGCACCACGACCAAGGTGCCCCTTCCAAGCATTGAGCGGATGCACATCCGTCCACCGTGCAGCTCGACCAGTGACTTCGATATTGCGAGTCCAAGCCCCGAGCCCTGATGGCTTTTTGTGAGTTGGCTCTCCACCTGCTCGAATGGACGCCCAAGCCGGGTGAGAGCATCCTTAGCGATGCCGATGCCAGTGTCCGCTATGGCAAGCGTTATGCATTGGTCGCTTGCCCGTCCACGAACGGTGACACGACCGCCGGCAGGCGTAAATTTTACGGCATTGGAGAGCAAGTTGAGGATAATTTGCTTTAAGGCTCGACGGTCGGCGCGCAATCGGAGTTCGGGCGATATGCGAGCTGACAGTTGCAACTGCTTGTCCTGCGCGCGGGCGCCAACGACGCGTATCGCTTCCCCGAGCAGCGAATCCAGATTGAGATCTTCGAAATCAAGCCGGATACGGCCGGCCTCGATTTTCGACATATCGAGAATGTCGTTAATGACCTCCAGCAGGTATTGGCCGCTACCGCGGATATCACTGCAATATTCGTGATATTTTTCGGCGCCAAGGGGGCCAAACATTCCCGACTCCATAATTTCAGAGAAACCGATAATGGCATTGAGGGGTGTACGCAATTCATGGCTCATATTTGCGAGAAATTTTGATTTTGCCTGGTTAGCTTCCTCGGCGCGGGTTTTTTCCTCGGCATATTTTTCAGCGAGTTCGGCAGATCGCTGTTGTGATGCGCGCAAATCCGCAACCGTCGCCATTAGTCTCTTCTCGCTGTCAACCAGCTTTTCCTCATGGGTCTTGAGCGCCGTTATATCTGTGCCAACCGACACGTAACCACCGTCTTTGGTACGTCTCTCACTGATATGTAGCCAGCGTCCATCCTCAAGTTGCGCGTCGAACGTACGCGCGCCAGGGATACTTGGGCCGCCCGTGGTCACCTTATTGCGCACCACAGGTTTACTGCCGGCGGCGACTACAGACTCATAAGATGCGCCAACTATGATTGCTTCGTCGGGTAGACGGTGAAGTTCCTGGAAGTTGGAATTGCAGAGCACAAGTCGATTATCGGCATCCCACAACACGAACGCTTCCGGGATAGTCTCTATGGCGTCACGCAGCCGCATGTCGGCTGCTGCAGTTTTTTCGACGAGATTTTTCTGTTCGGTGATATCAACAGCAATGCCGATCAGATGGAGACCCTGTTCGCCAGGCTGCCGTACCAGCTCGCAGCGCGCGCGCAGCCATACCCAATGGCCGGCGGCGTGACGCATGCGGAACGCATGATCGATTGTGGTCGCAGTTGCATCCGCGATTTCAGCTGCGAGCTCATAAAGGCGAACGTCGTCCGGATGCACCAGTGCATTCACATCCCCGAACGAAAGGAGGTTGTGCTTGGTGTCGAGCCCAAGAATCTCGAACATCGACTGCGACCAGAAAATGCGGCCACGCGCAAGATCCCAGTCCCAGAGCCCGCAGCGCCCGCGATTGAGCGCAGTATCGATGCGGCTGCGAACTGTTTCATAGATCAGATCCGCTTCCCGCGCCCTTGTTGCCTGCCAATGAAAAGCGAAACCGAGAATAAGCACCACAAAGCCGGTGGTGGCTGACAACGTAACAGTGAGTGTTGTCAGCGAGCGCCAACTGGAGAGTGCCACCTCCCGTGACTGGATAACCGCCAGTTGGCCAAAAGGAGCATTGAGCATGCGTACCGTCGCCAGTGCGCGTGTGTCGTTGGGTAGGGCGATTTCCATGACGCCTGCGCTCGCGCCGAACGTCGTTAAGGGTTGCGTCGGTCCCAGCAAGTCCAAGAGGCGACGGCCGATAGTTCCGTCCGTGGCAGGCGTTGCAGCCGTAACCACGCCGTCGGCATTGGTCAGAAAAAAGCGTCGGCCGGCAGCCGTCGCCCAGGACGGCAGCACGCGCGTCAGGACCAACGGCGGTTGTTCGCTTGTTGGTTGCTTAGGCGACTGTTGTAGGCGCTCGGCAGCAAGGTCAGCGATCGCTTCAAGTGAGATGATCTCGCTGGTGAGGGTCTGCCGGCGGTGGTCCAGCACCTGCACAAGAGCGCCAACACAAATGGTTGCCAGGAAGGCAATGATCAACACTGGAACGGCGCGCCGCAGAAGAGGCTCAGCGGTCAGGAGTCGCCGATACGCCGGTTTGGCGATCGATTGCGCGAGGCCCTTAATAGAATCCGCATGTACAGACGCACTCGCCACGCCGGCGCGCGCCATAGAAGGCCTCCGTTCGGAATTTCCCCTGTTACAGACGGAAGGATGTGCGCATCGCTTCCCGAATCACCTCTTGATTGGAATCGATGGGCGCTGATTTGTCGAGAGTCCAAGGAGTCAAATATTTAAAAAATATTATCCACGGTTAGATTTGCAGCAGTTGGCGGGGGTCTGGCCATCAGGACACCGCTAGCGCGCGTTCAACGATGTCGGCCAAATCGCGCGAAAGGCCGGGTGTCGCCTTGATGCGGGTTAACGCAGCTTCCGCCTGCGCCTGGCGCCCCCTTTCGAGCATCCGCCAGGTCCGGAAAGCGGTTGCCAAGCGCGCCGAAACTTGCGGGTTTTTCGGATCGAGGGCGAGCACCGTGTCGGCGATGAATTCGTAACCAGCGCCGTCAGCGCGGTTGAATTGAGTAGCATTGCCCTGCGCAAATGCGCCAATCAGTGCGCGCACCCGGTTTGGGTTGGCAAGCGAAAAGGCGGGGTGTGTGGTCAGGCTCCGCACTTTTTCCAGCGTACCCGGCTCCGGGATCGTGGCCTGCAGCGAAAACCATTTGTCCACCACCAAGGCATCCGACGCATAGCGCGTATAAAAATCATCAAGCGCGCGCTGGCGTTCCACGACATCGTGCAATGACAGGGTTGCGAGCGCCGCCATTCGATCAGTCATGTTGTCGGCGGTCGCATATTGCCTGTATGCGCGGGCAATATCCGTTGATTTACCCGTTGCCGCCAGTAGGTCAATTGCGACATTGCGCAAGGCCCGGCGCCCGGCGCTCTTCGCGTCAGGCGAGTAGCCACCGGCCAAGCCCAACCGGCTGTAAACCATGGTGAGTGGGCGGCTAAGCCGCTCGCCAATCGCGGCGCGCAGCGCAGAACGGGCGTGAAAAATCGAATCCGGATCAATTTCTCGGCCGATTTCGCGCGCGATATCGGTTTCGCCGGGAGGAACCAAGGCAAGCGCAACAAAAGCAGGTTCCAGTGCAGCGTCATTGAGAACGCTGGCAAGCGCCGCCATCAGCCGATCGTCATTGCGCGTTGCACGGCCTGAGCGTGAGGCGTGTACGTTGTCAATCAGCAGACGCATGGAGATCGTTTGCAACGCCTGCCACCGATTAAAGGGGTCAGCGTCGTGACTGGCGAGAAACGCCAAGTCGTCGGCATTGAGATTGCTGATGACCTGGACGGGAGCGGAGAATCCCCGGTTGATCGAAAGGACAGGGCGCTCATCCACATTAACCACTTCGAATAATCCTGTCTGCTTGGTCAGAACCACGACACCTTCATTGATCGGTTCGCCTGTCGATAGTTTAAGCGGCATATCGCTTCCGTCCTTGCCGACGAGGCCAAGCGACAGCGGGATGACCATCGGTTCCTTGATGGGCTGCCCCGGTGTCGGTGGCACGACTTGCTTGCACTCAAGGAGGTAGGTCTTACGCGCTGCGTCGAAACGGCTATTTACCGTAATTTCCGGTGTCCCGGCCTGGCTATACCAGCGCATAAATTGGGTCAGGTCGCGTTTGCTCGCATCTGCGAAGCATCGGATGAACTGTTCGACCGTGGCAGCCTCGCCGTCGTGGCGCGCGAAATAAAGATTCATGCCAGCGCGAAAATTTTCGGGGCCGATCAACGTACGCACCATCCGCACCAGCTCGGCCCCTTTCTCATATACTGTGGTTGTGTAGAAGTTATTGATTTCCTTGTATGTCTCCGGCCGGACCGAATGCGCCAGAGGACCCGCGTCCTCGATGAACTGGGTTGCGCGTAGACTGCGTACGTCCGCGATCCGCTTCACCGCCCGCGACCGCATGTCGGACGAAAATTCCTGATCACGGAAAACAGTGAGACCTTCCTTTAGGCAGAGTTGAAACCAATCACGACAGGTAATGCGGTTGCCGGTCCAGTTATGAAAGTATTCGTGTGCGATGACGGCCTCGATATGCGCAAAATCGGCATCGGTCGCAGTGTCGGCACTGGCCAGTACGTATTTGTCGTTGAAGATATTGAGGCCTTTGTTTTCCATTGCTCCCATATTGAAGTCGGAGACGGCGACGATCATGAATATATCGAGATCGTATTCGCGGCCGTAGACTTCCTCGTCCCAGCGCATAGCACGTTTGAGCGAATCCATCGCATAAGCAGTGCGGTTCTCCTTGCCATGCTCGACGTAAATGCGCAGTGTGACGTTGCGCCCGGACATCGTGCGGAATCGGTCCTCGACGTAAGTGAGGTCACCACCGACCAACGCGAAGAGATATGACGGTTTGGGGTGCGGATCGTGCCAGACAACGAAATGCCGTCCCCCGCGTTTCTCTCCACTCTCGACGAGATTGCCGTTCGAGAGCAGTACAGGCGCTTCCTTTTTGTCTGCCTCGATACGTGTGGTGTAGATGGCCATTACGTCCGGCCTGTCAGGAAAATATGTAATACGGCGGAATCCCTCGGCCTCGCATTGCGAACAATAGGTTCCATTGGAGCGGTAAAGGCCTGACAGCTGGGTATTAGCCGACGGGTCAACGACCGTTTCGATTTCAAGCGTGAATGGCGAATTCGGAGGCTGCGGAATCGTAAGGCTGTCGGAAGTCGCCGCATAATTGTCTGGGGGAAGGATGGTCCCGTTGAGCTTGAGCGAGACGAGAGATAGTCCATCGCCGTCCAGAATTAGCGGCGCAGACATGGCTTTTGAGTTCGGCTTCAGCGCAAGCCTCGCACGGACTCTTGCCGCAGTCGGATGCAATGAGACGTCCAACGATACCGTTTGTACGAGCCAGTCTGGCGGGCGATAGTCTTTTAAGCGGACGGGTTGGCCAATATCGGTGCGCATGTAGTTTGATCTAGGATGTCCAGCGGTCAATTGGAAGAATGAATGATGCAGGCCATGCGTGCCATGGTTCTCGAACGCCCCCGCGTGCAGCTGAATATGCGTGAGCGTCCGCTACCTGCCCCAGGCCCCGGCGAGATCGTAGTAGCGGTGACAGCTTGCGGCGTTTGCCGCACCGATCTCCATGTAGTGGACGGGGAACTATCAGATGCGGCGCTCCCAGTTGTGCCGGGACACGAGATTGTCGGCCGCGTGAAGGCCGTGGGGGTAGCGGTGAGCGGATTTGTCACAGACGACCGCGTCGGGGTGCCTTGGCTGGGTGCCACCTGCGGAATCTGTCCATATTGCCGTAGCGATCGAGAAAACCTGTGCGATGCTCCGGTATTCACCGGTTACACACGCGACGGCGGGTTCGCGACCCATGCGATCGCCGACGCACGCTTTTGTTTTCGGCTCGGGGACGCTGGCGACGATGCGGAAATCGCCCCTTGGCTTTGCGCCGGACTGATCGGCTGGCGCAGTTACCGGAGGGCGGGGGCAGGCAAAACGCTCGGCCTTTACGGCTTCGGCGCGGCTGCGCACATACTGACTCAGGTTGCGAAATGGCAGAGCCGACGGGTGTTTGCGTTCACCCGCAAGGGCGATCAAGCAGCGCAGAGCTTCGCGCGCTCGCTCGGCGCCGAATGGGCGGGCGCCTCCGAGGATCCGCCGCCCGAACCACTCGATGCCGCGATTATCTTCGCGCCGGTCGGCGCCTTGGTGCCGAGAGCTCTCAAAGCGGTGAAGAAGGGTGGTCGTGTTGTCTGTGGGGGCATACACATGTCGGACTTTCCGAGCTTTCCCTATTCGCTGCTGTGGCAGGAGCGAGAGGTGGTCTCAGTGGCCAATCTCACTCGCACTGACGCGCGCGAGTTTCTAGAGATCGCGCCGAAGGCGGGCGTAAAGTGCACGGTGACACGCTATCCTTTGCCGCGCGCCAACGAGGCGCTCTCTGATCTGCGCGAGGGGCGTCTGCAAGGTGCGGCGGTTCTTATTCCATAGGGCCAAAATTAGCGCTCGGCTCGGCATGGCCGATCACGCGCTTGATTGGCGGCGATTGCTTCTTCAGCGCCCGTTCGAGAGCATCGACGTTCTCGTGCACGTTCTGCACGCTCAATTGTGGATCAACGCGGCAGTGAAAGTTGACGATCTCGCCCTCGTCAGTTTCGCGCACGCGAACATTGTGTACGTCACGAATATTTCGCCCTTTGGCTGCAAGCTCCGACAGCGCGCTCTCCACCGCTTTGACCCGCTCCGGCGGCGCTTCGCGGCCGTAAGCGTCCTGTGGTTGCAATGGTTCGATATGGGTTTCTACCTCGACATCTGGGCCAAGTTCCGCTGCGATGGCACTTTCCAGGCTATCTGCCATTTCGTGTGCGGCGCGCAACGAAAGCTTGCCGTCCACCTCAAGGTCAAGCGAAACCGCTAGCTTATTCTTAAGTTCATGCACCGTCACATGATGCACCGCGAGTGCGCGGTTGCGAGCGATGACCATGACGCGATCAACAACCGTCTCATTATTGAGGGCGACCGGATGCGTGGTAACGACTGGCTCCGCGCCCGGAATTTGCTTGCGGAGTGCGGCCGAAACTTCGTCCTTGAGTGCACTGACACGATCAAGCGGCAATGTACGGCTAACCGCCACGCCGAGATCGATGAAGGTTTGCTCGCCGACGGCACGTGCGCGCACCTGCTCAACCCGGACCACGCCCGGCACATGCGCGGCAATGGCGGTGATTTTTTCCGCGGCGCCGCGTGGCGCGACATCGGTGAGTGTGTCGATGGTGCGCTTGCCTAGCCGCCAGCCAGCCACGCAGACCAAAGCTGCGACGACAAGCGCCGCCACCGCATCTGCCCAAGCAAGCCCGAAATGCACACCAATGAGACCGATCAAAACTGCCAGTGATGACCACAGATCGGAGGAAAAATGCAACGCGTCGGCTTCCAGTGCGTGGCTCGAGGTCTTTTTTGCAGTATGTGAGAGCGCTCGGGCTCGGAAAAAATCGACAACGATGGAAGCCATAATGACGCCGAAGGCCCAAACGGTCGCCTCGACCATGTGGCTCTCATGCTCGATAAGTCGTCTGACCGCTTCCCAGATCACTATGCCCGAGAGCAGAAACAACAAAGCAGTTTCGGCTAGCGCCGAGACCGCTTCCACCTTGCCATGTCCGTAATGATGCTTTTCATCCGCTGGCTTGCTGGAGATACGTACGGCGACATAGGTCATGACCGTGGCGCCGAGATCAATCAGCGAATGGCCCGCCTCCGACAGTATTGCCAGTGAGCCTGCGGCAAAGCCCACGAGCGCCTTGGCTAGGGTGAGTCCCGCCGAAGCGAAAATCGAGGAAAGAGCGACTTGTTCTTTTTCTGTTTGCATGCGCTGTCCATCTAGCGTAGACAGCTGCAAATTTCGAGAACAGTCTGGAACTCGGCCCTCATGGCGCAAGTGGCTTTCCGCCCGCCGCAGCCGAGCGGGCAACCGCATCGAGAATGCGGATATTGGAGAGCAGTTGCTCGAGCATGAAACGATAGGGCGCGCGGCCCTCGACGGCGTCCGCCCAGGCCTCGAAATTCATCCGCACGGTATTGACATGCTCTAAGTTGCGGCTCTGGCGGCTGCTATCCGGCCCGCAATGTACGAAACTCGATGGAATGCCCTTGTCGACGTTGCCCCTATCCTAGACCTCGATTCAATCTTGGTCACAAACCATGGTGAACCGCCCATAAAATGGTTGAGTGGACAGGCAGGTAATACGACCGCTCGCGCCTTTTCGAATTCAAATCTCAGCACTGACAAAATCCTCCGCCGGCGATGGGAAAATTTGCGATGCGGTGCGCGCAACTACCGAGACCGGTTTGCCAGCGAACGATAAACATGTCGCTGAGATGGATGCCAAACGCAGTCCACACACCCGCCGGTGCATGGCTAGGGCCGCGTCGCCAGTTCGATGGATCTATTTTGCGGAAATTATTTGTGATTGACATTGGCATCCATGTGCAGCACGCGGCCTAATGCGCGCCTTTCATGCCCGATGCCGTTTACGATTGCGATAGCATCGACATCGGGACGAGAGAGCAAGACCTTATAGTCGTCGATCAAATTGAATTTTTTAGCAGCAGCAAAAGGCGTGGCCGTATTGGTGGCGATATCGCAGACTTTGAACCTCGGCTTTCGGCAAGGCAACTAACGATTGCCGAGGCCGACAATGCCAACCCTGATCATCACGCGTTACACCTGGAAAGTTACACCGCAGCAATGCTGGACCTGCGCGAATTTGCAATGGCATCTGCAGACGCAGACAAGACCTTTCTCGTGTTGGGTACGCAGCGAAATTGAATTCACCGAGCGTGATTATTGTTTTTGCTTTGCATCGATGAGTCGGTCGAGTTCGGATTGTTCGAAGTAACCACCCGCAAGTCGTTCCGGATGGCTTAAAAGATTGCGCAGGGTGCCGAGGAAACGGCCGACTTGCTGGGCGTCTACCAGGCGGTGGTCGGCTCGCAAAAACAAGGGCATTATATTGATCGATACAAACTGGCCCGAACGCTCGAGCACTTTGGGTTCTACAGGCCCTAATGTCAGATTGAAAGAATCCGACATATCGGGAAATCGAGTTGGTTTGTAAACGCGCATCGGTGGCGCCCCAGGGAATGACAGGTCATTCACCATCATGCAACCTGCTCTCGTTCCGTCGAGTCTTCCAAAAGTGGGCAACCGCACGTGACGGTCCAGAAAGCCGTATAGTCGCACTATCTGACGGAACCAAAAGGCGGGGATCCAACGGAGTCTCGCCAGATCGCGGTCGCGACCTCCTTCGCCGCGGGCCGCCTGCAGCATTCGCTGCCAAATCTCAACGGCAATCCGCTCGAGGCTTTTCAAGTTTACATTCTCAATCAACAGGAGATCGATTTCGGAATAGCGACGGTGGAAAAATGCCAAACGAATGTTCACGTTGCGAAAGGCATATATGCGGCGTCCAACCAGCCGGGCGTTCATTTCCGGGAACTGTTCAAGGGCCAACGCCGTCGCACGTATCAGCGCGTGAGCGGCGGTAATCAATATGCGTCCGTTGCGATTTCGCTCGTTGAGGAAAGTCTGCAGGGCATCGGCATCAATCTCTGTTCCCCAGACCAATATGGGATCGACTTGGCTCGCCGCGGAGGCATGGAGATAAAAACGGTTGTAGAGTGGGACTTGAGCGTTGGGAACTGGGCGCTCAACCAGGGGCCACTTCATCGTCAAATCGCCTTTTAGGCTCGTCAGGCGGCGCCACCGTTTCGCGGTCAGCCGGATTGCCCTTGTGGCATCGACAACTGGCTTAGCACAAAGCCGACAATATCCTCGATGGTGCGAAAGTTCGAGGGGTTGACCTGATCGCTATCAAAACGCACGCCATAAGCTTCTTCGATGTGAAATATGAAATCCATCAGAAGCAGAGAATCCAATAAACCGCTTTCCAGCAGATCCGTCCGCAAGATTACTGCCACGTGACGCGAGCCTCGCGATCGCACGAATTGGATCAGGTCCGCTTCCAGTTGCTTTCGATTTGCCGTCATTAGGATTGCGTCAAAATATCGTCTGCTTGGATCCGAGGCGTACCTCGGATTCGTGGAACGAGGAGAGCCAACGCTGAGCGATCGATCTTGTAACCGGGTGTCAGTGGGAACCGGTCGAGCACCTCGTAATGCAAGGGTTGTTTATAAGCGGGAAGTTCGCTCTGACAAACTGCGCGAATTTTCATGACATTGATTGGCCTATCGTCCCGCGGCGCCAGGAACAGGACGAATCGCGTTTCATCACCGCGGGCCATGGGGATTGCCACCGCACACGTCTCAGGAAAGCCTGCTTCCACTAACCCCTCTATCTCTGCCGGGTGGACGCGGTGTCCCTGAACTTTAACCAGCAGACTGGCACGACCGTGCAGGTAGAAAAATCCATCCTCGTCGCAGTGCGCGAGATCACCAGTTCGCAGCCAACCGTCGCCACTGAGCACATCGGTGGTCGCTGACTTATCCTGCCAGTACCCAAGCATCACGTTCTCTCCGCGAGCGCAAAGCATGCCGATGATACCTGCTGGCAATTCGCGATTTGCCTCGTCCATAACAGCCAGATCGACTCCTGAAATCGGTCTCCCAATCGAACCACGACGAATGCGGAGCTGCTCAGGAGGCAGCGATGCCAAGCGGGCAGTGGCCTCCGACTGGCCGTACATGACATGAAAAGACGCCGGTCGAATGCGGTTCTCGATTTCCGTTGCCAAATCGTAGCGCAATCCGCCACCAGCGACCGTCATGTATCTTAGTGCTGGAAGGGGCAGCTCCCCAAGATGCCCATACTTCAATAACATGCTGTACACTTCGGGCACCGCAGAGAAGCTCGTGGCTTCCAACCGGCGCAACGCTTCGACAATCGAAGATGGGAATGTCAATCGGTCGATGAGGAGCGTAGCACCCGACAGAATATGAGTTTGTAAAATTGAGTTGCCGAATGCGTGACAGAATGGAAGCACAGCCAGTGCACGGTCATCCGCGCAAATAGGCAGTCCGCGCAGGATCGAGTCGGCGTTGGCCAGCAGGTTGCGGTGGCTGAGCATGACCCCTTTGGGCATGCCCATGGATCCCGAGGTGAAGAGCAGCATTGCTAGATCTCGGTCTCGCCGGACTGGAGGAGAAAACGAAATCTTTTCGTTGCTATTCTCGGGCAAGGCCAACGTTGTGGCTGGCGAATGGGCTTCCTGCGAGTTGAAATCGGAGAGTCGGGTGATCAGTATTTCTGGCTTGCACGATCCGAGAATTTGTCGTCGACGGTGTTCTTCCAGCGAAATAGGCAACGGCACTACAACGCAGTCAGCGAGTAGCGTACCGTAAAAAGCCGCCAGGTATTCCGGCGAATTGGAAAGCTGCAGAGCCACGCGCGCTCCCAGCACGTGCCGGAGACGGGCACGCAAGCATCCACCCACGCAATTCGCCGCGCGGCGGATCCAGTCGTAGGAGAAAACGTCCCTATTTGCGGCAACCGCAGGATGATCCGCACGGGCACGGGCGACGTTTAAAAAAGCGGTTCCCAAATTGGCTACAGCCAACGGACTGGGCGCACGGTAATCTGAAACATCGTGAGCAGTGGTCGCGCCCAGGGCTTCATGGGTTCCAACTTGTAACAGGAGAACTTCCATACTACTTCCCCAACTCGACCGCCGTTCGTGGGTTCGAATTTTCAAGCCCCGTCTATTGCATTTCAGAAGCCAGAACTTCAAGCGCGAAAATCATCGCCGTTTCGGCGTAAAGGTAGAGTTCAATAAATCCCCGGAATAAGCCGATGTGTACGAGCCATGTAGGCGCGGTACTCGTCTCCGAAAGTCTCCAGCATCATCCGTTCCTCGTGGCCGACGCGGGCGAAAAATAACGTACCGAAACCGACAAGGCCCGATAAACCTGCGATCCAGTTTGGCAGCAGGAGCGCCTGCGAGATTGCCCACAGCCAAAATGCAGCATACATCGGGTGACGCAGTCTTTTGTAGATTCCGCAGGTGATCAAAGTGTGCTGGTCACGGATCTCGAGTGTAATCGACCAGGCACGACCTAAATCGCGATGCGTACGGTAGAGTAGAGCCATGGCGGCGATTAATACGAGCGTGCCAAGCCAGGCTTGGGCTGGATGGAATGTATAGCTTGCAAACTTGGGTTGCTCCGTGAGCACGTAGATCAACGGGATTACAAACAGGCCACCGTAGGAAATCAGCATCAACGTTCTTTCCCGAATGTGATCGCGGCGGTCTGCAACTGCGGTCTTGCGCGCGCGGCATTGGTGCGGATAGCGGATAATGTAATACGCCACACATCCGAGGCTCCAGATTAATTTGGCGATGAAAAGAGTCATCGGCGCACTCAACATTTGCGTCATGCAATCTAGCCATTAGATTCTCATGACATAGCATGGCGGAACCAATTGACGCATCGGAAAGACGTGATTGCTGTTGATTAGCTTCGATTACATGAAATAAATAGATTTATTGTTCTTCGGGCGCCGCTAACGGGGGGACAAGATCTTGCGCAGGTCATTGCTATTTGCGTTTGCTGGTTTGTCAGTGTGGTCCAAAAGGTTCCATATTGGGTCGTCGGTAAGGTCAGCGCCCGAAGCCTACTCTGATTGCTCCGCAAGGCGCGCGTAAGCCTCAGCCAAATTCTCGCATCCCGCTTCAGAATGGGGCTAGTTTCATTCCAGGCT
>Ga0126375_10000052_pt1 | contig 22879 bp, 24 predicted proteins | sample PanSoiMetPlot_14_FD_109577 | JGI IMG/M metagenome (GOLD analysis project Ga0126375, IMG submission 109577) | Tropical forest soil microbial communities from Panama - MetaG Plot_14 | ecosystem: Environmental > Terrestrial > Soil > Tropical forest | place: Panama | collected 2016-02-17 | reverse complement strand
TCCAGCAACGCTCGCATGGTGCTGAACGAGTTCGTCTATGACCCGAACAGCAAATCGAATTCGACCTTGATCAACCTGACCAAAGGGACATTCACTTTCGTTGCGGGCCAGGTGGCGAAAACAGGCGATATGAAAGTCGAGACCCCGGTCGCGACGATGGGAATTCGCGGCACCACGCCGCATGTTGAAATCTCGGACAACGGGACCGTCGCATTTTCCACCTTGGTTGAAGAAGGCAGGGGCAGGGCCCCGGGAAAGCGTGCGGCGACCGGCAACCAGCGTCAGGCCAATTCTGGGTCATCGCCGCCCGCGTTCGCCGGATCGGATCTCGACAAGAATCTCACCATCAAGCTCAAGGTCTGCAAGAATTGCTAGGCTGATGTTCGTCGATCCTGCGGTGCAACGCGTGCCGCATCGTAGGGATGATCACCCGCCTCCAACGTCTTCGACGTAACGCCTCGATGTACTCCATGTATCCGAGCAAGACAGCCAGCGGGTTCGGTGTCGAAGCGGCGACACACGTCGTCGTTTCGACCCTTACGCTGCTGCTATTGCTCGGGGCGCCGGCGGCGGCGCAGAACCCAGCGAGACTTAATAACATCAAGTTGTGCAATGGTGCGGGTCGCGCGCAGCTCGATCCCAGGATCGAGGGCTGCACGGCTCTGATCGATTCGGGAGGCGAGGGGCGGCAGGTTCTGACCATCGCCCATAACAATCGTGGTAATGCCTACGCGGCGAAGGGCGAATACGACCGCGCGATCCGGGATTTCGATGAATCGATCAAGCTCAATCCCAGCTACGCCAAAGCGTTCAACAATCGTGGCGTGGCTTATCGGAAGAGCGGCGAGCATGACCGCGCGATCGCCGACTTCGACAGCGCAATCAAGCTCGCTCCCAACTATGCCGTCGCGTTCGCGAACCGTGGCGAAACCTACCAAAGAAAAGGCGAGTACGAACTCGCTACTCGGGACTATGACGAGGCGATCCGGCATGAGCCCAACCTGCAAGCGGCTTGGAATGGGCGCTGTTGGACCCGCGCTATCAGCGGCGAACTGCAGGCGGCGCTGGCGGACTGTAACCAGGCGCTTCGATTGACGCCAAACGACGCGGCGACGTTCGACTCTCGCGGGCTGATTTACCTGAAGATGGGACAATTCGACGCCGCGGTAGACGACTATGCCTCGGCGCTGCGGTTCGATCCGAAGGCGGCGAGTTCGCTCTATGGACGCGGGCTCGCCAAGCTAAAAAAAGGTGACGCCAACGGCGGCGACGCCGATGTTGCGGCGGCAAAGGCAATTGAGGCGACGATCGCGGATGATTATGCGCGCTACGGAATACGTTAGAACTAGCGGCGGCTTCGCGACATGGCGCATTGTCGCAAACACTCATCGACGATTGAAAACTGTGTGTCGGACATCCGCCAGTTAGACTGCGATAGCGGCCAATCTGACAACGTCAACTTCAAGCAACATTTTCGACGCCGCGATCGGGTCTCCTCTTGCAGCTGACCGCGCGACCGCGGGCGATCCGGTTCGATTCATTCAGAATCCATTCATTTCAGTTCCTTAAAAAAAGGTTATCTACGTGGACCTTAACCCAGGTGCAAAGCGTTGGCGGGAAAGTAGCTCGCAATCGTTCGGGGATCATTGCCGCGACACTGACCGGCATACCGAGTGCGAGGACATTTCGCTATGGCCAAGCTTGCCGCCGCGGCGCGGTCTTTTTTGCTGGTTGGGATCGTCTGTTGCGGCCCCGTCGGCCCAAGTGCACACCCGCTGGAATCGTCTCCGGGTGCCGAAGCTTTGGCTGGCGCGACACCGAGTGGTCAACCGATCGCGGTCGTGCCCGCAAAGAATCAGAAGAACTTCGATCTGCCGCGGCTCACGCTGCTCACACCGCAAGAGGGTGATCGCGATCAATACGTGACAGGTCCTTCAGAGCCTTTTGCCGGCGACCTGTTGATCGCTCCCGTGAGCGATCTGTCGGCAAAGTGGACAGAGCTCCAGGTTCGTATCTCGTCCGAGCAGGAGACACTTGTCGCTTGTCAATCTGACTGGGACAGCTGCCCGGCGGCCGCACGTCGATTCATGGCGATCATTGAACTTGCGCGGCAACGCGAAGGCCGCGCGCGGCTCGGGGAGATTAATCGTGCGGTGAACCTGAGCATCAAGCCCGTGAGCGATTGGGAGCTGTACGGCGTTGACGATTTCTGGTCGGCGCCGCTGGCGACCTTCAGCATCGGAGCGGGCGACTGTGAAGACTATGCGATTGCAAAATATGTCGCATTCCGTGAATCTGGAATTGCGCCTGATGACCTGCGCCTCGTAATTCTCCACGACCTGAAGCGCAACACCAATCACGCGGTTCTCGCGGTCCGCCAAGACCAAGAATGGCTCATTTTGGACAATCGGACGCTCATCATCGTCAATGCCGAGGAGGCTCGACATTATCATCCGCTGATGGTGTTCGATCATCGGGGTGCCAGGGCGTTTGGAACAGTTGCCCTTCTCCGCTGAACCTTGCCGCCAGCCAAACAAGCTATCGGCGGCCGCTTCACTTGCGTGCAGCCGTCCGCCGCCAAGCCAATTTCGATGTGTCGCCTGATCTCATTTCTCATTTTTCTTGGCAGCCGCCGCGAGCTCGAGCTTATTCTGTTCGATGATCCCCTCAAGACGCGCGATGTTCTGAAGAAGGCGCTCGCTGGTGAGGCGCAGAAAGTAGTATCCGAACTCTGGATTCTGGAAATAAATCTCGAGCAGCTTTTCATAGCTGATGGTCAGGACTTCCCCATCCTCTATGCATTCGACTGTCTGCGTCCGTTTATTGTTCGGTGAGAGAAAGCCCAGCTCGCCTACAATGCGTCCGGCCGGAAGCTCGACGCTAATTTCTTTCACCAGACATTTTCCCGTGACGATGAAAAGCATCTCATTGGCCGTTTCACCTTTGCGGAACAGTATATCGTTCTTGCGATATTTGCGTCGTGTCATGAATGGTTTGAGCCAGTCCATCGACAGATCGCCTTGCGCCGAAATCCGCGCCTTCTTTATGAGTTTGAGCATCTGGTAGAGGCGGACAACGTTGATGGGCAGCAACAGAATATACAGAATAAACGTTGTGACCGAATTGGCGAGCACCGCGTAAGCCACGAAGAACAGGTCGCTGATGATAGCGGAGACACGCAACGGCACGATTGTCCGCATCAATAGTGTAGCGACAAAGAAGATCGCTCCGAACAGAGCGAGCACGTTTGCAATGTTGATGCTTGCCAGCGCAAAAGCTTCAAAACGAGATAGCATTGCCTCGAGCGTGAGTCTGCTGGGATCGATGCCGAGCGAAATCAGCCAACCCGGGATCTGGCTACTCTCCGCCAATACGCCGGCTGGAAGATCTGCCATTGTCGCCGGACAGAGCATGCCGATATTCATCGCACTCACCAGACTGCTATCGTGTTCGCGGATCACCCGGTAATTCAGCGACAAGGAATTCCCGATTGCGCTGGCCGCCCTCCTGTCCCGGACGGTTTTCGGATCGGTCGCGAGCGGCGGCAATACTGCCGACAAGGAGACCCATTGAGCTCGCGACAGGCCGGCGCCCATCGGTAGCAGTCGCACTCAGCACGACAAATCCCTCACGGTGCTTGTTTGGCGCGAGCAGAATCGCCTACCGCTGCGACAAGTCGTGGATGATCATGGCGACTGCGGAGAGAAAACGCGGAACCATGCGCCAATGCTCTTGACCGCCGGGAGTTGAATCAGTTCGGCGGTCTGCTGCTTCGCCAAGGGTGCCCGAATGTAGCTCAAGGCTACCGCCTCTTTGACGACCGACTTTAGACCGACGATGCTGTCGGGCGATAGCAACTTCTTCGTAAAGAACTCATCACGGAGGCGGCGGGCGAGCGTTTCGGATACTCCGGCAAACTCGGCGTAACTCTTGAGTGCAGCCGGGTCTGAATACATCCACTCGAGGGTTTCTCGATAGGCACCCATGAAACGAGCAAGAGCATCTTTGCGTTTCTGCAAGGTGTCGGTATTCACGACCACGACACGAACGGTCTTGTCTCGGATGGTCGGCACGTCGTTTGCGCGCGCGACAATGCGAATCTGCCCGCCTTCGATTGCATCTATGCCAAACGGGGGGGTTGCCCAGCCGACGTCGAGTTGACCCGACATAACTGAATCGAACGTGGCCGCGGCACCGTTCTTCGATATCGGCGTTGCCCTGACCCCGTATTGCTTCATGAGGTCGAACACATCGTATCGGCCAGTATCGCCGCTGTTCGGATGACCGATCGTTCTGCCATTGATGTCTTTGATTGTCTTAATCGAGGAGTTCGCGGCCACGTACCAGTAGTTGGCGGAGCCCGTCAGGCTGGCACCGATGATCCGTATGGCAGCGCCTCTGACGTACGCGCGCAACACGCCCATCAGACCTACTGGCAGGCCCACATCGGCCTTGCCTGAGGCCACGGGGAGCTCGGCCTCGCCCGCATCTTCAACATAGAGCAAATCGAGCACGATGCCGTGCTTCTTGAAAATGCCGGCTGACTGACCAAGTTGCGGCGCTGCGGAATCCCAAGCCCCACGTTGCGCAACCGCAAGTCTTAGTACCTCATCAGCCGAGGCCTCAGGCATCAATGCAAAGAGGCCGGCGGCGGCGACGGCATATGTCACACATCGGATTCGTTGCACCGCTTGCTCCAGTTTTCTCGATAGGAATAGCACAGCTCGCGAACGATGTCCCGTACAACACTGTTTCGTCGCTCTCTCTGGAACGAACTCGTGTGTTGATGTCGATGTCTCGTACATGCAATTTTTGTCAGTGTCGAACCACGCGACACATCGAAGCAAGGAATAAGCCAATCCACTCGGATCATGATCGCGACTTGAGCACAACCAACACTAACGCTCTCGGCAGGAGCTTAGACGTATCGAGCAATGATGCGTGTGAGCTAATTCACATATTAGTCGACGGGCTCGCTCGGATAGCCGTAGCCGGCAGCGGCCAACAAGGTTTGCGGAACCGAAGCTGCGGTCAGGGATCTCAATGGACGCCCCACGCCAGCCGATACTCGGCTGCCAGCCTCATCGAAGAGATCACGGCGTGCAAACATGTCTGCGGCCTCCTTTGCGCGTGCGTGGCGGTCGAGGCGGAAGAACGGCTCGATCGCAGCGACTTTGCCGTTGTGCCCGACTGGGTGTACATGATGCTCTCGGCCGACGAGGTCTGTGCGCCGCTTGGCCAACCGGCCGTCCCGTAGCCTCCGGCAGGGTTGCCGCTTGACGGAGGCTCGCTGGCGGATACATGGTTGCGAGCAGCAGATAAGGTCTGTTCCTTGGGGTTGTGAGACCGGGGTCATGGCGCTCGAAAAAGGGACTTTAAAGGAGGCTCGTCATCTCCTCGGGAATTGTCATTTGTTCGGCGGTTTGAACGCTGATGAACGTGCAGCGATTGCCGACCGAGCGCGCATTCGCTCCTACGATGCGGGCGAGACTGTCTTCGCGATCGGATCACCTGGAAGTCAAATGATGGCGCTGCTCAGCGGAGCGATACGGATCAGCGTACCGTCCGCGGATGGCAAGGAGTTGTTGCTCACGATCATTCAGCCCGGAGAAGTGTTCGGCGAACTTGCAGTTTTGGACGGGAAGGAACGATCAGCCGATGCTGTTGCAGAGACAGCATGCACGTTAGCGGTTTTGGATCGCAATGATATTCTGTCGTTCTTCGAGCGAAACCCTTCGGCTTGGCCCAAACTCGTCGAAATCCTGTGTGACCGGCTACGGCGCACCGATCAAGCTTTCGCCGAAGTTGCCCTGATGCAGCTTTCTGTCAGGCTGGCCAAAGCGATGCTGCGAATTCTAAATGGTCAGATCAACTCGGCGGTGACAAAAACGACGAAAATTCAATTCAGTCAACGCGAATTGGCGAATATGGTGGGCGGCGCCAGGGAAAGCGTGAACAGGTGTCTTAGCAAGTGGCAGCGGAATGGGGTTATTCAAATTGTAGAGGGTTCGATTACGGTCACCGATAGGACCGCTCTGGAAAAAATTGCCGACGCCCTAGGCGACCAGGATGCGGAGCCGCGACGTGCGCGGGTTCGCCCCTCGACCTCTCGACGCCAATAGTTCACTGGCAAAGCACCTGCCAGGCCAGCGACCATCCGGCCATGGACTGCAAGAGGCTATGGGCGCGGCCTTACCGCCATGATTCCGATTCCGCAGACGGCGATTTGGCAATGACCGCGGTTGCGCCCAGCGTTGCTTAAACGCTGAAGCTGTCTAACTCGTCAATCTGCCTGTGACATAGGTCACAGGCACGTGCGGACCGCATGTTATAGAGTAGGTACTCCGGTGGTGGCACAATCATACTCGGCTTCCGACGGCTAATTGATCGCATCTATGCTTGCTCCGCGCATGCGGTCGTCGGTTCCATACTGCGAGCTCGAAGTGGGCGGTCAAAAGGGGCACGGAATGGTCAGGGTTGAGGCTCCCCGCGCCGCGGCAGCTAAACGGCCCGATGACTCCGCGTTTACCCGCTCCAGTGGCGCTCAAGAGGTGCGGTCGACCGCTGCCCGGTTCGGTGCGCAAGTGTTAGCTGACGGTGACGGTTCCTTGGCCGGAGGCTCTTGCCTTCGGCATCATGCTACTGAATTGCCAGGCTGCACTTCATGATCACTGTTCCTGAGTTGGCTGCCGAAGCATTGGGCTCCTTCCTGGCGTCCGATATGAAGCGCAGATTCGGTTCTTCGCACGCCCGTCTAACCGAACTCATTCCATCCGTTGCCCGGCTTGCGCTCGAATGCATTGGCAACAGTGACGCGCTTTACCACAATGTCGAGCACACAATGCTTGTGACCCTGGTTGGCCATGACATCATGAGGGGCCGGGCGCTGCTCACCCCCACGCTGCCCGGCGACTACGCACATTTCATCGTGGCGTGCCTTATGCATGACATTGGTTACGTTCGCGGCATCCTCACAGGGGACGGGGATGACAGAGTCGTTATCGACGCGAGAGGAGGCAAAGCGTGTCTGCCGCGCGGATCCTCCGATGCGGCCCTTGCGCCTTACCACGTCGATCGCTCGAAGCTGTTCGTACTGACCCGGATTGAGGCGATCGAGGGCCTCGAAGCCGAGCGGATCGCTCGCGCCATCGAATTCACGCGATTTCCAGTTTCTACTGCTAACGAAGATGAAACAGAGGAAGAAGGGGCGTTGCTGCGGGCTGCCGACATGATTGGTCAGCTCGGTGATCCACGCTACCTGCGCAAAGCCAATGCGCTCTACCATGAATTCGAAGAGGTCGGGATGAACAAGCAGTTTGGCTATGCTACGCCCGCGGATCTGGTCGATCTATATTCAGAATTCTACTGGAATAGCATCTCCCCACACGTTCAGACTGCGGTCCGCTATCTGAACGTGACTTCGAGCGGACGGCAGTGGATTGCAAACCTTTACGGCAACGTCTTTCGGGCTGAACGCGAGGGGCCTGTCGGTCTGCAGCAATAGATTACGTAAGTCCTGGTCGCCTGCGTGAAGGACGGCACCTCTCGTCAATCGCGAGCATGACGTTGTCATCATTGTTCTCCGAGCCGATTCGGAGGCCAGATTGACGTCAAGCGGCTATCTTGGTCGCGATCAAAACAATCGCGCGAAAAATGAAAACAGCTATTAGGCATGTGATGGAGAGCGAATCTTTGTGTTCCAAGGCCACAACCTGTGAGAACGGAAATTCGGGCATCCTATCGTTGTTCCGGTCCCGCCGCAGTTCTTGCAGTCGCGCTGGCCAGACTTACCCGTTCCGTAGCAGCGCGCGCACAAAATGGAGCGCAGGTGGGTGCCGCACTTAGGGCAAGGATCTCCCTGTTTCGTTGTGTTGCGCATCGCAATGTCCCCGTTTTGAAGAGCCGGTTATCCGAGTTGACCACACATGTGCCAGGCCGTGTGTGAGCCTTCTCACAAACAGATCCGTCTTCTCGCTAGCCCCCTGCGCCAGCAAGATCCGACGGGTTGCTCTTCCGTGAACCAGCGCCGCTCCGTCCATCTGGCGCCAAAGATGAATGCGAGCCATCTCGGAGAACCTCTCGGCACTCAGGTCTTCGGCGCCATCTCCGCTGCGCAGATGTGGCCTTTTGGCGTTCACTCGCGGAACGTGCTCCGGGTCGCACGTCGGACAGGGATCGTCCTTTTTCACCCGCCGCACCGTCACGCCACGTTCTTACGAAGGCGGCCGCGGCCATCGGCCCCGCGGTGGTGCGCCTGCTCGCGCTGTGAGGCGGATTGAATTGCAACGGAGAAAGAAAGGCCCCGGGGGGAGGAAGTGCCCGGGGCATGGCGACCGTCTTAAGCTGTGGGGAGGCTCAATCGGGCCGCCGGGAAATTTCATCGCAGCTGGTCCAAGTACCGCGATGCTTGGTGGTCCGCAACGAGGGCGCCTTACGCAGGAATGTACGCCCACGACAACATGAACAGCGTGACTAGCGCTGAATGGATCACGATCCACTTGCCATCCGAAGTTAAGGTCATGGCGGCCCTCCATCCAATCGGTATGACTGGAATGTACCAAGTGAATGCCGCATCGCGTGTGATCTGGGTCACTGGCAACCAAAATTTCGGCAGCCTTTCCTCAGGCTATCGGTGCGCCCGCGAGCCTGCTTCGGGAGTGTTGGCGCAAGCATCAGAATCTGCTAGGTAATTTTGCCTTGGGGCCGATCCTTACACAGCGCTCACACATCGCAGATGGGTGGAATTGCCGTGTCCCTATGGGCCCCGTGAGGCGCGAGTGCCTAGACCGAGCGCTCTCTTTGGCGAAGCGCACCTACGGCAGATTCTGTCATCTTATGCGGTGTACAATAATGAAGTGCGCACTCACATGGCGTTGAGGAAAGATGCGCCGCTGGGGCGGCGCGTTCAGCAATCTGGCGTCAGGCTAATGATGTCGAGGGGAGAGCGCAATAATTGCACAGTCGCCATCAGCACGTGCCGTAGTTATTTAACTCTCTTCCATACCGCAACAGTCCGAGCATCCTGTCCATCCTTTGGGCTCCTACTGATAGCGGTCGTGATGGTCAACGTATCGCCATCGAGTTTGTAAAACCGTACCTGCTCGGTTCCTGTCCAATTTTGATTCGAGGAGAATTCGATATGATGGGTGATCTTATCACCTGCCATCGTGTAAGTGCCGGCGTATCCTATCGTTGTGCCGATCTTTATTTTTCTATCGTTCGGCGGCACGGGACCACCCGGCCACATGCGGTCGTCTATTGTTAGGATTGCGTGCATGCGACCTTCCGGCAAATAGCTAATGTAGCCATCGGGCTTTTCACCAAATTCGTTGTTGCGCTGACCTGTGGCAATCACTTCCCGCACAAATGATTGAAGTCTCCATGTGCCCAGAATGGAAGTCTCCGCCGCTGATGCAGGAAAGGACAGAATAAGAAATAGACAGATCAACCTTGCGGCGTGCCTCTTCATGGGGTTCACCTCTTCGATAGGCCGGAGCACAAGAAACCAGCTGCACGATAGCAGATTGATATCAATCCTGCGCAGGAACGCCAGCGCTAACGAGGGCGGGTTCGCAGCGAGGGGCAGCGCCGTGAGGCGCCGGCGGATGGCATCTGTTTCATCCCCGCAGGCGTCGGTCGAAAGGACCGATTTGGCCACCTGAGACATGTCACAGCCAAGGGCTGCCATCCCGTGTAACCCAATTCACATACGACCGAGGTGCGACAACGTAGATTCTCCCTTGAGCCGACCTGGTATTCGGCGCTTGGGGGTAGGCAGATGAGCCGACACGAGTTGATCACCATGTTGGGCGGCGCGGTGGCCGCATGGCCGGCCGCCGCGCGCGCGCGACAGGACGGGCGCAGGTGGTGCATTAGCGCGCTCGCGCGCTGCAAAAGCGCCATCGGTCGGAAGGGTTTGCTCGTCGCCGAGACCATACCCGCCGACCGCACGCAGGAAACCCGAGTCCTCCTCCTCGCGCGGCTTCAAGACCTCTTCGCCGGCACAATTTGCAGCGTTCTGTCGGTCGCCTATTGCCTGTCTTTCGCGACGTTGATTTTTTCCGGCCCGCTGTCGGGATGGCTTGGATATGGGATTGCGATTGGTCTACTTTCCACTTCGATCGGAGCGTTGGTGATCGGGCTGCGCAGCACGCTGCCCATTGCGATAGCTGGGCCCGACAGCCCGACCTCTGCGGTCCTGGCGGTGCTCGTTGCCGATTTTGTCCGTCGGCTGGTCGCCCAGGGTGCTAGCAACGATCTTCTGAAGCACGCAGTCATGCTCATGGCCCTTGTCACGGCCCTGACCGGAGCAGTGCTTCTTCTGCTTGGAATGACGCGGGCGGGGCGGGCGATCCGCTTCGTCCCCTATCCCGTCATCGGCGGGTTCCTCGGAGCGACCGGCTGGTTGATCGTCGCCGGTGGCGCGCAAGTGACGAGCGGCCAGCATTTCGCCATCGATAGCGCGGGTGCGCTGTTCAATTCATCGGCCGCTGCCAAGCTGCTGGCAGCCGCGGCGGTCGCGATCACACTGTTTCTCGGCCGGCGTTGGCTCCGCAACTCTTTCGCGCTGCCGGCCCTGCTATTGAGCGCCGTGGTGGTGGTCCACCTAGCGCTGTTGTCATTCGGTATTCCGCTGGGCGACGCACAGGCAAGCGGCTGGATGTTTGGACCGCAATCGGACGCCGGGCTTGCAGCGCCCTGGCATGGCGACGAGTTGCGTCGATTTCCCTGGGAGATGCTTCCCTCGCTGTCCGGCGACATCCTCTCGGTCGTGTTCGTGGTCGCCATCACGCTCTTGCTCAATACCACCGGGATCGAGCTTGCTGCGCGGCGGGAGGCGGATCTCGACCGGGAGCTCAAATCCCACGGTATCGCTAATCTCGCCATTGCGGCGCTGGGTGGCTACATCAGCGTCACTTCGCTGAGCCGGACGACGGTCAACTACCTGGCCGGCGCGACCGGCCGCATCTCGGCCATGACGGTGGCTGCGATTTCGGCAGCGGTCATTGCGGTCGATTCGAGCTTTCTCGGTTACGTGCCCAAATGCGTATTGGGAGGGCTGCTGTTCTACCTGGGGGCCGATCTACTCTATAGATGGCTTGTCGATTCGTCGCGCCGACTTGCGGTTCCCGAATATCTGTCCCTGCTCGCGATCGCGTTCATCATCATCAAGTGGGGCTTCGTCGCCGGGCTCTTGATCGGCGTTGTGATCGGCTGTGCCACGTTCGCATTCAGTGCCAGCCGGGTTCCGGTGATCAAATTCAGCTTTGACGGCTCCGAGTATCGCTCTTCACTCGATCGCCGGCCCGAGGAACTCGCGGTGCTGACAGATCACGGTGATGAACTTCAAGGCATCAGCCTACAGGGCTATCTGTTCTTCGGCTCGGCCAGCCGGCTGCATGAGCACATCAAGGCATTGCTCGCAGCACGGCCGCGTTGTCGCTTTCTGTTGTTCGATCTGCGGCTGGTGACCGGAATCGATTCGTCGGCCACCAACAGCTTCAGGCAGATCAAGCAGGTGGCGGATGGTTACGGAACACGGCTGGCGCTGGTGAACATGACGCGCGAGATCGAGAGCACCTTCCGGGTTACCGGCGTGATCTCGGACGACGGCGTCCTGCTGATGAGCGACCTCGATCACGCGCTCGAGCAGTGCGAGAACGCGATCATCAATGCGCATCATGCGCCCGGAAGCGAGGCCAGGTCGCTGCTTGCGTGGCTGGTTCAGATGGTCGGCGCCGAGCACGCCTATCATCTGGCAAAGGAGTGCCACCGGCTCGAGGTCGCCGCTGGAGAAATCATCGTTCGCCAGGGTGACACTGCCGACGCCATGCATTTTATCCTGGAGGGTCGCGTCAGCGTCGTTGTGAACGGAGGCAACAGGCCCAAGGTTCGCGTGCGTAGCCTCGGACCGCATACCACGATCGGCGAAATGGGCCTCATCGCCGGTCAGGCGCGCAGCGCGACGATCGAGGCCGAGGTAGATAGCGTCCTGTACGTTCTCAAAGCCGATGCATTCGAACGTGTTCGAAGGACGAATCCAGCGCTGTTGCAGGCTTTGCTCGCCTACGTGGTCACGGTGATGACCGAACGGCTTAGCTTCGCCAACCGGGCTATCGAAGTCTTGCAGCGATAGTCAAAGGCAGGCCCATCGGTGGGCATACGAGGATGACCGACACCTGTGACGCATCCCACAGCTGTCAAAAGATTTCTCCCTTCGCCTAGCCCGGTCGCGCGCGGAGCGGTACGCAGATATGGATTAAAGAATTTTCTGAGCACCTGTGAAATGCGTCACAGGTGTGCGTCGTCTCCGTGGGCTAGTCGTACGTACCGACACCAGCCTATGAGGAACGCCATGACCGCCTATGCCAATGCAAAATCCCACCTCACGCGCCGTACGCTTGCCGTCGCTGTGGTCGCAGTGGTCGCCGTCGCAGGGTCGGTTTGGGCCAATAGCAACGGGCAGCCGGCTGGCCCCGCTCCTGGAAGCGCCAGAATCGACATCGCGGCTCTGCTCTCAAACGCCGACATCGCCAACTTCCCGGTGCTCAACGTCGAGCAGCCGTTCTGAACGTGTGCTCCAAGAGAAAGTGAAGTCCAATGGTTGCCTTGATTCGCGCCACGGATCGGTTTTTCGACAGCATGGACGAGGCCATGAAAGCCGGAATCGGAGCTGCCGCCTGCAGCGCTCTCATTCTGGCTGTTGTCTTTCTGGCGGTCAGCATCGGATAAGCGATCCAGTCCTCGTGTTCGCCACCCATGTCCGCTGTGATGACGTCCGCGGCCGGGAAGGGGAAACGAGAATCTGAGAAACGGCCCAAGGAGGGTTCCGCGGGGGCCCCGCCCATTGGGCTGGTCTATGCGCCCATCTCGGGGAAAGCTTAGTCAGATCAAAACTTGTCCCACCCCGTCTGCGAGGTCCGCCGAGGACTAAAAACCAACAGAATCAAGCGTTTCCTCGAATCCCCGACGTTCACCGCAGGACAGGGATCGAAAATCTTTGGCAGCTGTGACTTTCGTCACAGGTACCCAAAGTCCTCCGCGGGGTAATGTCCACCAGGGACCCGCCCAGGGGGGACAAATGGCCAATGACTTTCTCGGACTGTTTCGTAGCGAGACTGATGTCGTCACCCTCCAGCCTGGGCAGGAGCTTTTTAAGAAGGGCGATGTTGGACGTCACATGTACGTCGTGAAATCTGGGGAGGTGCAGGTCATCGACGGCAATCACGTTTTCGAGACTGTGTCCGCGGGCGGAATTTTGGGCGAAATGGCTTTGATCAGCGAACATACGCGGAGCGCTAGCGCCCGCGCGATCAGTGAGAGTGTTGTCGTTCCAGTTGACGAGAAGCGCTTCTTGTTTCTTGTGCAGCAAACGCCTTTTTTCGCATTCGGCGTAATGCGTGTCATGAGTGCTCGTCTGAGGACGATGAACGATCGGCTCACTTCTCTGCCCGATAAATAGTTTCTTGGTCCTGTCCCTGTCGGAAACTTACGCTCGAACATACTTGTGGTGAAGCCCACCCAGGACCGGCACGGCCAACGTTTGACCGATGGCCTGGACGGCGCGGGATCGGCGTATCCTTCTCCAGTGATAAATGCGTGCGGGCCTCATTGTAATAGCCTCGATACGTCCCGAGCAGGTGACGAAGGTGCCGCTCGCCAAACACAACAACATGGTCAAGACAATCCCGCCGGATCTATCCGATGAGCCGCTCCGCACATCCGTTCTGCCACGGCGACCGCACTGCAATCGGCCGATCACGGATACCCATCGCTCGCAGCCGGCTGAGAAGGGCTTGGCCATAGGCGCGATCACGGTCACGAATAATGTAGCGCGGCGTCCGCTGCCACCCGTATGCCTCGGTCAGTTGCCGGGCAATCCATTCCGCCGTCGGGCGCGCCGTGACGCCTACCCACAGAAGCTCGCGACGACCGCCAGTCGATAGAGGCCAACAAACAACAGCCGGTCTATCGTGCTGAGGGCCACCCGCCTCGACAGCTGCGCCGCAGAACGTTGAGCTGATGCCGAAGCACCAGGATTTCGGCTTCCAACGCAGCACGCGATCGGAACAACCCGGTCAAGGTGCACCAGATCAATCTGCAAAGATCGCCCATCGATCGAACTATCGACCGATTCGCCAGCGTCAGTCGGCTGCTTTGGGTTTGCGGTATGGACAGGGGGCCGCAGTAATCGCCCTTCCAATATAGCCTTTGCGGCGCAGCCCTCAGCGGCGCCGTTCTTAGCCCTGGCGCTACTGCTTCGTCGTGGGCTCGCCCGCAATCACCGTGAGCTGCGTCGGCGCCCGCTTGAACGGTTCCCAGGTCTGTGTGCGACCGTCTACGTCGGTGGCCACCACTTTGTAGACCAAAGACCCGGTTGGGTAGTCCGCCGGGATTACCCAATGCAATGACCAAAAGAAATCGGTGGCCGTACCCCGCGGCGGGTGTCCGCCGAATTTTGCGTTGAATTTCTGGCCATCGGACAATTCGACGATCACGCTCTTGAGCGTTTTGTCATCCATCTGCTGGCCGGTTTGGTCGAGCACGCGGATGCGCCAGGCCACCGCCTCTTTGCGCTTGAACTGGTTCGCCAACACGCAGAATGGGCCAGCTTGGCCCTCCAACGCATGGCGGACCATATCGGCTTCGAAAAAGAGCCGCTTGGCTTCTTGCGCATCAGCGATTTGGGCAGACCCGAAGCTGGCGGATATCAACAGAAAGGAAATCGTGATCGAGGTTCGCATGATCGTTTCCTTTTGTTTCTTGACAGCAGGCGCCCGAAGGTTGCGCCTCCGCATCAAGGCGATGACGAAAGTGCATGTCCCGGCCGGGATGTCTCCGGCCGGGACTGAACATGCACGCCACGACTCAATCGAGCGGCTCCACTTTCACGAGCCGGTGGTCGTGGTTGCTGCCGACCCAGAACGTCACCGGCGTGGTCGAATTGTCGACGAACACCGTGCGCATATTGGTGTCGGAAGGCATCAGGTATTGCACCGACTTGCCGGTCTTGGGGTCGTGTCGCACGACGCGGTCGGTGCTCATCGTCGAGGCCCAGAGCTCGCCGTTCTTATCGAAGTTGGCCCGGTAAGGGAACGTGTACGGCGGCAGGCTGTATTCGGCGATGTATTTTTCCGCCTTGGCGTCGAACAGCGCGGCCTTGCTGGTGCGATACTCGGTCACCAGGATGCGGTCCTGCTCGTCGATCTGCATGCGGCGCGCCCGCGCCTTCGCGGTCGGCGTGGCGTACCACGTCACTTCCTTGGTCTTCGCATCGATCTTGCCAAGATGGCCTTCGGTGAATTCGGCCATCCACAGGTTGTTCTTGGAGTCCGCGATGACCTGGTAGATGCCGGCATGCCGAACGCTGGGCGGCAGCAGGTCGGTCGGGTGGAAACGCTCCCAGGTGTTGGTCGCGAGATCGAGCCGGAAGATGTGCTGGGTGCCGACGCTCTTGGTCCACACCTTGCCGTCGACGTCGTAGCGCAGCCCGGTGAAGTTCAGCTGCACGCGGTCGTCGTTATATTCCGGCGGCAGCGGATAATAGGTGATCTCGCCGGTCTTCGGATCCAGGCAGCCCAGCGAGCCCTGGTACATCGTGTCGAACCAGATCTTGCCAGTATGATCGAACTCGATGCTGAGCAGCCCGGTAGGAGCCTTGTCCTTGAACTTCTTGATCGGGTATTCGGTGAGCTTGAGCGTCTTCGGATTGAACTTGCCGATGAACATCTCGCCGAAATCGGTGTACCAGACGTTGCCGTCCTTATCGACCAGGATGTCATGCGGTTCCGTGGTCGGCCGCACCATGTCGTACTCGGTGACGATGGCGCGGGTGTCGCGGCCCTTCGGCCGCGGCAGCGTCTTGAGCTCGTACGACCAGTGGTCGCTTGAGCTCAGATTGATGGTCGCGAGATAGTCGGCCATCTTGCGGTATTGCTCGGGCGTGCCTTGACGGTTCGGATCCAGCATGCGCTGCGGCTTGATCGGTTGGCTCACGGCGCCATAGCCCATCATGCGGGTGATCACCTGCGTCCACTCGTCGGAATCGTGGGTCGAGCGCATGATGCGCTCGAGCGTGTGACAGCCCTGGCAGTTGAGCAGCATCGCCTTCTGCTCCTCAGTGCCTGGGATGCTCATCATCCACTCGGCATTGGTGAGCTGGCTGGCGAGGTTCTTGGCTTTCTTGAGCTTGATATCGGTCGTGGCGATCTTCTCGGACTCCACCGTTGCCTTGGTCAGGGCACTGATGTCGTAGCCGACCGCGCGGATGCTGAGCCTGTATTCGCCGGGGGGCAGCCGATTCTCCGGAAAGGTATAGCGGCCCTGCTCGTCGGTGGTCACGCTGACCTCGACGATCGAGCCGGGTTTCTTGGCGGTGACGACCACACCCTCCATGTTGCCCTCGGCCTCGGAGCTGACGATGCCGGTCAGTGCCGCCTGGCCCTGCGCTGAAACCGTTTGCATCGTCGGATAAAACAGCATCGCCGCTATGCTGCCGGCGAAGCTCAACATCAGCTTGCGTTGCATCGAGTTCTCCCTAATGAAAATTTGTTTGCCGTCTCTTGAAGTTCGTTTCCCCAACGTCGTGACTGAGTCTGGCGCCAGTCGACGGATGGGGCATCCTGACTCCGCACGGATGGTGGAACAAGCCCACTCCAAGGGAATTTTGGTGGCCGGATGATCCAGATTCGGGCCCGCCTGTCCGCCAATGTCCCGAGCCGCCACACTAGGCCGATCGAATCGCTATTGCGCCGCGTCGGCTTGATAGGGCACGGTACGGAAGTCACGGGAGGGAGGAATGCAGCGATGCTCGCACGAGTGTTTTCGATGATTTTCGGCGTTGGAATTGGCTTTGCGATCGCGATCGTAACCGCTTATGCCGCCGACGACATCGAGGCAAAGGCACAGATGTGCGCTGCCTGCCACGGCCAGAATGGGGTGCCCGCCGACCCGAAGACTGTTCCGATCATTTGGGGTCAGCAGCAAAGCTATCTCGTCAAGCAGTTGCGCGACTACCGAGCCGGCGATCGCAACAACGCCATCATGACGCCTATTGCCAAAAGCCTGGCGCAGGAGGATCTTCGCAAGATCTCGGCTTATTTCGCGTCCAAGCCCTGGCCGGCGCAACCCGCATCCGGCGCTCGCCCGTCGCCGCCGCCGGGAATCGCCCAGTGCCAGCCGTGCCATCAGCCGAACTTCGAGGGTGGCATGCCGGCGCCGCGGCTGGCAGGGCTCAGCTACGAATATCTGGTCTCAACGATGCGCGCCTTCGCCGCTGATGAAAGGAGCAACAACGGCGATATGCCGAAATTCATGCAGATGCTGACGGACAGCGATCGGGATGCCATGGCGCGGTATCTATCTGCACTGTGACTGAGCCAAATTGAGCGGGGCTGCTATCGGAACTGGCGTTGTGCGGCTGCTGCTTTCGAGGGTCGCGCTGATGGCCTGCAAAAAATCAACTAGCTCATCGGCAGTGGCGCCACCCATACTCGGGATGCTGTCGTCGACGTCCAGTCCGACCGCACATCGGGCTCCGGTAAGCAAGGAGAATAGCGATGCTCTTCTTCGCAGAAGGTTTCACTTTCCGAAATTTTCTGGCTGACGCGTTCGCCGTATTCATGTTCGTCGTCTGGTTCTGGCTGCTTATTGTCGTCGCCAGCGACCTGTTCCGGCGTCATGACGTGTCCGGCTGGGTTAAGGCGATTTTGGGTCATCGCCCTGATTGTGTTTCCGTACCTTGGCATATTTGCGTACATGATCACCCAGTCGAGAGGTATGGCCGAGCGAAACAGCCAGCAAGCGCAGCAGGCTCGGGATGAGCTGCGCCGCGTGGCCGGCTTCAGCGTTGCCGACGAGATCGAGAAGCTTGACCGGCTCAAGAAATCAGGGTCGATCACCGATCAGGAGTTCACGCGCCTTCGGGCCAAGCTGGTTGCGTAACGACCGTGATTTCATGGACTCTTACATTTGAGTCGTTCCAAGCTTGATCGCTTCATCACCGTCAAGCGACGCGGCGGGCGCTACCGGTCGAACGAACATCGCATCGCACCGGGCCGATAAATGATTGAGACGAGAGCAGCGTTACGCTTGCCCGCTATGGCGAGTGGTCCGCCGAGCTTGCTGCTCTCCCGTAAACTTTCTGTTCGCGCGTTTACTGCTTGCAGTGCCCTGATAGCGGCTGCAGCAGCGACCGCTGTGCCTATCGCAAACCAAATACGACTGACGAAGGCGTGCGAATCGGGCGATAATGCAAGCGATGGGCGATCTCTGCAGGCTCGTTTGGTATATCGTGATCGGACAGTTCCGGTCGCAAGCTGCCCTGCAAGCCGAGGTACTTGTCCTTCGGCACCTGCTGCTTACACAAGCATCGAACAGAGCGCCGGCGAGGCATCGATCGCAGCTTGCACCTGGCTCAGCAAGGCGTCGCATTCTGGGCGAACCTGCGCCTGTTTCCTGCTGATCGGTCCCCAGTGCTTGCGTATGTGCCTCAGCCCTACGGCGGCAAATTCCGCGGCGAAGGCCGGACATTCTTTGGATAAGCGCTGGAACTCCTTGCCGTCCCCCGAACCGAAATTTTGCAGACTGGAGGGAGAGCAGCGCACGCCCTCCTTGAACACTTCCACAAAGCCTGACGGGTTCGCCTTGTACTGAGCAAAAATTTGCGGCAGGAGCGGGCTTGCCTCCTTGGCGTTGAAACTCGCCTGAAACAACCCTGCCTCGGCAGTATTCGCCGTGACGTTGTTTGCGGTCGTGTCGCGGCCCTCGCAGTGCTTGCCAGAACTTTCACGCATGCCAAGCCCGATCAGCAGCACAAAGAGATGGCGGAGCACGTCGGCTCCGCTGGTGTCGTTGCTCATACCGGCGGCCTTAAAGACGTCATCGTACCAAGCGAGTGCGTCATGCGCCTGATCACCGGTGTTCTTCTGGGCCATGTCGAGAGCCGCAGCATCGCCGGCTTTGAATTTGCAGTAGACCCTGCCGTAAACCAGGGCCATTCCCTTGATGTAACCCGCTGGAGCCCTGCCGCGGTCCTTCCAGTTGAAACGGGCTACAGCGCTTTCGCCTGCCATTTGCGTGATTTGATCGATCGACGAGATAGTGGGCGCTGCCGGCGGTGCGGCTGGCAAAGTATCCAGTGAAGCCCACGTGCGCGGACCGACGATTCCGTCCGGAACGAGGCCATGCTCTCGCTGGAATTGCCTGACTGCCGCCTCCATGACCGGGCCGAAAATGCCGTCCACGGTGACCTTCAGGTCCGTTTGAATCTGTCTCACTAGATCACCGCGCGCGCCGCGTCGGAGTGTTGGCCGCCCCTCAGCATCGATGTCGGGGATAACGATCGGGTCCGGCGCGGTTCCCGCTATGATGCTCGCAACTTGAGTTCGAAAGTCGACCATGTCGAATGAGGGGTCGTCCTTGCGCCCCTGAGGCAGGGCATACTCCTTATGTCCGCAGCACATGATAGCGTTGGCGCCGATCTTCTTGAGAATGGCTGCAACCCCCCGCCGGTACGCATCCAACTGCACTGCTGGCCAGGGATCGTTGGCGCTGCCGGTGTTCTCGGCCTCGATACCAATGAAGTTCGAGTTTCCTGTGCTCAGGCCCTGCCACATGCCACGACCGGCGTGATTGCACCGGCCGGCAGCGACCACAAAGAAGGTGCCGTCGCGTCCAAGACCAAGTGGCGCCAGCGGACCCGCTAGGTCCGGTCGTCCATTGGTGATAACGCCGAGGCTCGGCATGATGCCGCGCGCGGAACCCGACGTGTGGTGGCACATCACACCCTTGACGATGCCCATGTCCCCCCGTCCGCGAGTACGCCAGCCAGGCTGTTCCGCCACCTTGAGGCCGGCGTCCTCCAGAACTTCCGGGAGCCAAGTCAGTGAAAAAGCCATTTACATAGCTCCCGCGGACGCCGGCAATTCCTCGTCGTCCGTTTGTTCCGCCGCGGTGAAGTCAAGTTCGCATCCGTCGACATCATCCTCATTGTCCTGCGGCTCCTCCACAGCCGTCGCGATGCCGCCGCTCGCCGGGGGCAATTCCTCGTCTGAGGTCGCCTCGTCTTCAAGGTGTTCCATGCCGCACACGCAATCGTCTGCGTCATCGTCGTCGTCGCGGGGTACGGCGCGCGCATCGCCTTCTGTGGGCATGATGTCCTCGCATGTGCAGAGTGTGTGCTGATAATTGATCGACCGCTCATGGCACGGTGCGCTCAGGGCACAGCTTGTTACGTTGCCTCCGCAACCTTCACGATCGGACGCGGCCTGCTGGCAAGCTCTCTCTGAGGGGCTGCGCCTTTGTCTGCGCCAATCAGCACCACTGCGGGCTTTGCCGTGGCGCACCCCCCGGACACGTCCCAAGACGGCGAAACATCCGCCGCTGAGCAGGACAAAGCATGGCACCAAAGCAAAGATATGGCATTCGCTTGCCGCGCAAGTTGGGAAGATGGCAATCGCGGCCTTACGCACCTACCGACCGTAATTTCTGTCAGGGTGACGCGAACCTCTCGGACCTCCTACCGCGGAACGCGTTTCCGCCCGTTGGTGATAGCCAAGTGGGTGGTGCGGGGGCGACGCAGGTCGGACATACGGCCTCCACTTTAAGTGGGTAGAGAAGAGAAAAGCCGGGCCTTCGCGCGCAAACCTCCGGCGCCGATGAGGTGTCCGAAGGTTTTTGTTGGCCAAGTTTTCCACGATTGTACCATCCAAGAGATGAACCAGTTCGCATGCCCCCGCGACTAACGGGTGATAGCCCGTTGTGGTCTTTTGGAATCCATATGAGAACCTCACGGCATCGGGGATTATCTGCTTTGACAGGGGTTGGAACCTGCCTGGGCGTCTATGTCGTCCTTGCAATCGTCTTTCATTGGTTGATCGAGCCTACCGGCGCAAAAACCCGCGGCGTAATTGCAGACAAGCCGGCCCCCGCAATGGTAATGCAGCAACAGCCTGCCACATTTCCGGCCCCTGCCGCTCAGCTAGAACTGCCGTCTCGTTTCGTATCGAAACCCCGGCCGTTGGCGACGGCAGCCGCACCGGACGCCACCGATGTGGTGCCCAAAAAGACACCGACGAAGCGGGTAGCTCGGACTACCAATCGACAGGAACGGCCGGCGTATCGAAACCCGTGGGATTTTGCTTGGGGTGGATTCAACCGCTCTCGTCCATGGTTCTAGCCGGATTGGCAGGTGGCCGCTAACCTCGGGCCAATAGTTGGGCGGTGATCGTTTGCCGCGGTGCATAGAGGTTCATCTTCGGCTCGGTGCCGCCTCGCAAATTTCACCTTTTCAATTTCCGACCGACACAAATCGAACAGCGCCCTCATCACGACTGCAGCCATCGGCGCCTTAGAGCCTGGATCTACCGAAAACTAGATTCTGCAATATCGGTGGTGAAGCCCATCGAGAACCGATCGCGAGATGATGGCACCAAGGCTCTCGATCGCTCGATGAATGGGAGCGTCCTTGTTCAAGGCGCGATACGTCCGCGAGAATTTCGTTGGCCGCGACTATGTGGAGTTTGGCTTCTGAACAATAGCGGGCATCAGGACGACGAGGTGCGCGCCGGGATGATCGAGATCGAACGGCGCGGGCTCGATCGCTGAAATTGACTAGTTAAGAAGCCGCGGCGCGATGGTAGGAGCGTAGGGTAATCGGGTTGATTCAGCCGCGAAGCCGTCACACTAAAGTGCGTACCTGAAGCGGTGATGTCATCTGAAATGGAGGCGAATGGGGATTTCAAAATGGGTATCTTCAAGCGTGAGACCACCGGTGTGGAGCAGGTAGAAGCTGAGGTGGAAGAGGAGATCCGCGAATTTGTGGGCGGCGACGTCGCCGGCCTGCGGCAGCGCCCCGAGAATGACGGCACGATCGTGGCGGACAATCTCAGCTCGCTGCTTGAGAGCGTATCGGCGAGCTCGATCCAGAAAATCGACAGGCTCATCAGCGACCTTAAGATATTGCGCGAAAGTTTGAACGACGAGGGCAGGCGTATGGAACGCGAGATCGTCGAATTCGCGAGCTTGAACCAAGCGACCATGCAATCGACCAAGGTCATCGGAGAGAGCCTGAGCCATTGGAAGAGAGCGCCCAACGCGCCTAGCATCGACGAAGGAGCCTAGGGGCCGGGGTCGGCATTCGGGAGTCACGATCGGCGCGGGTGTCCATGGCGAATTCGTAAAACCGCGCAGAAATTAGGAATTCGCCACCCACAGGTCCGCCTTGGCCTACTTTTGGGCCTACTGCGCGGCACTCGATAAGGTTCCACACGGGATTGGCTTGGCCGCAAACCGTCGGGGACAACGGGACTGGGGGATGCCTCCGCATGACGACGAAACAAAAGACGCGCGCCGCCGCGTTTATGTTCGCAGTCGCTTTTCTTGCACATGAGGCCGTCAGCGCGCAAACCAGGGGCACGCTTGATCCGCAGCCATTGCCGGCGCTGGCGAAGCCTGACGATCCCGCCACCCCGGCCAAGGAATTATTCGGCCGCCGGCCTAGGCCGGCGCCACTCGAAGCGCGCGTCATCGGCTTTTACTCCAAGGGCTGTCTCGCCGGCGCCAAGGCGCTGCCGATCAACGGCAAGACCTGGCAAGTGATGCGGCTCTCGCGCAATCGCAACTGGGGCCATCCGAACCTGGTGCAATTCCTCGAACGGCTCGCCGACAAGGGACCCAAGGTCGGCTGGCGCGGGCTCCTCGTCGGCGACCTGTCGCAGGCGCGCGGCGGCCCGATGCTCACCGGCCACAACAGCCATCAGATCGGTCTCGACGCCGACATCTGGCTCACGCCGATGCCTGATCGCGAGCTCACCCGGCGCGAGCGCGAGGAGATGTCGGCGACCATGATGGTGGCCGCCGGTCGCAAGGACGTCGATCC
>Ga0126375_10000051_pt1 | contig 22964 bp, 16 predicted proteins | sample PanSoiMetPlot_14_FD_109577 | JGI IMG/M metagenome (GOLD analysis project Ga0126375, IMG submission 109577) | Tropical forest soil microbial communities from Panama - MetaG Plot_14 | ecosystem: Environmental > Terrestrial > Soil > Tropical forest | place: Panama | collected 2016-02-17 | reverse complement strand
TGAGTTCGTACAGACCCCGCGGTTCATCGAGACGTTTCCGGCGAGCATGACCCCGGCAGATTTTGTTGACAAACTGAATCAGAACGCCGGGAACGTGCTATCGGCGAGCGAACGCGCGACTGTGATTAACCTCTTCGGCGGCGCCGCGGATAGCGGCAACCCGACGGCCCGTGCGCAGGCCGTGCGACAAGTCACGGACGACCCGGATCTTTACAACGCCGAGTTCACCCGGGCTTTCGTGATGGCCGAATACTTTGGTTACTTGCGGCGAAACCCCAACGATGCACCGGACACGGACTATTCGGGCTTTGACTTTTGGCTGCAGAAGCTGAACCGATTCCACGGTAATTATATCGATGCGGAAATGGTTAAAGCTTTCATCAGCTCAATTGAATATCAGCAGCGGTTTGGACCGTGAGTCGTCGTGGCGGCGCGCGAAATACAACGTCCAGCCGAAACACGGATGATAACGGGTCCAGTTCCAGTGCTGCCCTTCTCTTCGCGACTGCCTCGACGGAGTCGGAGATGTGTACTGGTAGACGGACCCCATATCACACTGTTTTAGCCTTTCGTAACAATCATTTTACTTGCCGCTAATCCGGGAAAAGTGTATACAGCGCCTAGCCAAAACAGCAACGGATTCTTAGTTGACGGTCAAAGGGAGACCCCGCCGCAAAATACCGCCCACAGAAACCCATCGCCTGTTCGCCAGCGGTACGCTGAGGTTGGCAAGAGAAACTAGCAAGAACCTACATCAGCCCGGGGGTATCACCATGAACAGAGTATTCTGGTCGTCCTTATTAGCGATCGTCGCGTTGGTTTGCGCATCTTCAAGATATACGCAAAACGTATCATCGAATTCCCTCGATCGACATACCGAACCAGCGTTCTCAGGAACTTCCAATCTGACGCCATTGCTGGCCACGACCTTTGATGTCGATCGGACAGACGATACGGCGGCGGCGACGGCGTGCACTGTAGCTCCAAATGATTGCAGTTTGCGCGGCGCCATCATTGCTTCGAATGCGGACGTCAGTGGTATGCCCATCACTATCAATCTGCAACCTGCGACGACATACAACCTAACGCTTGCAAATGCCACGCAGGAAAATGCCGCGGCCACGGGCGATCTCGACATCACCACAACCAACCACTCAGTGACCATAGTCGGCGGTGGATCGTCAGGGCCAAATGCGACCATCATCGATGCCAGCGGACTGAATTCCGGCAACATGCGCGACCGCGCGTTTCAGATTACCGGCGCAGGCGTCACGGCAATCTTTCAGGATTTGGCTATTCGGAATGGCATCGCAGCAGATGACGGCAGAAGCGGCATGAGCACCGACCCCACGTCGCAAAACGCCCCTCGCGCAGGTGGAGGGATTCTTAACGGCGCAGGCATCAATAACGACGGCAGCATTATCAATGGTGGCGGCATGGTCACGCTCAACAACGTATTGATCCAGTCGTGCCAGGCAGTAGGCAAGGGTGACAGCGTAATAAATAATCACACCACTCTTGACGCCTGGGGTGGCGGCCTCGCCAGTCTGGGAGCTGGGACCGTGATCATTACGAACAGTACGCTGTCTGGAAACATCGCCCAGGGTGGAACCGGAGGTAACTTCAACAACGGTTCGGGATCTATCGCCAAGGGCGGTTCGATCTACTTTGGTGGCGGCACGCTTAATATTGATTTGTCGCGAATCGAGAACAGCAACGCGAATGGCGGCAACGGTGGCAACGTCGACCAGAATGGGATGACGAACGGCGGCTTTGGTGGATTGGCTCAGGGAGGCGGCGTTTGGATTGGCGCGGGCACAGCGACGATTAACAACACGACATTCAAAAGTACCGTTGCCAACGGTGGTAACTCAGGCAATGGCGGCAATTCAAGCGGACCCGCCGGCGAAGCTGATGGTGGGGGAATCTATAGTCTCAGCATTGTCACGATCACGAATTCCACCTTTGACAGCGCGGGAGCGAATGGCGGCGACGCCGGCGATGCATTCGGCACCACTTGCATTGGCGCTCATAATGCAGGTGACGGTGGCGCGGCTCGCGGCGGCGGAATCTTCGCCGATGGTGGATCAATGATCGTCGACACGTCGACGTTCGCCAACAACTCCGCCGTTGGCGGCGATGGTGGTGACGGCGGTCAGACGGATGGTGGTCTCAACTGTGGCATGCACGGCGCGGGTGGTCTTGCGTATGGCGGCGCGATTACCAACAATGCGGCCACTCTCAACATCAAGCACGCTACCATCAGTCTTAATAACGCTCAGGCCGGAAACACTGGTGTAAACCAGGGCGGAGCCAACAAGCCGGCGCGCCTCGTGGCAGAAGGCGCTGGCGGTGGCATTCGCGTAGGCCCTGGCAGTGTGACTATCGAAAACACAATCATCGCCGGGAACACTGCAGCGAACGGTTTGGGCGACGTTACTGGCGCTCCGACCCCTGGACCGAATGTCGATGGCGCGGTGACGAGTAACGGTCACAACCTGCTCGGCATCACCACCGAGGCAACCGGCTTTACCGGGACGGGTGACATCCTTGGATCAAATCCGATGCTTGGGCCGCTGGCGGACAACGGCGGACCGACGCATACGATGTTGCCTGCAGCCACGAGCCCTGCGATTGATACCGGCGTCGCTGCCGGCGCCACAACTGATCAGCGCGGCAAGCCGCGGACTTTCGATGATCCGGCCGTGGTCAATGCTGCGACCAGCGACGGCACAGACATTGGTGCCGTCGAAGTGCAACCCGAGTGCAGCCTCACCTGTCCCAGCAACATCACGGTGTCGAATGATCCTGGCGTCTGTGGTGCGACAGTCAATTACACGACGCCTTCGGGAGCAGGCTGTGGCACGGTCACATGTAACCATCCTTCGGGATCCTTCTTCCCGGTAGGGGATACAACAGTCATTTGCACCAGTTCAGTGGGTCCGACATGTAATTTCAAAGTCACGGTTAATGACACCGAACCGCCCGTCATTACCCCCAAAGGTCCAATCGAAATGTGGCCTCCGAATCACAAGTACCAGACGTTCAACGTGACTGATCTGGTTGCGAGCGTGACCGATAACTGTGATTCAATCAGCGCTACCGCGGTGGTGATTTCCAGTGCCAGCAGCGACGAGCCTGATAACTCCACCGGTGATGGCAACACGACCGATGACATCCTGATTGGAGGCACTTGCAAATCAGTTCAACTGCGGTCTGAACGGATGGGCGACGGTAACGGCCGCGTTTACACGATTACGCTCGAGGTGGCCGATAAATCAGGCAATGTCGGCACTGCGACAGCCAAAGTCACCGTACCTCACTCGCAAGACGGCACGGCTGCAATAGACGATGGCCCGGTGTTCGTGGTCAACGGTTGTACTCCGAGCCGGCTGGAAGTCTCGCAATTTTTCGTGCAACAGCAGTATGAAGATTTCCTGGGACGAGCGCCGGATCCGTCAGGCTTTAACTTTTGGGTGAACAACATCGAATCGTGCGGAGTGGATTTAGGATGTTGGGAAGATAGACGGATCGACACGTCGGCGGCTTTCTTCCTGTCGACTGAATTCCAGCAGACTGGGTATCTGGTTTATCGCACATATCACGCGGCTTACGGCGACTTGCCGAACGCGCCGGTGCCCATCCGGTGGTCAGACTTCAAAACTGATACGCGACAAATAGGTAAAGGCGTTGTCGTGTTGCAGCAGGGATGGGAGCAGCTACTGGAGCAAAACAAGCAAGCATTCATGTTGGACTTCGTCCAACGAAGGAGCTTCATTACAGCTTATCCAGTGACGATGTCACCTTCCCAATTTGTCAACCAGTTGTTTGGGAATGCCGATGTGCAACCGGCGGGACCGGATCGGTCGGCGGCAATTTCTGAGTTTGGGTCGGCAAGTAACACTTCAGATGTGGCAGCGCGCGCCAGAGCCCTACGCCTTGTCGCGGAGAATACCAAGCTCGAGCAGGCAGACTTCAATCGAGCATTTGTGTTGATCGAATACTTTGGGTTTCTGCGACGCGATCCCAACAGTAGTCCGGATACAGACTACTCTGGTTATCAGTTCTGGCTGGACAAGCTGGACCACTTCAAGGGCAACTTCCGAGACGCCCAGATGGTGCAGGCTTTTCTCACATCGATCGAGTATCGGAAAAGGTTCGAGCGGTAACGCCCAGCGGTGGTTACATTCTTAGCTCTGCCTGTTCGATACCGGCGCGCGCCTACCGAAAACATCCTGCAACTTCCTCGGACCGTGAATGAGCGGTCCGGGGAAGCCTTGTGTTACTTTCCAACGACTCTACGGCTCCAAAGACGGTTCGTAGGTGGTAATAAACTCCAGGAACTTCGAAACTTCGATAATGTCCCTGCCGGTGAATCTGATGCTGTGCGCATCGGTGCGTTCGACGATCGATAAGTAACTCAGCATCTCAGACGGGCGATAATTCTTGAAGCGCACGTCCAACCGAATCGGAGCTTTCAATTTGTACGGTTTGAAGTCTTTGATCCGGCCCATCGCTTTTTTTACTTTTTCACGAATCAACTGGTAAGCAGCTTCAGGCATTAGCGTCCTCGCTGAGTGAAAGCCTGAAGACCATTTAACTACCGCGCCTTCCACGTCACCCAAAAGCGCGGTTGTCTCTTTTATCAGAGCGTCGTCGCCCGAGACCATGATTACCGGCACGTTGAAATGACCGGCAATGGCGGCATTAATGGCTGCCTCGGAAACTGAGCGCCCCTGCAATTGCACGTCGGCCAACCGGGCGCTCGAAATCGTATGCGCGCGAACGCCTTCAGGGTTGGTGGTGCCGGTGTGATAACCGATAAAGATCACGCCAGCGAACGTCTCATCAATCCCTTGCATCATCATCAGTGGTCGTGGCCATGACCGAACTAGAGTGATGTTCCTGGGCAGCTTTTCAATCAAAAGATTTTGCCCATTGCCGTGCGAATCGCTGACGACAACCTCGGTAGCGCCGGATGCTAATGCGGCCTCAACGGCGGCGTTTACTTCCTGGGTCATGAATTCGCGGAAGCGTTCATACTCAAAGCCCTGCGGGCTGAGCTGCTCGCCCGTGACGACGCCGACTATGCCTTCCATGTCCGCCGAGATGTAAATCTTCATAGGCCTTTGCCCGTTGACGGTAATCGCCAGGCCGAGAATTAGCAACGCCAGGCAAAACATGCGAGATTTCATTTTTTATATCTCCTTGTTGGTTGAGTTTAGAAGTGACAATGAGATTCAGGTCCGCACTATACAAGTGTTTTTCATCTGCGTAGTATCTCTTTTTAGCTTTATCCAACTAATTCCAGCTATGGCAAGTGCCTTCAAACGAAATGATGAAGACAGATCTTGATCAAAAGCAGGGCCAGCGGGCGCAACTGCTGACGCGAACGAGTGAACTGGCGAATAACTTCCTGGACAGCGTCGCCAACCGGCCCGTGGCGCGACGGATCGACTTCGAGAACTTGCGGTCTGAAATCGGCGGCCATGGAGTTCAAGACGAGGGTGATGAGCCAATGCAGATCATCGAAGAACTCGCGAGACATGGTGATCGCGCCGTCGTGGCTACGGCAGGACCCAGATATTTCGGCTTCGTTGTCGGCGGTTCATTGCCCGTGGCGCTGGCGGCTGACTGGCTGACGGCGGCGTGGGATCAGAATGCGGCATTCTATGCTCACTCTCCACTGGCAGCCGCGGTCGAGCAAACCGCGGGAGACTGGATGATTGATCTATTCGGTCTCGCCAAAGGAACAAGCGTCGGATTTGTTACCGGCGGGACGATGGCCAACTTTACCGGCCTGGCGGCCGGAAGACATGCGTTGTACGAGAAACTTGGCTGGGACGTTGAGAAGCACGGTATGGTTGGCGCGCCTCGAATCACGGTGGTAACAAGCGATGAATCTCATATATCGATCTTTGCTTGCCTGCAAATGCTTGGTCTCGGAAGCGAGCAAGTCGTCAGAGTTCCGGCGGATGATCAAGGCCGCATGAGACCGGATCAACTTCGCACTATTCTGGCGGGCGTTCACACTCCGATTCTGGTTTGCGCCCAGGCCGGCAACGTCAATACCGGCTCGTTCGATCCGATTTCCGAAATCGTCGCGACTGTTCGAAAGCATCCGAGCTGGTTGCATATCGATGGCGCCTTCGGATTATGGGCGGCGGCGGCTTCAGGCTACCAATCTCTCGCCCAGGGAATTGAACTAGCGGACTCAGTTTCCGTCGATTGTCACAAGTGGCTCAACGTTCCGTACGACTGCGGAATGGTTTTCGTGCGCGACTCAGCTGCTCACCGGGCGGCGATGTCGTTGCATGCGGCCTACTATGTGACGGCCGACGTGGCGGAGCGGGACAACTGTGACTGGGTCCCGGAAGCTTCGCGTCGCGCGCGCGGCTTCACGGTTTATGCAGCGTTGCGTTCTCTGGGTCGCAAGGGGATCGCGGAGTTGGTCGATCGTTGCTGCCGTCTGGCGCAGCGAATGGCAAAGCGTCTGGAAAAAGATTCCATGGTCACGATCTTGAATGATGTAGTTCTTAACCAAGTGCTGGTGCGCTTTTCGAACAACGATGAATTGACTGCAGAAGTCATTCGGCGTGTTCAGGAAGACGGAACGTGTTGGTTGGGCGGCACAACCTGGCACGGGATGCATGCGATGCGCATCTCGATTTCAAACTGGTCCACAAGCGAAAAAGATATTGATATCTCAGCCGATGCGATTCTTCGTTGCGCGAGAGGTTGATGCCAGCGGACACGCGATCAGACTTCCGGCAGAGGCTTGCAACCGCGGTCCCGCCAGCGGGGATAATGAGAACCTCGAAATCGAAAACGGTCGCAATTGGGGACGGTCGCGATCCCACAAGATCACACCCGCGCGTCACCACCTTCCTCTGAAATTCTCTAACCGAGAGTCTTGCTTAACGCATTTTTTGGGAAACCCCGTTCTCCCGCAAACCATCAAATCTAATCGCACCAGTTTCGTAACTGGAACGTCACACGAACTGGTGATCGATCTTTTATCGGTTTCGCATCAAGTGAATATGACTATCCGAATTGCTGCTGTAATGATCGCTCTTGCCTGCGTTATGTTGACTGCTTGTAGCTGGCAGCCAGAAACAGACCCTCCCAGCAGCATCGTCTACAACAAAGACGCTGTTCCATCAATGATTGCGCAAGCGGATCAGTTTTATGCGCGCCGCGACGATCTGACGCAATTGGAGCAAGGAATCGTGCTCCTGCGTCAGGCGACGACGGCAGACCCAAGTAACTACGAAGCGTTCTGGCGTCTGGCGAAATTCGATTACTACCTGTCGTCGCATACTGACGGCGATTACCAGAAGCGGGTGTTTCGTGAAGGCGTCGATGCCGGCAAATCTGCGATCGCTTTGCAACCCGATAAACCTGATGGCCATTTCTGGCTGGGAGCCAACTATGGCGGCAGCCTCGAAACTGAGACGATTTCCGGCCTCGCTTCGATCGGAGACCTGCGCAAAGAAATGAACACGGTACTGAGCATCGACGAGCGATATCAGGATGGCAGCGCGTACATGGTCCTGGGATTACTTGATTTGAAAGCCCCCAGGATCGCGGGCGGAGATCCGCAACGCGCTGTTCGGGAGATGGAAAAGGGATTGCAGTTCGGATCGGGAAACGCTTTTCTGCGCCTGCATTTGGCGGAGGCTTACCAGGCAGTGGGTCGCTCTGAAGACGCTCGCCAACAACTCAATGCAATACTTTCGATGACGCCTGATCCAAATTACCTGCCCGAATTGAAAGAAGCGCAAGCGAAGGCTCGCAGTATGATGAACGAGAACAAAAGCGCTGACACAGGCGAAGGTAAAAGTAACTGAACTGGTCTGAGAATTATTTAATCACGATAACCCTCGGGATGATTGCCCATCCAATTCCAGGCTGAACGAATTATCTCGCGCAAGTTCTGAAACTCCGGCCGCCAACCAAGTGCTTTTCTAATCTTCGAGGAATCTGCGACCAGCACGGCGGGATCTCCCTCCCGTCGCGGGCTTATCTGCGTCTTAATCTCACGGCCCGTGATGCTGCGGGCCATGTCGATTACTTCGCGCACGGTGTAACCATCACCCTCGCAACCAAGATTGTAGATATCACTTCTTTCCTCAAGAATGCCGAGCGCGAGAATGTGCGCCCGGGCCAGATCGACGATGTGAATGTAGTCGCGCACACAAGTGCCATCACGCGTCGGGTAGTCATCGCCATAAATCGAAACCTGTTTGCGCGTGCCGGCCGCGACTTGCAGCACCAACGGAATCAGATGCGTTTCCGGATCGTGCCACTCGCCACATCTTTCCGTGGCGCCGGCCGCATTGAAATATCTGAGGCTGGCATAACGCAGGCCGTAGGCATTGTCGTACCACCGCAACGCTCGCTCGAATGCCAGTTTCGATTCACCGTAAGGATTCGTCGGGTTGTTTGCCGCGGTTTCGTCAATCGGAACAGTTTCCGGCTGACCGTACGTCGCGCAGGTTGACGAGAACACGAGCCGCTGGACTCCGCATTCGCGCATCGCGTCGAGCAATGAAAGTCCGGCGACAAGATTGTTCTGATAATACTTCGCCGGATTGGTAGCCGATTCGCCGACCAAAGCCGACGCTGCCATGTGCATTACTACCTGGATTTCGTTCTCGCTCAGAGCACGCCGAAGAGTCTCACGATCAAGCAGGTCGCCGAGAACAAATTTCGCCGACGGATCGACAGCCTGACGATGCCCACAACTCAGATTGTCATACACCACCGCCTCGTGGCCGGCCTTGATTAATTCTTCAGTGACGACGCTGCCGATATATCCAGCCCCGCCGGTTACCAGTATTCGCATAAGTTCAGAGTTCAGCCTTCAGGCTGCAAACATAGGCGCAAGCTTAAAGCTTGAACTCTAAACTCACTCAGGCTATTCACGCACGCGACGCCGTCTTAAACTTATGAATTGTAATCGTGTGATACCGCACCCCCTTCCGCAGTACCGTCGTGGGAAAAGCCGGCTTGTTAGGTGAGTCGGGAAAGTGCTGGGTCTCCAGACAAAACCCGTAACGTTGCTGGTAAACCTTTCCTTCCTTCCCGGTAAGCGTGCCGTCGAGAAAATTTCCGGAATAGAACTGAATCCCCGGCTCGGTGGTCCAGATTTCCATCAACCGTCCGGAGTTCGGTTCATAGACAACCGCAGCCTGACGCAAAGTACCGATGCGGCCGTTTAGCACAAAGTTATGATCATAGCCTTTACCAAACTTTAATTGCTGGTCGTCATCGTTGATGCGCGCGCCAATCAGGAATGAGCTGGTGAAATCGAATGGCGTTCCTTTCACATTCTTGAGTTCCCCGGTCGGAATCGATCCGGCGTCAGTAGGTGTGTAACGTCGTGCATTGATTAATAACTGATGATTCAGTATGTCGCCGTTGCCCTGTCCGGCGAAATTAAAATAGGAATGACTTGTGAGATTGATGACAGTATCTTTGTCGGTGCTCGCCCAGTATTCGATTTTCAAGTCATTTGTGTTGGTAAGCGTGTAGATGACTTTGACCGAAAGATTGCCTGGATAACCTTCTTCTCCGTCTTTGCTCAAATAAGTTAACTGGAGCGCGGCACCGTTCGGAACTTTCAAGGGCTTCGCGTTCCAAACGACTTTGTCGAATCCCTTGATGCCGCCGTGCAGATGGTTCTCGCCGTTGTTCACGGCCAACTTGTATTCGACGCCATTCACGGTGAAGCGGCCTTTGGCGATTCGATTACCGTAGCGACCGATGAGCGCGCCGAAATAAGGATGACCCTTCAAGTATCCATCGAGGTTGTCGAACCCGAGTACCACATCATCATTCTTACCGTTCCGGTCCGGAACTTTTAGCGACGTGATGATGCCGCCGAAGTTGGTGATCTTCGCTTCGAGACCGTTCTTATTTGTCAAAGTGTAGATATCAACGATCTGGCCATCGTTTGTTTTTCCAAAATTGTCCTTCTTCACCGTTTGTCCGCTTGCAGTAACAATCAACAGCAGAATTAACAAACCGGACTGGACACATCGAAAATACGATTTGGTTGCGCACATACCTTGTCTCCACACTTTGGGAATTAGAATTGTTATCAAGTTAGGCAAAGTTATCTGTTCGCTGTAATTTCAAAGCGCCAAACGTCTCGGCTCCGCACGAGGAACCAGAAATAATCGTTGCCTGACGGCCGGTCTCCCGCCGGTAGCGATCGGCTATCTCTTCTACCGCAGCGCCGGCGCCTCGGCGCCCCAGAATCGCGACAGTGCCGCCACTTCCACCACCGCTGATCCGAGCGCCGATGAGGCCTTTCCCGGACGCTTCCGTAGCCAGCGTTGCGAGCTTGTCCGTCGCAGCTGAACCAAGGCCACACGCCGAATAGCTTTGATGGGACTGAGACATCCAGTCGCCGAGCATTCCGGCTTGAGCAACGCCGCGCCAGTTTTTCAGCTCGTGTGCGAACGCTTGTACGCGACGATGTTCATAGATCGGATGCTCAGTGGCGCGGCGTACCGGATAGTCGATCTGCGGATCGACCTCGGTAAACGTGTCCGTGATTCCCTGGTAATGATCCAAAAAGTCTTTGCCCAGGATCCGATTAGGAACTTCGTCGGCAAACTTTTGCTCGAACTCTTCCGGCGAAACGTTGGCAAGATAACCATTCCATCTTCGATCTTCAATCTCGACCCGGCCGGACGGGCCGGCAACGCGCACGTTCAGCCCCGCGCAATCAGCAATAATTCGATAGCCCATAAATGCCGCTGTACGTACCGTGCCATAATCTGCTCCACCAATTGAATGACTCACTCCCGAATCAATGCCCCAGACTTCCAGTTCGGCGGGCAATCGCACCAGGTCTTTCAACTCGGCAGGTTGACAAAGGAGTGCAAGCAAGTGGTGTGCTTCGCCACACGCGGCAGTCATCTGATCCATTACTCCGCATGGTGCACCCGCGATATGGTTCTCGAGTCTCTGGCAAAGTAGCGCAGTTTCCGACGCTGTGATTTCAAGTTCGAACGCTGCGACGATCGCGTGCATGACTGCGACTTCCAGCGCGGCCGAAGAGCTCACGCCTTTGCCTTCGGGAACTGAAGAACGAATCAGAACGTTTGCGCCTTCATGCAAGTCGAGACGGCCTTCGCGCATCAGCACCAAAAAAGCTCCGACAATATAGGCGGCCCAATTACTCTCCGAGTTATGAGTCAATTTTGCGTGGGCCTCAGCGTATCCGAGAGGCAATCCATCAGCTAACAATTCTGCCAGCGCTATTTCAAACAGCCGTGGTTCGCTTTTTGAGGTGCTCGGCAGGCTGGCAATGCGGATTTTTTTGTTTGGAGCTCGCTGAAATGCGACGTGTGTAGCGTCAGCAATGGGAAGCGGGAGAACCAGCGAGCCAGAATAGTCGGCGATGCCGCCCATCAAATCGATTCGTCCGGGGGCACGCGTGACAATCACCTGGCACTGTCCGTCGAAGAGATCGCGCCAGGACTCAGGAAGCGTGACAACCTGCTCACCGAGCAACTCAACGAACTCTTTCGTGTCGCGCAGACCATGGGTCGAGCCTGAGATAATTCTGTACATTTGCAAGTCAGAACTAGATCAAGCTTCGCCGCGCCAGTGCAGCCCGCAGCAACGGCTCGATCTGGTTCTGGATCTCCTGATTGGCATAGCCGGCCCATGCGACATTCGCCTCGACGTCGAGCGGCGCGCTCAGCGCCTGTCCCAAAATATTAGTAACAATCACGCCGGCTTCCCGGGCGATCAGCTCAGTGCACAGATCGTAAGGATGACAGCAAAGTCCCAGCGAACGATCCCGGTCTTTCAGCGAATCTTCCATCAAGGGGCGCAGGTCGGCATTGAAACGATCGTGGCCGCTCATCAACTCATATAGCTGCCCACCGGTTGATGCATATTGATCCTCAAAACAGTGCGCCTTGCCCGGTTGCACTGCTCCGAGCGCACCGAACACTATCTCTTCGTCAATCGCCGCGAGGCTTTCACGATCGCCGGGGAAAAACCGTGAGACTTGCGCATAACCGTGCGAGATCGTTTTCGATTTCGACGGCCGCAAGGTGATCGGACTACGCTGCCCGTTGAGGCGATTGAAGCGCTCAGCCTGGATGCCGTAGCCGCGCACCGCCCACAACGTATCCGACAGATATTGCTTTACGAGGGGAATCTCGGTCTGGACCGACAACTCGATATCGGAAAGATTCGTTTCAGGCCCATGATTCGGCGCGACGCCGGTCAGAATCCAGGCACTCCGTTTCTGATACATGAGTCCACGTGTGCCGTCGATGGGGTCGACGATGATCCGCCAAACAGCTTCCGGTTCCGTCTTGCCTTCCGGCAGCGTTATTTTCCCGCCGGGCAATCCTTCGGCGACAAGAACCAATGGTGAGGAAGGGGCAATCTCGCGCGCAAAGAAATCAAGCAGTAACTCTTCGGTAACTTGATCGATGAAATAGATAGTGTCGCCCTCTGCTTCACGTTCAATCGCCGCCAGAGCTTCGAGTGACGATTGCTCGCAAGCATCGACTACTTTCTGCCGAATGATCTCATGCAGCTGCCTTATTGGTTGAAGCAACGGATGATTCATAGCTCTAGGGGGCCAGGGGTCTCTTAGGAGCGTTCCTGGCCTTTTTGTAATGCACGCGCGGCAACCCGCGTAGCTCGGCCGCCTTTTCCTCCGGAGAAGTATCGCTCAAAAAATTTCCGCCACCGATTTCAGGCCCGGCGAGATACTTGAGCAGGTTTGGTTTTCGCAACGGCGGATGAAACTCAAGGTGAAAATGAAATGCGCGATAATCCTCGTCATCGGTGGGCGCCTGATGCAAAGTCATAACGTAAGGAAATGGCATCCGCCAAAGATTGTCGAAACGAACTGTCGTTTCCTGCAAAACCTGCGCGAGATCATGCGCTTCAGCGTCGCTTAACGCAGCAATGCTTTGATGCGTTTGTTTTGGAGCGACAAAAACCTCATAAGCATAGCGAGCGAAATAAGGAACGAAAGCGATTGCCGTTTCATTCTCGCAAATGATACGGCGGCCATCGTGTCGCTCCGCTGCGATAATGTCGGCAAAGAGTGATCGGCCCCTGTCCTGGAGGTAACGCCGGCTGACAGCAGCTTCGGTCTCGATTGTCTTGAAAACAAAATTCGTCGCATAGATTTGGCAATGCGGATGCGGATTAGATACTCCGACGACTTCGCCCTTGTTTTCAAAAATCAGGACATGATCGATTCCGCAACGGCTGCCCAGGTCTGAATACTCTCGTTGCCAGGCGTGAACAAGATTTGCGATTTGATCCGTTTCGAGCTCGGCCAACGACAAATCGTGCCGCGGAGAATAGCAAAGAACGCGAGCCATCCCATTTGCAGGGCGATTTTGGTAGATACCCGGCGGCGCGGGTAAATCTCCCGGCGAATTCAAGCCAACGCAGGGATGGTCGTTATCAAAGGCGAAGACACCGGTATAGTTGGGATTGATCTCACCACTCACGCGAACGTTGCCCGGGCACAGATAACAGTCAGCGACGTACGCGGCGACTTCCCTTTGTTCATCATTGACTGTTTCTCCGCTCCACGGCCGATCCTGCCTGTGGGCTGCTACGATTACCCATTCCTCGCGCAGGGGATGCCAACGCTCTTCCCACACCATTGGAGTTTGAGGTTGATCCTGGTTCATCAACGACTCAGAGTTCGACGATCAGACCAGCTGCCTGCGGTTTCGGCGCGCGCTGATGATTTGATCTGCCATTACGCCCAGCAGAATCACCGCACCCATCACGGCAAAGTCGAGCGAGCTGGGAATGCCGAGCAGGTTCACTAAATTGCGCAAGACCTGAAGCAGGGCGGCGCCGATAATAATTCCGATAACTGAACCCTCGCCGCCGCGCAACGAACATCCGCCCAGCACCGCAGCAGCGATGCCGTAAAGCTCATAAGCATTCCCATGATTCGCCGGCGAGACTGAGTTTGTATAGAAAGCGAAAACGATTCCAGAAACACCCGTCAGTGCTCCAGAGATCACATACGCAACGGTAACTATCCGGCGCGTATTGACGCCTGCATAACGGGCGGCCTCGGAATTTTTTCCGGTTGCAAACAGATAGCGGCCATAAACGGATCGATGCAACACGATCCATGTGACGACTGCGATCAGAATCAGCAGCACAAATGGCATGGGAATCCCGAATAGGTTTCCGTTCGCCAAGAATCGCAGAAAATCGAGACCACCGACGGTCCCGAATCCCTTGGTTTCGTCCTTGGTGATAAACCGCGCCAGTCCACGATAGAACAGCAGTCCGCAAAGCGTCACGATGAAAGGCTGCATCTTGACACGAGTTACCAGCAGCCCATGAATCATACCCAAAGACATCGCGAGCCCGATGCAGACTACAACGGCCACAATCACACCGAGCTTCCATTCCGTTAACATCATCGACATCAACACGCCAAGCAATGCCATCATTGAGCCGACTGACAACTCGATTCCGCCGGTGATGATTACCAGTCCCAGGCCAATGCTGAATATGCCAAAGGCGCCGATCTGCCGCGCGAGGTTTTGCAGATTGATAGCTAAAAGAAAATTGGGATTGATCGCTGCGACGATCGCGCAAAGCACGATAAGCAAGATAAAGATGCCGAGTTCTTTTTTCATAACATGTCGGCGACTCGCAGCGTGAGTGGCTGAGTTGACGGATCTAGTTACCGGCTACGGTTGGCGTTTCCGACCTGGCACCAGTAGCCAGTCGCATTACTGCTTCTTCACTGAAATCCTCTCGCTCCAGAAGGCCCGTGATTTTTCCTTCATGCATGACCGCGATGCGATCGCTGATGCCCAGGACCTCTTCCATCTCGCTGCTGATCACAATTACCGAGACTCCTTCCGCGGCCAGGCGGCGAATCTCAGCATAGATTTCCGACTTCGAGCCTACATCGATGCCACGGGTCGGTTCGTCAAAAATCAAAACCTGCGGGGAAAGCGCCAACCACCTTGCCAGCACCAGCTTTTGCTGATTTCCGCCACTAAGTTTAGCGGCCTTTGTTTCGTACGAAGCCGTCTTGATGTTCATTGACTTGCAAGCATGCGCCGCAGCGACAGTCTCTTTCCCAAGATTGACAAGTCCGGCGCGCGAGTATCGCTGCAACGCCGGCAGTGAAATATTCTCGCGGACAGTAGCGTCGACAATCAGTCCCGCCGAACGGCGGTCTTCCGGCACCAGATAGATGCTCCGCTCAATGGCGTCCTGCGGCGATTCTATCCACAGCATTTCGCCGGCGAGCGTGACTTCACCCTTCAACGGCGGGTCCACCCCAGAAATTGCTCGAGCCACTTCTGAGCGTCCCGCGCCCACCAGACCGGCTAAGCCCAAAATTTCGCCTCGACCAACTGCGAATGAAACCGTAGTGTTCGGATACCGCAGGGTACTGAGTCCGTGGACGGCAAACCAATCATGCTCTGTCGTCACTGCCGGCCGATCCTTTGTCAGGAAGAAATCTGCCAAATCGCGACCAACCATCGCGCGGACCATCCGATCGTGACTGATGTCGTCGCGGCTGAGCTCGCCGGCATTCCGCCCGTCGCGTAAAACAACCACTCGATCGGCAATCTCCTCGACTTCATGCAGCCGGTGGGAGATGTAAATGATGCTGACACCATCGGCTTTGAGATCCCTAACGATTTCCATCAGGCGGCGAGTTTCGGTGAGCGTCAAACTCGATGTCGGCTCGTCCATGATTAGAACTCGGGCGCCGGCGGAGATTGCCCTGGCGATTTCCACTAATTGCTGTTGAGCCAGAGACAGGTTGCTCAAGGGCGTGCGACTGGAGATTTCCAAACCAAGTCTTTGCAGAATTTCGTCGGCTTGAGTGTAAAGAATCTTACGGTCTATCAGCTTCAACCAACCGGCACGCGTTGGTTCGCGATGCAGGAAAATATTGGCAGCGACATCCAGATTGTCGAGCACACTTAGTTCCTGATGAATGAATTCGATGTGCCGGCTGCCGGCTTCAGCCGGAGAATTGAGTTCAATTTGTTCGCCATTGAGCTGAATTGTTCCGGAATCTTTTTCAATGACGCCGCCGAGGATTTTCATCAACGTTGATTTGCCGGCTCCATTCTCGCCAATCAACGCGACAATCTCTCCGGGATGAACACTCAGACTTACGTTTTCGAGCGCAACTACACCCGGAAATCGCTTACTGATTCCCGACATTTGCAAGAATGAATTGGGCATTGAAGTCAGAACCGCCTGCGGTAGCGCGCGGTTCTCACATTGTGTGATGGACTTTTTTCGAAGGTCAACCACCGCTACCGCAGGCCCTGTGATCTCTAACGGCCACGAAGCTGATTGATCTTCTTTGCGAAGTCTTCCACTTCGGCTTTCTTAATCGCCAGCGTCGGCACGAAAATCTGTTTGCTGGCGGGGATCAGCGACCGGTCGCCGTCAAGTATGCGGGCGATTAACTTCATTGATTGATAGCCGAATTCGAAGGGCTGCTGGACCACGGTCGCATAGATCGAGCCGTCCTTGATTCCGTTCAGTGTCTCGTCTTCTTCGTCAAACGCTATTATTTTCACTTTGCCAACCTTGCCGGCATCGCGCACTGCGCCGACGATGGCCGGACCGTTATAAGACCAGAGTCCAACCAGTGCGGCAATGTCCGGTTGATTAACCAGCGTATCGGCAGCGTTTGTCTTGGCGCGCACGGGGTCAGTTTTGTCGGTGCGAACGTCGACAATCTGCACATTCGAGCCTTGCAGTACTTCCCGTATGCCCTGATATCGTTCGCGCGCATTTGCAGTATCCAACGTCCCTACGAAGATCATTATTTTGCCACCCTGCGGTAGCGCTTCTTTAATCAGGATTCCTGCCTGACGTCCGGCGGCAACGTTGTCAGTTCCTATATAAAAAGCGCGGTTGCTGTTCGGGGCGTCGCTATCCTGCGTGATCACCAGCGCCTGCTGAGCCGCGCGGTTGATCATCGGCGTTTGGTTGACTGGATCAATTGGACTGATCGCAAATCCTTCGATTCCCTTTGCCAGCAGATCATCAACCACCCGCTGTTGCTCAGCGGCCGTGCCGTCGGAATTGATCCGAAATTCGATCTCAGCGTTCGGAAGTTCAGCCGCGGCTTTTTCTGTCCCTTTGCGAGCAATGGTCCAAAAGTCAGCCGCATTATTAGTGACAAAAGCAATTTTGCGACGTTTGGTCTGGCTGGAATTCTTGCATGCTCCCAAAACCAACGAAAAACAGAAGATCAGACCGCAGGCAATTCCCTGGGCGAAGCGCGAATGCTTGTTTAGTCTCATTTCTCCCTCAAAACGTGTTTATTTTGGCGGTAATGGCGCAGGATTCTGCGTTGGAACGGGGAGAGAGTCAAGCGAAACTATTAACGAGCGGCACGCCGCATTGTGCGCATGAACTCTAGGGCCGGGGATGCCCGAGCCATTTTTCAGTTTGTGATCGGCCGCAACGCGGGATATAGCTGCCGGAATCGCGCGTATTGACTATCGAGAATTTCGACGGCCTTGGGGTTCGGATCGAAACGGCCGGCAATTCGCACTACGGTCTCGCACGCTGCATCAACTGATGGCCACGCGCCGGTGCCAACCCCTGCCAGTAAAGCTGCTCCGTACGCAGCGCCTTCTTCCGCGGCAACTGTCGCTACTGTGCGCCCGTAAACATCGGCCTGAATCTGTCGCCAGAGTTGCGAGCGAGCGCCGCCGCCGCCCAATCGAATCTCTTCGACCCGGACATCCATTTCCTTAAAGATTTCGAACGTATCCCGGAGACTGAATGCCACTCCTTCCATGATCGCTCGCACAACGTGCGCGCGAGTATGGCCGGCCGTTAATCCGACAAGTGCGGCGCGAGCGTAAGGGTCGAGGTGTGGTGTGCGCTCGCCCATCAGGTAAGGCGCCCACAGCAACCCGTCAGCTCCCGGACCTATTTTCGCGGCTGCGCCGGTCAATTTTTCGTACCTGTCGCCACCGTCTTTGTCCGGATCGACAAACTGATCGCGGAACCAGCGGAGAGATAATCCTGCGCCCTGGGTTACACCCATTACATGCCAGCGGCCAGGCACCGCGTGACAGAATGTATGCACGCGGCCGCGAGGATCGAGAGCTGGTTTATCACTCGCGGCAAAGACGACTCCGGATGTGCCGATCGTCGCACTGACTGTTCCCGGCCGCACAATACCCATGCCCACGGCGCCAGCAGCCTGATCACCGCCACCGGCAATTATTGGTGTGCCAGCCGGCAAGCCGGTTGCTGCTTCGCCAGCTCTGGAGACAGTTCCGGTCACCTCGGGCGATTCATGAACCCGCGGAAGCAGGCGGTCATCAAGTTCAACTGCCGACAGCATCTGTTGAGACCAGGTGCGTTTGGCGACATCGAACAGCAAAGTTCCCGAAGCATCGGCGACATCGGTCGCTTTGTCTCCGCTGAGTCGCAACCGAACGTAGTCTTTAGGCAGAAGGACGCTGCGCACTCTGCGCCACAATTCCGGCTCGCAATCGCGGACCCAGAGCATCTTTGGCAATGTAAAACCGGTAAGAGCTGGATTGCAGGTCAGTTCAATAAGCCTCTCGGCGCCGATTTTCTCGGTGAGCGATTTACACTGAGAATCAGTTCGCTGATCGCACCAGATGATTGATGGGCGCAACGGCTCGTCTGCATCGTCAAGCAGCACTGCGCCGTGCATTTGACCTGAGAGCCCGACTGCCTTGATCTCTTCCGCAGACAATCCGCCCCGGGCTAATACTTCTCTTACCGCGGCAACAGACGCTCGCCACCAGTCGCGTGCGTCCTGCTCAGCCCAAGCCGTCTGGGGCGAAGCAAACGGGGCATGTTCAGTCGTCGCCGAACCGACGACGTTGCCTTCCGCGTCGATGACGACGGCTCGCGATCCCCCCGTGCCTACATCGATTCCAAGAAACTTCATTCATCAAATCGTCCATTCATCGTGGACGATGCCGACAAGATACCATTGGCCGTTTTTCTTCTCGAACACGAGCCACAGACTGGTCCAATCCATTCCACTAACCTTTGGATCGAAGCCGGGGAAATGATACTCGACGACGATCGCCTGGGGGTACGAAGATCGAATGTTGTTGAGAGTCGTCCCATGGCCCATGATCTCGCCGTTGTAGCGGACTTTTTTTGCCCGCGAAAAATCGTGGTCAAAGATGAAACGCCGGTGGTACTTCCTGAAGGTCAGCAAAATCGTATCGCCGGAACCATCGTACGCTCCCCATTTGTACCGTTTCGAGCTCGTCCACATTTGAACCAGCTGTTCCTTTTTTATGACTCGATCTTCATCAGGAAGCACGGACGCGTACGGAGAAAACCGCACACCCTTCTGTGGATGAACAAAGGTCGCAACCTTGCTCATGTCTCCGGCTTTGAGAGCTAACATGACTTGCTGCGCCCGCGCAGCAATGATGCGTTCCGCCTCAGCCGGCGGGAGAACTTGCGGTTCGGTGGTTTGCCTGCCTGTAAAATTAGAATTCGTGAGCCTGCCGGTAGTCTGAGCGGTGAGATCACTCCCCAGCGTGACTGAAAGAACCAGGCAGATAGACCGCAAAGTAAGTTGAATCGTCCGTGACACGGAAAGTCATGGCGTCCCAGTCTAAGACGAGCGCCGTCAATCGCATTGGAAATAAGCTGAATATTTAAGACTTGAAAATATCCGGGTTATCTTTCTGAAGCTTGTCGGCCTGACTGGCGAGGTCGTCAGCCTCTTTACTGAGCTGATCGACTTTCGTATTAACTGAGTTGGCCTTGTTTATCCAGCCCTGACGACTTTCACTCTCAATCAGGGCTTGTGGCACACCCTTCGCCGTTTGGACCAGCTCCGCCCGCTTGTTGTATTCCTTAACCTTCAGCGCGAGGTACTCTTTGAATTTATCACTCAGTTTTAGCCGGCTGGCTTCATCGTATTTCGAGGCTGCTTCTTTGCACTTCGCTTCGGCGCTTTCATAAGCGGCAATCGCCTCTTTGGCGATGCCTCGCGCATCGTTGAGATGCGCAACATCCGTGCTCAGCATCTTTTGTTTGAGCTGTTCGGCCTCAGTGATGTGCTTTTTGGCTTCCTGAACTGCCGAATTGCCTTCATCCACCAGCTTGTTTGCCTTTTCAGTTTCGTTGCCGGTACTGCAAGCCAAAACTGCGGCGAACAGCAGAAATAAAGCCACAAGTCCGTTGAAGGAATAATTCCTTTTTATCATTTGCGATGCTCCTTTTTAACTGAACGTATTTTTTTGTCTGATAATGTCCCATCGGTCATCGTTCAGGCCAACGGCACTGACTGGCCGGCCTGAACGTATGCATGTTCATGCAACAATAAACCTGCGAGGGCAAAGGGCACGCACACGACTCCCCAACCCAAAGAAACTTGTGGCAGAGGCGCTGCGCCGGGTAACCAGCTCAGCACTACTATCCACGACAGCAGCGCCCCGACGGCGCTCAACGCCAGGCCGCACCAAAAGTATCGCCGGTATCTTCCACCTGTCATTTCCCAGACCGCAACGCGCGCATGAGAGGTTGGATGAGTTAACGAAATCTCGCCCCAAACCATCAGCAGGTGAACCAGGCTGGTGATGGCGAGCGTCCAAAGCAAAGGCGATACTCCTGAAACGAGCCCAGAGACTCGAAAATAGGATTCGAACGGCAACAGCACGGCCGAGCCAAGTAAAGCAGCCTGGCAGACGAGATGCGGCGGCAACAGTGGATTTTGCCAAAGGTCACGCGCTTTCGCCTGCGCAAACAAATATGCGGTGTAGACTGCCGTTAACAAGGCCAGCGGCACGCCCGCAAGCGTCAACACTGATTGCAATGAAGAAAACATCAGTGTCGCCTGCGAGATATTCACGCTGGCTGAGGATGTGACAATGATCATTATGCTGAACAGAAAATGCAGCAGCAGCACGATTGAGTAGGCGAGAATTATGAAGGCGCCTTTGACCAGCCAACTCTTCCACTGACGCTTCGTAAATATCAGATGAAATCTTTCAGGATGCTCGAGGTCCCAGATTAAAAGCAGACCAGTCAGTCCGAGAAACGCACCCGAGATCACCGGCGTCACCCAAAGCCACAGCGGGCCGAAGAAAGATATTAATCCGAAGAACTGCAGCAGCGCCGCCACCAGATAAACGCCGCTGGCAATCCCTTTTGTCCATGTGTACAGGCTCACGCGCCAGTCCCAGGGAATTGAATGCGCGACGTCATAACTCAAGAGCGCGGCGGCCGACGTGTTGCTGTAAGTCGGATTACCTGATACGACATGCTCGTTTGACTCGCGCTGCTCACTCCACATGAACAGACCGGCTTCGGGTCGATGTGCCGCCAGTGGATCCAGCGTCGCCTGGTGCGCACCTTTGTAGAAAAGTTTCGGCAGCGTTTCTTTCTCAGGTCGGCGCACGCTGACCGGTTCCCTGTTCACGATTTGCGCAACATAGGAATTTGGGTCGTTCATGTCCCCGATCAGAATCGCCTGTGTTGGACAGACAACCACGCAGGCAGGCTCGAGACCGACATCAATTCGGTGCGCGCAGAAGTTACATTTCTCCGCTGAATGATCAGAAGGATTAATAAAAATCGCGTCGTAAGGACAGGCAGCCATGCAGGCCTTGCAGCCGATGCAAATCGATTTATCAAAATCAACGATGCCATCAGGGCGCTTGAACATGGCGGCAGTTGGACAGGCCGTGACGCAGGGCGCGTGGGCGCACTGATTACACCGAGTCACCTGGTGCGCGCGCCGTACTTGCGGAAATACGCCCACATCGACGTGCTTCACATACGTTCGAGTAACGCCGACAGGGACGACGTTCTCAGACTTGCACGCCGTCGTACATGCATGACAACCAATGCAGCGGGTATGGTCGATGACCTTGGCCCATTGCACGCGGTCGTCGCGGCCTGGCTGTGATGGATTCATTGCGGCTCGAAACCGCAGCGAAATATATCACGCATGTGGTGCCAAAAAGCGGTAATTGGCAAGAAACACCCGTTTTTTGAAAGATTGCCCAACCGCAGTCCGCCGCCAAAACATTCGGATTTGCACAGCCGAATCGCCAATTCGAAAGAACGTTGACGCACCTTCAATCAACCCGCTATATTGATTTTGGTCCCGGCGTCGCCCAACTGCCATTGACCTCGCAATCAACTTCGGTTTCTTGCCCATAGCCTCTCAAGCTTTTAGAGACTATTAATGAATTCCCGCGAGTGTTTCTATGCCTATAAAAATTGACGATCTGCTGGTTACCGCAACTGCGCACCTTGCGTCGGATTTGCACCTGAAAGTTGGTTCCTTCCCGATAATGCGAATCGGCGGCGAGCTGTTTCCCGTTGCCGACGCGGCACGGCTCAGCGCCGAAGACACCCTCGACATGGCGTTTTCCATCATGTCGAATCGGCAGAAACAGAAACTGAAAGAATTTTCTGAAGTTGATATTGCCTACAGTGTCAGCGGCCTCGGCCGATTCCGGGCTAACATTTTTCAGCAGCGCGGTTCGGTCAGTATCGTGCTGCGCGTCATTCCCGATCAGACAAAAAATTCTGCCGAGCTTAGCCTGCCGTCCGTGATCGAGGAGAAGATTTGCGAAGAGCGGCGCGGGCTGATCCTGGTTACCGGCGCGACCGGCTCAGGTAAATCAACTACGCTCGCCGCGATGATCGATCGCATCAACTCGACGCGCTCAGGTCACATCGTTACGATCGAAGATCCAATTGAATTTCTGCATCACGACAAGAAAGCTTTTTTGACGCAACGGGAGGTAGATGTCGATACGCGTTCCTTCGCCGAAGCCCTGCGCGGCGCACTGCGCCAGGATCCCGATGTGATTCTGGTGGGTGAGATGCGCGACCTGGAAACGATTGAAACGGCACTCACGGCGGCTGAAACCGGTCACCTGGTGCTATCAACTCTGCACACGCTCGACGCC
>Ga0126375_10000050_pt1 | contig 23038 bp, 26 predicted proteins | sample PanSoiMetPlot_14_FD_109577 | JGI IMG/M metagenome (GOLD analysis project Ga0126375, IMG submission 109577) | Tropical forest soil microbial communities from Panama - MetaG Plot_14 | ecosystem: Environmental > Terrestrial > Soil > Tropical forest | place: Panama | collected 2016-02-17 | reverse complement strand
TAGCAGCAGTGCGGAAATCGGCTCGCCTTTGACGCGGCGCTGAAAATAGATCTTTTTGTCACACTTTTCTGCCTTGTCGGCACGCCTAATGTGCCAACCTCCGGCACCGCCGATACGTTTCGCAAGCCAGCCAGCTGCGTCCGTTGGAGGCACCAGCGATGTCTCCGGGTGCGGAATATTGGCCGCACGACATGTTGCGGCAAAGCCAAGCGGGTCCTTGATGCGCGTGATGGTTTCCGCGCTGTTGCCGAGAAGCGGCCAGCGCCCGCCGATATTAGTCAGCAGATCGGGACGATCCTCGAAACCACTTCCGCAGACAATGCCGGCGCAATCGCGACTGTTGGCCAAAGTTTGCAAAGCGGTGATCAACCTGTCGCCGTCGATGGGGCGCCCGAAATCGACGCGGACATGGCTAGCCGCAGCGGCCAGAGTATCCTGATCGCCGAACCCGTCGGCGACCAGCGGCACGTACCCGGCACGCCTCGCGGACGCGGCGAGCGCTCGGCCCGAGGCAGCGGCTATCAGCACCGGCCTCTCCCTATCCATTTATTTCGTGCGCAAGAGTGAACGCGTCGCGGAAATCCAAGCACACGGGTTTTGTTGCTTCGATCATTTTCTTGAACAACCCAAACTCGGTCTTGTACTTGATATTGCCGATGGCGAGCGGACCAATGCCCAGAGTAGCGTGCGAATTTACCTCGACCCCGTTTGCCATTACATCGAGGCCTTCAACACCGGGAGGTGGAACTGCGTTCACGTCGGCAACGATGAGAAGGTGTTTCGCCGCCTCGAGCTGGGTGCGAGATAGGATGCGGACACCGGCACGGCCGGCGCACAGGGCGACCTCACTCGCCGCCAGGATGCCGCCTTTCTTGGCCTCGTCGCTGCCATCTGCGGCGCGAACCTGGACGCCGAAACGCGCTTTGATCTCGGTCGCACTGTCGCTTACACGCTTGATGCCATCATAGCCGACAAGTGTGACGTCTGCGTCTTGCAGGGCCGTAATAACAGCAGCTGAAAATCCGACGACCCCGGTTGCGCCAAACACGGCGACGCGAACACCTTTTAGTTGCTTGCTTTTATTGTCACGCAGCAACTTCTCAACACAGGCAACCATGGCTGCCGCCGTCGTGAAGGAGCCGGCCGGATCAGCGAAGAACGAAATACCAAATGGCGGAACCAGCGCTTTCTTGGCCGCGTCGAGCATCTCCAGTGCCGCTATCGCTTGCTTGCCGCCGACGAAGATGCCGGTCTTCACGCCTAGTTTTGGTGGACGCGAAAACATCGCGTCCTGTACCAGACTGGTTACTTCTTCGAGCTTCACCTCGGTATAAGGAATGGCAGCATCAAAGCCGGCATCGAGAGCCATATTCACATCGAAGGGGCTCATATGCCTGAGTGGAGTCAGCATGTGCAGGATATGCTTTTCGGCCACATCCATCTCCGGGCCGGATCACAGATCCGGTATTGCCGCAACCATGGCAGGTTCAATATCTGCGCCGCGATTGATCCCCTTGCAAGCGCAGATGTCCAAAGCTTCGCAGCACGGGTGGTTGCGCACCAAGTCGATCAATCGTTTCGCTTCATCGCGCGAAGGCGCAAATGTAAAACCGGTCGGGCCCCATGAACTCTGACCGATGCCGAGCGCACCTTCACCTTCAAGGAGCTCGAGGGCCGCGGCGACATCACGGCTGGCGAACGGATGGCCGCCCTGCAGCGGCGCAAAATACGTGCCCAGAATGGTCTGCATCTCCTTGATTGCCAGCGCAAAAGAAACGAGATCCGCTTCCGCGAGCGCTGGTAAAGCCTGCATCAAGACAAGGCGGCATATGTGCGCAGCGTCCGTAGCGGCGAATAGCGGCAAACGGGCGAAGGCCGCGCTCTCTTCTTCTCCATGCACGCCGGTGCATTTCCGATCGAGGACGAGCACGATACGCCACTCGTCCGGGAACGGAATTCTGCTGATGATCGGCGCCACGCCAGTCGCGTCTCTGCATCCACCGTCAACTACAACGCCGCCTGAATCGAATAGATTAATCCCGACGCCCGAACGCCGGCCGCGGCCGAGGTGAAATGCATCGCCGCGGATGTCGAGTGGCATGTCGTGTAGCGTCCGGATACCGGCGGCAAGCGCGAGCACGAGCTGCGTGCCGGAGCCCAACCCGGAATGATCAGGAATGGCTTCTGCAATGTACACGTGGTGAGGGCTGTCAAGAGAGAGTAACACTTGCAGGCGTTCGAGATAGCGACGCGCACGTTCGCTGTCGGGACCGCTCACTTGCTGCGTTGCCGCTCTCGAAACGGTCACCCGCGTGCGCAATTCGCTGATCGCGAGGCCGATGCTACCAAAACTTCGTCCAAGTTCGCCATTGAGATCCAGGAATCCCAAATGTAGCCGGGCCGGAACGGTAACACTCACGCTGTTCGGCCCTTTGTTCAACTGCTTGCTCCCGAGCTTGATTCCGGACAGGGTTTTTCATTTATGCAATCCGGGACTAGACTGCGACAGTTGGATTGGCTTGGCAATCACGAACAGATCGGATTTATCGCACGAGAGAAAGGCTTCGCATCATGACGGCAGAAGCAATCAAGGAACGCACATACAGCGACGACGAGATCAAAGCGCGACTCGCCCGCGACTTGCCGCACTGGTGGTTGGATGGCGGCTGGATTCGTCGCAAGTACCGCACCAACAGTTGGAAGGGCACGCTGATGGTCATCAACGCTGTCGGCCATTTGGCCGAAGCAGCTTGGCACCATCCCGACATCACCGCTTCCTACGCCTGGGTCGAGGTGCGCCTGAAGAACCACGCGGCCAAAGGAGTCACCGACAAGGATTTCGAATTGGCCAGGAAGATCGAAGAGGTAGTTCAGTGGCAGCCTGCCAAAGACAGCGGGGCGCTCGAGGGCACGCCGCAACAGGATGCACGCTTCGCCTACATCAAGTACGACAAGTAGGTTCGGACTAAACATTAAATTAACGACCGAACCAACCACACCGGATGAGAAAGACGGGATGGCTGAGGCTTGGATTCGCGGCAAGGCGGTTGCGCTCGATGCCGCGATCGCGGAGGTGGTAAACCTCTTGTCGGCTAGCCGCTTGCCAGTCATTGCCGGCCTCGGTACCGATGTAGCCGGGGTTCGCGCCGCCATCAAACTAGCGCAACGCGTGGGCGGCGTAATCGATCACATGCATTCCGAAGTCTTGCTTCGCGACCTCGACGTCATGCGCGAAGCCGGCATGATGGTGACTACACCGAACGAAGTGCGCCTGCGCGCCGACTTTCTGCTGCTGGTCGGCCCCGGATTGATTGAAGCCTGGCCCGCCTTGCCCGATAGGCTATTTGCCAAACGTCGCATCGTGTGGCTTTGCCCAGGCGCTGCAGCGAAGTCTGCGAACGCATATCGAAACATCGCTGTTGTGGGCGATGATCCTTTTGATTTGCCGGTCATGCTCGCAGCTCTGCGTGCGCGCTGCGCTGGGAGTCCGGTGGCGAATGCACCAGTTGCGTTGGCGGCAATCGATGCGCTCGTCGCGGAGCTGAAAAAAGCCCGTTTCGGAGTCGCGGTCTGGTCGGCAGCTCAATACGATAGTCTCACCGTCGAGATGTTATGCGGTCTGGTGAAAGATCTTAACGAAGGCACGCGCTTTTCCGGCCTGCCACTGGCCGCTGCTGACAACGCCCCTGCGGTGCAGCAGGTGACCGGATGGATGACCGGCTTTCCTTTGCGCACAGGCTTCGGCCGCGGGCTCCCGGAGCACGACCCTTGGCGCTTCGAAGCATCGCGCCTCATCGATAGCGGCGAAGCTGACTGCGTCCTTTGGATTTCTGCTTACGGCGCACGGTTGCCGACATGGAAGCGCGACCCGCCGCTTGTTGCTATCACTGCCAACCCTGACACGCTACGAGCCGACGTCACTATCGCAGTCGGCCGGCCAGGGGTCGACCACAATGCAGTCGAACATCTTGCGGCGACCGCAACGCTCACTACGGTGAGCGCCGGCAAACCGAGCACTGCGGTGTCGGTTGCAAGCGCTCTCGGCAAAATAACTGCGGCACTTCCGGAGAGCCAGCCATGTTGACCCGTCTTGCCGGCGGACGCGTGATCGATCCGGCCAACGGTCGCGACGCGGTCGGGGATATCTTCATCCGCGACGGCCGCATCATCGACGAGCCGGCCGGCAGTGCCGCCGATGAAACGTATAACGTTTCCAAAAAGATCGTCATGGCCGGCGCTATTGATGTGCATTCCCACATCGCCGGCAACAACGAGACAATGGGCCGCCTCTTGCTGCCCGAGCAGCGCTATCCTTCAGACGTCTTCCATCCCGGCCACTATCCGCAACCGCGGGGGGCGTGGAATACTTCCGAGACCGGCTGCATTTACGCCGCTATGGGCTTTACGACGGTCGTTGAGCCCGCCGTGTTGCCGCACCAGGCTTTGCAGGCGCATCTTGAATTGGCTGACATTCCGATCATTGACAAGGCAACGCTGACGGTGCTCGGAAATGACGACTTTCTCCTTAATCTCCTGCATCGCGGCGAGGGCGCCGACGCGATCCGGGATTATGTGGCCTGGACGCTCGCCACCTCACGGGGCCTTGGTATCAAGGTAATCAATGCAGGGGGTGCTGCGGCCTTCAAGGACAATTTGCGCATGTTCTCGCTTGACGATGAAGTGCCAGCTTATGGCATTTCTTCTCGCGCAATTGTCAAGGCGCTCCAAAAGGCGGTGCAAGAACTGCAACTCCCACACCCATTGCACGTTCATTGCAATAATCTAGGTATAGCCGGCAATGTCGAAACCGCGCTGGCGACAATCGCAGCAGCAGAAGGCCTTCCGCTACATCTCGCGCATCTACAATTTTATGGCTACGGCAAGGAAGGCCCTCGCGGTTTCTCCTCCGGTGGTGCGCGTCTCGCGGAGGCAGTGAACGCAGCCAAGTCCGTGACCGTCGATGTCGGCCAGGTGATGTTCGGACAGACCATTACAATTTCTTGTGATGTGCTGCGGCAGTTCAACGCCCGCAACGGAGCGCGTCCAAAGAAGTGGATGATCTGCGACGGGGATTCTAACGGCGTAGGCATTGTACCCTATCACTATCGAGTCAACGATTTCTTCAACGCCGTGCAATGGGCTGTGGGTCTCGAATTGTTTTTGCTAACCAATGATCCTTGGCGCGTATTCTTCACCACCGATCATCCCAATGGCGCGCCGTTCACTGCCTACCCCGATATTCTCGCTCTGCTCATGGACCGCAACTTGCGGGCGGAATGGATGTCACGCCTACCGCAAGAGGCAATAGCAGTGACTACACTTGCGTCTATTAGACGCGAATACACCCTCACCGACGTTGCGATCATGACGCGGGCCGCACCGGCCAAACTTCTGGGCCTCAAGGACCGCGGGCATCTCGGCGCTGGTGCGCTCGCCGACGTCGCAGTCTACGAGCCTGACAGCGACAAAGCCAAGATGTTCCGCGAGGCCGCGCTCGTATTCAAGGGCGGGCAGCTTATCGTGCGCGATGGCTCGCTACTTCATTACCCCTTCGGTCGCGCGCTCAACGCGCACCCAGCACGCGAGCGCGCGATTGAGCGCCGTATGCGCGATTACTATGAAGAGCGCTACGGACTTTCCCCCGATTTCATGACAGTGGCCGACGCAGCAATCGGCCGACCGGACCCTTTCGAAACCATTCCATGTCTCAATTGATCGTCAATGGCATCCGTGTGGACGACACCTTTGCCGAAGCCTTCGGAATGCGGGCGACGGCGATAGTAATCACTGCGCACAACGCGGCGTGGGCGCGTCAGGCAGCCGTAACCATGACAGGATTCGCGACCTCGGTGATTGGTTGCGGCTGCGAGGCGGGCATCGATCGTATGCTTAATCCTGACGAAACACCCGATGGGAGACCTGGTGCGCGGGTCCTGCTTTTCGCCGTCTCCACTAGTGAGCTACAAAAGCAGCTGCAGAAGCGCGTGGGCCAATGCGTGCTGACGAGTCCGGGATCGGCCTGTTATGGGGGGCTGGAGGCAGAAGAACGACTGAAACTTGGCAATGCGCTGCGCTTTTTCGGCGACGGATGGCAAGTCTCTAAGCGCTTTGGGGACAAACGTTACTGGCGCGTACCGGTAATGGATGGCGAATTCGTTTGCGCCGCTACGACCGGCCTCAGCAGAACGGCGGTCGGGGGCGGCAATATTATTGTTATGGGCGCGACCGCCCAGACGACACTGGCTGCAACCGAACTCGCCGTGGAAGCCATCGGGACGGTGCCAAATGTGATCACGCCATTTCCCGGCGGCATCGCGCGCTCCGGCTCTAAGGTCGGCTCGAGATATAAAGGAGTAACCGCTTCGACCAATGATGCCTATTGCACGACCTTGAAGGGGTCGGGTAACAGCGCGCTCGACGCCGACATCACCTCGGTTCTAGAGATCGTTATCGACGGTCTCACCTCAGATGCAGTGGCCGCCGCCATGCGCGCCGGCGTGCGCGCCATCCTGACACTTGGTCCAGAACGAGGCGCCTTGCGCATTGGTGCGGGAAACTACGGCGGCAAGCTCGGCCCGCATCATTACCATCTCAAGGATTTGTTGCCGTGAGCGCGCTTGTATTCTCATTGCGCGACGCACCAGCACAACGGCTCGATCTGGCGCCACTCACACCGGATCGGCTCGTTGGTCTAAGCGAAAGCAAGATTGCCGCCATCGAACTGCAAACGACGCGCGAGCGCCTGCGTGCCGGGGACGTATTCAAGATCCGTATAGGTGACGCAACGCAAATCCGGTTCGACGGCGGCAGCGAGCGCTTCGACCGCATCGGCGCTGGCATGAGCCAAGGCGAAATTAGTATCGACGGCGACGTCGGTACCCAGGCTGGCCGCTTAATGCAGGGCGGCAGGCTCGCCATCGTCGGGAATGCCGGACCGTGGGCCGCCTCCAGCATGAAAGGCGGCACGCTCGTGATCTCTGGGCACACCGGCGAACGCCTCGCTGGACCTGTCGCCGGCGAGACGGTCGGCATGCGCGGTGGCGTGGTCATGGTTCGCGGTGACGCCGGCGTGCGTGCCGGCGACCGGATGCGACGCGGTATGATCATCGTTGAAGGCAAGGCGGGCAGCTACGCAGGCAGCCGCATGATCGCTGGTACACTTATTGTGCGCGGCCGCACCGGTCGGTTGCCCGGCTATCTTATGAGCCGTGGCACCATCGTCACCTTGGATGGTAGTGATGCCTTGTCTCCGACGTTCGTCGACTCAGGCGTGCACGAGTTCGTCGCCAACGCTCTGATGGCCTCCTACGTGCAGGCTTACAGTCCCGAAGTTGCGGCGATGCTGCGGCAGCCTTGGCGACGATTCCTCGGGGATATGGCCGTCATCGGCAAGGGTGAAATATTCTATCCCCCCGTTACGAACTAAACTCGTCAGACTCAGTTATTTGTTGGTAAACTAGGATGGTTCGCGCGGAGATATGCGCCAATGGGCTTGCTCGAACTGGTCATCACTGTGTGCGCCATCGCAGACCCTACGCTTTGTGAAGATCGACATCTTCAGTACGCGGGCGGTGAATCACTACAACAGTGTGCCGTGGGCGCGCCACCTTACATCGCGCAATGGATCGGCGAACATCCGAAATGGATGGCGGTGCGCTGGCACTGCGAGTATCCCGGCCCGAAAAAGGTCTGAAGCTGGTGCTCGGATAGTAGACGATGCGGCCCGACGCGCGTGTCAAGCGCGATGCTTTTCTTGCTCGAATCGGCATTCGTTCGCTAATTATGGGCATCCTCAACGTAACGCCGGACTCATTCTTTGACAGCGGGCGCTTCTTTGCCGCCGAGGCAGCCCTTGCCCGCGCCCGGCAAATGATCGCTGATGGCTGCGATATCGTCGACATTGGCGCCGAGTCGACTCGGCCAGGCTCAAAACCGGTCGACGAGGCAGAGGAGATGACCCGACTCGATCAGGTTCTCGCGAACGTGGTTACGCTCGACATACCGTTGTCGATCGACACTACGAAGGCCGCGGTCGCGGCCCGCGCCCTATCGTTCGGTGTGGTTGTCGTCAATGACGTGTGGGGACTTCAGAGGGACCCGCGAATGGCCGAAGTTGTGGCGGAGGCGGAGGCCGCCGTCGTTATCATGCACAATCGCGCGGAAAAGGATGAGAGCGTCGACATTATCTCCGATATTCGCCGCTTCTTCGATCGCTCACTTGCGATTGCGGCGCACGCTGGAATTCCTAAGCACCGCACTATCCTCGATGTTGGTATCGGCTTTGCCAAGAGTAGCCGCCAGAATCGCGAGGCTATCCTCAGGCTCGCCGAACTCAAGGATTACGGATTACCGATCATGGTGGGGGCGTCGCGCAAGAAATTTCTTGGCTCGCTTAGCGGCGATGGAATCGAGGGGACGCTAGCTGGCACACTTGCGGCGAGTCTTGCTGCGATCGCCGCTGGCGCCGCGATCGTGCGCGTGCACGACGTCGCCGAGCATGCGGCCGCACTACGCGTCTTTCAGATAGTCCGCGACAGGCAAATTTTAATCGACATTTCGGGTTAACCAAGGCGGTATGACCCAAAGCCGCTATCACTTGTGGCATTCGGTGAGTTGCTTCTCCTCGATAGTGAAAACAGCGCCCTCCTTCAAATCGATATTGCGCACAACGCATACGCGACCGGTCTTGTCGGCAATCTTTACGTCATAACGGCCGGCGTTGACATCGGTGATTCGTAGACGTTCGTCGTGATCGACGGTCCCGTCGCGATCGTTTTTGCACTGATTGGCGCCCCACTCCTGCTTGCCCGCAGGCGACACCTGCAGGGCAGTGATGGTGTTGACGGTCAAGTTCCAGAACCGAATCGGTTTGCTTTCGGCCCGCGCTCCAGAACTCATTAGCGCAAGGGCGACACCTGCAGTCAGCAGTCTGCGCATGCAAGTCCTTCCCGCGGTTCCAAAGGAATCACGATGGACGCCATCTATTGTTGAAAGAGGCGTTCGCGATTTACAGCCTTGTCGAAGTTGCGGGCGGCTTCAAGACCGACTGCGGCGATCAGCCGCGCGGAAGCAAGGTCGGCGCCCAGAAAGTCAGCGCCAGAGACGGTTGCGCCGGTGAGGTCGGCGCCGCTGAGATCGGCGCCACGCAACAAGGCGCCTGTGAGGTCGGACTTCTTGAGCGAAGCGAATTGCAACTCGGCGCGCGAAAGGTCCGCGTTGCGGAGGTCAGCATTATCAAGCCGCGCCGATTTAAGCACGGTGTGCATCAAGCCCATGGACTGGTTCTTCATATCGGCAGCGAGATTCGCACCGGTGAACTTGACATTGACAAGGCTCGCGCCGCTGAGATCGGCCACCACACGCGCTCCCGAGAGATCGGCGCCGTCAAGCCGGGCACGCAACATTTGCGCGGCAAATATATTGGCATGTCGCAGACTTGTGCGAGTAAGGTCCGCCTCCAACAGCCAGGCCTGGTCGAGCACAGCGCGGTCGAGCTTCGCGCCGATAAGCTTGGTCTTGTTGAGTCGGGCGGCTCGAAAAACTGCGTCAGAAAGATCGAGTCCGGAGAGATCGAGCCCCGACAACTTCTTGCCGGTAAAGTCGGCGGGTTGGCCAGGCATGGCAGCCGCCGCCATGGCGGCGACCTCGGCGCGAGTTATCTCTGCCGTGGCCATCTCCGGCGAATTTAGATCGACATGGCGCATCATATCCTGTGCGGTCGCAGGCAGCGCGACGGCACAAGCGCAAAGGGTCAGTATGGCGATTGACCTATCCAGCATGGGCTTTCGCATCCAAGAGATACTAGAGCAAATATTTGCTCCTTGGTTGCGTGAAGAGCAAGTCTCGCTTCGACTAAACGCTAGCCGCGCGCTGCAACAAGACCTTTACGGCGTCCGGCAGATCGGACATTGCGGCGATCACGATGTTTGCGCCGGCCATCTTAAGCCGTTGAGCGAGCTCAGCGGTCGCATGGGTTGCGCCGGCAAAACCAATCGTCTTCATGCCCGCGGCAACCGCGGCTCGAATACCGAGCGTCGAATCTTCAATGACAATACAGTCGGCGGGTGTCACTGCGAACGAGCGGGCTGCGAGCAGGTAAAGATCGGGCGCGGGCTTGCCTTGCTCGACTTGGTCCGCGCTGAAGACACGATCCCCAAACAGGCCCACAAGACCCGTGACTTCGAGCGAGAGATTAAGCCGCTGTCGCGCGGAGGATGATACGACACAGCGTGGGTACGGCAGCAGGCCAAGTGCCTCGTGAACGCCCTTGACCGGCTTTAGTTCATGCCGAAATCGTTCCAAGAGCCGCCGAGCCGCCGCTGCTCCCAGATCGGCCGGTATTGGGAACGACAGCAATGCCTCTGCCGATGCCAGAACATCTTGCAGGCGAAGTCCAGTGAAAATCTGGAGCGCCTGCTGGGTCGTCATCGGGCAGCCGAGCGTGCTCATCAACTCAGCGAGTGTCGCATGGGCGAGCAGTTCTGAATCAACCAAAACGCCGTCGCAGTCAAAGATCAGTAGCGTCATGTTTAGCAATTGAATCTGCGCTTGGCCCCGGCGGCGCGGTGCGGCCATTTATTCGGCGTGTGACCTCGCCGATAATCGTGGCGATCTCCTGTTCGGAACGAGCAGATCTTGGCGTCGTAAGGGGAATCTCGGCAACGATCTGCGCGGGGCGTGGCGACAGCAGGAAGATCCGGTCGGCAAGACGGATGGCCTCTTCAAGATCGTGAGTTACCAGTAGCGTCGTAATCGGGCGGCTTTCTATTAGGGCCGCGAGTTGTTCGCGCAGACGTCCTGCCAAAGCTTCATCAAGCGAGACGAGCGGCTCATCGAGCAACAGTAAGTCCGGGTCGACCGCAAGTGCACGTGCCAGCGCGGCGCGGCGCGCAAGCCCGAGCGAAAGTTCCCCGGGATAGTGCAAACGATGCGCCTCGAGGTCTAAAATTTTGAATAGCGACGCAAGCGCCTCAGCGGTAATGCCCGGCGCGACGAGACGGACGTTTTCTTCGACAGTCCGCCAAGGAAGCAAACGTGGTTCCTGGAAGACCATGCCGAGTCTACCCGTTAATGGTCGCTCTACTGTTCCTTTAAAATCAGTATCAAGCCTCGCAATGATGCGAAGTATTGTAGTCTTGCCACAGCCGGACGGACCGACGAGAGCGCCAACTTCGCTGTTTCCAATGTCGAAACAGACATCGCGTAGAACGTCGAAGCGCTCGCCTGACGCCGCCGTGAACGCCTTATGCGCGATGCGGACCTCAAGTTGCCCGAATTCGCCAGCGGGACGCACGTCGTTCAATGGGCTGCACCACTGCGGTTTCGATAAGGAGAATAACAACGACGAATGCGAGCGCATAAGCAAGAATAAGCGTCACGTCAAATAGCTGGAACGCCACGCCGATTTGGAATCCTATGCCATTCGGGCGTCCAAGTAATTCGACGATGAGCACGATCTTCCAAACCAATGAAAGGCCGGAACGTGCAGCTGCAGCGAGATAAGGCGCGAGTTGCGGAAAAACTACATGCAACAAGAACTTTCCTCGTGGCAGGGCGAAGACCCGCGCCATTTCAACGAGACTAAGATCGAGAGCGCGGGCGCCTTCGCGCACTGTGACCACGGTGTTCGGCAATTTGTTGATCGCGACCGCTAGCACGCCTGCGATCTCTGTGAGCCCGCCCCAGATAAAAGCGAGCACAATAATCACTAACGCTGGCAGATTCAGCAAAACGATGAGCAGAGGATCGCCAATCCGGTCGGCGACCATTACTCGGCCCATCAGCAGCCCAATCGCGGTGCCGGCTATCATGGCAATCGTGAAGGCCGCTAGAACGCGTGCCAGCGTCACGCCGAGTTGAAAAAACAGATCGCCCGTCTGCGCCTGCGCAGCAATTGCGCTCAACACTTTTTCTGGTCCCGGAAGCATCTGCGGTCCCGCGAATAGCGAGGCAAGCCACCAGATTGCAAGGAACAAGGCGAGTGAGATGAGCCGCACCATTGCTAGTTCAGAACGTCTGGTCGGTAGAAGGTCCCTGGCGCAAGTTCTTCGCCCTGCCCGACCAATGCCGAACCGCCGAGCTTCAGCAGCACTCGATAAAGTACTGCTGCGTCTTTCTCCTCGGAGTCGACCGGGCGGTGCGGAATGCCTTGGCGATAGCGGTCGCGATAGACCTTGAGGGCGGCGGCTTCGCGTGCGCCGACGAGCGGCGCCATCCGCTCCCATTCGGCATCTGACGTCAGCAGGATTTGCTTGGCCTTCCGGGTGGCATCGAGAAAGCGACTAATTGTCTGGCGGTGTGCCGCCGCCCACGTTTCATCAAATACATACCCGATCATCGAGAGCGGACCGGCAACGCCGAAATTTGGTAGCAAATCGTCAATGCTGACGAGTTGGCGGAAACCGCGCGTTTCCAGATGCGCAGAAAAATTCCAGTAATTAAGCGCCGCGTCAAAATCGCCCTGAAGCATTTTGCCTGCCAGCAATGCTGGCGAGCCGTACACCACATTTGCCTGTGTGCTGAGATCAACACCCTTCTGCTTTGTCGCGGCCTGCAACAGAAGCCAACTTTTATCAATCGGGCCCCCGGCGACCGCCAGTGTTTTGCCTTTTAGCTCGACAACCGTTCTAATCGCTGAGTCCTCGCGGACTATCACAGCGCCGAGCGCCGTCGAATAAGGATAAAAAACGAGCTTGGCGCCGAGTTCGCGCTCGCGGGAAACCCACAACCAGTCGGCAGCGACAACATCAACGGAGCCGCCGCGAAGTGCGATCTTCCCGGCCTCGGGACTTGCCAATTCCAATGTCTTGATGTTGATGCCGCCCTGCTTGTCCAGTTTGTGCGCGCGTATGACGTCGAGTTCCCAAGAAACTGTCCCGGTTCTCTGAACCGCTACACGGATTGTATCGGCCGATGCCCAATCTACTGAAAAGCAGAGAGCGCCGCTCACGCAGAGGTAACTAATGAGAGTGCGAAAATTCAACATGGTAATCTGGCAAGCGCAGCGCCTTGGCTGAGATTTCAAGCAAGAGAATGCGTTCCGCTGTGATTATAGGAGCGTACTTGCCTTGGCGTTGACAAGCCTCCTTCGACGCAAGCCCCGATCCACCAGCGCACTGGCCTTGAGTCACCTATATCAAGCACTATCATGTTGCGCAGCGGCAGCCCACTCGACAATTAAGGGATGCGTAAATATGAGATCGCTTGGCGGCATCGGGGGCATTAGTTTTGTGCTGGTGCTCGCCGTGGCTGCGCATGAGACGCTCGCGATGTCGGCGCAAACCAACGACTACCCGACTGACGCGCGGGCTGACTATGTTTTTGCGTGCATGAAGACCCACGGCGACACCCAACTAGCTTTGCGCCAGTGCTCTTGCTCGATCGACGTAATCGCCACCCTCCTTTCTTATGATCGTTATGTGGCGGCGGAGACCGTTCTAAGCCTCGCGCAAGTTCCTGGCCGCTTTGGCGCCATGTTTCGATCGCCCGAGCCAGCTAAGGAGGCGGTAAAAAATTTGCGACAAGCGCAAGCCGAAGCAGAGGTGCGTTGCTTTTAGTGGGTGCAGCGGTGAATTCTCGGTACGTCCCGTCTATATGTTTTTTGTTGCAGCCGGTAGGAGGCAAGCATAGACTTTGTTTCCGTTCCGGCTTCAAGGGCGTCAGTCGAACGGGAATGCTGGCGCCTTTCGTAAGCGAGGCGGGGCATCGTGCACAATGCCCCAGATGCAACGCTGCGCTGTGACACGCTGCCGGAAGCGCTTCCCAAATGCACGGGTGCCGACACGCGGCACGGGATGTGCTGTTGCGCCGGTCAACCCGCGACAATTCGCAGGGAGGACTGGATGCGTTATTTGCTTTTAACCAGCTGTATCGGTGCTGCGGCCGCCTTAGTTGCTTCTTCAGCTAGCGGCAATGAACAATTGCAAAAAATGTCGCAGAACCCCAAAGATTGGGTAATGCCCACGGGGAACTACGCAAATACGCGCTACTCGGAACTCAAGCAGATCAACTCGAGTAACGTCGGCAAGCTGCAGGTTGCGTGGACCTTCTCGACCGGCGTGTTGCGTGGTCACGAGGGCGCGCCCCTAGTCATCGGCGACGTAATGTATGTACATGGGCCCTTCCCAAATCCAGTTTATGCGCTGGACCTGAACAATGATGCCAAGATCCTCTGGAAATACGAACCGAGACAAGACCCAGACGTCATTCCCGTGATGTGCTGCGATACGGTCAACCGCGGCCTGGCTTACTCGGACGGCAAGATCTTCCTTAACCAGGCTGATACGACGTTGGTCGCGCTCGATGCCAAGACCGGTAAAGTGCTGTGGGAAACCAAAAACGGCGACCCGAAAAAGGGCGAGACCGGAACGTCGGCGCCGATGATCGTCAAAGACAAAGTTTTGGTCGGTATATCCGGCGGTGAGTTCGGTGTGCAGTGCCACATGACTGCCTACAATGTCAGCGATGGCAAGCTGGTGTGGAGAGCCTATTCGGGGGGGCCAGACAGTCAGCTCCTGGTTGATCCTCAAAAAACTACTGAGCACGGCAAACCGATTGGCACTGATTCAAGTCTCAAGACTTGGCAAGGCGATCAATGGAAGATCGGTGGCGGATGCACGTGGGGTTGGATCTCCTATGATCCACAGCTAAACCTCATTTATTATGGTTCCGGCAATCCGTCGACTTGGAATCCCAAACAACGGCCTGGCGATAATAAATGGTCAATGACGATATTCGCCCGCGATGCCGACACCGGGATGGCAAGGTGGGTTTACCAAATGACGCCCCACGATGAGTGGGACTTTGACGGCGTCAACGAGATGATCCTCGCCGACGTCGATGTCGGCGGTACCACCCACAAAGCATTGGTCCACTTTGATCGCAACGGCTTCGGCTACACCCTCGACCGCACAAATGGGGCATTGCTGGTTGCCGAGAAATTCGACCCAAAGGTCAATTGGGCAACCAAAGTAGACATGGACAAGAATTCGAAGACGTACGGTCGTCCGCTGGTCGTGGCGCAATACTCGACTGAACAGAATGGCGAAGACGTCAACAGTAAGGGCATCTGCCCGGCCGCTCTGGGCAGTAAGGACGAGCAACCGGCAGCATACTCACCCGAGACCAAATTGTTCTACGTGCCGACGAATCATGTCTGCATGGACTACGAACCGTTCCGGGTCTCTTACGTCGCCGGCCAGCCCTATGTGGGTGCGACGTTGTCGATGTATCCGCCTCCGGGCGAGAAGAATATGGGCAACTTCATCGCATGGGATGCCGGGAAAGGTAGGATCGTGTGGTCGGTTCCCGAGCTGTTCTCAGTGTGGTCCGGTGCCCTAGCCACTGCGGGCGGCGTAGTGTTCTACGGCACGCTCGAAGGTTATCTCAAAGCAGTGGATGCCAAGACGGGCAAAGAGCTCTACAAATTCAAGACCCCGTCCGGCATCATTGGCAACGTGATGACTTACGAGCACGGTGGCAAACAATACGTTGCCGTTCTATCGGGCGTCGGCGGCTGGGCCGGCATCGGTCTTGCCGCAGGTCTCACCGGTCCCCAGGAGGGCCTCGGTGCCGTCGGCGGTTATGCAGGGTTGCGCGATTATACCTCTCTTGGTGGCCAGCTAACGGTATTTGCGCTGCCCAGCAATTAAAGCTCGGCGCGCATTATAAATCTAACGGACCCGGTACACCGCATGGGCGGCGCGCCGGGTCCGCGAGCAGAATATCGCAAACCACCAAACGATTTGAAGTCACAGAGGAAACTCCGTGAGACCATTTATGTCTGCGTCCGCGATAATTGTCGCGGTAGCGCTTGCCCTTGGCATCGCGCACGCGATTGCAGACGGATCCGGCGATCCCAAGGCGGTGAAGGACGAGGATGGCAAGCATTATGATAAGGACGGGACGCCAACCTACAAAGTCCAGAGCGACGGTATGGTGGACTGGTACACCTATTCCGGCTTCCGCCGCTATCATTCGGATTGCCACGTCTGCCATGGGCCAGACGGGGAAGGTTCGACTTATGCACCCGCGCTCAAGGACACACTAAAGACGGTCAGTTACACCGATTTCATCGGGGTAGTGGCAAGTGGCCGCAAGAAAGTCGACACTGCGTCCGACAATGTGATGCCTGCATTTGGGACCAACCCAAACGTGATGTGTTATCTCGATGACATCTTCGTCTATCTTCGTGCGCGCGCCAACGACGCCATGCCACGCGGTCGCCCGGCGAAGCACGACGACAAGTCCAAAGCAGCAGCTGACGCTGAAAACAAATGTTTAGGTCTTGGGCACTAAGGGGTAAGTGGACGCTCTTCCAATCAAACTGAGTGCTATCGTGATGTTAGGCGGGATGAATTTTTGGTTTCGTCTTTTCGTTTGTGTGGCTCCGGCTGCGCTCGCCAGTATCGGGGCGTCCGCACAAAGCGGACCGCCGGAGGCTGCGACCGCGCCGCAATCTCAGGGACCATTCGAATTGGTTGACCCTAAGGTGTTCCGGGTCTGCGCAGATCCTCACAATCTGCCCTATTCGGATACTAATGGTGCCGGTTTTGAAAACAGGATCGCCGATTTATTCGCGAAGGAATTGGGGAAGAGCATCGCTTTCACCTGGTTCCCAAACGCGCCCGGTTTTGTGAGCAAAACGCTAGCACTCTACAAGTGCGATATCATCATGGGCATTCCCCAAGGCGACGATATTGTTCAGGTTACGAACCCATATTACCGCACTGCCTATACGCTGGTGTTCAAGCCCGGCCATGGACTAGATGGCGTCGACACTCTTACGGATCAAAGGCTTAAGAACAAGCGAATCGGCGTCGTCGCCGGCACACCACCTGCCACCAATTTGGTGCTCGATGGCTTGATTACGAAAGCCAAGTCTTATCCGTTAGTAGTCGACACGCGGTACGACTCGTCCGCCGCTGCGATGATCCACGACATAGTCGATGACACTATCGATGCTGGCGTACTGTGGGGTCCTTTGGCCGGCTATTACGCCAAGGAGTCTAACAAGCCGCTCACGGTTGTGCCGCTGCTTAAAGAAACTAACGGCTCACGCATGACATATCGCATTGGCATGGGTGTTCGTTACTCTGACCAGAATTGGAAGCGCCAGCTCAATCAATTGATTCGAGCGAAGCAAGCCGCGATCACGGCGATACTCTTGAGTTATGGCGTTCCGATACTCGACGAGGACAATCATCTCGTCGAGCCGGCTTCAACTGCAAAGTAGTGGGGCCGCAAGAGCGACGCCGGTTAAAATCAATGCAGTGCTAACCTGAATTAGCGCCGCGCGCTGCCGCCAGCTTCGAAACCAACGCCCCCACCGATCTTAACGCACATATCCGAGCCCGCGACCTTAACGAAGCCTGGGCCATATTGCGCGCAAGGGTTAACACCAGCGGGGCGATGCAGGGTATTTGAATTTGCAGTGTTTTTACGCGGCTGATTGGACTGCTGAGCAACAGCGACCCAAGTGGGCAACACCGCAACAACGACTGCAAGGACGATTTTTCTCATGAGTTCTTTCATCGTGTCTTCCGCGCCTTTCCTGCCGACGACTGCACCGGCAAGCTGCAGCGCGCTTTGAAATCCGCCTTTGCCTGTTCGCGGCTCGCTGCGTATCCATGATTATAGACCGAGGGCGGCAGAGCACGCGCCGTAATTGTCAAAATCAGGCGCCTGCGGGTGACGCATGATGCGGCCAACTACTGGTCCGCGGGCGTCATTAGTCCGCGGAAAGCTAACCGAAGGAAGACTAACCCGAAACTTGCGCACCATTTGCCGTTCATGCTTTATGCGTCTCGTCGGGAGGCCGATGCATCAAAACAACTTTTTCGAAACGATCCACAAAGATTGATGGTCGTCCGACCTTGTCTCGCTCAATGACGGGCTCCCAGCCATTGCGTTCTAATTTGCGCCACTTCGTCTCGCGGGCCCAAGAAAAATCGTGACCTTTGGCTTTGAGATCACGCACGACTTTTTCCTCGAAGGCATCGTGTAAATGCTCGAATGGAACAACTTTCGGTTTGGACCAGCCCTTTGATGCGCCAAAGACTTCCACGAACAGGCTAACAAGTGCCGCGACATCCATCATTCGCTGTGTCTCTATTGCGCGGCTGCGCCAACTCCGGACTCGCAGAGAATATTATCAGAAGGTCCCATCAATAGCCCGAGTGGCACTTGGCGTTTTCAGATTCTTGACCTTGATCCAGGTTTTCGAGGGACCTGACCTATACGGCGCATCCAGTTTCTTGGAGACAATTCCTTCCAGGCCAAGCTTACAGAAAGATGAACGGATTGCGTCGCATGTCTTCACCCTTGAGCATCAGCAAGTCAAAGGCCGTGGCGATGGCAACGTAATCGTTAAGACGGCTGTGGAGTAAATCGAATTGCGCCCTGCCTTTGGCATCGAGATATACCGCCTCAGCATCAATAATGACTGAGCCTTCGATATAGGCCAGGGACCCTAGGAGTGGTGGCGCGGCCCAGGATCGGCCCTCGCTGAGGCAGCAAGCATGAAGATGAGCGTAAGCATAACGATGACAAGTACGCTTTTGACCATTTAAGAATTCCCCTCGTTTACCGGCTGCCAGCATGGGTTTGGGGGACAGGGCTGACAGCACCTATGTGTAACTCTGCCAGGGCCACATCGTTCCTGGACCACTTCTCTCATCAACGTCCTTGGCGGGACAGCGCGGTTACATCCGTCGTCACGGTCCCACCACTTTCTATTTTTTAGCTCTCTTCAAAAGAGCCCTCAGTATGGTGCTGTTAGCAGTCGCCACGGCACCCACATCAGATAACAACCTTTCGAGAATTGGCTGGATAGCGCTCAGCAGCGCGAGATCTGCAACCGCCCCCTCCAAGTCGGCAAGTCTTGCTTGGATGTTAGCAATCGGCTGGGCTTGCCTAGCGGCTGCTTGGCCAGCTGCATTAACTTGTTCGTCGGCCAATTTCTTTTGCATCCTCAACGCCCTTATTTCCTTGTCATTTATCGAGCCCTTCAATTTCCACCCAACCCAGAACGCCAATACCAGTAACGGAATGACGATCGCCGATGCCTTAAGGGCTATAGCGAGCGGATCAGGCCAAAATTCAGGGCTGAATAAGACCCCCATAGTGCAACCCCCAAATTCAGAACTGGCAGAAAAAATTATAGGGCTTCCTAAATTTTGGAAAACCCCGGTCTATTTTCCGAAAATTCGGCCGAGGAGCTCCTCTCGACCGCATTTTCGTGCTCAAGCGCCAAAGACAAAGCGCGTCCCCGTGTAGGAACGCAACAACTTGGTCGGCATCTCGGCTCTGGCGATTTCGTAGAAGGGCTCACCCGAGCAGTGCAGAGGGATGACGTAATCGAGATTGATCTTCTTCAGCTCCGCGATGGTATCGCGCACGTAGTCCTCCTTGTAAGGTGCGAGATGGAACCCGCCGATCACTGCGTGTACCTTCGCAACGCCTGATGCTGCCTGGGCCTGCTTGATCGCATTGACCACGCCGCGATGGCTGCATGAGCACAGCACAACGAGACCGCGTCCTTTCAGGTTGAATACAGTTGCGATCTCGTGCCGGAATTGATCCGGGACGACCGTCTTCGTCCGCTCGTCTTCCGGGAGCTTGTCGGCATAGCAGCCAAGACCTTGCTCGACGCCGACCTTCATCATGCTGGGCGACAGCACTTTCTCAAAGCTCGTCAGACCGATCTGGCCCGTAGTGAAGCCGTGACCAGCTACGAGCGAAGGTCCCTCAGCATAGGTTACCGTAAGGCTTGCCTCCTCCAGCGCTTTGCGGTCGAGCACGCCGAAGTTTCCACGCACCGGCGGCCCAGTCCATTCACGCGAGCAGAAGCAGTCTTCGCCACCGACGTATAGGGGAAGCCCAGCTTTCAGCTTCCCACGATGATGACGCAGGAAGCCCACCAGACCGCCGAAATGATCGTAATGGCCGTGGCTTAGCACGAGAGCGTCGAACGCAGCCGGATCGATCCCGAGGAGAGTGACATTATTGATTAGCGCCTCGGGTGTGAAACCGAAATCGATGAGGATGTTTTTCGTCTCGGGACCGCGACGAGACTCGACATGCATTGAGAGGCCGAACTCGCTGATCAGCGTCCGGCCGGGCGGCCTATCGCTGCCGATCCCCCAACCAAAGTGCTGGATGTCGATGCCCTCCACCTTTCTGCTGGGCGCGACCGCGAACTGGTAGCTGTCGGTCACCACCCGCGCCGCGAGACCATCGACCTCAGGCACCGTCCCGGAGATCGCCTCAGCCCGCACTGGCCTTGTGCCGTTAAGCAGCGAGGTGATCATCGCGCCGAACACGGCGGCCCCGCCGCCGCAGAGGACGTGACGCCGGTTCACCGGAAGATCATCATGATCGTGTTCGATAGACATGACGCTTAGCTCCCTGCGCCGCCTTTGCTGCCAAGAGCCGGCGCGTTTGAGATGATCAGAAGAGCGTGGCGTCGGAATGCTAAGCACGCCAGCGTCTGGCAGCCCGCACCGAAGGTTGCGGCGATTGTATTGTGGTTTTTACTGGCGTCCATAGGTGCGACTCTGGTGCGACTCCCGTGCAGCCCCGTGCAACTAGAGTGCGACTCCGTGCGTGCCACCCCGTCACTCAAGAGCTCCAAGGACACGGTTAAAGAGCGTGTCCTTCTTAGTTGCGCCTGGGGGTAATGCGCGCGGGCAGGATTTTTTTGGTTTGTTATAAGGAAAGAATCGGGCCAAGTTGGCTGGTGGTCACCGTCTTGGTCAATTTTTTGCAGGCTTGGCAGGATTCGCGCTAGCAAAATGTGCCGCGACCTTTTCCGCAAGCCAGGTCCAGGCTTCAACTTCGCGCGGTCCAGCGGTCTTCTCGACGGCAGAACGAAGATAGGTCAACTCGCGCTCGATTTTATTACGCGACAGCATGTGGAGACGGCTCACCAGAATGGCGGCCTCGAGCACGGCAGCCTGGGCGCGATTGAAGCCTTGAAATGGCATATGCGAAACCAAACGCACAACGCGACAGCGCAAGCGCGGCCGCTGTGGGTCGTCTTTGATATCCTTGACCACGAGTTCGGCATGCGATAGCGCGTCGGCGAGACGTGGCACCGGTACCTCTTCCGATGCCAGTGTGGGCCAAAGATGCTGGCCGGTGAGGCAGCCGGCGAACACTCGCACATCATCGGTGTGGCTGGCGGTGGCGAATGGTACCGCCATAAGATTGTCGAGGGTGGTCGACGGTCGGAACGGCGCAATGATCCAATCGCCGTTCTCTGCAATCAGGCCGATCGGCGCAATATGAACGTGGCCTTCACGATTGGCCGTGATCACAATGGTCTCGCGGATCAGCGGCATCACCAAGCCGTCCTGGCATCAGACATCATCGACGTCTCCTTCTTCGGAAGCAGGAGCAGCTAGCGTGTGGCCCGGCCTACGCAGTCGGGTTAGATCTTCAGCAACTCGTTCGACCGCGCAGCCCCAATCGAGCGGCTCATCCTGGGTATAACGCTTGCCCAAGCGCCAAGCGATCTCGGCTTTTGACAACTCCGCGCCCAAATAGAAGGCATGCGGGCCGTTGTTCTCGATGCCGAGCGCGGGAAACAATGAGAACGCATCGTCACTGACTTGGTGCACGCCGCGTGCATAAACGTGAATTCCATCCTCGGCCGTCTCGATCCGGAAATTCCCATCCTTGACCTGGGCGGCCAAATCGGCGATCTCCTGTGCACTGTTGGGAAATGGCTTGCGATCATGCAGCTGCAGCAACGCGCTGCCATAACCCTGCGGCAAGCTATCGTTCTCGCGCGCAGCAAGCATAATACGACGCGCCGCATCGTGCTCTTGGAGTGTGCGGCGCGTATGCGGGCTTACCTGCACCACGAGCACGTTACGGATAGCGAGTTCGGAGCAAATGCCTAGCAACACGGCAGTAACGCCGCCGCTATCTGCATCCGTTAGTTCGGTAAGGTTGCCGGTGCCCATAAGGATTTCCGCCTCAGGCAGCAGCCGCCGCAGCTCAGCGTAACGCGCAAGCGACTCCATGAAGCCGAAATGAATGGGGTCGAGGATCGGATCGAGGATCGCGCTGATGCCGCGTTCGGCGGCGGTCTCCGCCGCCCGCAGGAGCGAATTGAGGTCACCATGGCGCGCCGCCACCAGCACCGGCGTGGTCCCTGTTTCAGCGGCGAGATCAAGCGTGGTCTCATTGAGACTAAGAAGGAACTGCGCGCCTGCCAATCCGCCAGCGCGTAGTTCATCGCTTTGTGCCGAATCGACACTGACCGCAAAATTCTCAGCGCGCAGAGCACGCACCGCGTCCTGTAGATGTGGAAACGGCGTGTCCGGCAGGCAGCCGAGGTCTATCACATCGGCGCCGGCCGCACGCATCGAACGCGCACGGCTCAATATATCGTCGATGCCGAGCATTGATGCATCAACGATTTCGGCAAATATACGGATGTCGTAGCGGGATAGGTCGAGGTCACGCCCGCCCCTACCGAAATAGGAGGGTAGGTCTTTCAGTTCATCCGGGCCCCGCTCGAAAGGAACGCCGAACTCGGCGCTCAGATGATCGAGGTCCGCACGGCATCGGCCGGGCACCAACACGCGACTTGCATTCAGTGGGCGCGGCACGCGGCGCTCAATGATCGCTCCCGTCATCAGGGCCGCGACCTTAACCCCGACATTGATTACTGACCAAGCGAAGCCCGGGTCGTTCATACTGACCAAGACTTTCTCCAATCGCGGTTGGGCCAGATGGCCGGTGAGGAAGGCGATGTGTTCGGTCATGTGAGTTCGCGCTTGCGCCGGGAAAGCTCATTGCCAAGCTCTGCCAGGGATTCTACAACTGCCACGCCTTTGAAAGATTTCAGCCGCGCGGTATTGTCGAGGTCGATTTGACGTGGGTAGACCTTCACCAGACCCTTGGGCGCTTCGGTCTCAAGTTCGGGCGCGGTGTCGCAGGCAAAGACGATAGAAAATACCCGACACTTACCGGCTTGCGCAAACACGTTCGTCGCCAACGTATCCGAAATTCCATATACGCATTTGGC
>Ga0126375_10000049_pt1 | contig 23184 bp, 21 predicted proteins | sample PanSoiMetPlot_14_FD_109577 | JGI IMG/M metagenome (GOLD analysis project Ga0126375, IMG submission 109577) | Tropical forest soil microbial communities from Panama - MetaG Plot_14 | ecosystem: Environmental > Terrestrial > Soil > Tropical forest | place: Panama | collected 2016-02-17 | reverse complement strand
GCGACTAGGAGATCAATGCTGGGATCAATGCTTTTAGCAGGGCCAGCATTGTTAGAACCTATTCTTGGTATGGAAATAAAATGTCCTCAAGAACAAATCGGAACTGTGGCAGGAATCTTATCAGGAAAACGTGGTAAGCTATTGAACGTAGAACAAAAGGGAGTAATTAGCATTATTCAAGGTGAAGTTCCTGCATCCGAAACGTTTGACCTGTCTGAGGTAATGCGAGGTGGGACTGCTGGCAAGGCGTTATGGAATACTTATTTTAAGACTTGGCAAATTGTGCCACAATCTCTACTTAGATCACTTGTAAATGATATTAGGAAACGAAAGGGTTTGAATCCAGAACCTCCGAATGCTGATGAATTCGTAGATAAAGAATAATCGAATTATCCGAGATGAGAAATTTCGAATTTTTATCCAATATGAAAATTTCAATAATATGGATTTCTTTATAAAAAATCATAAGTAGCAGGGTGTAGAATTTATATATTACATGGACATATAATATAATAATTACAAATAGGTGTAAAACATTGTTTAACAAAGAATCTTGCAGGACATGTGGGAAGATCTTGGTACCATTCTCGATTTGCGAATATTGTAACGAGAACGTATCATGGATTTGCAATAACTGCCAACGAGTGGAAGATGTACCTCACAATCACGACAAGCACAAGTATACGATCCAAATTTGAATTAAAATCGCATCGAATATGAAGCTATTTATTGGATTGAGACCCAGGAAAATAATCCATTTTCAAAAAAGATTAGGTTAGTAATGGACTTTATTCATTTCATCTTCTGGTCCTGTTGCTTTTTTGGATTAACAGGACAGCTATCTCTCTCTACTTCTACATAAATCTTGGATGATGTTTTTACATCAATAACGGACTTAATCCGTTCTTCAATTGTATCAATCACTTGCTCTATTTGGTCGGTATTTATGTTATCTACGATACTTACTTCCATTGCAACTAGGACATCATTGGGACCAAAATGCATTGTTCTAAGTGTGATTACTCTATTTACCTCAGGAATCTTTAAGACGGCTTGTATTATTTTGGTGTGATCCTTCCTTGACATTGCTTCCCCAATAAGCAGGGCCCTATTTTCCTTTGCTAAAAAGAACGCAAATAGCATGAGAACGGCACCAATTGCTATAGAACTATAAGCGTCATAGATCATATTCTTAGTAACATCAGACAAATAGATTCCTATTGCAGCTATTGCAATTCCCAGTAGTGCCGCTGAATCCTCAACCATAACGGTTAGTATAGTAGGGTCTTTACTTTCTTGAAATTCTCTAAATAATTTGTGCAAATTTACTTTTTCTCCTCTTGCTTCAATTGTGTTCTTAAACATAGTGAAAGCAATACGCAAGGCATTCCCTTCAAATACGGCTGATATTAAGAGTATTATGTAACTGATGTCGGTATTTACAATATGATGTATAGGATCAAAAATTGAAGTATACCCTTTTTCAAAAGATAGTATTCCTGAAATACCAAATAATAAGGTTGCAACAATAAATGACCAGAAGAATTGCTCCTTTCCATATCCAAATGGATGTCTTTCTGTAGGAACCCTTGTACTGGTCTTAATTCCAATCAACAAAAGTACCTGGTTAAATGTATCCGAAAAAGAATGGTATGTTTCTGACCACATAGCGCTACTATTTGTGAGCAACGCAGCGATAAGTTTAGCAATTGATATTCCCAAATTACCGAATAACGCCGCATATACAGCCCTCTTGGAACTTCCGACCAAAAATTATTCTCCTATTCTCTATCTCCCATAGTATCGTTGATTAACGAGAAGTTATGTCCTTCATAAAGTTACTCTGGTCAAGTTTGGAGAATTCCTTCAAATTTATCTTGTCTCCTTTAGACATTATTTCTCTAATTTTCTTACCTGCCGTTGGTTCATTCCACCATTTCTCTCCGAATCTGTTCATAAGATATCTTTCCAATTCAGCAGCTCGTATGGCAGCTAACATGTAACTTGGTACATACATTATTGATTCCGGAAGAATATGATGTAACATCCAGTATTCTCCAGGCACTTCAAGACCCATATACTTTTTGATTAAATTTTCATACAATCTACTTGTTTCATGGATTGTAAGATTTCTGTTCCAAAATTCCATTTTCATCAACGAATTTGCAGCATAAAAGACGATAAAAAACAGCTCCATGAATTTATTTTTCCAAACCAGTTCACTTAACACTTTATCATTTCTGATTCCAATATCTTTCATATATAACGGATTTTTTGTCAATCTCTCTATTAGTATTGAAAATATTTCAGCAACTCCCATTGAAAATTTGTATTTTTCCCAGTAGTTTAATTTAGGATCTATTGAAGAGGCATGTATTGCATGTCCAGTTTCATGATAGCAGCTTTGCAGATTGAAGTAAGGGCTTTCATTTTTGTACAAGACTCTAATATCACCAGGAATTTTTACAAAAAAGCAAATCGGTGATGGGTATTTATTTGGCCGGTCAGACGTATCAAAGTGAATTTTTGAAAAATCAAAGCCAATCGATCCTAAAGTCCTCTTAACCACAGCGACCGGGTTAATCTTGAAAAAGTATTTCTCAACCCCACGGAAGATTCTGTTACGAAAAAAATAAAAATCATCGAAATATTCAGGATCCTTTCCGATAAGTTGACTCCCACAATTAATCTCACTCAGAAAGGATATTCTTGCGCGTTCTCCCATTTCTGAAACCAACGCCCTTAGCTCAGAGAAAGTTATTTTTTCGCTTAATAGATATCCCTCTAGTGGACCAAATCTCCTTTCCGATTTTCCATTGATCTTGTCTGAAAAATTAGAATAAATTTCTCTAATTCTTTTAAAACGTAGATCGATTACAGGTGAAATGTGTTTAGTCTTTTTGATAAATTCATCAAAAACGATTTTTCTCTTTTTGTTATCATTTTCACTGCTATTAAACTGTCTCCAATTATTCCAGTTTACCGTCTTTCCATTAAATTTGAAATATCGACTTTTTATCTTGGTTCCTCTCAAATCATGCAGTTTCAATTCAAGGGGTTTTGTTAAAGATTCAGATATGTTTTCTATTGAAGACAGCAACAAAATTCTTGGTTCAGAAAATGACCTTACAAATATTTTAGAAACTAGAAATTTCATCTTGGATAGATTTTCTATATTTTTTTTGTCAAAATCATAACCTGAATATTGCAAATATTGCTCATTGGTTTCAGCACTATAGAGAATTTCATCCATCTCGCACCATTCTTTTAGATTCACTAGAACTCAATTATAGAACTAAAAGATATTTAAGTTGGCTAACTAGCTAAGGACAAAATTGCGTGACTGGGGTGTCGAGAATGTATGATAGAAAAAAATTCTAGAAGTGTATGTGAATATGTGTAGAAAATATTACTAGCAGGTTATTCAAATATGACACTTTGATTTATCGTCTCCTGAATCGTCTAGATGATATGACTAGCTTTACAAACCAGTGGAATAAGGAGACCAAAAAAGACGCCACTGCATTAATCAGAGAAACTTTGAGAACCCAAAAGCCTCTTAAGCCGACTATGGAATCAGCAAAAAATAGACTTGGGATTCAAACTCAAAAATTAGATGCACTATTGGAAAAATTAAAAGCAAAAGATAGAACTCTCTTTAATCAAATCGTTACTCATTTACAAAATCATGATGTTCAACAAAGCAAGATGCTTTCAAATGAACTGTCACAAGTTAGAAGAACAATCAAGACTATCTCACAATTAAAAATGTCACTAGAACAGGTACATATGAGATTGGAGTCTACCATTGATATTGGGGATGCCCTCACTGCACTAAAACCAGCAGTTGGAACACTCTCAAAAGTAAAAACAGGACTAACGGGATTAATGCCAAATGTCGATACAGAATTAGGTGAAATCAATGACATCTTTAGTGATATTATGGTAAATGCCAATAGCACATCTGATATAGGCTTCGCGTTAAATCCGTCCGGAGGGGATGAGAATAATATTCTTGCAGAAGCTGGCATAGTGGCAGAACAAAGGGTTACCGATAATTTTCCAGACGCGCCTATGAGTACATATAATCGAAATTCTAGGTCATCAATTGCAGAAGACACTCAATAATTCCTCTTTTGTTTTCTCACAGTATAAATTGCAAATATGCATAAAATAATACATGAACACGACGGAATCAGAAATAACTCTTAGTAAAGGATCAATAGTACTCTCAACATTTCAATCGAGACTATCTGCAAATAAAATAGCAAAAGATATGATTTCAAGAAAGCTGTGTGCATGTGTAAATATAATCAAAATAAATTCAATTTATTATTGGAACAACAAGATACAATATGATGATGAGTATCTATGTTTTTTTAAAACTGTTTCATCTGCCAAACTGAGAAAAGAGCTAAAAAAAATTCATCCGTATAAAGTACCTGAAATTGTTGAAATCAATATACATAATATTGATAAAGATTACCTGAGATGGCTAATTAGTTCAGCATCTTAACCTGTGATCATTCTTATGTTATCTTATAGCATATCGAAGAAGTCCGATGATCCCACCTAAAGAAGAAATTCGTAATCCAATATCAGTAGACGAGTCTACACCATATATTTTTCCTCCAATAGTTTCAGTCGAATTTAGTAAATCAATAAATTCATCCTCGTTAATTTTTTCTAAAACAGAGTTAGAATAAATCAAACAGTCTATCGATCTGTTAGTTATTGCATCTCGTACTTCATTTACGCCAATTGCATACTTGGCTTCACCCTTATGAATGAGATAAATTAATTTGTCCAGAAGCGATGATACTATGCCAATTTTACTAGTTTTTAATAACTCCCTTAGTGATGTGGAACGTAGTGACACAAAAATACCATCTTCTCCTGCCACGTCTATCCCCTCTAAAATAGTAATGTTTTCATTCATTTCGTTGGAAAGAAAGTTAAAGAACCTCCTTTTGGTTTCGCCGGGACCAAATAAAACTAGCATTTGTTTCTGAGAATGCAAATTAGTAATACTTCTAATTCCTCTAAGTATTTCATCAAAGAAATTGTCTATTTTTGGATTTACCATTTTAGAACCTTGAAATCTTTTTCCACTCTGACCCGAGTAAATATTTGGTAAGATTTTTACGTGAGTACCTGTTACCAATGCTATCGCAGCTTCCTGAGTATCAATTGATATTAACAGGTGGATTGTATTATTGCCCGAATTCTTTAATATATCAGATTGAATTTTTTTCCACTGTTTTTTCTCCAAAATAATCATATCATCTACTTTAATTGAAATAGAATGATGGACGCCTTTGGGAACTAACTCATTATCACTATTTAATATTGTCCCCCCAATTCGCATTCTATCAACTGTTCCATCAAATTTGATATTATCGATTCTTAGTAATATTCTTATTTTTACTCGTTCACCCTTATCAGGTCTGGAAAATTCAGATCTCTGTTTAAGTGATCTTGTAGTGTCTGTGATAATGGTGTCATTGATTTCAATTATTCTTCTTAATGTAAACAGATCATCCAGATCTTCTGGAATAATTGCTTTTGATTTTTCTGAATGCTTTGAATCTCGTACAATCATCTGAATTATTTTTCACAATATCTCTAGTTGTAATCTCATTAATTGGGTTCTGTATTCAATTTCGATTTATTGTTAATTCCATTATTTTGTTTTGAAGACTCAAGATAACTGTTTACCCAGTCCTGAGTAATTACTTCTGATTCAGTCAAATTCACTAATGCGTTTGGTGAAGCCTCACCGGTGACTTTTCCATTTTTCCTCCTAGTTTGACGCCATTTGAGTTGAGTGTTTCCAGTTTTTGAAGAATAAATTATGCCTAGTACTTCTTTGGCGTTCACAAAGGTCATTTCACGAATCTTTTTAAGAGTCACCTTGTCAGCTGCTTCAACGTATATTGCACCAGGACCTTCTTCTCGTTCAGGAAATATTTCAAAGTCATGCATGTAACTTTCCGGTATAAAGGATCTACATGTACTTATTATAATAAACCTCCTAAAGCTCTCAAGTGAACAAGCAGCTTCAATTAGTACCAATGTCTTGATAGGATTTGTTGCTATTTATCAAGTTTCTGACTTCAAAGGCTCTTCAGCAAGTTTCACATTAATCAATGAAATTTGCCATTCTATAATATAAGTAATTTAAAAATGAATAAACTGTCAGGACTTTGAGCGGACAAACTCCTAACTCAAGATCTACTTCATATTGACTTCAGTAGGGCTATTTCGTCATTGTTTGTCCTTTAGTAATACCCATTAAGGCACTTAAAAATTAGATTGTAGTTGTAGGCATTGAGCTCCTGATGAATTTCAAACTCTACTTTGAAGTTGCATCAGCCCATAAATACCTAAAGTATTCTTTGGCAAATCCTGCCAATCCTATATGATCTGCCCAAATTGCTATTGGCTCTACAGAGCCTCTTTCGTTTCTTCCACTACCGAGTAAAATCATAACCTGATTTATGTCGCCTATAACTCCCCCTCCGAACATGCTGTTCTTAACTCTAACATCAGCAACTCTGGAAATGGCGAGTATTGCCTCCTGACTTGTGTTATCCGAAACAAGGACTGCAATTTTTACCCCCTTCTCCGATAAGGTTCTCAAGGTAGCTTGAACCATTCCGACGATATTTTCTGCACCCTGAGGTAACGCAAGGAGCAATTCCTTCTTACAATTTTGAATTATTTCCTGAACCTTATTGGCGATATTGAATAAGCCCATTACCACCCATATTTCTGGCCTTTCCTTTATTCCTGTTTTTTCGTAAATTGGCATTAGTTCATGTATAATTAGCTCATTGTTGGAATCCATCTTTTTTTCTATTAATGTTCTTGTTGTTTCTGTGGCGGTTTGGGGCGAATTCGGAAAGAATTTCTGTGGCCTTGAGCTATTAGATTCAATCCACCCTCTATCTTCTAATGAATTTAAAACTTCGTATATCTTTGAATAAGGTACACTCGATTTTTTACTAACCTCCGAGGCTGTCATCGAGCCATTTTCGAGTAGACAAATGTAGACTTTTATTTCATAGCTTCCTAAACCTATTTCCTCCATTGCTTTCTTGGTCTTGTCTGATAAACTCATAATAATAATTAAGCTGGGTAACAAAACATAGTATATATCTTAGATGTGGAACTTGCAATCAACTTATAAGCAAACTAATCACCATATTATTAGTTACATTATATTTATATAGTAAAAGAGCCGAATCCACATGAATAACCTAGGTGAATATTAAGTGGAATTAATACAAATATCCAATCGTACGGTAAGCAAAGTTAACACAGACAAGAGAACAATTCGATTTACTCAAAGTATATGCCCCGACTGCAACATGATTCTTGATGCCGAAGTTTTTGAAAGAGAAGGTAAAGTCTTCATGTCGAAAACATGTCCAACACACGGTGAATGTGAAGAATTGTATTTTGGTTCATATAAAATGTACAATAAATTCAGCACATATTGGATGGATGGAAAAGGTGCCCATGCACCCAATGTTATGGTAGACAAATGTGCTTGCCCTACTAATTGTGGATTATGTACAAATCATCTGTCGCATTCCGGCCTTGCTAATATGATTGTCACCAATAGATGTGATCTCACGTGCTGGTACTGTTTCTTTTATGTTAAAAAGGGATTAGAAGGCGCTTATTTGTATGAACCTACCCATGAACAAGTTAGAGCTATGATGAAAACTCTAAAGGCAGAAAAGCCAATCGCTGGAAATTCAATACAAATTACTGGCGGTGAACCAATGTTAAGAGACGATATCAGTGATATCATTAGGATCATGAAAGAGGAGGGCGTGGATCATGTTCAAATGAATACTAACGGTATCAAATTGGCACTTTCTCCAGAAACAATGCGTCAAGTAAGAAATGCCGGTGTGAGTAATCTATACCTGTCATTTGATGGAGTAACTCCTAGAACAAATCCAAAGAATCACTGGGAAGTTCCATATGCCCTAGAATCTGCAAGAAAATGTGGAACTACTGTAGTGTTCGTGCCAACTGTAATAAAATCAATCAATGATCATGAATTAGGTCCAATTATAAGATATGCACAAAAACATCTCGACGTAGTTCATGCAGTAAACTTCCAACCTGTTTCATTAACTGGTAGAATGGGCAAAAAAGAACGAGAGAAATATAGGATTACTATCCCAGACTGTATAGAAAGGATACAAGAACAAACAAACGGAGAAATTTCCATGGATGACTGGTTCCCAGTTCCATCATGCATGCCACTAACAAATGTTATTGAAGCATTTAGCAAAAAACCAAAATACGAACTATCAATCCATTTTGCTTGCGGTGCTGGAACCTATGTATTTGAGGATACTCAAACTAAGAAGTTGATTCCGCTAACGTCATTTGTTGATCTCAAGGGCGTCCTGGAATATTTTGAAGAAAAGGCCGAGGAGATCAAATCAGGTGCAAACAGGTATTGGACAATGTTACAGGTTGTTAGGAAATTAAATCAATTTGTAGATAGAAACAAACAGCCTCATGGGTTAAATCTTGCAAAGATGTTCTCTAGCATATTACTGAAACATAATTTTGACTCAGTAGGTTCATGGCATGTTCGTTCACTCTTCTTGGGAATGATGCACTTCCAGGATAAATATAACGAGGACCTTGAGAGACTACAGAGATGTGATATTCATTATTTGACCCCTGATTTGAGAATTATTCCATTCTGTGCATTTAATGTAATTCCAGAATGGTATCGAGATAGAATCCAAAAGAAATACAGCATTCCAGTTGAGGAATGGGAAAAAGCACATGGACAAACCCTTGAAGCTGGTTTGTATCGTGGAATCATGAGAAGGGGCAAACCCGAGGCACAAATGGGATGTGCAATGTCTGAAATGCACAAGGAAGCTGCAGAGTCAATGGCAGCCAACGACGACCACAAGGCTGTTGAATTGAGAAACGGAATGGCTGGCGCCTAGCATCAAAACCTGAAAATCTCTAAATTTTTTAATTTTTGTGCGATTATTCCTAGTATCCACGGAATTCGGGGCAGCCTTTAGTGAAACTAGAATAAGATTTAATTAAACGTACTAGTTCCATTTTTTTAATGTCTAATATGAAGTATATTCAGCTTGAACCACAAGGAGAAATAGCTTTACTGCGAATTAATAGGCCCGAAGCACTCAACGCAATGAATATTGATGTCATATCGGAGCTTTCTCGAACGGTAGATATTGTGGGAGCAGACGAAAGTATCAAAGTTGTAATAATAACAGGTACTGGAGATAAATCCTTCTGCGCCGGTGCCGATATATCATACATGGTGAACATAGAACCAATATCTGCGGAAAAATATGCATCGTCAGCACAATCAGTCTTGAACAAGATTGAACGCTTGGAAAAACCAGTCATAGCTGCTGTGAACGGATACGCACTAGGAGGTGGTTGTGAATTAGCCATGGTTTGTGATATTAGAGTCGCATCAAGTAATGCAAAATTAGGGCAACCAGAAGTTACAATAGGAATTCCTCCGGGATGGGGAGGTACACAAAGGCTCATGAGATTAGTTGGGCCTGCAAAAGCTAAGGAATTAGTCTTTACCGGTAAAATGATTTCGGCGCAAGAAGCACTTCAATTGGGACTGGTAAACAACGTGATTGACTTAACTGCTGATGATAATATACCACCAGAAGTTCCTAAGGATGATAGCGAAAAAGAAAAGGAACGAAATAAACAGATAGCAAAACTTCTTAACAATAAACTCATGAATGAGTGTGTAGAGTTAGCCAAGCAAATTGCAAAAAATAGTTTTAATGCTGTAAAGGTCAGTAAAATGTTAATAAACAGGGGTATGGACGCAGATCTGAATACGGGGCTTAGATTAGAAATCTATGGTTGGTCTCTGTGTTTTGCGCATGAGGATAGACAAAAAATGATGTCTGAATTTCTAAATAAAGGCAAGAAGTAATATCACTTCTTTAACCTCAACTTTATTTGAATTCAATATTTTGAAGTAACTCTAGCTGGACTACTGGGTCGACAAACATAGGCACTACTCTCAACTCTGGATTCAGCAAATCCCTGTTCCATTGAACGGCCTATTTTACTTGCATTTTTAGCAGAATTTGTGAATGCAATCATCGATGGTCCAGCACCGCTTATAGTAACTGCCAAAGCACCGGACTGGAATGCATTTAATTTCACATTATCATATCCGGGAATAAGCTCCTTTCTGGCCGGTTCTACTATAACATCATTTATTCCGTTTGCTAGAAGTTTGGTATCCTGAAGGAAAATGCCGCTAACCATAATACAAGCATTTGCCAAATTTTTTGTAAGGTCTTTAAGTGTTATCTCTTTTGGTAACACACTTCGTGCCAGTTTTGTTTTCCTAGATGGTGTTACTATTTTAGGAACGCAAACCACAACTATAAGATCCCTTGGTGTGTTTATTTTAACAAATTTAAGTGTCGGAAATGTTCGTACTATAACGAATCCTCCAAATAATGAAGCAACAACATTATCATAGTGTTTTACACCAGCACTACTAACTTCCCCTTCTGCTGCATAATCTAATATTTCGTTGTCCGTTAATTTACATTCAAAAAGTTCATTAAATGCTATAACTGCGGCTGCGCTAGATGCAGCGCTACTTCCTAATCCCAATCCTATCGGTACTCCCTTTGTGATTCTAATCTCAAGGTCATTCCTAATTTTAAATTTTTGAGCAATTTTCATCACAGAAAGACTTGCAGAGTTTTGTTTAGCGTAGGAAGGAATATTTACATTCTTATCTAATGCGATTTTTATCTTTCCATTCTTTGTTGCTAATTTCTGAATGGATACAGTATCATAAAAAACATCAAGTCCTAATCCAAAGACGTCAAAACCAGGGCCTAAATTGGCAGTTGATGACGATGCCACTGCTTTACAAAATTCTAATGTTTCTTTCTTTTTCAACTCTACTCTCCTTTTTCTTCACCGAAATTAAGCACCCTTGATAGTGCTGCAGTTAGATTCACCATACCACTCATTGTTAAACTTGACAGAAGAATTGGACTTTGCATGAGATTGTTTTTAAACAAAGCATTTAGTAGATCCTTACTCAGAATTGAATATTCGATATTCTTTTCACTTTGCAATGAATCTTCCAGAGATGATTTAGAAGACCATTTAATTATTTCCTGCAGCTTATCAATTACTAGATCCCTTTTTGTCATGACATCTATCTGCGATATTTTCAAACGAAGTCTCACTGAAGTTGCCATCAATGCGATTGAAACGTAATTCATTGGACTGGACGAGGCAAGGATACCATCAAAAGTAAATATGTTAATCTTATTGTCAGATTGAAAATTCGAGACAAAAAATGGACCACTTGCCCTGAATATAAACAATTCAATCTGACCAGGAGTATCTGCAACCACAAAATCCGGGTTTAAATTAAAAACCTCATCTTGTATTTCATCCAATTTTGTGGCTATCAAATCTGAGGCCATTATGAGGGCTCCATTTGGCCCTAATTCATGTTGAGACATAATCTTGTCTATGTCAATATAATTTCTTACATCAACATCTGGTTCATAAGGTAGTGAAATGACACCTGGATCAAGATTTAGAGAGATGGCATAGAAGTTATTATCCTTGTACCATTGGACCAGTTTTGATGTAAGAAGCGATTTGCCTGAGCCAGCTGTCCCAGTAATAAAAATAGTTTCCAAATATACTTCAAACAATGAAGTGAATATATTAATTCTATTAATTATTATATGACTGATTTCTATTTTGGATTGATTTATTTTGAAATGGAGAATAATCGCAGTTGCTGTAAGCCTTATCCCATTTCTATTATTATTTGTATTTACACCTGTTTCTCCTTCAGATGTATTCTCGGTCGGCGCATTACCATTCCTGCTATCCGTATCTGCTGTCATGGTTCGAATTTTATTGCAAGCGTATAGGTTTAGGTACTTTACTAACCGCTTCATTGGGCCTAATATTAGCACAACCCTAAAAACAATGAATGCTAGGTTAGCCGGTGAATTCGTTACACAAACTACACCGTCTTTCATAGGTGGTGAAATTGTAAGGATTGCCTGGCTAGTTAAAAACGGAGTTTCCACAGGAAAGGCTGCCTGGGTAGCAACTGCGGAAATAATTGCCGATGTTTTTGTGGGGAGTATTTTAGCATTTATTGCAGGTGTTGTGGCCATCATTAGTGGCGGATCCTTTATTGGGATTACAGTCATCCTTGTTGCCATTCCAACATTTGGCTTCTGGTTTCTAGTAGTTGTTTTATCTGCAAATAGAAATATTCAACTCCCAAAATTTGCCATAAGCTTGCTTAAAAAGTTCTTATCAAAAGAAAGATCAGATCGTATCATACATTCTACAAATGTTGCTTTAGCAGATTTATGCAAAATGAGCAGAGAGAATTTTACATCTTTCAATTCAGTCAAAGTCCTCTCGATAGGAATGGCAATAACGTTTGTAGCTTTTGTATTTCAGGGCTTTTCATTCCTGATACTTGCACAAGCTGTAGGTGAACACGTAGGATTTTTTCAATCATTTATGGCCACTTCGGCATCAACCGCCCTCTCCACATTACCAATTACCATTGGGGGATCTGGTTTAGCAGAATTGGGTGTTTGGGCATATATTACAAATATTAGTTCTATTCCACATTTGGCCGATGTTCTAAACTCATCACAATTGTCTGTGATTATAGCCTGGAGAATTGCTACATACCATGTTCCCCTTGTTATAATGTGGATAGCTCTTATGAAGATAACAGTCGGAAAAGATTCCATTGCAAATCAAATTAATTCTAAAAAATTGGATAATAGTTAAAAAATGTTGCTGAAAAAGACTTTCTATTAAAACGAATTAGGAACTATAATGAATAAGCTAAGTGGAAAAATAGTCGTCATAACTGGGGCGTCATCAGGTATTGGCAGATCAACAGCATTAGACTTTGCAAAACAAGAAGCCAAAGCTATTATACTTGTTGCTAGAAACAAGGAACGTTTATCTCAAGTTTCATCCGAGATAGGTGAGAAATCCGATTGCATGATATTTGGTTGTGATATATCCAATAAATCGGAGGTACTACAGATGGCTAAAGAAGTACTATCAATTTATGGCACCGTTGATATTTTAGTAAATAATGCAGGAATTGGGATATTAGGAAAAGTAGTCTCTCAATCAATAGAGGAGTTAGAGTTAGTAACAAAAACGAATTATTTTGGTATGATATATTGTACCAAAGCATTTCTAAACTCCATGTTACGAAAAAAAAACGGTCACATCATAAATGTTGCATCACTGGCAGCGAGCTTTGGAATTCCTGGATTGGCAGCGTATTGTGGCTCAAAATTTGCAATGCTTGGTTTTTCAGAATCACTCCAACACGAATTGCATGGTACAGGCGTACGTGTTACTGTTGTAAGCCCAATAGGTGTGAAGACGAATTTTTTCTATCATCCATCATTTGGCAACACTTTCAAAAATAAGGAGCATTTTTATTTGGATCCCACTACTGTATCTAGAGCAATAATACGAGCTTCTAATTCAAGACGGTTGGAAATTGTAGTTCCTTTTTATATGAGAGGTGGGGTATGGTTAAAACAAACGATACCATATTTAGTAAACCCAATCGTGGGTAATTATTTTAGAAAAATGCTGGACATTAAAAAATAGGCATGTTTTTAATCCTCATCTTCATCAGTACCGGACGATGCCTGTATGTCTGATTCCACATCCATGAGCTGAAGATCTTCCAACTCAAATTTATATATCGCATTCATTTCCATATTGTACGTCAGTTTTAAGAGCTCAACTAATTTGGAACTCAATTCACCTTTGAACATTTTTATTTTGAATTCATAAATGAATCCTTTTAGAAAGTCTGAAATTTTTAAATTTTGGGGTACGTCCAATCCTTCAATAATTGTCCTACCATCCGAAAGTGCTTCATATACCTGTAAATCAATCTTATAAACACCTTCGTATACTGCCAATATGTATCCTGATCTTGTTAAAATTTCTGGATCACCAAATTGTACAGATTTAATTTCGTCTTCAGCCCATTTTGGTAAAGGCGCATCAGTTTGTGACTGGCCTCCCTTCGTACTGTTGTTTGAAACTTGCGTTTTAGACCTCGGCATGTTTATTCTTACAACCATGTACGGCTTTTACTTTCTAAAAAACTTTGCAGATAAAGATCATTAGACTAACCGCATATAGAATTCATATTTGATGGTATCTAGACGATCTTAGATATAATATTCCAAGATCATTTCAATACTTTCTTTTTCCTCATCATTACGTACATATTCTTCATACTTTGTAAAATCGAGCGGAGTAATCATGCCAATTAGTTTGTTCGCATCTTTCGAATCATCATCAACGACAAGTAAGTGCCTAACATTATGCTTTAGCATCAAATCTGCCGCAATGGATGGGGATGATTTAGAATCAATAGTAATCAATGGAGCCGACATGATCTCTTTATTTTTCACTTGGCTTGTGCGCACGTCTTTAATACAAACTTTTCTAACCAAATCGCGTTCGGTAATTAGACCTGTTGGTTTACCGTCACTATCAACAATAAGCAATGAACTTACTTTTTTATCATTCATTTTCATTGCAGAGTTTTGAATAGATTCCGACTCTTCAATTGTAAACACTTCCTTCCTCATAAGATCCCTTACGGTTGTGACCATCACTACAGTATATACCGTCTGGCTTTTTAAGATATACTCTATATTATATCTCTAGTCAAACCGAAACAGGATTATTGGATTCCTAGATATACTTTATTAATACGACATTTCTACCTCCGGAATCTCGAGGTACTGAGTGTGTTATAGATACTGATGGAACAAAACGGAACTTCAGTTAAGTTCATAATAGTTACCAAAGCTAGACTAATTGATTTAATTTTGTATTTGCATTTTATAAAACAACGATGTAGGCCCCAGTAGAATATTCTTCAACGTATACTCCCCAAATTTTTGGTCACCATCGTCAGGATAGTCGGTTTAATGATATTGGATTATTTGAAATATATGTTGGTAGGATTTCGATATCGTAATACTGGTACCAAATGTTTACTCGTAGGAATATAACTCATAGATGTTACCATTCGAAGGTTTCACATAATTCCATTTAACGTTAGTTAACTTGACGTTGATGAATCTATGATTAAATGAATCGTCAGATGCAAGGATATCGTATAATGACTGACCAACTAGGACTTGGTTTAATTGTGCCGCAGAGGCTATCTTAGATGCAATGCTTATGCTTGGTCCGACTACGTCAATGGGAGCCGTATCCACGTTTTTTCCGTATAGTATTACTAATGAAGGTCCACAGTCCAATCCAACTCTTACGTTTATTTCAGGAAGATTATTTTCTTTTAATATGGGATTTATGCAATCACTAATGATTGAAAGGATACCTTTGGCACAATTTAATGCATTGACACAAGCCTTTTTCTTATCGAATTCTGCAGGGAACAGCCCAATTACCGAATCGCCCACAAATTTTAATACGTAACCGCCGTACCCTTTAATTGCCAGTCTTGTTTCCTGGGAAAAGACTTGTAGAATAGCCGCAAATTTTGATGGGGGTAATGTAATGCTCATTTGAGTCGATCCATTAATATCAATTATTAAAACAACCATGGAAGCATTCGAATTAACATGCCTCTTTAGAAATTGTTTGCACTGTTCAGTGCTCAGATCAAATTCAAGACCCGATTTTATTGTATGCAAAACTCTTGCTTTAATTTGTTGAGCTTCTTCGGTTGAAGATAGCATTGCTCTCTATCCTTTTCTTGCATGAGTAACAAATAACCTTATCTATGGGTTCGAGGTTACTACTGCTGAAAAAATACAACACATAGAAAGATGAGGTGGATGGTCCTTGTACAGTGAGTGAGCAAAAAAAAGACTATTTTGTTTTACTTTAATTCTACTACAGTTTTCTATTTTTTTGTCGTTATTTAATTGGGAACTTGTGTTTAATACATCATTTCCACTTTTGAATTTATTTGAAAAGAAGTTTTTTCTATTTCTACTTGAAAGATTCAAGAGTCGTGATACGCATAAAAAGTTTAGCCCTCTAACTTTTATTTGAAATTAGTGGAATAAACCAGTAGGAATAAGTAACATAAAATGGATCTTAATGTGTTTTTGTAGGAAGTAACTATTCCTTTATAAATTAAGCCCTAACTAATCAATGTTAGATTCTTTTATCTGTAGTTTTATTGGTGAAAAGGCCTATATAAGAATATGCGGATTAGAAGTTTATTGAACGAAGAAAATATCGATATCAAAAAGATCTTAGTTGCGGTGGATGGTTCCAAACCTTCTTTAAATGCAGGAAATGAGGCAATTGATGTAGCGAAAAAACACCAAGCAGAATTGACTGCGCTATATGTTATCCCTTCTGACATAAGGTATGACCAGATCGATGATGTTGAAATACCCGGAATATCCCGACCAGTAAAGGGAATTGTGATGACAGCTATGCAAGGCGGACAAAAGTACGTAGATGAAGTGAAATTAAAGGCCACTGAAAGTAATGTAAGCGTAGGCACAGATGTTGTCATTAGTACTGATTCTGTAGTAAAGACTATCGTGGAATACGCTGAAGAAAAAAATATTGATTTGATTGTTATCGGTTCTAAAGGTATGTCCGGATTAAAAAGAATGTTGCTAGGTAGTATTGCTTCAGGAGTAGTAACTTATGCCGAGTGTCCCGTCTTAGTTATCAAGTAAAGTATTTTTCAAATCTTGCTTTTTGATAATGTATTGTACATTGTTTTAAAAGTAGTTTAATCCAACCCTGATGTTCAGCTAAGTGCACAGTCCCTCATTTAGTGGATATAGATAGACATTAGCAATCTCATCTCCTATTATTGTCGAGTGTATCCTGATTCCATTCTTAATTATCCCTCCATCTATCCCGCTTCCTTCTGTGCCGAGAACAGCTTTCGGATTTTTGCTTTCATCAACAGAAATGAATTTACTTCCCGGATACGGTTCAAGGGTAACTCTCTCTTCTCCAAGTATGCCAAGATCCCGAACCGAATTAGACATAATACGGCCTCCGTCGTTTAAGATCATATCTATGCCATATTGTCGTCTAACCTTATTCATCGCTGAATACATATCAAAATCTTTGCCAGTGACAATGTAATGAATTAGATCCGATTCACGAATCAACTTTGAAGAATAATCATATCCTGATTCATTGGTTAGAAAGATCACACGAATTTCATTATTAGGATCTAAAATTTTTATTTGGTTTTTCTGATAGAGATCTGGAAGCTTAAGTCTTCGAAAAGTCTTATCGGATCTGGTAACAATAATTTGATTAAAGTTTGAATTTGTAGCCACTTTTTGTTCTAGCTTTACGAGATCCTCATAGATCTCTGGAGCTAAATCTCTTACAACATTTCCAAAAAACTGCCAATTCCAAATTTGTTCTCTGTTGATGACCAAATTGTCTGCACTTATCATCATTGAATTTGAACCCATCAAGATCCTGTGAGTTGATGCAAAAACGCTATCACCCAGTTTTCTAGCTCCACCGGTTAAAGATAAAACGCCACCACCAGCTTTATGATTAATCTTGTAAATGTAAACTCCTTTACCATTTTCTTTATTTCTCGCTGCAACATAACTTGTGGCTTGATAGGGGATTTTCATCTTACTGATATAGTTAGAAGAGACACCGCGAACAATCTCTGGCAAAATTTCTCCCAGATAATCGAGTCCAAAGTCACTTGAAGGTCTTATAACCTTCAGACTCCTTTTAACAAAATGACAATAAATTTCTTCTGAGATTAATCTATTTTCTAATAATAACGATAGTTGTTTCTTATAACTCGATATTATGGCCGACATAGAACAAATTAGCATACGCTTCTATTATTTTGTTTTAGGATAAACAAGCTAAATTGAGAAAATTCATAAATCGCTTTCCTTTACCTCAGAGCAATTGAAACGACTCCCTAAGACTTTATTCGTTTTACCCCTAATATTGATAGTAATCGCTTCATCAATTACAAGTATGAATGCACTCCAATCAAATCAAAAGGGTGCATACACCGATAATCTACGATTTATTCAATATTTAGACGGAAATACGGCTCTGCATGATATTCAAGCAGGAAATCTTGACACATACTACTTTAGAATACCTCTAGAGACAGTCGCGTCTATTTCAAACAATCCTAATGTAAAAATATATGAAAAGAATGCTGGTTCATTCGGGTTCCTATTAAATCCCGCACCTTCAAAGAACGCAAACATTTTAAATCCATTCCAATTCAAGGAAATCCGTTTCGCATTAAATTACTTGATAAATCGTGAATTTATTGTAGATGAAATCCTGAATGGTTATGGAAGTGTTCAGATAGACCCGTTTGGAATTTCCTCGCCTGAATACGAAGCTCTCATTCCAGTTCTAGAGTCTTACAACTTCAAATATAATCCAAATCTAGCAAAAGCTATCATAGAAAAAACATTGATTTCAAATGGGGCAATAAAGGTAGACGGCAAATGGACATACAAAGGATCACCCATCACAATCAAATTTATGATTAGAAGTGATGATTTACCAAGAAAATCTATGGGTGAAATTGTTGCAAACCAACTTGAAAACATTGGATTTACCGTACAAAGAGACTACGGTGATTTAAATAAAGCGAACCTGGTAGTTTACGGCACAGATCCACAGGAGTTAAATTGGCAAGTATATACTGAAGGTTTTGGAGGAACTTCTGAATTTGTCCGATACAATCCTTCTACGGCGGCTCAAATGTACTCACCCTATTTTGGTAAAATGCCTGGATGGTCCAATCCTTCATTTTGGAACTATCAAAATTCTTCTCTGGATAAGGTTACACAAAGTATAGCATTTTCTAACTTTACCTCGGAAGGAGAACGAAATGAATTATTACGGCAGGCACTAACTTTGGGAATACAAGAATCAGTACGACTTTTTGTAGCTCAAAATATCGATCCATATGCAGCATCCTCGTCGATTAAAGGGTTGATTAATGATTTTGGCGCCGGTATTGCTACCAGCAAATCTCTCATAAATGCAAGATCAACTAAAAACGCTAGTACTATAAACGTCGGTGTAAAGGAGATTTATCAAGGAGCATGGAACAATGTTGGTGGTTGTAATGATGTCTACTGTACTACCATTCTTTCACTAGTCTCTGATCCCGCTACGTCAAGAAATCCATATAATGGAGAAGTTATTCCCTTGAGAAATGAATGGACAAATATTACTACTATGGGACCAGAAAGGAGACTCGCAGTTGATAATGATGCTGTAACATGGAACCCATCTAGCCAAAGTTGGCAGGAGGTAGGGAAGAATACCTCAAAAAGTAAGGTTACCCTACATATCGTATATTCAAATTGGCAAAATGGTCAACCCATGAGCAAGGCGGATCTAATTTATCCTCTCTACTTTTTGTATGAGTGGTCGTCTAAGACTAATTCAAGCGATCTTTCATACGATCCGGAGTACGCTGCTCAGGCCCAAGTTGCACTAAAATATCTCCGGGGGACCAAATTTCTAAATGATAGTAATGTAGTATCTTATGTTGATTATTGGCATTTTGATAAGAAGGAGATAGCTGATTTCGCTTCAATCTGGGCATCATCTCCTTGGGAGGTCAATGCGGCAGTAGAGAGATTGGTGAAGAACGGTATGTTTGCATACTCGCGATCAGAGGCAACTGTCAAGAATATAGAATGGTTGTCTTTGATAATACCCAGTCACGCACAGGCCATAAGGCAGGAACTGGAAAAAATGAAAACAGAAAGATTTGTTCCCCCTGCCTTAAAGGATGTAGTTACTGTTGATGAGGCCATAAAGAGATATGATGCAAGTATAAAGTGGATAACCGAACATAATCATGCTATAATTGGAAATGGGCCCTATGAAATTCAGAACTATAATCCAACTGGAAAAGTAATATCCCTCACCGCATTTAGAGATAGTTCTTATCCATTTGTAAAAGGATATTGGTCTAATTTTGAAACTGCGAAATTAGCGAAATTTGAAAAGGTTCAACAACCAAAGGTGGTTCCACGAGGTTTGCCTTTAAAAATTTCAGGTAATGTCACTATTGGTGGTAACCCTGACAGTAATGCAACATTGACATATTATATTTTTGATAAGAACAATCGCCTCATAACCCAAGGTGCGGGTACGTGGATCGATGATATGGGGAATTTCGTGATTGCGATAAATGGTACCACTACCAGAGCAATGTCTATTGGCCCAAATGAATTTGAATTATTTGTCAAGAGCAATTCTGTTCTAAGACCTGATATCTATAATGGTATTTTCATTGCTGCGCCAAACCCCATAGTTAAAAACTAGAATATTGACTTAAGCAGAATTAGTATAGAATACAGAGCGGTAGACTGCAAGTGATATTCAACAAGCTAGACAACTCAAGATGATGCATTTATTAAGACATATTGATAACATTATATAGTAAAAATATTTGGGATTAGGAAGAACCTTACTATTTCGTTCATTCAACATGTTTCTGGTTTTATTTGCAACTTTATTAATCACGGTAATTTTACTAGGTCCAACTCTGGATAAACTACTAGTTGAAGCTATTCGCAATCAAGTGATAGATGAAGTAAATCAAGGAAACCTCAAATTTGAAAATCCAGAAGAAAGGTTATCTTATATAAATAATCAAATCCAGTTTAGATCTAAGACGTCTGGTTTGGATCAAGATTCGTTCACTCCATCAAAATTAATTCACAGGGTTGTTGGTGTAATGACTTTAGACTTGGGTAAGTCTCATTTTTTTACCACAGATTATGGATCATCTAATGTAAGAGACATAATATTTGAAAAAGTTCCGAAAACTCTGTTGTTGTTTACTACTGCAACTCTGTGCGTTACTGTTATTGGTATATTGCTTGGTACATTCGTTGCAAGTAAAGAAGGATCTTGGTGGGATAAATCTAATTCGATTTTTGCAATATTTAGTAACAGCTTTCCAACATGGTGGGTAGCGATGTTAATGATTTTAATCTTTGCTTTCACATTACACATATTTCCAGCTCGAGCAACACCTCTCTCTTCGCCTTCTGATCCTGGATATCTTGTTGATCTTCTATATCATATGGCCTTGCCCTTAATTACTTTGATCATTGTTTCATTTGGTGCGTGGGCGTATGTTGTAAGATATTTTTTGATAAATATCTTGAATGAGGACTTTATTCACGCGAAAAGAACGATGGGGATTTCCAGGAGGAAAATTCTATATTCACATGCCCTTAGGAACGCTGGACCCCCAATAGCTACTTCTGTAGGATTAGCTTTGGCAGCTTCTTTTGGCGGCGCAATTATTACAGAGGCCGTTTTTGATTGGCCAGGAATGGGAAAACTCTATTATGATGCAATAGGAGTCTTTGATGTTCCAATCATAATTGGCCTCACTTTTATATCTACAGTTATTTTTTTGATAACAATATTCATTACAGACATTTGTTATACTCTGTTGGACCCAAGGGTGAAAGGGAACTAATTTTTTGCAGAATAATTTACTCTTAGGTTTATTAAAATCTCGACGCGGTATAATTGGTGTATCAATTATTGGTTTCCTATTGTTGTTGAGTGCAGTCGCACCATTAATCATCCCAATAGAATCATATTTTTTGTGGAATGACCCAGATTATTGGATTAATAATCCAAAAACAGCGGCTCCTTCGTGGACTAATTTACTTGGATCCAAAGAATTTGAGCATATATCGTTAGATAGTAACGATGCAAAAGTTACTTCAGAATCATCGGAAGGGATAAGAATAGATAATTATGAGTTTGAAATCAATATGCAAGCAGATACCTTTCCTGATGACATTATGTTTCTCTACTCAGCTAAATATGGTGATACACCCCCTGTTCTGCAAATTGACGTTAAGCGACCTGACAACAATACCTTTACCGTTTATTATTCATCATTACCCGCAGCTAATAACGTGAACTCTACTTTTTCAGACAGAATTTTTTCTACAAATGAAAATGTCAAAGAGTCACTGAAGCAATATCAAAGCTTGTTTAGTTATTCAATATCTAGTCTTGAACCACAAGTAGTAATATTTTCAGATACTAATAAACCAAATGTCCTTAAAGGAGTGTATCAAATATCAGAACGGTTTTATTTATTTGATAATTTCAGTTCCGTAGAAGATGCTGGCCTAATTCTGGGAGGAAAAGTATTTGGTATCATGGGGACTGACGACCTGAGAAGAGATCTTGCTGTTGGTATCATATGGGGTACCCCGATTGCCCTGTTCATAGGACTTACAGTATCAATATTTTCAATAACTATTGGATTGGTTTATGGCGTAGTAGCTGGATATAGAGGAAGGAGAACTGATGAGACAATGATGCGAGTCAATGATATATTTTATGCATTGCCAACTTTGCCGCTCCTTATTCTTTTGTCAATCACTTTTGGGCGTAGTATGTTTTTAATAATTGGATTTTTACTAATTTTTAGTTGGATGGGAACTGCCAAAGTGATTAGAAGTATTGCATTACAGATGCGCAATTTTCAATATATTGAGGCAGCTAAGCTAATGGGACAGTCAGATTTAAAAGTAATTTTCAAGCACATAATCCCACAGCTACTTCCCCTGACTTTTGCAAGCGTAGCTATCGCTGTACCTGCAGCTATACTTGCTGAGGCTGCATTGAGTTTTATTGGTTTAGGAGACCCATCTTTACCTACTTGGGGACAAATACTTCATGATGCAAATACCGCAGATGCCGCCTCAAGGGGCATATGGTGGTGGATTATTCCTCCTGGGCTTATGATAGCTCTAACTGGTTTGGCTTTCTTTTTAATTGGGAATACGCTGGATGCAATTGCAAATCCTCTGAGAAATAAAAATAAGAGAACATAAAATTAGAGTTGAAGTTTAATTAGTCTAAAGTATTGTTGTCTTATCGATTTTCTACAAATGAATATTAAAATTTTTTTTCTGCTACAATAATATCTACAAAGTAAAAGAGGTACGTCCTATCATTCATTTTCACTATCCATGGAAGATACGACTGTCCTTTATTTATTTTGTATCCAAGTTTTCCTAATATTTTCCTGATCTG
>Ga0126375_10000048_pt1 | contig 23205 bp, 31 predicted proteins | sample PanSoiMetPlot_14_FD_109577 | JGI IMG/M metagenome (GOLD analysis project Ga0126375, IMG submission 109577) | Tropical forest soil microbial communities from Panama - MetaG Plot_14 | ecosystem: Environmental > Terrestrial > Soil > Tropical forest | place: Panama | collected 2016-02-17 | reverse complement strand
AGTTAACCGTGAGGTACAGCGCGGACGACATGCTTGGCCACTTCAGCTTGTGGGTAACCCCGTGAAGGATCTCGGGTCTAGCTGGCAGCGACGCCTTTTCCTTCTCTGGTAGTTGATCAGTGCGAGAGAGGATCGATCCACGTATAGTGCTAGGCCGATAGGTCGTGCAACCCTTACACCCCAACGTGTAAGCAAGGTCATAGACCTTGGCAAAGGCTTCAAAGGGGGTGTCTTCAGGGACGTTGATGGTCTTACTGACACTGGCATCAACCCACCTTTGAACTGCGGCCTGAGTTGCAACGTGATCCTCCACCGATAGGTCTTTAGCTTCCACCATGAAAGCGGGTAATTCAATTTCCCCGGGGGCTTTTCCTGTGTGGGCCGAGTATAATAGGAGATTGTAACCGTAGGCCGTGTACTCCTTGAACGTGTTATCAGCTTGCCGCACTTTGCGGTTGACTTGATGAGCAAAGACCGGTTCAATGCCAGACGATATGTTGCCGAAGAGGATTGATGTTGTACCAGTGGGTGCAACGGTAAGGAGAACACCGTTGCGAATCCCCGTTTTCTTAATACGATCATGGTACTCCTCGGATAGCATGTTCCCTGCGAAGTTACCGTTGAGGTATTTGTCTGGGTTGAAGTCTGGGAAGGGTTTCTTTTCGACGGCTAAGTCCATTGACTGTTCGTAGGCAGCCAAGCAGATAGTCTGGAAGATCTTTTCTGTTACTGAGACCGCTTGCGCGGATCCGTAACGAAGACCCAATTGAGCAAGGCAATCAGCAAGGCCGCTAACGCCAAGACCAAGCCTGCGTTTTGCATATTCCTCATCCATCTGTTCAGTGAGGGGATAGTTCGTGGTGTCGATAACGTTGTCTAGGAAGCGCACTCCCACCTTGGCAATGTGGGATAGAAGGTCCCAGTTCAGGTTGGCCGTCGGCTTAAAAGGATTCCGAACGAGCCGAGCAAGGTTGATAGCACCGAGATTGCAAGTGCCGTTGGGAGGGAGTGGTTGCTCGCCACAAGGATTAGTACAGTGAATGTGCTCGCAATACCGCAGATTGTTAAGGCTATTGATGCGGTCAATGAAAATAATTCCAGGTTCGGAGTATTCATAGGTGGACCTCACTATTAGGTTCCAGAGCGTACGGGCCTTGTGGACTGAGTAAGCCCACAAGTGTTCCCCCGTCTCCTCGTCGTAGTCGTCCAACTCCATCAGTTCTGGGGGCCGTTCGAAAGCAGGCTCTGCGGGGAAGCTGAGCACCCACTCTTCGTCCTCTCGGACTGCTTCCATGAAGGCGTCACTGATTAGGATGGACACGTTGAAGTTCGTCAGACGCCCCGGGGTGTGCTTGGCCTCGATGAACTTTAGCAGGTCAGGATGGGTGTCGCATAGCGTCCCCATCATGGCTCCGCGGCGGTCGCCCGCAGACATAATGGTGCTACACATGCTGTGCCACATGTCCATGAAAGGTAGGGGCCCCGAAGCTCTTGCCCCCGTACGATGCAGTATCGCCCCTTCGGGACGTAGTGTTGAAAAGTCTGTGCCAATGCCACCGCCTTGTTGCTGGGTGAGAGCGGCAACTCCAACTGCGCGCATGATGTCATCGAGCGAGTCCTCCATCTTCTTGTTCACGTAACAGTTCATTAGGGTTACGCGTTTACCGGTGCCAGCGCCTGCGAGGATGCGTCCTCCAGGCATCCACAAGCCTGCAGACATTGCCTCGAAAACTTCCTGGGTGTGCTCTTGGCCATCTCTGCCATTGACCGCCTTAGCGACTCTCGCGAAGGTGTCCATGAGAGTCGCTTCGTGTTGCCATCGGTACTTACTCTGCCAGATGTCACCCACCAGTGGCTGTGAAAGCCACTTCAGGTGTGGATCGATCTGATCCTGGAACCTGTTGACTGAGTGGTTGAGCTGCAGGTCAGCGGTGGTGTCACGCTTGGGCGTTTTCTTGAGCATGGAGCGTCCGCACGTTGTTGAGTGGGTTCTTTGTTCTAGCCTTTGGTCTACGACCTCCTTGGATGATGAGGTCACTGAGCCTTGTGGCTTGTTTAAGCAGTGCGCGATGGGGCCCGAGCATCTGCTCAAGCCCTAGACACGTCTGGAGAGCAAACGTGGTAGATACCTTTACCTCGTCCTGCAGGTGCCCACGGGCAGCTGAGGAGACCACCCAGAACAGTAAGGTCTTGGCTTCAATGGTGTGAACTTTTGTCATAGGTGGTACTTGTGCTTTAGGGTTTCTGGGATGGCGACTTTCGCCATGTAGCCTCTGTCAGGCTGCTTTGGGTCACTTCCCCATCGTACTCCAACCTTGATATCCCCGACAAATGGTATGAGCGACAGTCCCCAACGTTTCGGGACGTCTCGGAGAACGGACAAGACAAATGCGCCGAGCTCCAGGGCGCGAGGAAGATTGTTTGGCATTTCGAACAGTAGAGAGTCGTACACAGTATTGACAATGTGTGCTTGGAACTCGTGGAAGGCTCTGTCTTGTACGATAATTCCTGTATGGGCGACACAGTCAGCCGCGATAGATTGTTCAGGAAAGTTTGCAGCCTGGTTTTGAATGTCCTTGAGGCGTTCAGCATTGACAACTTGGAATCTCCTCTTGCGTCCGAACGGCGTGACGAGGTTCATCCCTTTCAGTGGCGCCATACGGCATTGTGATAGGAACCTGTAGGCTCCGTGGTACTTGTGGAACCACTTCTCTATCCAGGTGGCTGCCTCGTTTGTTGGCATCCGGAACTCTTCGGCGATGCTACCTGGCGTGCGGCCGTACACCACACCGAAGTTAACACACTTGGCCCTCATATTCTGTTCCTCAACGGTACGCTCTCGGTTGCCTTGGGTTGAGAACTTTTCTCCGAAGTAGTACCATTGGTCGTCGGTGTACTGCTCTGGGTCCCCGAACATTTCCCGTTGCGTGACGGCGTGGATGGAGGGGTGTCCTGGGGTGGTGTAGATTCTGACGAGCTCTGGATCTCTTGAGAGCTCCGCCAAGACCCTGAGCTCAGCCTGGTTAACGTCAATCTCCATGAAAATGTTCCCTGGACCGGCGACAAATTGGCCACGGAGCGAAGGCTCTCGTGGAATGTTAAGCAGGTTCGGATCGCGTGATGCAAAACGACCAGTAGTGGTACCATGAATAAGATAGCTAGTGTGGATACGACCGTCAAGGCCAACGTGCTGAGGTAGAGCATTAACATAGGTACTGAGTGCCTTTTGTACCTCGCGGTACTTCAGGAGTGTCTTCACTGCTGGGTGGGGCTGGAGGGAGGCGAGAGTCCCTTCGTCAGTAGACGTTGGACGAGCTTTGGGTCTCCGGGGGGCACGGAGCCCGAGCTGATCGTATAGGAAGCTCCCAACCTGGATTGGACTTCTGGGATTAAGAGCACCGAAGCCACTGTCGATGGCGTACTGATTAAATGCCGCCTCAAGAGCATCTGCCTCCGCTTGGAGTCTCTTTCCATTTTGTGTTGTCTCCTCTAGGTCTGGGCGGATACCGTGGGATTCAATTCGGGCAGTGTACTTGCTGAAAGGTAGTAGGGTTTTAGTGTACAGCGTGTTCAACTTCGGGTCAAGACTCACCTGGTTACGGAGAATATGAAAGCACTGTAGAGTACCACTAATGTCCCGAGCAGCGTACTGATGTAGAACATTGCTGGGGACCATAGCGTAGCCAGGAACCGTCTGCTTGCGGTGCTTTTGTTTCCAGTCATCGACGTACTCCCTGATCATGAACTTCCAGTCCGGGGAGCCCAGCAGATCGGAGCTGATCTGCTCCAAGTCGTGTATACCCTTTGTCTCATCGAGGGCGTAACTGAGGAGCAGGGTATCCTCATCAACCCGTGCTGGGATGCCCAACTGCCAGAGGAACTTGACGTCGAATTTTCCGTTATGCCAAATAAACTTCGTTCCGGGGTTATCAGAAAAGAACATTCCGGTGTGAGGAACGTGCTCTTCACCAACGATATAGACATGGCGAGGATCCCAGCAGTAGCCAACGCAGAGCACGCGATCGCGTAGATGATCAAACCCCGAGAAGCCTCCAGTCTCGATATCGGCTGAGACGTACTCATGTTTACCTATCTCTTGGGATAGCCACTTCAGGTTCCTGTGGGATCTAGCTACGTGGACTTCTGGCAGGTAGTACTTCTTGTACTCGGCGTCCTTCGTTAGCCGCATCGCATAGTCCACATCAGCCATGAACTTACGCATAGTGCTGCCACCACGAAGGATAAAAGCAGGATGGACCGCCGCAACAATACCACGTTCCGAGAGCACCGTACCATTAACTGCGCCAGGGTATAACTTTCCACGTACCTGGGTGATCTTGAGTCCAAAGGAGTTTGTGCAGGATTGGATTGCTGGCCCTCCCATTGCGAGAACCACCTTTCGGGGGTGATCGGTGATGAGCCTGAGGAGTCGTCCTTGGCAGACATGCGTGGCCTCTATGACTTTGTCGAGTGATTTGTTCTTTCCTGGAGTGCCTGGGTAACACTGGAACGCATTGCAGAGATATGGTTGTTTAATGTCTGGATGCTGTGCGAGAGCGTGCTCAAGGACTTCACCGCTTGGTCCGACGAAAGGAGCGCCTTGTTTAACTTCCTCTTTACCAGGAGATTCGCCGACAATGACCAGAGGAGAGCTAGGATCCCCACGAGTTCCAACCAGCCGCGCGTATCCATGGGGGCACCCCTCACAGCGTATCATGCTAACCAGTCCCGGACGATCTTGAGGTTCCCGATAGTTTGATCCGTTACCATACCATGTCGCCACCAAGTGTCGTCCCTCGGCCCCGGCTTGGTAGTGAGTTGGATCCTGCTGGGATAGCGTAGAGGAACAGCGGAGTCGATCGACATGATTGGCAGCCCGCAGTACTTGGCGGACAGGATATCGTCGTAGATGGAGTCACTGAATCCCATCATGTGTATGGGTCTTGTCGGGTTGAGAGTGTGCAGGATCTGGTTAGCGCGCTCTCGTGTGCCGATCTGTTTCACTAGGTTTCTGGGACAACCCCAAGCAGCGATGGGGCCGTTTGTGAAGTACTCTGCGCACTCCGTGAACTCCTCGATGGTCTTGCCTTGCGGGATCAGCATGAACTGGGTCTTGATCGGAAACTTGCCTGGCCATTCCTTTAGGGCGGTGGAGCAGCTTGCGATGGTGGCCTTTGAGTCTAGCAGGATGTCTGGCAGCACCACAAACGTGGGGATCACTTCTCTGCAGGCGGCGAGCATCACTTCCAGGTGCGGGTTAAGTCCTGTCTCGATGACGCCACTGTCCAAAATTACGATGCGGTGGTGAAACTTGGATATAGGCTCGAAGACGTCGTGATACCGCTCTGGGTGCTTCACGATGTCATGAGCCAATACCAAGTGGTTCAGGCCGACCTCTTGAGCGCGCTCGAGGCCTTCCAGAACTTGGATGGGTGCTACTATGCAGAACTTGGTCATGCCTCTTCTTCCGGCTCGATCTTGGAGGCAAGGTAGTTCAGGACCTTTGTGAGGTCTTCGATGGCCTCTTGGACTATGTCGTGAGCCGACTCGTAATCCTTCTCTTCCACGGCGGACTCGACCCCTTCGAGGTCTGAGCGGACACCGTCAACATCGGTCGTGGCATCCGAATCCGTGGTGACTTCCTGGCTTACCATGATTAGACTCCCTTCTTGTTGCCCCACACCCAGACATGCAGCTGAGGTAGGAATGTGGCTTTGGATAGGATGGGGTCGTCCTTGATCTGGTCGAATAGTTGGGTGTATTCCTGGGTTAGGACCCACGTGTGGTTCTCTGGAGGCTCCTTGACTGTTGGTGGGAATGGATTACCTTGGGACAGATACATCCTGTTGTACGGGATGATGGGGTAAGCGACCTGGAACACTTTGGAGGCGAACTCTAGGTCTTCCTTCGTGAACACAACGACCTTGACATTCAGGCCCTTGTGGTTGGAGAACTTGTTGATGAACCGAAAGAACTTCTCCCCCTCGAACCGCTCCCCCATCCCAGGCCCTTTAGGGCTTACAGTAACGGTGCGTGCGTAGCTGAGCCAGTCCGGCGCAAACGTTCCCTGCGTCTCCACAGCGATTTGCCAGCCGTATGTCTTGAGCCAGTAGCACAAGAGAGCCAGGTCGTGGATGCACGGGTTGCCTCCGGAGAAGGTGACCCACTTGGTTGAGGTGGGGTGGTGTAGCAGGGTGAGGCGGTCGAAGACCTCCTTCTGCGTGATCCATTCTCCACGCTTTATGACCTCTCTGGGCAGTACAGCGTGGAGTGAGTCGCACATCTTGCACTTGTAGTCACACAACCCGAACCTGAGGAAGTAAGTCTGGACGCCAATCATGGCGCCTTCTCCCTGAATCGTTGGGCCAAAGACTTCCACCAGCGGAATGCGTTTGGTTACAGCTTTGCTCGGGCTGAGCATTTGCGTGTCTCGCTAACCTCGACCTCTACCAGCTCTACTCCAGTGCCCGAAAGTTGGTTGAGGCCAACCATTCTCAGCAGGTACTCAGCCATGTTCTCAGCGGTAGGGTTAAATGGCACTTGCACGATGCTCGGATCGTTCACTAGATTCGGATACTTCACGTAGGGATCTTCGCTCCACATTAGCATGCGGTGATCCCAGTTGTCCTCGAGCCAGTTGCACAGCTTGGTCTTCATCACGCCGAAGTCAATCACCCGGCCTAGCGGGTCTAGCGCTTCGGCTCGGCAGGTGAAGGTCACACGATAGTTGTGGCCATGCAGGTACTTGCACTTGTTCTCGTGCCCTACAACGCGATGACCTGCCGAGAAGTCATGGTAGCGTGAGCATGTGATCATGTGACTAACGGGGCGTGTAGAACTTGATGCGTCGGCTGAGGACCTTCCTTGTACATAGTAGGATCGAGTACGTCTGCAATTTGGAAGGCCTCTCTACGGGAGCGGCAGGTGGGGCAGATACCACAATGTAGCTCCTCACCCTTGTAGCAGGACCACGTGTCTTCAAAGGGCACTCCTAACTTCTGGCCTAGTAGGACAATTTGGCTTTTGGTAAGCCACATCACTGGCGTGTGGAGCCGAACGTGGAAGTAGGAAGCCACATGGACTGCGTTAGCCATTGCGCCAATGAACTCCGGTGTGCAGTCTGGATATGCCCAATTTAGTGCGTCATCAGCATGTGCCCCAAAGTACACCCCTGCTGTCGTAGTTTCATCGTCGGCCAATTGGGTGTTGACCCACTGCATCGCCTTGGATGTGATAGCCGCAATGAATGTCATGTTGCGGTTAGGCACGTACGTCGGAGACACCCCCTTGATGTCCTTGTAGGAGATGGATGGTACGGGGATGCTGTCGTCTGTGAGCATCGAGTTGCCTAGGAGTCGGCCCAGGTGGATCCAGCTGTGTTTGATCTTCAGCTTGGCGCAGGTGTTTTCAGCGTACTCACCCTCCTTGACGTGCCGCTGGCCGTAGTCGATGGAGAAGGCTTCTACGTTTTGGTCGTAGTCCTTCATGGCCTGGAATAGGGTCGTAGTGGAGTCTAGCCCCCCACTAAGTAGGCAGAACGCTTTACGGTTCGGCATTGGTCTGTCCCTTTCGCTTACCCGGAATAGATCTTGCAGAGTATTCCTTGCGCTTGGCTGTCCAGACTGCGTGCTTCTCTGGGTTCGGTCTGCGTGTACCGAACTGCAGGAAGTGGCGAATCTCGTCTTCGTATACCCGGAACTGCCCTCCCACCGGAGTAGCTTTGATGATCTCAAGGATGGCCCAACGACGGGCTGTCATGTACGTGACGTTAGCGATCTTGGCGAACTCACGCAAAGAGACCCACCCCCGATCCTTGATCACTAAGGTTCCGGGGTCTTCGCCGGGTGAAGATGGGGGTGGGTGAGTCATTGGGTGCCTCAGAAGAAGCCCTTGGCTTGGCCGTTGCCTCCAGGTCCCTGTCCCTGTGTGGCTGGAGCAAGAACTTGGGCAACCCGAGAACGCGGCTCGCCTTGGTAGTCCTCGATCGTCACACGAACCCTGCACGGCTTGCCGAGGAGCTGTCCCTCATCGGCTACCTTCTGAGGATCGAACTTGGCTGTCAGCAGCTCCGGAGCAATGCGCTGCATCGCTGCCTTGGTGAAGGGCAGAGCCTTCTGGGAGAAGCTCCAGTACGTGTAGAGCTTGCGCCCTTGATAGTCGCCCTCCGTAATCGCCAACTGTAGAGTGAGCATTGGGTTGCCCGAGTTCGCGGACATCCCGTACTCGACAGTGTCGATCTCGGCATTGTAGATCCCTCGCGGGATCGCCTCGTACTTGGCCTCCTGGATGCCGGCAAGATTGACAACCAGGTTGCCGCCTTCTTCGAACACGGCTTGCGAGTATTGCTCGTCGCTCACTGTGTTCTGCTTCGGTGCATCAGGCATAGGATTAGTCCTCGCTGTTGCTATTGACACTTCTTGGGTGAATTCGGAGCTCCATTCGCTGTCGCTACACCCCGATTACGGTGAAGGCTAGGCGCGCTCCAACCCAACAGCTTGCATGATGCTGAGCATGGTGGGGTCGTCGAAGTAGGCTCCTGGGTAGGAGGCTCTCCGATTCTTGGCATCGAACCGCTCGACCGGTTGGACGAACAGACGACGCGGGGCACGCCCTGTGTCATCAGGAGGGGATGCCCTAAGGAACCCCACGATGTCCACAAACCCTTGGATTTGTGATGACAGCTTGCCCGTCATTTGGGGTCCATAGTGAAAACGCTTGAGTTCGTCCTGGACGTACTGTTGCCCACAGACGAAGATGACATGCATCGGTAGGTCACGCAGTGCACGGACAAGTACCTGCATCATCATGTTGTTCTTCCGGAACTCGTCGAAGCGGGCAACATCAATCTCATCTGACGAACCCGTGAGGAGTTGCCCTTCATTAACCTTGAGCAGTCCGTACATGCAGTAAGCTTCGACCTCAGACAGAGAGTCCACAATGACAGTCCTAAACCGTCTAGGCTCTTGGATTGCACTTGTGTCCACGCCCTTAAGCATCGCCTCGACGCGGCGCATACCGTCAACGTCATTTGAGTCTCGCTTAACGCAGTGGGCCTTCAGGAACTCTTGGACTCTGGCGACCTGAAGGAATGTGGTGACACGAACGTGTTCGATGTCGTCGGCTCGTTTGATGCGAGGATTGTCCTCAAGCACCAAGTCCCCGGATTCCGCATCGAGCATAAGCACATCGGCCATTCCGGACACATCGATCGACGATCCTGCCAGTGTAGATTTGCCCACTCCGTAGGGTCCGTAGATGAGTATCTTGAGCCAACGGTCATTGAAGTTCCTTCTGGGACTTATGCGGAACGGTAGGACGCCTGCCTGGCTTTGCTGTGCCGCGGTCTGGGTTACCACTGGACTTGGAGCTGCGGGACTGTCAACTCTTGCGGTGGTGGGAGCAACTTGCGCCATGAATCCTCCTCTGATGGTCTTGGTCCATGTTGCAGTTCTAGTTCATATTCGAAATCGGATCCGTCATCCATGGACACGCAAGCGTGCATGAAAGGGCACATGTAGACGCAGTCCCTGGTCGGGTTGGGGTAAAGTGGAAGATGAGGATTGAGCATGTCTTCCAGTTCCAGTAGAATCTTCGTTCCCTCGGACTCGTGGCTGTGCTCGTTTCTGAGGATGCGGTCCCTGCGAATAAACTTGTCGGCATCAGCAGTCTCTTCCTGTGCGAGTTCGTTCAGAAAGTTCAGGTTCACTTGTGGCCACCGTTTAGGGTCATGCCCGAATACATTGGTCAGAGCTTTACGGTAAGCACGATGCGTGGTGAGCTGGTTCTTGTCCGTAGAGAGACGTCCCGCTGCTGTGAAACGAGGATCCTTTGGAAGGTCCTTGCGGTGCTGCTGGTAAATGAACCCCCCAATAGGGCGTTTATAGATGGCGGAGGCGGCCCAGTAATAAGCACCGATCTGTGGATCGGTAGCGAAATGCATAGTCTGCACTTGTCGAGCGCTCTTGTAGTCCATGAGCCACAGGAGCTCGTTCTCGTCCTCTATGACACGGTCGATAGTCAGTGCGTACACAGCTTTCGTATATGGACTGTCCGGGAAATGTTTGCGAACGTCAAACGGGACATCTAGGACAGCTCTCACTTCCACTTGTGGTTTGTCCCTGAACCAGAACGTCTTCAGGGGGTCACGCTCACTCAGCCAGGTTTCGTAGTAGGTCATCATACCTATCCCGAGGGTTCTCAAGTCGTGATAGTCTCCCGGGATTTGTACCTTGCTTCTATTTCGGTAGCAAGCGTCACAGTAAGCTGCAAAAGCTGCCGCTGGAGTTCCATAAGTTCGGTATCCGTGGTAGTCCTCAAGAGCGTAGTGCATACCTGTTCCAAACCATAACGGTCCAGAAGATTCCCTACTGCCAAGACCTCTCCCAAGGTGGGAAGACCATCCCCACTTTCTTCTGCACCGCTTGAACGCGATCCTGTCGCTGGTACGGATGACTGCTGTTTTGGGTTGGGCGTCCGCATAGACTTCCTCCCCTGACGGGTCCACTCCAAAGTCCAGAGGGGTATACGTATCGGACATTTGCGTCTGACTTGGTTACTTAGTTCGGCCGTTCAGGAGCGATTATGGACGGCGGGGCTTGTAGGTGTGGGTAGCTTGGGCACTTACAGTCTTGGTCGTACGGGCTAATGAAACACGCGGCCGAGCCCTCCTAGAAGCTCGGCAGCTATCCAACAAGCTATTGCAGCCCAGCCGAGGTGAAAACGGCCAGCCTGCTGCATGACGCACGCACAGATCACGGCGAAGACAAACGCAAACGCCAAGAGTACGAGCCCGAGATTTGCCATTTCGGTCTCCCTAGTTTCGGTGTTTTATGCTTTGAGGGTCTGGGTGGACGTTTGCTGCTTGGCCATGAAGGCATCGATAGCCGCACGAGTGAGCTGTCCTGCAAGCCCATCGACTTTCAGACCGAGCTTCTCTTGAGCCTTGGACACTGCATCTCGGGTCATCGGCCCGTAGATGCCGTCGACCACGAGGTTAGGGGAGGGGGTCAGCAGGTTGTTCAGTGACCCTTGCAGCCACTTCGTGACATTGGGATCGAAGGCTGCTACTGCACCTCCGACTGCGTGAATGGCTCCAGCTGCTTTCGGGAACAGCTTAGATCCGATGTCTGTCAGCAGCGGCACAATAGGCCCTGCGAGCTCCTGAAGCTTGGAAGTGATGTCCTCGTTGGACTTCGCGATGTCTAGGACGCTTTTGACGATCGGGCCATACTGAATTGCTAGCTGCAGGATGCTCAGCGGATCCATGGCGTACCCTCTCTTTTGATGATCCCCTATTATAACATTTTGATCTCAGGTCAGTCAACTATTATTTTATGGTCAGATTTTGGTCACGCTACAGGAGCGTCCTTGGTGTCGTCCCAGCGGACCGTTATCATGCCTGGGTGGCTCGCCGGCCACCCATTGATGTGGCCTTTCTCATGGCGGATGAGGCACTTGTACGATTGGTTGCGGTACATTATCTGCTTCGCGTACTTGTTGGGCATGTGGATGACGTTGCCTCCGATGGAGGCGTACGGTCGGGGCCACCAGCCATATACGATGGTGTACGGGTGCGTAGGTTCATGGTCGTACTCGTGCGGCGGTAGGAAGCAGATACCCATGTCACTCTCCTTTCACTCTGGCTAGCAGGGCTCCGTAAGTCTGCTCGCCTACGTACGCTAGGTCATTGAATTGCCTCCACACCGACGACCGGTATTCCCATCTCGGCTGCTCGAATGGTAGGCGCTCGTGTAGGAACCTCCCGCATGCGCACGTCGCCGAGTATTTCCAGTAGAATTTCTCCTGCGGATCCTGCTGCATCAACCAGGCGATGAACTCGCCCCGCACACGCTCGTCAAGACTGATTACCTTGGTTTCCATGGTCGCTCTCCTTATTGCATGAAGGCCCTCAGTTGGCTGGGCATAGTGATGTTGACGTGTTGCTGTTTGATGTTCACGATCTCCGCGAGCCGCTCGTCGAACGTCGTCCTGAACGTGTAGTAGTATGCTGTGATTGGGTTTTGGGTCGTAAGGCGATGTAGCCGCTTCTCGGCCTGCCTGTTATTATCCGGGTCCCAGTCGTAGCCGATGAAAAATGCTTTGGTAGCGGGCTCGAAAGAGAAGGCCTGGGCATATAGGATAGAACAAATACACGTTCCACCGGACTGTTTGAATGCCTGAAGACGTAGGTCTCGTTCGTCAGTACCCATACCCCCTTGGAAGAAGTATACGTGGGCACCGTCCCACTGAGCAAGAAATCCTCCAAAGTGGGGGAAGGCGGCAATGTAGGGTGTGAAGATGACCGTGTGGTCTTTCGGGTCGACCGTCTGGATGAAGTCTTTGATGGCATTCCCTACTCCTAGGCTAGGGGATAGAATTCTTGGGCACACTAAGGCTTGCCGCATCCTGGTAAGCTTAGTCAGTTCGTTCTGGGCGACTAGAAGTGTTTGGTCCTCATCGACCCAGTGCATCGCCTCGTTCTGGAAGTCCTCGTACAGCTTCTTTTGGTCGTCGTCCATTTCGATAGGGAGGAGTTGGCGAGTTAGTGGAGGCCTTTCGGACTCCACGTCCTCCTCTTTGACGATCGAGACATGGCGTTGTAAGAGGGTGTAGAACGCGTCCAGGTTCCTAGGCTCATTCACTTCGGTCCCAAACGGAAGCTCATCGACGTAGTGAAAGGCTTTAACGAAGTCCCAGTAGGACTTGAAGTACTTCCGGTTGATGAGGTTGAGCATCGTCCAGAAGTGCTTAGGCTCGTGGCCTGGTGTCCCCGTCGTTAGGTACAGGTACGGAGGCGAGTAGTAATTGAGGTAGCGGTCTATGGTCTTGAACGCTTGAGTATCCTTGCTACGGATCCGCCTGCTTTCATCCAGGACAACAATCTCTGGTATGTGGTAGTTCTTGCGGGGGATGAATTGGATCGTCCGCTTCTTTTTGCCTGGCTGTTCGATGGTTCGTCGCCAGTCCCTGATGAAGGTGTCGTAAGTACAGACACGAATATGGATTCCCCCGGATTCATAGGGAGTGGCCCATTGAAGATCCCTTTCCCAGGGCGTGCCATTGATCGCTTCGCAGCGTACGGGTACACCAGGCTCTTGGGCATGGATGTAGTCCTTGATCGTCTTGTCATGGAACTCGGGGTTAGTCCCCCACACAGAGAATGCATTGTCTGGGCAGATCACTAACCAGCGGCGGAGTTGTGCCTTGGCTCCTATAGTTCCCAGAGCGACGGTCTTGCCGAGCCCCATGTCCCATACGACGCCGGAGCGTCTACGTGCTTGGAGCTTCGGGATCTCCCTTGCCTGGAAGGGTCTTAGTTTCAGTTTACCGTTTGCGGTAGTAGACGTATTCGTGGCATCCTGCACGCCGAGGATCCTTCCTGCATACCTTGATCATGTGTTTAGTCCAGGCACGCTTCACTGCGATCTGTGCTGTGGCTGAGGCTGCTCCGGTCACGATCCCGTGTTCGATTGCTGCCGGTGCGAAGAGCCCAGCGACACCGCCAGCCAGAAAGGCTACGCACCCACCAAGCGGGACACACAGGAGGGTAGCAGCTACAACCTGTTTCATCTGTACCCCGTCCAGTCGCACTCACTGCACTTCAAGTGTGGCGACGATCGCCACTGGTCCAACGGGATAGTGTTGGTGTGGTTACACTTCGGGCACGTGACCTCCACTTGCCGGTTCTGCTCGTCTACCTTGCTCGTCGCTATTTGGCTCACCGGTTCGTCGGGCATGGCGCTGCTTTCTCCTTGTGTTCCAAGCCTGCTCCTTCGGCGTAGCCCAACGGACATTGTTGGGCTCGTACCCTTTGTCGTTGTCGATTCGGTCCACTGAGTGACGCTCACTGGGTCTGGGACCGATGTGCTGCAAGAAGGCATCGAAGCCAGTCACTTGGTCGCTCCACTCCTCGCACACCCTGATTCCTCTCCCGCCATAGTCTTTGTAGGAGCGGTGACTTGGATTCGTTGTGCGCCTCAACATCATCAGCCAGATCCGAAACTCCACGTTGAACTTGGTCTTCGTTGTCTTCAGGTCCGGACATTGTCCGCAGTTTTCTTTTGGGTTGGGTCTTCGGATCAGGTAGTACTCCGGTACAGTGATTCTCGTGCCACATTCACAGTCCGCTAGCCACTGCTTGCGGATGGTTGGGGAGATCCTGGGATTTATGCGAAGCCTCTGCCGGAGCGTGAGACGCCCAAATTTTGCTCCAGCGTAGAACTGCATACAGGCTTCTCCGTGATCCTATATTATATTACAGAATCGCTGGGCCTTTCACGGGGTCATTTTTGGGTCACTTTTTGGTCAGGAGTAGAGCCGTCTCGTCGGCGATCCGTGGTGTGATGATTGGGAACATGGCGTGCAGCCAGGCCGACGGCAACCACTGTGCGAACTGCTGGTAAATGGGAACCAGCTCAGGGTACTCCTCCTCCATAGCGTCTTGGTACCCTGTGACCTTAGCCAGTAGGCCGAACTCTCCCTGGATTTGAAATCCTATGTTCAGACACTCCGTCTTCAGCTCCTCACTGGACCACTCGTAGAGGTGAGCGGCGTACTGCGTGTCGTACTCGTCTTCCTTGTCCGTGGTGTTGGGAGAAGTGATGAGCATGCGTCCTCCCTGGCGGAGTACGCGATAGCATTCGACGAGGGACTTGATCCCGGCCTCCTTCTGCATGTGCTCTATCGAGGCCATGTACACAATAAAGTCGAATGGGGCCAGTTTGGCGAGAGTCAACTGCTCGTACATGTCTGCAGCATCACCCTCCACGAAGTTGATCGCAAACGGGTACCATGGTTCTCCTTGTCCGGGACTGTTATTGGCGAATCGGTAATCCGCAATCTTGGACATCGCAGAGTACTTGTAAGCCTCCGCATAGTTCTGAGGGTGGATGTCGATGCCGGTGTAGGATAGAACGTTGGGACGTACACGCCTGATGAGCGGGAGAATCATTGCACGACCGCAGCACACATCCAATACCTTGTCCTTGCTGCGACACATCACTGCGGCAGCGTGATGCATAGACAGAGACATCACGTCTAGAGGGGTGATCATGGCGGTAGCGATCTGCTGCCACACGTTACGCATTTGGTAGGTGGTGCAGTAGATCTCCCTAGGATCCATCCCCTCCTCGACCTTGAGTACTATCTTCTTGGGTGTTCCGTTCACGGCCTCACCTCGTACTGGCGACCTCCTAGTGCGCTCATGGATTTAATCACCCTTAACTCCTCGGACATCGTGCTGAGGATTTTGCCCAGCTTCGTTGGGCTCTGCAGAGTGTCTGGGATCTGTTTGTTGCGTCGATCGTAGTAGATCTTCGCCCAGCTGGCTAGATCCTTCACTTGGAACACCCCACCACCCTGTTTGTTCAGCGCGGTAATGAAGAGCCGAATCGCTGACATCACCTCCGTTTGATCGTCGTAGACGTTGCTGAGCCCTACTGCCTGGATTGCAGCAAGCGCATCGTCCATCTCGTCGCCGGTGGTTTCTGTTTGGTCTTGCATCCCCCAGGCACGCTGGAACTTCTCGAACGTGATCGGGAACTGCGCTTCGCTGTGGGCCTTCATATAGGCAGACGACATCGTCAGGTCTTCAGTCTTGTACTTCTCGATGAGCTGGTTCAGCATCGCTTGGTCGAAGCTTTGTGTTGCTCCGCCGTTCGCTTTGCCTCCCAACTTCTCCGCTACACGCTCACGGTCTTCTGCGGATGTGCCTTTGAAGTCGTTCGGGATCAGTATCTCCCTGAAGAAGTGCATCGCGCATCGCTGCGCGAAGTCATTGCGTGATCCTGGAATCAGATCGTTCATACGCGGTGTGTACGGCATGATGACTCCACGCTTCGCAATGTGCCTCATGTACTTCTGCAACCAGTTCACCCCTTTAGGTCCCAGCACTCTGACGTTCTGGAACCCTTCCATTTGGGAGGCACTAGCGATGTCAGCTGACACCAGAAGCAGGAAGTTGTTGGTGAGAGCCACAACGATGAGGTCGTACTCCTTGTTCGCAATCATCCTGGCGATTGGCGTTTCCTCTTTGTACAGGACACCATTGATCGTCCCCCACCACCTGATTGGCTCAAACGGTTCAGCGTTCACGATGTTCAATAGGCTTGATGGGCTCTCGGCAGGCAACTGCATGTTGAGGTTGTAGCTGGAGATGGTTTGGGTGCTGCGCACCAAACCAAACCCAAGGCTTGCGATGTACAGATGCACCTCGGCGTCCCTCAGGCTGTCGAGTGCGTGCACCATCGTTTTGTATGATTGGCCAGTGTACATCGCTCCGGCTGGGGCTCGTCCCTCGTCACTCTTGGTGCTCTTCTGGAGTCGCTTCTGCCACTCCTGGGCGGCACCCAAGTGGGTGTGCCCCTGCCCCATTGTGTTCCCGTCTAGATACGGGATCACCGGTATGGATGAACTGGCGGTGCAGTTCGTTATAACCGCGATACGCATGGTCGTAATGCTCCTTTAGTGTGTGACTCACAATTATAATTTTAACAGATTGTAAAAAATAAATCAATAGGTCTTTGAGGGTTGACCATCAAATTATTTTTGTGTAGTTCCGAACATTAAGAACTGACAGGCGTGACGCAGGGAGTCTCTGGCGTGTGGTTGGCCTTCATAGTACATGTTCAACTTCTTGAGCATGTCGTCCGTGAAGAACGCTTTACCCGTCTGAGCGTTTTGGGAGTCGTACGGAATGCCACGCTGGATGCACAGCGTCTTTAGGCACCCGATAATCTGGATGGTGGGGACCTCGTTGAACTTGTGCTCTTGCAGGCGCCAGCTGTACACGTAGTACGATTCGAACACTACGTGCGTAGGCAGGCTGATCTGGAACTCATTGGTGAAGTTGTGGACGGCTTGCTCTATCGGCCACGTTGTCAGCTGGTCCTGGATGACCAAGTCGCAGTGGTGTACCCCTGCACTAATGACGGTGACACCCGTGGTCTCTCCAGGGTCCACTGCTAGGAGTGTGCCGTGAAATGGTGGCTTACGCTTGTTCGCTTTCTGGATTAGTTCGAGGAGCTTCGGCAGAGCAATAGGCATTGCTGATCCCCGGAACAGAGAAAGGGGCCCCCAGTCTAGAAGTGGGAGCCCCCGGGCTCGGACGGTCAACCACGGAAGGAAACCCGCCCGCACCCTAACTGCCGTCGCCCGTAGGCGATGTGGATGGCCTCAGGCTAGGCAGAGACCGTCGGAGCCGGCTGTTCCGCTTGCGGAGGACCACCAGCAACACCTTTGGTGGCCGAGAAGATGATCTGGTATGTCACCTTCTTGCCGGTCAGACGCGTCAATTCCTTGGAGATCGCACCGCGCGGCTTGCGGGCTTGAGTCCAAGCCTGACGGATGAAGTCAATCCGGTTCATCGTGACACCGGATTTGCTCTCGTCGCCTGCGAGGAATTTTGAGGCGTCGGAGTCGAGAGTCACCTTCCGGTAACGCTCGTCGGGAGCTGCCGCAGGCACTGTGACAGTCTGTGCCTCCGGGTTGGAGTTCCCCCCGTGAGGGGTCGGGTGTTTTGCCATGTTTGAGCCTCCTTGGCTATATGGCGTTGACAGGATGAGATGCGTGATCTCAGCTTACTTACGGATTATATAGTAGTCATGTGTAGTCCTTCAACGGTCAAAATGCTGGTCATCACAACTTTCTTCTGGTCACCCTGGCCCTGCGTACAGGACGATGAAGGCCAGGAGCGACAGGAATAGCCATGCCGGGTCGTTCATGTAGAGGGCTAGAATTATCCCTGCAGGGAGGCAGAGTACGATGGTAGCAACAACCGCGTTAATGGCTGCACTCTTCATTGATAGTCCTCTTGGCGCCGCCGAATAGGTTTGCCAACGAACCGGTACACAGCACGGTTACCTTCCATGCCTATCTCTCGGATCCCAGTAAGTGTGAACACAGCGGACTTGTTTGATTTGAGGTACCGTCCCAGCTTGCGGTTGTTGGTGAGGAGCTCATTGTTTTTGTACTCGTCCTGATCGGCACACCAGTTTGCGATGGTGGCTGCTAGGAACTTGTTGTCAGGGTGCATAGCGTAGTGAGCGTGGGCGAACTCTATGAGGCCTTCTAGGATCCAGTCTGTCTCCGAGAGAGCTCTGTCCGAGGAGGCGACCATGAAATCTGGTATCCAGTTGCTTGGGGTGCCGAATACCTCCGCCATCAAGACCATAGCCTGCTCAAGGTTGATAAGCCTTTGCTTGGCGTGGTAGTCATCGTTCCACTTGTCCCGGACCAGCTTGAAGAAGCGGTTCAGTACTACGAGATGGTGTGCAATCCAGAGTTCACGTCCGCCGCGTCCAAGGACCTGTTTGCTTTTCCACTTGCTGTCGTACCTGATGACTCCTTGGAGGTTCTGAGCAAGAGATTTGTCCAGCTCGAGGATAAAAGCTCTCTGAAGGAGATCTGCGTTGTGGAAGGGTTGCTGTATCGAAGTAAGCGCGAAGACAACTCGAACCGGGAATCTGACCAGGTCAGCGTTAGTGTAATATCGACGCTGCTCAACGAAGGGATCTGGCTCAGTAACGATGCGGCAAACTTCGTCGCTGAGCTTCTGACGAAGCTCGCGGTTCGCGAGTTGGACATTATCCGTGACATGCAGGCCTCCCGAGTTCACGATACTGGCGTACCAATCCTTTATGTCTGACGGGGTGTTTCGGAGAACTGGGCGTCCAGTGAGAATAGCGAGTCGCAGTTCGCACAGTGTACTCTTGCCGCTGCCTGCCTCCCCCACAATAAGCTCCACGGGAAGCTGCATACCTCTCCACCTGAACAACCATGGGGACAGATAATAGAGAAGTGCGGCGACGACCCGTTGTTTGTCCCTGTCTCTAAGCCTAACTTGAGCAAGCGTGGCCGCCCACCAGTTAGCGACAGGCTCCTGCTGGAGTCGGTGGTAGGCATCGGAGACTTTATGGGCTTCAAGCGACTCGGTGTGATCGCACTCGAAGAGAATACTGTGCTCACCGTTGTCAAAGACTTTGATTCCATCTGCGTCCACCGTTATGTACTGGGCGTCGTTGAGCTGGAGATATACTCGGTCTTCATCCTCTCGGGGTCTGGCCAGGACCCGATGAGGACTAGCGTTGTCGATGGGTTGCTCCGCCGCAAACTGCGTTCCAAGCCAAGTAATAAGTCGGAGATCCGCTTGTGAGAGTCCGTACTCTCTGTACATGAACTGGGTGAAAGGATTATCATATTCTGGGTCTCCTCCGCTGGGCCACTGAACCTTTAGCAGTACCTTAGACTGGTGGTCGAAGTAGTAGATGTCTCCTGTCGGCGCCTTCAGCCTGAGACCGCGAGTGTCCAGATCGGAGAGGACGGCGAGCGCGACAGCCTGAGTCTCCTTGCGACTGAGTTTGGTCCTTTGCAGGCGACGATTGATGTAATCACGGACGTTAGGGTGTCTGGGGAAAGCTCCACGACTAGACATTGTCTGTTGGAGCAAGCCTCCGAACTTGTCGGGTCCCTCGAAGAGGATGTAATCGTCGAGACCGACCTTGTCTCCTCGGAAGCTGGCATGGCTGACTGCTGGGAGGACGAGCTGGCGGACGCGCACAAAGGGCACTCCTCTGAACCGCAACTCATAACCGAGAGTCGCGGCCGCCCGTTGGACCTCCGGTTTGGTCCCGAGTCCGTGAAGTGTATTGTCAGAGTCATAGATGATCACCACTGTCAGTTGGTCTTGGATAACTATGTCGATCAGCTCCTGCAGGCCTACAGCTAGGACGGTCTCGGACTCCTCGGCGACCTCCAAACCAGCGGGCATTTTTATGGCCAGCTTGGTGTTGCTCTTGTTTAGCTCGGCGTCCTTAGGGATCAGCAACGTTCGGTTACGCCAGGACTCTACCCCACCCAGACCGACCGTTGGAAATCCCACCTTACAAGCTGCTGCCGCCTTCTTCTCACCCTCCGTTATGATGACATAGCTTTTCCTGTGCAGCACCTTGGCGAAGTTCTTGGGGAAGTAGATATGGTTCAGTGAGTCCCTAGGCTGCAGGTACTTTACGTCCGACTCAAACAGCCGCACCCGATAGAACGGACGGATCCTCCCTGTTGCTTCGAAGTATGGCAGTACGTATCCTGGAGTCGAGAACGGCGTCATTGTAGCCGCGCGCTCTGCGCTGTCCAGAATCCTGGCATTCACATCCTCTGGCACAAGTCCCGAAAGCCCAAGGTCTTTAAGGACGTAGTCAGGGAGAGCTGTGGACACTCCACACTCCCAATCCGGTGGGTGGTTAGGCAGCGACTGCTTCGCTCTCGAGCAGTGTGTAAACTTGTTCGCGCTGGGTAACGGGGTTAACCGCTTTAACGATCGTGCGCTTAACAGTGCCTTCTGCAACCATACGCTCTAACACAGGGTGCCACAGTCTCGGTGGGATGCCCGTGCCGATACCCACTTGCAGCATCGAGTTGCTCAGCCGCGGATAGATCGTTAGCGTGTGAACAATACGCCTTCGAATCATGTCCTCGGCAACGCTACCTAGATCTCGCCCAGTACCTGCGGGCGGGACTTCTATCTCTGTCATACTCATCTACTTTCCTTTCACTAGCCCTCTTGCTGCTCCTTCTGGGTGGTGATCATATATTATATAACACGTTCCTAGTGCCTTTCAACGGAAATTTTTGGGTCAAGTTCGGGTTGTCATGACCCTTCGACTGCTTTGGCCTGAGTCTTAAGTTGCCGGAAGGTTACGACCTTCGTTAGCTCCTTCAGGATCTCCGGATTGTTCACGAAGTACTCTCGGACGGAGGTGGTGTCGATTCGCTCTTGGGTGACGACTTCGAAGTGTCCGATGAACTTGTCTCCTGTGACGAGCTTACCTCCGTTGAGGTGACCATCGCTTGCTCTTGCCTCGAGAGCCTGCTTATATATTCCCTCCAGGTATTTAAGGCGTGAGGCCTCGATGCGAATACGTCCGATCTCGTCCACCAGAAACTCCGGTGTCGCATTCTCAAGGTTCGGTATCGATCTGTCATGCTTAGTCATTCCTGTTCTCCTCTCACTCACCATGAGTCCACCCCGTTGGATCTCTCCAACGGTATTCTTCCTGCCATATCACATTGGGTACCTTCTTCTCCCAGTACAGCTCGTCCGGGGAGTACTTCCCTGGCTTTCCTTTCGCCCAGCACTTCTTCCCATTGATTTGGTACGAGTGGTATTCACCCGTAACCTGAGTCTCCGAGCACTTGATCTGCTCTTTTGCCTGAGCGAGCTCTAGGCAAATTAGCCAGGCGACCACAAAACCAGCGGTGCAAATGAGTCTTCTGCGCCTCTTCATGTCTTTTGTTGCCATTCGCGACACCAGTCCTCACCGTCTACCTCTGGGAAACCCGTGAACGTAACCACGTGATCCGGGGTGACGTCCGTCCCGCTGTACCCGTGGAACGTCCGCGTTGGTGGATGGGCTCTGCAGACTGTAGGACCCGTTGCTGGTGCATAGAACGCGTTGCAGTTGGAGCACTTCTGTCCCGGCAGCGCTGCGGTTTGCTGTGACACGTCAGTCATGGTTCAGTCTCCCTTCAAGTGGGGCCAGATTATGGTGATGTCGCGCTCAGGGTCGTCTCTCCGTTCGTCGTACATCAGGTGAGGAGTCTGTCTCATTAACCTCCGTCGTTCCTCGAGCCTTTCGGGCGAGAGAACGTGCCTGAAATTCCAGGGGCTATGGAACATGAAGTGCTTGGAGTCAGGATGCGGTCTGGTAGTTTCAAATGAGAACCTGCTGGCAAGCTGTTCCGTTGGCCACTTGAACCCGAACGCTTCTAGTTCCTTCCTGTACTTCCGGCAAATGGCGTTATCTTCCGGATGAGTCAGAGGGAGTTCAGTCGGGCGGTCGCGTAGGTGCCCCATTATCCTTCGTGATCTGAGCTGCGCGTGTCCAACGTTTTGTCCATCAGTGAACCACCAAGGGGCGCCGACAATGTCGTACTCCAGGAACTCGTCTGTCCACATTGTCTCGTCAATGATCCAACCGTCCCACGACAGGATAAGCATGAAGTCTGTTTCGAGGAGGAGAGGTAGCTCGTGCCAGAGCCAATACTGGGGGCCCATCCTGTTCGGCCAATACGGTACCTGGATCCATCTCGCATCCTTAAGAGCAGGAGCCAAATTTACGGGCGACGCTACGATCACCTCCTTGAACGACACGCGCTCCAGAGAGTCGATCAGCGCTAGCTTTGCCAGCTCGGGGCAGCAGGTGTCCACTAGGACTGCGGTGACTCGATCCAGGTGCAGCATGCCTAGCTTCCCATCCGCTCAATCATCTGCCGAACACCGCCGAGAACTTCGTCTGGTGTGTTGGGAACTAGTTCCCAGCCTAGCGTAGCGAGTGCCTGCTCGTCGAGCATGTGGTTGAGTGGCGTTTTTGTCATCTGACTTAGTGGTAGCGTGTCCTGGCTGCCCTTGTGGCGTATCTTCTTGGGTATGGTCATTGACCCCTTGTACGGGAGTTCGATCCCCACAGGGTGCCAATCGACTCCTAGTACAGGAGTACCGAACACTCCAGCCATCCAAGCTGGTCCAGAGTTGCTCGACACGACGAACTTAGCCTTTGCTGTCAAGAATGTGTCCAGTACTCTGTCTCCGGTAGGCATCATGACCGGCTTACCCCCTGATCTCATTACCTCCACCATCGACATGTTAAACGATCCCCTGTTCCCATCTCTCCCAGACTGCCCATCTCGATACTCTCTGGCATGAAATGCAACGAACCAGTCGCCGTCTTTGAGCCCAAGCTTCTCCCTGCCATATTCGACCCGCTCCGAGCTCAGGGTACAGAGTGGCCCCTGATTTCCCCACGCACGTTCCACGATGTTGGCTGCATCAATGAACCAGATCCAGCTGCCATCCAACTTGATTACTGCACACGGCACTTTGGACAACACAACGTCTGCACTGTTGCCTCTCGGTTTGACCTCGAAGTGCGATCGGAAACAATCGAACATGGAAGGGTTATGAATCTTGTCGTCGTCTGCTAGTACGATGTGTGGGTAGTCAAGTTTGCCAAGCCTAGCGGCCTTCGCGAAGATGTCTAGGTGGGCTATGTGCCCCATGTTCTGAGCCCAATCCTCACAGCACAAGTACCTGACCACTCGGGGACCATACGCTCTGCGGTACTCCTCGTCTTGATATTCGTGGGCCTCTTTCCATCTCTGAACAGCTTCAGGCATGTTACCACGAGCATGTGCCGCAGCTCCCTCCCCCCATCT